>OBLI01003922.1_pt1 | contig 11019 bp, 6 predicted proteins | sample 1519701 | NCBI WGS metagenome assembly OBLI01 (sample SAMEA3663005, study PRJEB22513) | pig gut metagenome | biome: pig gut; feature: pig-associated habitat; material: faeces | place: France | collected 2012 | reverse complement strand
CGATGAGTTGCCGACCCTATACTTCCATAAAATCGACCGACTGATTGGCACTGCCCGAAGCAACAAGGTGAGCGTGGCTTTGGGCTTCCAGGAGCTACCGCAGTTGGAAGCCGACTATGGCAAGGTGGGAATGCAGAAAATCATCACCACTGTGGGCAATGTTGTGAGCGGTTCGGCTCGTGCCAAGGAAACCCTCGAATGGCTCTCCTCCGACATCTTCGGCAAGGTGGTGCAGCTCAAAAAGGGAGTCACCATCGACCGTGACAAGACCTCCATCAACCTCAATGAGAATATGGACAGCCTTGTGCCGGCGAGTAAAATCTCCGACATGCCCACAGGATGGATTTGCGGACAGACTGCCCGTGACTTCGTAGCTACCAAGACCGGCATGAACGGAAGCATGAACATTCAGGAGAGCGAGGAGTTCAAGACCTCCAAATTCTATTGCAAGACCGACTTCGACATGGCGGAAATCAAGAAGGAGGAATCGGAGTATGTCCCTCTCCCTAAGTTCTATAAATTTAAGAGCAAGGAAGAGCGAGAGCGCATCCTCTACAAGAACTTCGTTCAGGTTGGGGAGGACGTGAAAGCCATGATCAAGGAGATACAGCAGTTCCGCACACTCACCTAACAGTAATCATCAAAAGCAGTGAGAATCATTATAACCATCATCACATTCGTCCTCACCATTGCCGTGGCTCCAGCACAGAGTCACGGCATTTATCAATTGCCCCCATTCGAGCGGGCAGTCTGTTGCATCAAGTTCTTTGAGGGGCTACACCAAGCCAAGGATTATCCCTATATCGGCTATGGCCACCGCATCCAGCCCAGTGAACATTTCCGTCTTCCACTCACCCGAAAGCAAGCCGATGCCCTGCTTCGCCGTGACCTCCGCAAGCTCTGCAAAATGTTCCGTTCCTACGGCAAGGACAGCCTTCTCCTTGCCACCCTTGCCTATAACGTGGGTTATGGGACGCTCATGGGCAACGCCAACCACCCCAAGAGCCGCCTCATTCAAAAGATAGAAAGTGGTGACCGCAATATCCATAATGACTACATCCGCTTCTGCCGCTATAAGGGGAAAGTAGTTCCATCTATCAGGAAACGGAGAAAGGTGGAATTGCAATTGTTGTATCAGAAATAGTAAAACAGTGCCCAATTTTCCATTATATTGCCTAAAACGCAATAAAATTGCAGGAAAAGTGAGTTAAAACCACTTAAACATTCTTCTTTTTACCTGATTTGTATTACTTTTGCATCGTTAAACAGTAAAACTGAGAACATAATGGCAAAAGACATCAACAGGCTAAAGGTAGTTTTGGCAGAGAAGAAGAAGACAAACAAGTGGCTTGCAGAACAGTTGGGGAAAGACCCCGCAACTGTTTCAAAATGGTGTACCAACGCTTCCCAACCCTCAATTGAAACGCTTCTTGAAATAGCAAGGGTGCTTCAGGTGGATGTTAAGGACTTGCTCCAATCCACTGCCCAAGACCCTAATATGGTCTATGTGAAAATACCCAAAGGTGGTGTGTTAGTGTAATTATATCGTACAATCAAGGACAATAATGGCAAAGAAACAAAATAAGGCAGAGGCAAATGCCTCCAAAACCGAAGAGAAGAAGCCCAAGGCGAGGAAGACCGCCAAGAAGGCGGAGAAACAGCAGAATCTGGAAGACATTCTTTTTGAATGCCGTAACAAGTTGCGCGGCAATGCCAACATGACCACCAAGCGTGACATGTTGCTGACATTGGTCTTCCTGCGTCTCATTTGCTCACGGTTCAACGAACAGAAAGAGAAAATCAAGAGCGATGTGCTGAGCAGTCTGGGCAAGACAGAGGATGTGCTGTCGGCAGAGGAGCGTGACTTCGTGACTATGATGCAGGAAAACAAGTCGTCGTTTGAGCAGGATGGTGTTTTCTATCTGCAGGACGGCTACAACTGGGAGCAGCTTGTCACGTTGCCAGCCAGTGAACGAGCCATCGCCCTCGACAACGGCATCACCCAACTGATGGAGGCGGAGAAGAACCTGAAGAACGCCCTTCCTGCCAACCTCTTTGTCAATGCCCGTCTGGAACCGGCTGTGCTGAAGGGGGTCATGGACGACATCAACAAGATAGACCCGCGCAACTTCAAGGACATCGACCTCATTGGTCGTGTGTATGAGTATTTCCTCCAGCAGTTTGCCGTCAATGCCACCAAGGAGGACGGTGAGTTCTATACGCCCCAGAGCATCGTGGAGCTGATAGCCCATCTTATCGAGCCATACGACGGCACTATCTACGACCCCTGCTGCGGCAGTGGCGGCATGTTCGTGCAGAGTGTGCGTCTCATCGAGGCACATGGCGGCAACAAGCGCAATGTCAGTGTCTATGGTCAGGAGAGCGACCCCGACACCTACCGCCTTGCGAAGATGAACCTTGCCGCACGGGGTATCAGCTATCATTTGGGCGACAGCAACGCCTCCTCGTTCACCAATGACAAGCATCCCGACCTCCGTGCCAACTACATCATGGCCAATCCGCCTTTCAACCTCAAAGCATGGCGCACTGAGGAGCAGCTGACGAAGGACATCCGCTGGAGCGGTTATGGCTTGCCCCCTGTGAGTAATGCCAACTATGCCTGGATTCTGCACATGCTCTACCACCTTGATTCGGCGAACGGCATTGCAGGTTTCCTGCTGAGCAACGGCGCGTTGGAAGATGAAGATACGCTTGCCATACGCGAGCAGTTGATTCGCAACGACAAGGTGGAGGCTATCTTCATCCTGCCACGCGAAATGTTCTATTCCACAGATACCAGTGTGACCCTTTGGATTCTGAACCAGAACAAGAAAGGTGGCATACGCAATGGCAGGCAGCTGCGCAACCGTGAGAACGAGGTGCTCTTTGTGGATTTGCGCACATGGAACCAAAACAACAGCACCATCAAGACCGACAAGTCGAAGAAGACATTCGTAGTGTTCAACGAGGAGCAGATTAAGGCTATCTGCGACATCTACCACGGCTGGCAGACCTATACCGAAATGGAGGCATACGACAAGCCCGAACTGTATCATGCTGCCTATATCGATGAGATCGAGGCGAATGGGTGGAGTCTGGTGCCAAGCCGATATATTCAGTTCATAGACAGAGACGTTGAACTGGACTATCACAAAGCTCTTGCCGCTGCAAGTAATACAGTCCAGCGACTGGTCAACTCTCAGAAAGAAAACCAAAAGCGTCTTATAGAGGCTTTCAAAATATTGGGGTATGGCAAAGAGTGAGGTTCGTTGGAGGAAGTTGGGTGACTTTATAGAAGCACGAAATGAAAGAAATACAGACTTACAATGGGGTAAAGACCTTATTGTAGGGGTGAACAATAGTGGAAGGTTCCAAAGGACTAAAGCAAACACGTCTGACATTGATATGAAGCCATATAAGGCCGTGTATCATGGGGATTTCGTATATAATCCATCACGACTGAATATTGGTTCGTTTGCTTATCGAGAAGATGACTTTTGTATCGTATCTCATTTGTATGTTGTATTCTATATAACAGAAGAGAATAAAACCTCTTTGCTTCCTGAGTATCTGTTGATTTTTTGCCAGCGTAAGGAATTTCTCAGAATGGTTGACTACCATAATTTCGGAAGTCAACGTGCTGAGTTTAACATTCATGATATAAGCGACTTTGAGATTCCCATACCTTATACAGATGGTAAACCAGACACCAAACGTCAGCAGGAGATTGTTGATGTCTGGCAGGGACTTCGCACCATGAAGGAACAGAATGAGCAGCAGGCTGAGCCTCTTTTCCAATTATGCCTAAGCTATATGGAACATCTCAAAAAAGATTATGATTTTGTGGAGATAGGACAATATATTGAGCCTGTGGATGAAAGGAATACATCTAATCTGGAACTGAGTGTATATGGTATAAATAAGACCAAAACATTTATGCCCACTGTAGCTGATATGGAAGGGGTTGATACCAGTAAGTATAAAATAGTCAAGTATTATGACTTTGCTTTTAGTGGAATGCAAACAGGAAGAGATGAGTGTATTCGCGTTGCTCTACACACAGAAAAAAATATGATATTGGTATCTCCAGCCTATATTACATTCAGAATAAAAGAAGAAAAGAAGGAGCGAATAATACCCGAGTATATACTTTTATCGTTTAAACGTCCTGAGATGGATAGATATGGATGGTTTATCAGCGATTCAAGTGTGCGAGCAAATTTGGATTGGCCTCGTTTCTTGGCAATCAGAATCCCCCTTCCCCCGATAGACGTTCAGCGGGCTATTGTCAACATCTACCACTGTGCTGAGGAGGCGAAGCGTATAGCGGAGGAGGCAGACCGGTTGAGCCGTGAAATCTGCCCTGCCCTGATGCAACACATCATACATGAGGCGGACAGCGGCACGCTTAAAGATGCTGAGGAGCCTATAATTAAATGACCAGAAGATTGTGAACACGCGTGTTCACAATCTTACTTGGAATAAGTGAAAAAAGACAATTTTTTGTGCACAAGATGACAAAGATAGCATTCGAAGAAAAGCAGAATATCGAGTATAAGGAGTCCTGGCGTGACGAATACCTCAAATGGATTTGTGGATTCGCCAACGCGCAGGGCGGTAGAATATATATCGGTGTGGACGACGACCATGAAGTGGTGGGCGTGTCCGACAGCAAACGGCTGATGGAGGACATCCCCAACAAGATTGTCACCACGCTCGGCATTGTGGCAGAAGTGAATCTGCATGAAGCTGACGGACGGGAATACATCGAGATTGTCGTGAGTCCAAGCAATGTGCCTATTGCTTTCAAGGGGCAGTATCACTACCGCTCCGGCTCTACCAAACAAGAGCTGAAGGGCGTAGCCTTGCAGCAGTTCCTGCTGAAGAAAATGGGACTGTCATGGGATGACATGCCTGTACCCTATGCAACCATTGACGACATCGACCGCTCCGCCATCGACTATTTCCTCCATCGCAGTATAGCCTCCGAGCGTATGGACGAGGAAGAGCAGAATGCTTCGACGGAAGATGTGTTGCGTAATCTCGACCTCATCACGCCAGAAGGCGAGCTGAAGAGTGCTGCCATCCTTCTTTTCGGCAAGCGTGTACACAAGTTCTTCCCCGCTGCAGAGTTCAAGATAGGTCGTTTCCATAACGACGAGAGCGATCTTATCATACAGGACGTAGTGGACTGTAACCTCATACAGATGGCAGGCAAGGTGATGGACTTGCTGCGCTCCCGCTACTTGGTATCGCCCATCCGCTACGAGGGTATGCAGCGCATAGAGGAACTGGAGATACCGCAAAAGGCATTACGCGAGTTGATATACAATTCGATAGTACACAAGCTGTACAGCGGCCCTGCCATCCTGATGCGTGTCTTTGACAAGAGCGTGGAGCTATGGAACTACGGTCTCTTGCCCGAAGAACTCACGCCTGCCGACTTGATGAAGAAGCACGCCTCCTATCCACGCAACCGCAACATTGCCTCAGTGTTCTATAAGGCCGGATTCATCGAGTCTTGGGGGCGCGGCTACAAGAAGATACGCGAGGAGTTCGAAAAAGCCGGGCATCCTGTGCCGACGGTGGAGGAAAGCGGTGGCGGTGTATTGGTGACGATACAGCGCAGAACCGTAGAGGACATTATTGCCGGCAGAGAGGAAAGTGGCGGTATAAATGGCGGTGTAAATGGCGGATTAACAAACGATATAACATATTGTGATTCAGATATTAAAAAGAATGGAGACAATATAATTGGCGGATTAAATGGCGGATTAAATCTTAAAAGTGGCGGTTTAAAAAATGATTACCGCCATGTGATAGATATTAATAGCCGGCAGAAGCGAATCTTGTCATTAATTAAACTAAAACCAGCCGTCATTGTTGAGCAAATGGCATCTATCTTGTCAATATCGAAACGTACTCTTGAACGAGATTTATCAATGTTGCAAAAGGAATGTGTCATCAAGCATGAGGGAAGTAAGAAATCTGGCATTTGGATTGTTCTCGAACCCTACAACGCTGATATAGAATAATATGTAAAAAACAGAATCATCATGGTCAACGTAAGGTATCACGAAAGCGAATATGAGGAGGTTTTCATACAGCAGCTTACCGAAGTGGGCTGGTCGTATATTCCCGGATGCGAGATGGCAGACAGGAGGATTACGGATGCCATCTGTGAGCCAGACCTCAAGGCGTATCTTCAGGCGAAGTACGGTGGCAGAGGCCTGGCGGCACTGGACTACCAGCAGATGATAGCCAACCTGCGCAACACATCGGGTGTCAACGACTACCTCACGGCACGCGCCGTTCACAAACTCGTATGCCATGATGGCTACGACTATCAGCCGCTCGACGGCAGCGAGGCGATTAAGGTGAGGTATATCGACTTCGACGCGGATGACGTGAGGACAGCTAACATCTTCCGCTGCATCAATCAGTTTGAGATGGTGGAGGGCGAGGAGAACCGCCGTCCCGACATCGTGCTTATGGTGAACGGCATACCCTTGGCTGTCGTGGAACTGAAGAATCCCGCTGACCCCGAAGCCACCATCAGCACGGCATGGGAACAGATATGCGTGAGATACCGCCGTGACATACCCTCCATGATGAAATATGCTGCACTGACCATCGTCAGCGACGGTGCCAACACCCGTATGGGCAGCCAGTTTACACCCGAGGAATATTACTACGCTTGGAAGAAGGTGGAGAACGAAGACCCCAACGGACGTGTGGGCATCGACGAGATGGAGATGCTCATCAAGGGAGCATTGTCGCCGGAAAGAATGCTGGAGATACTCCGCGACTATGTCTATTTTGCCGACGAGGCTGAGGCAAGCAAGGAGATAGAGATAGTATGCCGCTATCCCCAGTTCTTCGCCACCAGAATGCTCCGTGACCATATCTTCCGCTCGCTCCATTCACGGGGAGGAAACGGAAAGGGAGGTACTTACTTCGGTGCAACGGGATGCGGCAAGACGCATACGATGCTCTTCCTCGCCCGACAACTGAAATGCCGCTACTCCACCGAGATGGACAACCCGACAATCATCGTCATCGTGGACCGCACAGACTTGGAAGACCAGAGCAGCAAACTGTTCTGCAATGCCAAGACCTACTTGGAAGATGAGAACGTGAAAGTGTTCGACAGTCGTGAGGATTTGCGCAAGGAACTGAAGGCGAACCTCGGCGGCGGTCTGTATGTGACCACCATACACAAATTTGCCGATGGCGAAGGCAGGCTCTCTGACCGTTCGAACATCATCTGCCTGAGCGACGAGGCGCACCGCACGCAAGTAAGCCTTGGCAGCAACATGAGCATTCGCACCAAGGACGACAAGGCCAAGGACAGAAAAACTTTGGCACCATCGGCAGAGCAGAAAGAGAAAGTCGGTGCCTTCTTTACGGAGACCTTTGCACAGCAGTTGCACCGTGCCCTGCCTCATGCCACCTTCGTTGGATTTACCGGCACGCCCATCGAGGAGACCATACAGGTGTTCGGCAAGGAGGTGGACCGCTACACCATGGAGGAGGCGAAGAACGACAAGATTACCGTCCCCATCACCTACAACGCCCGACTGGCGCGTGTGTTCCTCAACAGCGAACAGGCAAAGAAAGTGGAGGAATATTACCGAAAGTGCGAGGCGGAAGGAGCTGCCGCCCAGGATGTGGACAAGAGCAAGGAAGACATGACACAGATGAACATCATCCTTGCCAACGAAGAACGCCTGGAGCGTATGGCCAAAGACATCGTGGAGCACTATGAACAGCTTTGCGAACTCGCTCCCGAACTGGTGCAGAAGGCCATGGTGGTGAGCAACGACCGCCACATTGCCTTCAACCTCTACAAGAAAATGCTTGCCTTGCGTCCCGAATGGGGCGAGAAGCGGAAAGCCATGGACGAAAGCCTGTTTACAGCTGAAGAACTGGACAACATGGACGCTGTGCAGCTGCTGAATGTGGTATGTACACGCGACAAGAACAAGGACAGCAAGGAGGAATGGGACACCTTTGGCACGGATGCCCACAGAAAGACGCTGGAAGGCTGCTTCAAGGATGACAAGTCCAACTTCCAGATTGCCATCGTGGTGGATATGTGGATCACTGGTTTTGACGTGCCATGTCTGACAGTGCTGTATAACGACAAACCACTGTCGAAGCATACCCTCATACAGACCATCAGCCGTGTGAACCGACGGTACAAGACAAAAGACTGCGGATTGGTGGTGGATTACCTCGGTATCAGGGAGAATATGAAGCAGGCCATAAAGACCTATAACGGAGACTCCATAGACTTGTCGGATGAAGCCTCGGCATACGCCATATTCCAGAATGAACTGGGCATACTCAAAGGACTGGTGCAGGGACTGGACTTCAACACTTTCTTCTCTGACAATGCCATGCAGCGACTTCAGTTCCTCCACAATGCCGCCGAATACATCCTGAGCCATTCTGCAAAGGGAACAGCCAAGAATCCTTCCCTGAAGACAAAGTTTCTGGGGCATGTCAAGAGAATGCGCAGTGCCTACAACATCGTCAAGAACGCGCTGGATGAGAAGGGACAGCCTCTGATACAGGACGAAGAGGCAAAGTGGGCGCAGTGCATGATGGGAATAGCAGGTTTCCTCGGCAAGATGACCGACACGCAGCATAGCGTGCAGTCCATGAACCGCCATGTGGAACAGATGGTGAAGGAAGCCATCGGATGCAGCAGCGTGGAAATCGTATTGGAAAGAAACGGCGGCACCGAAGACATCTACAGCGAAGAGTTCAAGGAGGAACTGGAGAAAGTGACTCTGCCCAACACCCGTTTTGAAATGCTTGTCAAACTGCTGAGGAGGAGCATCAAGGAATACGGCAAGACCAACCGCACCCGTGCTGAGGTGTATGACAAGTTGCTGCAACAGGTGATAGACCAATACAACAACCGTGAATATGCCAACGAGGTAGCCACATCTACCATCAGCCGCATCAGCGAGATGGTGGATGAGCGTGTCAATGCCCTCAGCGACCAGCTGATTGACATCATGCGTGAACTGGACGATGACAAGAAGAGTTTTGAGCGGCTCGGCATCTCCTTTGAGGAAAAGGCATTTTATGATATACTCGTCAAGATGCGCGACGAGAAAGGTTTTGAGTATTCCGACGAGCGGTGCAAGGAACTGGCGAAGAAAATCAAGCAACAGGTGGATGGCTCCACCGTATATGCCGACTTCCTGAACAACGGCAATCTGAAGAGCAAGTTGGACAATGATCTGAAAATCCTCTTGTTCAAGAACGGTTATCCTCCGCAGTGGAACAACGAGACGGTCAGCGGCGTGATGGAACAGGTGGTAAACTACAAGAGCAACCAGACACCTGCCAAGCCCGGCAAGCCATCTGCTCCACAATATGTCCTGCCACAGGAAGAGAGGAATGTGGCAATGGTGGCCGAAGACATTCTCATCTACGGCAGTTTGGAGGTGCGCCTGAGAAACACCAAGAAAAGCGAATTGCTTGCAGGCACTCTCGACCTCGTGCTGATGTATGCCATATCGCCGGCAGCGAGAGAGAAAACAGAGAAGGCAGGGCGCATAGCACTCGGCATCAAGGAGTCTAACCTGTCGGAAGAAGCCGTCAAGGCATATCAGAGCGTCAGGTACATCATGTTTCATTATTGGAAGAACAGCGAGGCAAAGCCTTTTGCCCTCACTGCCCCGACACGGTTGGTAAGTCGAGCTGATGTCCCCGACGGTTTCTTGCTCAGGCAGGAGAAAGAAGCCAAGCAGTTCCTGCTGATAGAATACGCCCCGTCCGTAGTAACTGACATTGGAGCGTATGACATTCTGAAGGCTCAGCGTAGAGGCAGCAACCGCTACTTGCCTTTCGTGTGCAAGGTGGAGAACATTCAAGAATAGACCATGCAAGACCTCACCAAATCGCTTATTCTCCTGAACGGAGAGTTGAAGACATTGCAGATAGCATCCATCAGTAAGTTGGGTGCTAATGCCTTTCGTGTCTCTTTCAAGAACAATCCGAAGTCTTATACATATAGTGCTGACAAGGTAGTTTGGATCACCAATCCTAAATGGATTGTACCGGAACTGTGCAAGGTGTATCGTGGCGATTGTTTGCAAACGGGTGTCACGGAGATATGGCAGTTTGAAGCCGGACAGAGAAATTATTGGCGAATCAAATACCGCAGCGGCTATGAGGGAGAATATGCCGATGGGCAGATTAACGTAGTCAAGACCTGTCTGGACGAGGAAACATCAAAGAATATCTTTGCCTATCTCAAACAGGTGGCAGCCATCAATCCGCTCCGTAAAGAAGAAGACAAGGAGGGCATACTGTCGCAGATATACGAGAAGGTGGATTTCATTGATGACAAGACCGCAGCGGCTTGCTACATCAATCCCCACAAGCACAAGGTGAGGAAACTCAGCCACAAGGATTTGATATACCCGTTTGGCTGCAATGCCAGTCAGAAGAAAGCCGTGGCAGCAGCCTTCGAGCATCAGATGAGCGTGGTGCAAGGTCCTCCGGGAACAGGAAAGACACAGACCATTCTCAATGTCATTGCCAATATCGTAAGGAATGGGAAAACGGTACTTGTGGTGTCAAACAACAATTCTGCCATAACGAACGTGCAGGAGAAGCTGGAGAAATACGGACTTGCATTCATTGTGGCACCGCTTGGCAGCAAGGAGAACAAGGAACTCTTCATCAGCCAACAGACAGTCGTTCCTACGGAGGTCTCATCGTGGTCTTGTCTCATGCAGGATGGAATGAGGATGAAAAGTACGATGCACGATACGCTTAGAAGTCTTGACAAGGTGTATGCGCTACTGAACGAGGATGCCTTGCTGCGTCAGGAACAGCAAAGCGTTGATTTGGAATGGCGGCACTTCTGTATGGACAACGGCATTGACGAACATACTCCGTTGGAGAGAAGGGTGCAGTCATCCCTTATCATCAAACTGTGGCTTCACTACCAGTCCAAGGCAGACGGAACACTCATTGCCCCCGATGGACTTT
>OBLI01003921.1_pt1 | contig 11020 bp, 27 predicted proteins | sample 1519701 | NCBI WGS metagenome assembly OBLI01 (sample SAMEA3663005, study PRJEB22513) | pig gut metagenome | biome: pig gut; feature: pig-associated habitat; material: faeces | place: France | collected 2012 | reverse complement strand
CCGCACGCCAAGGATCTGATCGAGCAGATGCGCAACGAGAAGATCGACGACGTGATCAAACGTGTGAAGGCGGCGTGCCCGGACATCGTGGTGATCGAGGTATAGAACAAGATTCCCGCCCGGCCTCCATACAAGAGGAGGGCGGGATCATTGAATGGTTGAATCATAAATGAAGGTATCATGGCAAGCGTAAGACGATCATTCCTGTTTAATATCGAATGGGTCGAGGTGCTGGATGGTTATCCAAAGGAGGTCAGGCACGAGGTCTTGGACGGCGTGTTAGAGTACATGCGGTCTGGCAAGATCATCGAGATGAAACCTTTGGCTAAGATGGCATTCTCCTTTATCAAGCGGGAACTGGATTACAACAACGAGCGTTATGAGAGCATGGTCAGCAAGCGGTCTGAGGCAGGACGTAAGGGAGGACTGTCGAAGGGGAAGACCGCCGTGGCCACCGACGAGGGTTCGGTGAGCGAGGACATGCCCGACGAGGACAGCGCAGAAGTAAATGCTTATTTTGCTAAGCAAACGAAGCAAAGCCAAGCAAACGAAGCAAGTGCTTTTTTTGCTAAGCAAACGGAAGCAAACGAAGCAAATGCTTTTTTTGCTAAGCATAATGATAATGAATATGAGAATAAATATGAGAATGATATAAGGGAGGGTATAGAAGCGGAAAAAACGGACGCAGGAGCGTCCTCCCCGCCAACCGCCGACACGGAAGAGGACGTGAGGAAGGAGCGAGTACCCTACGACAGGATCCGTGACCTGTGGAACGAGACCTGCAAGGGTTTCAACAACGTGCATACGCTGTCCAAGAGCCGCAAGGCGAAGATCAGCGTGCGGGTCACCGAGATGGGAGGCGTGGAGAAGGCCATGGAGACCATCGAGAAGCTGTTCCGCAAGGTGAGCGAGTCCAAGTTCCTCAACGGCGACAACGACCGATCATGGAAGGCCAGCTTCGATTGGCTGTTCGAGAACGACAAGAACTGGGTCAAGGTCATGGAGGGCAACTACGACAACCGGGAGCAGAACGGCGGCCACATGGAGCGCATGAACACGAACATGACGAACTTCAACAACGAGGAAACACGCTATGAGAGATTTTGAGGCGATTTGCGAGAGCATGAAGGCGCATGGGATGAAGTTACCGTCCGACCGTGAGATATTGCGTCTGAGCGAAGCAAAACAGGCAATGTGGGCCTCATTGCGGTATTTCTTGGGGCAGAAAGGGACGAGAGCCGTGTGGCTACCCCAGTACGATGAGGTCTCCAGCTGGCTGCAGGACAACGAGGGCAAGGGGCTGCTCATGTGCGGCAATTGCGGGATGGGGAAGACCATCCTTGGCATGTACGTGATCCCTTCCGTCATACTCGCCTTGGGCGGGAAGGTGGTGAAGTGCTACGGCATGGACGAGATGAACCGGAACGCCGACGAGGTGAAGAGAAAGCGTTTCGTCTATCTCGACGACATAGGCACCGAGAGCCCTTACATGGAGTATGGCAACAAGCGTGCCGTCTTCGCCGAGATCATGGATAACGCCGAGAAGAACGGCAACATCGTCATAGCCTCCACCAACCTGAACAGGCAAGGGCTGACAGAGCTGTACGGAGACCGGGTGATAGACCGCATCCGATCGACCATGCGTGTCATCCCATTCAACGGTAAGAGCATGAGAAACTAATTTTTAAGATTATCAATCATGAGCCAATACACAGCATTCAAGAAAACATGCTTGCGGCTGAAGGAGGATTTTATGAGAGCACTCTCCGATCATAAGGCCGAATGGACGGACTTCAAGGTCGTGCAGGTGGGTGGCGAGTACTACCGGGCGAAGCGTTCAGACCTCGCTCGATACGGATTGGAGGACAGGCCATGACCGGGATAGACGCAAGGCGAATGGCCGACCTGCTGGCCACCATAGCGGCCATGTTCGATGACGAGTTCCAGATGCGGCCGTTCATGTTCGATGACACCCCAAGGGACAGTCAGACATGCTGGAGAGAGACCGACATGGCCAAGCGGAGGTACATCAACGGGGTCAAGCAGATACGCAGGGCTGCTATCTACGCCAAGTGGATGGCTCTGCTCATCAACGGGCAGGTAACATACACGGCCTTCCAGTCGGGCCTTTCAGCCGAGATCGGAAGGCTTATGCTGAATTACGACGAATTGTACAAGAAGGACATGAGCCATGATAACAGACAGGATGAGCTGGGACGAGATCGCAGCCGAGATGTACGATGAGCTGAGAGTGTTTCTCAACAGTCAAAAGATGAAGAGATTAAAGGTCGAGTGGAACCGTGCCAACATGAAGCGCACGATATTCCCGACGGTCTATTCCTACGACTACGAGAGCAAGCGAAAGAATAGTTGCCACCTTGTCGTAAGGTGCAACGACAGGAGATCGCTAAAGGACAAGAAGATACTCTTCGCCTTCTTCATCGACATGCGAACGGAAAACGGCACCTATCTTGTGTCCCCATGCACCAAGCGACTGAAACGCAATAATGACAATATCATCGTGGTCGCTCCCCACGCCTTGAACCGCTTCGAGCAGCGCACGGGATCGGGCAAGAGAGGCGAGGAACTGAGGAGGGACTTCATGCTGTCGGTCGTGGAGACAGGTATCGTCAACAACGATGATCCGGAGCATATCAGCGTGGCTTTCGGCGGCGGTATATTGCTTGGCAAGATGATCAGCGAGACCGTATGCCTGCTGAAAACCTACATCGACGATCGAACGGCGGGAGGGAAAATAAAGCGGATGAAGCAGGCATCCATCGAGGAAATGAACTACCTGAAAGGCATCAATCTCACGGATAGACAGAAGCTGCTCAAGCTTATGGCCGAGAACATCTGCGCCTACGACCCGATCATAACGTTGGATCCATTTCAATTCTAAACATACACCGTGAGCGGAAGGATCACGGCAAACAAGTTACAGAAAACCGTTTTGATTATTTTCTAATCCTCCGTCCGTCTCTTGCGTTAATGAGGCCGGAATCCATGCCGTCAACGTGGATCGTCTTCGCCCGCTTCGAGGGAGGAAAGCAGGCAATTTTTAATTATACTTTCAATGGAACAGAACAACAGCATTACAGATTTAAGCAAATTGAAAAAAGGGGACGTAGTCGCCTTTGAGTACGAAGGCAATACGGCGATCGTAAGAATGCATGATGATGAAGGGTTATTCATGTATGGCGTAGGCGTATGGTTTGATTCTAATTGCATAGGAGAAAAAGATAACGTATGGGTATGCGATTACATACAGAATCTTGGCCTCGGTTTCTTCAACAACTTACGATACGCCAGCAAGGAAGAGCAACTGCGCTATTATAGGGTCGTTTATGATTGGCTTGACCGTTTGCGAGAAATGAACGAGGATGAGATAGATAAACTCAAAAGGAAAATCAGGACGATAAATCAGATTTGCGGTCATAAATCTCTTATGCAACCCTAAATGATCATGAAAATAGTTGATTTTAATGCTGTTCCATTAATGGTCAAGGTGCGCTGCGAGGGCAAGATATACACGCTCGTTGATAAGATTAGGGACACCCACGTAGCTGTGCTTGACTGCACCGGGAGGAGCGGATTTAAACGTAAGGTAAGATGTTCAGAGATAGAGTTATATGAAGAGGAGTAAGATATTCATCAGCGGACCGATCAGCGGGCGGCCATACAAGGATGCGGCTATCCACTTCAATAATGCGGCCAACTTGGCTTATCAAGTCGGATTCGTGCCTGTCAACCCGATAAGGCTCTGTTGCCCGCTTTGGTCGTGGTGGCGTTGCATGGCAGTCTGCCTGTGGCACCTGCTGTGGTGCGACGCTGTCCTTATGCTACGAGGATGGGACATGAGCCGAGGGGCGAGGATCGAGCATCGTGTGGCCGAGATATTGGGTAAGGTGATAATGTATGAGGAGGATTAGGCATGAAGATAGGGTTGCTTCCAGTTGATAGCAACTATCCAAACTTGATGAACGTTACAATAAACGTAAAGATAAATGATACAAAAAGATACCAACATGGAAAAAGAAATATTGAAAAAGCGCATATATGACCTTTGGCGCGAGGGTAAGATCAGTGGCAGGGTGTACAACATCTTGCAGTCTTTGAAGATTGAGGATGTCGAGGGCCTCGTTAAAATGACAAGAGTTGACTTGCTTAGAGGTCAGTTCTGCGGTCGCAAGGCTGTCAATGAGATCGAGGAATGTCTGGAGGGGTACGGCCTCTCATTGAATATGAGCGAATCCACTATCAACGAGATCAAAGGCATTGCCCCGCTCAGCAATGACACTGACATGACAGCGGCCCATTGGAAGAGGCTGTTCGTCGATCTGTCCCTGACGCTCATGAGGGACATGAGTGGTGGTGATGATAAAACACGGTGTGTCTACGCACGTGATGCTATCGCTTCGGCGAAAAACATCATCATTCAGCTAAAAAAGGATATTGATACGATGGACAAATGGATCAACGAATGAGACCCATCAGAGTATTGTCGTTGTTTGACGGAATGAGCTGCGGACAAATCGCGTTGAGCTTGGTGAGCCGTGGCCTCCGTATTCGGAGAATAACCCCTACTGAGTGTGCGAGATTGCAAACCATACCCGATTGGTATAGATGGGAATGTTCTGAGACGCAACAGTATCGCATGTTGGGCAACGGCTGGATGATTGAAGTGATCAAGCATATTTTTAGTTTTATGGATATTAAATAAACACAGTTATGGCAGCAATTTTAATGGAAGAGGAGTATTGGCGAAACTCCCAGTTCTCAATCGCCAAGTATTACGGTAGAATCAACGTGAATATAGGCGGTGAGACGATTGAATATGTGATCGTCAATAAAGAGGGAAAGGACATCTTCGAGTGTTCTTCAGAAGCGCAGAAAGCGGGCAGAGATAAGGCCATCGAACCTGGAGAGCCCGCAGATCTCGTGGATAAGAGATATGTACCTGCATATCGGAAGATGGGACGTAAAGCATTTATCGAGATGATTGAGGAATTTAATGACTTGACTCCAAAGATGGCTATGGATTTAGCGAAATTGTATGTGAAACCAAAAAGCAAGTGATCATGGAAAGAGCTATAGGAGAAGCATTTGATTTCGATGGAATCAAGTTGCAGGTCAAAGATACAGGCGATAGTAGTTCCTGTTATGGATGCTATTTCAATGAACCCAAACGAACATGCGACGGAGTAAGATGTACAAACCAAACAGGAGAATGCTTTCCGTCTCTTCGCACGGATGATAGGAATGTGATTTTCGTGGAAGTCTAAAAAAAATAAGAATGAGGAGAATAAGTTATGAATGAGAATTTGAATTTAGCGGAGATATTGAAGAATTGTCCAAGAGGAACGAAATTATACTCTCCGCTCTGTGGAGAAGTAGCATTGGATAGTGTGGATGAAGATTACATGTATTATCCAATAAAGGCTAATCGTGATGGTTTACAACTCACATTCGCGCGTGATGGAAGGTTCCATAGAAAGTTCAATGGCGAATGTATGCTATTCCCATCCAAAGATCAACGAGATTGGAGTAAATTTAAGGCACCGGTCGAGAAATTTGATTATAACGCATTACAACCGTTTGATAGGGTTTTAGTTAGAGATAGTAATAATTTGCCTTGGAGATGCAATTTTCTATCTCATAGATCTGGTTATAGAGTTTATTGCTTAGGCACCTCCTGGGGTCAGATGATTCCTTATAATGACGAGACCAAGCTTCTTGTAGGCACTACTGATAGGCCGGACGAGAAATACATTTGGTGGGAGAAATAATATATGAAATTAGATAGTTTATCAAAAACAACAATGGATTAAAAAGTATATATATGAAAAAGAACGAATTGATTGATTTAATTAACAACAGCTATATTTATGATGCGGAAGATATTATTCCAAAAGAAGTAAAATGCGTTGCAAAGGGCTTAGAAATAGACAAACACCGTTGGTACAGCACTTGTGTAAATGTTTACGCTTGCGAAGATGGCTATGTTGGTATTCGGGGCGTTAATGATTTGTATAGTGATATGATGGATTATAGTGATTGTGATTGTTACTGTGAAGCATCCGAATACGAGGAAGTGACAACGATTACTTATAAACCTAAATTACCGGAGGAATAATTATGCTGCCTAAAAAGATATATTTGAATTACGTCGATGAGGACGACAAAGAAAAGACATGGTGTGTAGATCCTGTTTATGTAGAAGATTGTGAGATGCAGAACAGGGAATACACCGACCTTTCACAGGTATGGCATAACGCAAAGGAAGAGCCAGAGAAAGGCAAATTGATGATAGGCATAGACAAGGATGGTGTCTCAGTTTATACGTGGGTAGGTCAAGATATATGTGGCTGGTTGTCTTTTGCCGAATACAATGGACTTATCATATGGGCATACGTAGATGACCTATTGCCGAAAGGAGGTGAGCAATGAGCGTACCGGAAGGATTAAAGGAGCTGCTGATCAGATTAGCAGAGCGATATGAGACGGAAGAGTTTATCAGGGTCGATCCTATCCAGTTTCCGCATGAGGTAGCCAAGAGAGGCGGCGGCAGACGAGATATAGAGATCAGTGCGATCCTGTCTTCATGGTTAGCGTATGGCAACAGGTAACAGTTCTGTTCAGCGTTGCAGGCCTTGCATGAGTTGATGGATTACAGGCCTTTTGGGTATCTATGTAGCCAGAGCTGGAGGATATTCAAGGATTGTGATAGCACCATGTACAGGTTCTTTACCTACCATGATTTCTATACGCTATTCGACAACCTGCGTATTTATTACTTGCATATCTATAAGGGATTCACCATTGGAGAGGTAGTGGATTATCGCGATAATCCACTAATGAAACTCATTGATATGTTCGATAATATCAAGGGTTTCCCGAAGAACGCCGAATCAGCCTGCAAACGGCTCAACATGCTGCTCCGATGGATGTCAAGGAAGGATAGCCCGGTTGATCTTGGTTTGTGGAATATTGATCCCTCCAAGCTGATCATCCCGGTAGATACGCATGTACACCGCATGGCTTTGGATCTTGGCTTGACCAAACGCAGGCAAGCGGACATGAAGACTGCATTGGAGATTACCGATGCAATGAGAGATATGGCCGGAGGATCCCGCCAAGGATGACTTCGCCTTGTTTGGATATGGAATTAATCATAAGAGATAGTTATGGAAAGAAAAGAAGGAGAGATATTTCAATACAACGAAGTAAGGCTTATTGTAAGAAGGGATCCATCTGGTAGCTGTACCGGATGTTATTTAAATGGGAAAGATTGCCAGTCAGATCAAATATTGAATATTATAGGCGATTGCGGATACAATTTAAGGAAAGATAAGATGGATGTGATCTTCGAGGAGATAAAGACAGAAAATAAATCCATCCTCTCCGAGGCAGAGGAGATCGTGAACGGTAACCGGCAATCTGATTACGGAGACGCGGCGAATAACTTCCATCGGATAGCCAATGTCGTTAACAGCATGTACCCGCAGTTGAATATCAATGCGCAACAGTGCTGCGCAGTACTCATGGCTGTAAAGCTGATCAGAGAAGGCTTTCGACATAAACGGGACAACCTCGTTGATCTGTGCGGCTATGCACACATTATGAATGAGATTAATGATCGTAAAAATGAATGATATGGAGATAGGATTCAAGAGACTTCACGAGAACGCCAGGATCCCACAGAAGGCGTACAACGATGATTACGGATTCGACTGCGTAGCAGTCACGGAGGAAGAGATCGCTCCGGGAGTATGGAGATACGGGTTGGGATTCGCCCTTCAAATAGACGACAGGATGAGAAGCGAGTGGATAATACACAAAATAGCCGTCTATCCAAGGTCATCCATATACAAGACGGGTATGATGATGTCCAACAGCGTCGGCATAGTCGATGAGAGCTACACAGGAGAGATCTCAGCCGTGTTCTACCACGTCAAGCCGGATCTTCCGAGATACAGGGTCGGTGATAAGATATGCCAGATAGCCGTTGAATTGAGGCCCGGAAAGCAGGCATTCAAGCCGGTAGATGAGATCAGGGAAACGGACAGAGGAGATAATGGATATGGGAGCACAGGTAAATAGGATGAGCAGGTTTGTCATACCGGAGCAGTCCACGCTGATCCCGATCAAACCAACGATGCTCAGCACACGCCCAGCCTCTTACATCGAGTATTGCATAAGAGGTATGAGGAAGCGGGATGATTACAAGTGCGGGGCTTACGAGTTCTTCAACAGCGAGCAGATGATCGCCGCTTTATATCTTTTGGATAAGTCAGACGAACTATATATGGATATAGTGGAGCGACTAAAAGCTAATAATCAATACCGGTTCATCGCCGCTAAATGGGGAAAGTTCGTGAAAAAAAGCTTCGACGCTTATCAGCGAAACAGGGATAGGTACACCAGCATGGATCCTGTGGATTTCGCCGACTTGATAGATATTGTCGATCGGATGATGGGAGAAAAAGTAAAGGCTGTGATCGACTTCGAGTCGAAAAGGATGGCCAATAACGGACTTACTGGATATTGGAACGAGGTAAATTCCCGGGTTATGACATTCTATGAATTCATTTGGATGGCAAAGACTTGCCGTGACGCAGAAAAGAGGTCTGTCGAGTCAGTATCTTTCGGAACGTTCAAGCTATTTGACTTTATAGACTACAACGGAATTATCTCCGTGACTATGGAGTATTTATACAAAAAGGCAAGAGAGCTTCATTTCAACGACACCAGCGAGGTGACAGAGGATGATGTGAGGTGTAATACGGATTTAATTAACGCCCTGAAAGACGCTAAGAACCGATCCGTGATAGCCAATATTTTCAAGGCATTAAAAGAAGGGAGATTCAAGGATGAATAACAAGGAAAGAATCAGAGCCGAGATCCTCTACAAGGAGAAGAAAAGAGAACGTGCGCTAAAGGACAAGTGCCCGTTCGTGGCGAGAAGATACGAGCGGGAGATCACCGCCCTACTGAAAGAGTTAGAGGATTAAATCAAATGAAACAATGCGCAATATGGTATTAAATGACGGTATAACCATAAAGACGATTTACCCTATGGATTACTTTAATATATTCAAGGATTCGGAAAAACCTTTCGAGATACGAATCAGAAGAGAAGAATATGATGAAATACTCTATAGGGCTGATGACAAAATGAGATGGCGTGTAGATATTTATTTCAGACCAGTGGACCGTGCGCATTTCTTACGGGAGCTGCCAAAGGTACTTAAGTCGCATGTTAATCAAACGAGTACAAAATAAAATCCGCCCTACCTATCGCAGGCAGGGCGGATATCCAGTTAACTTAAATCTAATACCATGAAAAACACACAAAAGTAGCCTTATGAAAAGTAAGTAATTATCTCTTTCGTCTCCTGATCAGCCATATAACCACGTAGATAAGGCCAATGTTCACGATTATCAGTAAGATGTAGCCTAAGCGCATCCTTGTGGCCTCACAACGGGTCAGCTCTCGCTCAACGGGGTAAGGCACGCTTACGCTATCCCTCTTCTCGATATACAGGGTATCTCTTAGGGATATGTATCTTACCGTCTCCCGCTCCTTGTACTGATAGACAGTGTCATGCACATGCCGCTCATAGACGCTGTCACGGATCAGCACCCGGTCGATCATATGCTGCGTGATATAGAGGCTATCCTTGATCACCGTCTCCCGCTGCACCACCTTACATGGCTTGCAACCAAAGAGGCTCAATCCAGCGATGGAGATGATGAGCAGCCTATTGATCATCTTCCTCATCGTATTCAAATCCATAGTATTCATACTCCTTCAGATCCTCGTTCACGGCACGAACAAACATGAAGAGCGAGAACAGGCAAAAGATCACGAAACAGAACAGAATAGCCAATAACCAACCTATCATACTATCCTCCCGAATTATAATAAGATCCACCCATCTCTCACCTCGTTCATATCTGGTTCCCATCCAGTCCTGCCGCCGCACTCCATCGTGGCCATCGCCTCCACGATGCGGCACATCACCGTCATGTTGCTCACGTCCACGATGTCCTTGCGGCCGATGCCTGCACGTTTGGCCACGAAGTCGATATAGACCTCCGTGGCGTTATTGTCGGCTGGCGGGGCATAGCGATTGATCATCTGCTCCAAGGTGTTCAGCTGGTAGCTGTTCTTGTAGCGGCGCAATAAGTAGTGCATCGCCCGATAGCCGTAAGCCATGTTTACGAACGTCCGAAAGTCCGGGTCACGTGACGGGCGCAGCTCGCCGATGAACTTATCCTTATCCTCCAATTTCTTGGGTGGCATACGGATGTTACCCGGATTGCAATTTCTCACGCCTCTTGGGAGCTTCGATTGCTCCTCCTCTTGTATGTAATTTTGTTTCTTCTTTGCCATATCTCATTCTTGTTTATACTTATCAACTAACTTTTGTCCTGTATCGCTGTCAAACTCGGAGAGTCGCTTGACCAACGCCTTTGGAAGCAGGCCGGGGCTGATCGTCTCGCAGTTCTCCAATATACTGATCGCCTCTCTAACCATCAACGCTGCGCAGGCGAAGTATCTAAACCATACCAAGCAGCCCACGGGTTCGCCTCCGACGCTGAAGGTAGCCAGCACATGGGTCAAGACCAAGACAGACGAATAGACGATCAGCTTGCGGGCGATCATCCCATAGGCGTTGCTCGATAGGTCGTGCGCCTTCCAGTGCTTCAGGAAGCCCAGCAGGGTATCGAATACCACCAAGACGAACAGGTATTTGACGAACTCCCAATCCCCGAATACGTATTTCTCGATCACCTCCAAGACTGGGGCGATCGGCAGGGCTATCAATGTGATGCCCCTCATCTCTCGCTTGCTCCAGTGTGCCATATATCTGCCTCCCCTATCTCCTCGATGCGCCCGGCCACCAGCTCGCGTCTCGTCTCGCACGCCCACAGGATGCCGTAGAGCGGCGGTACAGACCGTACGATCCTCGTTATCCATCTTGTCACCATCCGTATATCGTTATGTCCGTGT
>OBLI01003917.1_pt1 | contig 11034 bp, 11 predicted proteins | sample 1519701 | NCBI WGS metagenome assembly OBLI01 (sample SAMEA3663005, study PRJEB22513) | pig gut metagenome | biome: pig gut; feature: pig-associated habitat; material: faeces | place: France | collected 2012 | reverse complement strand
ATGAAATCTGCTATTTCAGTAACCCCGTTCTTTTGGATATTGAGCGAAACTCAAGAAAGATCATGTGCATCTCGGACAGACACAGCAAAACAGTAAATCGGAATTTGCAGAGATGTTTCGTAGGGAATGCATTCATGCATTCCGAAAGGTTCATGAACTACCAGGGTTCGACGAATCGTAAAACGATGATTTTTGCGTAGGGAACGGATTTATCCGTTCCGCCCGGTAACGTTTTCATGGGGTGCACGTTGGATGGAAAAATGTTAAAAAAGGAACCCGTTACCATCCAACGAAACACGGATGTTTACCCACCTTTCGGAACGGATAAATCCGTTCCCTACGCACATGTTGGAACATATCCGATACAAATCTGCCCAAATTCCTATTAGCGCAAAGGATAAAACCACCCGGGGAAAGGGGCCTGCCGGGGCTTTTGGCATCCCCTTGCATTTTTTCCAGGATTATGGTATAAAATATGGATAGAACAAAAAATTGGAGTGTTTGCGTTATGAACGTCCATGAATCCGGAGAAATGTATCTGGAGGCCATTCTGGTGCTCCAGCGCAGGAACGGTTTTGTCCGCTCCGTTGATGTGGGGGAGTATTTGGGCTATTCCAAGCCCAGCGTCTCCCGGGCCATGGGTCTGCTGCGGAAAGGCGGCCTGATCGTCATGGAGCGGGATGGCGGACTGTATCTGACGGAGGAAGGCAGAGCCATCGCGGAAAAAATCTACGAGCGGCATACGGTGCTCTCCCAGGTGCTCATGGGCCTGGGCGTTCCGGAGAAGGTGGCGGTGGAGGATGCCTGCAAAATCGAGCACGACATCAGTGATGTGACCTTTGAGATCATCAAGCAGCACATCACCGCCTATGAGGCCTCCAAATGAGCTGCGGGGGAGATTGCAGCCATTGCAGCGGCTGCTCCGGCTGCGGCGGCTCCCTGGAGCTGACCCGGGGGGAGATGGAATTTCTTCGGCTTCTGGGCCAGGTGGCCTTCCTGCCGGTGGCCCGAAGCATAGGGCAGGAGCAGCCGGTCTATTTGGAGGATGGGCCGGACCGGCGGGAGGAAAACGCCCTGGTGCTGCAGCTTTTGGAAAAGAAAGGCCTCATCAGTCTGGACTATGGCCACCCCCTGACCGGGGCCTGCTGGCAGGCCTATGAGGGCTATCCCATCCGCGGCAGCATTGCCCTGACAAACCGGGGGCAGCAGGTGCTGGAGCTGCTGGAATACCAGGGCTATTTGGAATGAAGTCCGGCTCAGCCGGTCATATAATACATTCCGATGATGTCCCGCATTTCGTAGTAATGAGCGAGGTTCCGCCAGCCCATCCCGGTGGAGGAACCGGCGTAGAGCATGATTTTTGTGTCCGGCAGTCCGTGCTGAAGCATGGCTGCCGGATTCTTTCCGTTTACCCAGGGCACATAGTGGATGCCGCCCCACCAGAGGTTTTTCAGCCAGGTCATTTGGCTGATGGGGGTGGGGTCGCCGTAGGTGTAGCCCAGGTTCAGGTCCTCCAGTCCGGTGCAGCCCAAAAGGGGACTGTAGTCCTTGATGGGGGTGACAAAGAGCTCCAAATAGGTGAGATTTTTCAGCCCGGACAGGGGGGACAGGTCCTTTACATCCGTGTCCGCCAGCACCAGGTAGCGCAGCTTCGGCATTTCCCGGGCCCATTCACAATCCCGAATCCAGCAGTGGCCCAGGTCGATGCACTCCATATCGGTGCAGTATTTCAGCTCGTCCGCATCATGACCGCCGATGAGCTGGTGCTTGGTAATGGGGGCAAACCATTTGTCGTCCGTCCGGGCGGAGAGGGGCCCCAGCTTCACCCGCCAGACGAACCGGATTTCCGGATGCCGCTCTCCCAGCACCGCCAGCTCCGGGCTGGGGATGCCGCAGTCGCAAAGGATGATTTTCTCCGCCTCGGGAAGAAAAGGCAGCAAATGCTCCACCGTTTCCACCCCCTCCAAAGGCACACCGGACAGGTCGATTTCCCGGGCGTTGGTGGGAAAAACCACATCCCCTAGCTGTTCCTCCCATAAAAACCGCACCCAGGGATAATCCTCCGCCAGGCTCCTGGCCTGAATGGAAGAGAGCCCGGTTTGACGCAAATCCATCCGCCGCACCCGGGGCAGCAGCGCCAGAGCCTGCCGCAGCTGTTCTTCGGTGCATTCCCCCGGCACCGGGGCGATTTCCCGGCAGCTGATGAGCGTATCCCCCAGGGGCACCCGGTAGCAGATGTCCCAGTCCGGGTGGAGTCGGGCCAGGGTCAGCAGCTGGGGATAGTTCCGGCAGTCCTCTGCCAGAATGGTTTTCAGCCGGGGCAGATATCCCAGAGCGTCCACATCGGCGTCGGTGAGCTGCCGGATTTCCAGGGTGTCCGTATGGGCGTCCACCGCACTTCCCTGAAAATCCAGGTCCCAGAGGATGTGCGCCGTTCCCGCCACCCGGCGGACCTGTTCGTATTCCGCCCCGGTGATGCCGGTGCCCCGCAGGTCGAGCCAGGATAGATTGGAAAAGTCTTCCAGTCGTTCCACTTCCTCCGGCAGTCCCCCGGGCAGCACCAGCACGGTGGCGTCCCGGTCATATATCTGCCCGTCCATGATGACGTGCTTCTGCAAAAACCAATCCGCCAGGGGCACCAGCAGCACCGCCAGAGAAAAAATGAAAAATCGTTTCATGTGCATCCCCTTTTCTCTAGTATATCCCGTCTAAATCGCCGGCTTCATTCCAAATAATTCTTATGAAATTCACAGAACCGAGGCAGTCTGCCCTTGACGATGCACCGTGGAGGGAGTATGATAATAAAATCTGCCCATCATTTTCCAGCAGCATCGCAAAATTTGGTGCTTGCGGGGTTCGTTGAATGGTAAAATGTTCCGGTTTCAGAAGTCATGCCCCCCTTGTGTAAAGGGGGGGCAGGGGGGGATTGGCGGAATGCACCGGGATTCTTTGCCGTACCGCGCAGATTTTTCCACATCTGCAGTTTGTCTATTTCTTAATTGCCATAGGACGGGGGACTGCTGGATAGTAAAAAAACTTCACTGCCAACCGCCAATCCCCCCGGCTTCGCCACCCCCCTTTACACAAGGGGGGGCATGCGCTCAGAAGACTTAATACCGTACCATTCAACGAGCTCTGCAAATTCCGAATTTGCCTGATGGCAGAGCCGACAAACCAAATAACACTTTCAAGCGTTAGAAAAGAGAGAAAAGCACATGAATTTGAAAGAATACCGTACCGGCGTGCGGACAGGCCTGCCGGTGGGCTTGGGATATTTTTCCGTCAGCTTCGGCTTTGGCGCCATGGCGGTTTCCAAGGGCCTGGGAGTTGCGGACGCCACTTTGATCTCCGCCTCCAACCTCACCAGCGCCGGGCAGTTTGCCGGTTTGGGGGTGATCGTGGACAATTCCGGCCTGTGGCTGATGATCCTCACCCAGCTGATCATCAACAGCCGCTATGCCCTGATGAGCCTGGCCCTCAGTCAGCGCATGGGGCAGAAAATCGGTCTGCTGCCCCGGTTGTGCATTGCCTTTATCAACACCGATGAGGTGTTCGCCCTGGCCATGGCGCGGGAGCAGGCGCTGACGGTTCCGTTCCTCTATGGCCTTGGGCTGCTGCCCATCATCGGCTGGGTCAGCGGCACCCTGTTCGGGGCTTTGGCCGGATCCATTCTGCCCCAGTCCATCCGCACGGCCCTGGGGGTCATGCTCTATGGCATGTTTGTGGCCATCGTCATCCCCCCGGCGAAAAAGGAGCGGCCTGTGGCCGTGGCCGCGCTGCTGGCGCTGATACTCAGCAGCCTGTTTACCTGGGTACCCGCCCTGGCCAAGGCCCCCAAGGGTGCCCCCATTGTGATTTGCACCGTGGCTGCCGCCGCCGTATGCGCCTGGCTGTTCCCGGTGGCGGATGAGGAGGAAGCGGTATGAATATCTATGTGTATATCGCCGCCATGGCGCTGACCACCTATCTCATCCGGATGCTGCCTTTGACGGTGTTCCGCAAGCCCATCAAAAGCCGGTTTTTCCGGTCCCTTCTCCACTATGTGCCCTATGCCTGCCTGACGGCCATGACCTTTCCCGCCATTCTGGGGGATACCTCCGCACTGCTCAGCGGCGTGGCGGCTCTGGCGGTGGCGGTGGTGCTGGCCTACCTGGACCAGAGCCTGATTGTGGTGGCTGTGGCCAGCTCCGTGGCGGTATTCCTGGTGGAACGCTTGATGGGCCTGCCGATTTGATTAAGCTTTCATTACATTTTCTGCATGCTATTGACTTTTTCCGGTGGCTCTGGTAAGATACCGAAACACCGCCGGATTTCCGGTTTGGAGGATAAAACCATGGGTTTTTGGGAATTATTGCTATTGGGGATCGGCCTGAGCATGGATGCCTTTGCGGTATCGGTGTGCAAGGGACTGGCCATGCAGCGGGCGGACGGAAAAACCGCCCTGGTCTGCGGCGCCTGGTTCGGCTTCTTTCAGGCTCTGATGCCGGTAATTGGCTTTTTCCTGGGCAGAATCTTTGCCGATGCCATCGAGGCGGTGGACCACTGGGTTGCCTTCGGCTTATTGTCCTTTGTGGGCATCAATATGATCAAGGAGGCTCTGGAAGAGGGGGAGAGCAGGGCGGATTCGGACCTTTCCCCCAAGGCCATGCTGCCCCTGGCGGTGGCTACCTCCATTGATGCTTTGGCGGTGGGCGTGTCCCTGGCCATGACGGTGGAGGTCTCCATCTGGACGGCGGTGCTGCTCATTGGCGTTACCACCTTTGTCCTCTCTGCCGCCGGTGCGGCGGTGGGCGGAATTTTCGGCCGGAAATATGAGAAGAAAGCGGAGATTTTCGGGGGCGTGACCCTGATTTTTCTGGGACTGAAAATTCTGCTGGAAAATTTGGGAGTGCTGTAAATGACGAGACGAAAGGGGAAATTCCTGCTGGCGGGACTCATCTGCCTGGTGCTGTGCTTTATCTGGGGCAATTCCATGCTCTCCGGGGAGGAATCCGGCGCCATCAGCGGCGGACTGCTGGCGTGGATGGTTGATACCTTTCCCTTTTTAAACTGGCTGCCGGAGTATTTGCTGCGGAAATTCGGCCATTTTTCCGAGTTCGGCCTGCTGGGCTTTCTGCTGGCCTGGTTTTTCCTGCTCCAGGGCCAGCGGGGCTTCCACCGGTTTACCGTGCCGCTGCTGTGCGGCATGACGGCGGCGCTGACGGACGAGACCATCCAAACCTTTTCCGCCGGACGCTGCCCCAGTGTGACGGATGTGTGGATCGACACGGCTGGCGTGTGCGCCGGCATTGCCCTACTGTACGGGCTCTGGTATTTGCTGAAAATGATTCGTAATAGGAAAGGAACCAACCATGAAAAAGCAAGCTAGTTTACTTCTGATTTTGGTGCTGCTGTTGAGCCTTGCCGCCTGCGGCGAGAAAGCGGCGCCCCAGAAAGGACCCGAGGGCACCCCCGGGGAGATCATCGACAAAATCTATGAAAACCATCAGCCATTGAAGCTGAATGTGTTCACCATGGATCTGGACCTGACGGACCCGGACGCCGTGGCCTACAACACCGGTCTGGAATCTGGGGACAAGCTCAGCGCCGCCGCCGTCTCCGAGGCCATGATGGGCCAGGCCTATTCCCTGGTGGTGGCCCGGGTCAAGGATGCCGCCGACGCGGCCCAGGTGGCAAAGGACATCTACGACAAGGTGAATACCGCCAAGTGGATTTGTGTGGAGGCGGATACCAAGACCGCTGCCTACTGCGGCGATGTGGTGATGTTCTTTATGGCGGGCTCCCAGTTCGCCGAATCCGCCACCACCGAGACCATGCTGGAGGCATTTAAAACCGTCTGCGGCGGCAATATCACCGTCATCGGATAATTCTGTAAACAGGAAAACGGCAGCACCACAGCAAATGGGCGCTGCCGTTTTTTGAAAAGGAGGAGAGCGGATGCTGTTTTCCGGGCTGACCTTTTTATATTGCTTTCTTCCGGCGGTGCTTGCGGCGTATTTCCTGGCGCCGAAGCATTGGAAAAATGCCGTGCTGCTGGTTTCCAGCCTGATTTTCTATGCCTGGGGGGAGCCCCGGTATGTGCTGCTGATGGTGCTGACCATTCTGGGTTTTTATTTTTGTGGAATAGCCATCAGCCAGGGGAAAACCCAAAGGGTTCGGCGATTCTGGCTGTGGGTATCCCTGGTGCTGGGACTGGGGGCTCTGGGAATTTTCAAATACGCGGACTTTTTTATCGGCTCATTCAATGCCGTCACCGGGCTGGCTTTGCCGCTGCTGCGTCTGACGCTGCCCATCGGCATCAGCTTCTATACCTTCCAGTGCATCAGCTACACCGTGGATGTGTACCGGCAGCGGGCGCTGCCTCAGAAAAATCTCATTACCTTTGGCGCTTACGTCTGCCTGTTCCCCCAGCTCATTGCCGGTCCCATCGTCCGGTATACCGACGTGGCCCGGGAGCTGGAAAGCAGAACCCACAGCTGGGAGGATTTTGCCCTGGGGCTGCGGCGGTTTCTCTTCGGCCTGGGGAAAAAGGTGCTGCTGGCCAACCAGTTTGGGGAGCTGACGGAGACGTTCCGGAATTCCGGTGAAAAATCCGTGCTCTTTGTCTGGCTCTATGCCCTGGCCTTTGCCCTGCAGATTTATTTTGATTTTTCCGGCTATTCGGATATGGCCATTGGCCTGGGCAGGATCCTGGGCTTCCGGTTCCCGGAGAATTTTAACTACCCCTATCTTTCTTCCAGCGTCACGGAATTCTGGCGGCGCTGGCACATGACCCTGGGGGGCTGGTTCCGGGATTACGTGTATATCCCCCTGGGGGGCAACCGGGTGAGTAGGCTTCGGTGGGTGTTCAACATTTTGACAGTTTGGATGCTCACGGGCTTGTGGCATGGCGCCAGCTGGAATTTTGTGGTATGGGGGCTGCTGTTCGCCCTGCTCCTGCTGCTGGAAAAAATGGTCCCCGGGCTGAAAAGGCTGCCCCGGGGCGCAGCCCAGCTCTATGTGCTGCTTGTGGTGGTGCTCAGCTTTGTGGTGTTCAATGCCCAGAGCCTGCGGCAGGCCGGGCAGGACCTGGCGGGAATGCTTGGCCTGGGGGGCTTGCCCGGGACAACGGTGGAAGCGCTGTATGCCCTCCGAAGTAACGCCGTGCTCCTGCTGGTGGGCATGGTGGGGGCGACGCCCTGGCCAAAGCAGTGGGCGCAGAAAATCGGGGAGCGGGTGCCGCTGCTGGAAGCGCTGGCCATGGGGGCGCTGCTGCTTTTGTGCACCGCCTACCTGGTGGACGGGTCCTTTAATCCCTTCCTCTATTTCCGGTTTTAGGGGGTGCAAGCTTGAGCAAACAGAAACAGCGTATTTTTGGCGCCGTGGCCGTGGCGGGACTGTGGCTGGTCCTGGCGGCATGGCTGTGGTTCGGCCCCCGGCGGGATATCTCCCAGGCGGAGCGGCGGAAGCTGGAGCAATTTCCGGCTCCCACGGTGCAGACCCTGCTGGATGGCCGGTTTATGACCAAATTCGAGACCTTTACCCAGGACCAGTTCCCCCTCCGGGATGGCTTCCGGCAGTTAAAGGCCGGGTTCAGCTATGGCCTGCTGCGGAAGCTGGACAACAACGGCATCTATCTGGCAGATGGCTCCGCCGGAAAGCTGGAATATCCCCTGAATCCCAATTCCGTCTCTTCCGCGGTGGAGAAATTCCAGAAAATCTATGACCGGTATCTGAAAGACGGGGGAGGAAAGATCGTTTTTTCCGTGGTGCCGGACAAAAGTTACTACCTGGCGGCCCCAAACGGCTATCCCGCCATGGATTATGAGGCCATGTTCTCGGCCTTTCGGGCGCTTCCCTGGGCGCAGTATGTGGAGCTGACCGATCTGCTCACCGGTGAGAGCTACTACAAAACCGATACCCACTGGCGGCAGGAGACGCTGCTGCCGGTGGCGGAGAGAATCGGAGAGGCCCTGGGCGTCCAGGTGGAGGACAGCTATTCCCCGGCGGCATTGGAGCGGCCATTCTACGGCGTGTACTACGGTCAGGCGGCGCTGCCCTTGGAGCCGGATACCATCTGGCTGCTGGAAAGCGACACCCTGTCCGGCTGCACCGTGACCAATTATGAGACGGGGGAGCACAGCAGCGTCTATGACCGGACCAAGCTGGACAGCCGGGACCTTTACGATGTGTTCCTCTCCGGCCCGGCGGCGGTGCTGACGGTGGAGAATCCCGCCGCAGGGAACCACCGGGAGTTGATTGTGTTCCGGGATTCCTTTGGCAGCAGCCTGGTGCCCCTGCTGGTGCCCGGATATTCCAAGGTGACACTGCTGGACATTCGCTACCTTCCCACGGACCTTTTGCCTCAGATGGTGGAATTTGGGGATCAGGATGTGCTCTTCCTCTACAGCACCCTGGTGCTGAACCAAAGCGCCATGCTGAAATAGGGAACGATACCCATCAGGTGAATTGGAATTTGTTGGAATGATTCGTAGGGAATGCATTTATGCATTCCGCCCTGGTCGCAAATCATCGGGGGTTATTGAATCGAAAAAACGTTGTGTTTTGCGTAGGGAACGGATTTATCCGTTCCGAAACGTCGGTGAACATCCATGGTTCGTTGGATGGTAAAAGGTTCCAATTTTTTCCCAACAATAATCCATTTATCATGCCCCGATAAAGACGTTACCGAGCGGAATGCATGAATGCATTCCCTACGAAAAAATCATCGTTTTACGATTCATCGAACCCTGGTGGTTCGTGAACCTTTGGAACGCATGAATGCGTTCCCTACGCACACGTTGAAACATTTTCCATCCAACGAACCCTGCAAACACCTATTTATCGCTCTAAGCCAGCCGATAGGCAAACAAAAAAGACGCAGCCGAAAAAGCTGCGTCTTTTTAAGTATGGTCAGTTCATGTAATACATGCCCAGCTGGTCACGCATGTCGTAGTAGTTTTTCAGGTTTCGCCAGCCCTCGCCCTCTGTGCAGCGGGTGCTGCCGTCGATAAAGGTGGTCTGGGGGTTGCTGGTGACCACACGGGTGTTGGGCAGCGCCGCCACCAGCGCTTCCTTTTCGGCATAGCTCCGGGTGGGCACCCACAGGTTTTTCAGCCAGGTCATCGTCAGCAGGGGATCAATGCTCACAGGCCAGTCGTTGTCGTTGATGTTCAGGTCCTCCAGCGCGGTGCAGCCCTGCAGGGGGGTGTAGTCCCTTACAACGCAGTGGTCCAGCTCCAGGTAAAGCAGCTCCTTGCAGCTGGAAATGGGGGAGATGTCCTGCACGGCCGTCCAGGCCAGAATCAGGTATTTCAGGTTGGGCATGTACTTGACAAAGTCGATGGTTTTCACCGTGGAGTGGCCAATGTCAATGCACACCATATCCTCGCAGAAGCGCAGGTTGTAGACGTTCTTTTCCTCGAAGTAATACTCACCCTGATGGATGGGCATGAACCAGGTCTCGTCGGTGCGGGCCTTGCACTTGTCGGTGAAGATCACCGTCCAAACCACCTTGTAGGAGCTTCGGACCTCGTCCCGGTAGGCGGCCATTTCGTCGTTGTCGATGCCGGTGCTGTCCACGATCAGCTTGGTCAGGTTGGGGAATTTGGAGGCAATCTCCTTGGCCTGCTGGATGCTGTCAATGCGCTGGTTGGAAATGTCCACCTCGGTGGCATCATCCTGGAAGATCTGGCCGAACACCTCGATATCCCAGTGGATTTCCACATTGGGGTATTCCTCCCGCAGCCGGGCCAGCTCCTCGCCGGTGGCCTTGGGGGTGTGAATGGTGAGCTTCTGCAGCTCCGGCATGGCGGCAAGACCCACGGAAAGCTCCTCATAGGAAGCGCCGCTGACGGTAAGCTCCCTGGCGGAGGCGGAGAGCTCCGTGCCTGCGATGGAGGTCAGGTATTTCACCTCCCACTGGGGATGGGTCTGGGCCAGCTCCCGCAGCAGGGGGAACTCCCGGCAGCCGGTGCCGTCCACCCGGGTCAATCTGGGAAGATATTCCAGATTCTGCATGTCCTCCCGGGTCAGACTGGTGAGGGTGACAGAGGTGGTCTCCGGGCCGTAGCCTTCCCCGGCCACGGGCACGGTGTAAAGCACCTCCAGCTCGGGGTGCTGGTCATACAGGGTCCTGAGCATGCCGTAGTCGGTGCAGTTCTCACCGTTTACCCGTTCCAGCAGGGGGAAATAAACCAGCATATTCAGGTCTTCCTGGCTCAGGTGGGTGACGGTAAGCTCCCGGGTGGTGCAGTCATAGCTGCCGCCCTGGAACGGCACGTTCCAGTAAATCTGGGTGCCGGGCATTTTCCACACCAGGGTATCGTAGGTCTGGGGGGAAATGGACTGCCCCCGCAGGTCCAGCACCTCCTGATTCCGGGGGAAGAGCTGCCAATCCACCACCACAAAATATTTCAGGGTAAAGTAGCAGGCCACCAACGCCACAGCCAGGGCAATTGCCAGCACGGTGCAGGCGATGGTAAGGCCAATACCTTTTCTTTTCATATGTGTTTCTCCTTTTCGGGGCCATCTTCATAAAATAGTTTTTCAGATTATGGGTCATCGAAGCATATTATGCAACTTTTTCCTCCGTAAGTCAAGGCCCCAGGAAAAATGGACGGCTATTTTCCGTTTTTTTCCTTGGGAATGGTGATGGTGAGCACAATTTGGCTCTCGGTTTCCCGCCGCTCGGACACCGCCGGGATGCCGCAGGACTGCATCCGGGACAGCGACTGGGTCAGACTGTTGAGAAATGCGCCGATGTTGGTGCGCCCCGGGGTTTCCGGCTTCCGGTGGAGCAGGGATTGGATGTACTTTTCCGTCTGGGCCACGCTGAGCCCCTGGCGGCTGATTTGGGTGATGGCTTCCAGCTTGGCCTGTTCCTCCGGCAGCTTCAGCAGGGCCCGGCCATGGCGCTCCGTCAGTTTTTCCCGGCGCAGGGCATCCAGCACCGGCTGGGAATGGCGCAGCAGCCGCAGCTTGTTGGCAATGGCGCTCTGGCTCTTGCCCAGCAGCCGGGCGGCCTGCTCCTGGCTCAGGCCGGACAGCTCCATG
>OBLI01003916.1_pt1 | contig 11034 bp, 30 predicted proteins | sample 1519701 | NCBI WGS metagenome assembly OBLI01 (sample SAMEA3663005, study PRJEB22513) | pig gut metagenome | biome: pig gut; feature: pig-associated habitat; material: faeces | place: France | collected 2012 | reverse complement strand
TGCAGTTGGGATTGCCAAGTCTGACAACTGACACTGCGGCAAAGATTATGGCAGTCCTGTATGTTTACGGCAACAATGAGAATATGGTGCTTAACAACCATTTCCAAGCTGATTGTGACTACATACAGAAACGATACCATATTCAAGGTGGCGAAACACCTGATGTTGATTTCGTTGTCAAGTTCCAATATTGGCACAAGGAGATAATGGACTACGAGAAAGAACACGCAGAAGGTATTGTTCCGTGGGCGGTCAAACTCTTTGATGAAATGTATAACATTAAATTATTGAGGTAGCTATGGCAATAGACTGGAAGACATTTTATGCCAATGGCGGTTATTCCAACGAGAACAGCGACCCACAATCATACGATGATGATGACGATTACGATGACGAGTACGAAAGGTATGATGATTAAACTTTATAAGATATGACGAAGGAAGAATTTTTGGCTCAATACAAGACGAAAGAGTGGTATGAGATTAGTAGGCGCATTAAAGCAAGAGACCATAATACTTGTCAGATGTGCGGACGAAATGATGTGCCGCTTTCTGTTCATCATTTGCAGTATGGTAAAGATGGTAGTATATTTGATATTGGGGCTTTTACATTAATAACATTATGCGATAATTGTCACAAATTAATCCATTTATGCAGGAATAATATAGATAATATTATCAATTTATTAAGGGGGTTTATGACTGATTATGAAATATATGCAATATTAGCCTCTGAATTTGGGAGAATAGATTATCTTTTAAATCCTAATGGTATCAAAGTATCTGAAAAAAGCATTAACATGCCTACATTGGTATTAAATCCAATAGATACAGAAATAGATTTTCTCGGAAATCTCAGGAAGCATAATAATGATATTATAAGGGAAATATTAATTAAAAATGGTCGGTATAAAGATGGCAAATGATTTTGTTTTCAAAAAAAAATGGCTTGACGAGGCACATAAACGACTATCATTACACTGCATAGGTTATTTCGTAATATTGGTGGTCGAATATGGTCTGTATGGCAAGCACGAAGAAATACTCGACGAGTATAAATGTGTGACTTGGTTGTTAGATGAGGTTAAACGTGAAATAGACTCTGAAAATACGAAACCACAAAAGAAACCAAAGATGAAGATACCGCCAACGCTTGATGAGGTTGTTCAGTATGTCAAGGACAACAACTTGAATGTTGACCCCTATCAGTTTTGGAACTTTTACGAGTCAAAAGGTTGGTTTGTTGGCAAGAACAAGATGAAGAACTGGCATAGCGCAATAGCAACGTGGCTTAAACGAAATCAAACAATATATAACAATGGAACAACAGGACAACAATCAAACGTCATTGACAAGGTTGCAGACATCCTTGCAGACTGAATACAACACTGCGGTTCAAAAGTTCGGTAGTGAGTATGTGGATTTCCTTAAACAATATCCAACATTACGCAAACGTGACGAGGTGATTAACACTGCCTACGAAGCAGTTAGAAAAGGCGGTATGTCGCTTGTACAGATTGACAACCATTTCGCAAAAGGCGCAAGTGAATGGTGGATAAAGGTTATGCTCATAGACCTGCTTACCTTCCTTGGTGCTATGGATAGTGTCACGTCATACCAAGTCAAGGGTATTGCGGCAAGGATAAGGCAAGAATACTACCACTTGACACCTTCTGAACTGACGCACTTTTTTTACTCGTTCTCAATGGGTGATTACGGCAAACTTTATGCAGGCAGAACGGTCAATCCGCAGGATATTCTTATCGGTCTGAAAGAATATATGTATCACCTTTACGAGCAAAGGGCGCAGTATGATAGCGACCAAAGAAAAATAAAGCAGGAGCAAGAGTTAGAGCAATCGAAACGAGAGGCGGTGGACTTTGAGGAATATAAAAGAATTAAAGGTCTGCCAAAAGACTATAAGACCCCTCATGAGAAGGTTAAAGAATATATCAAGAAACATCAACAAGAATCCAAACGTAAATAGATTTTTAGATATGTCAAGACGAAGAAGAAAGACTAACGGCAAGGCGAACAATAGTAACCTTGTCGGATTGGTAGCTACGGTAACTAACGCTGAAAACGTAAACGTAGGTAAGAGAGTAGTTATCCAAGAGGTAAATAACGACATTGCAAAAGTGTTCCTGCTTGATGACAAGAAAATGAACAAGTTTTATTTGCCTGTCAGCGACCTGCGCCTTTTCAGTCGTGAACGTAGCCAAGAGTATCTTTTAGAGAACGTTATTGATGGCTTTATGGGTATTGTCAACAAAGTCGTCAATGGCGATGAAGATTGGCGAAAGCACGCAAGAAGCAATGCTGATAACGCACAGCCGCCAAAGAAAGAGCCGAAGGACTTGACCGATGACTCAGAGCGAAACTACTCCAACCATGTTCTTGAAGGTGGCGACCTGCTTATCAAGTGTAGCAAGTTCTGCCGTGACTACAAGGTTTCGCCGATTTACTTTATCAGTAAGTTGTCCGAACACTTATATTATATGCACGAAAGATACGCACCAAAGGATAAGAAGTAATCAAAAGTGAGTATCAAGGAATATTTCGCCCTCCTGCACCTGCGGGAGAAATTAAGCAAAATCGACTCGTCAGTTGCAGTGAGGGCGATTAAGGTTATCGACAATAAATTGAATTTTAAGAATTATGATTGAGTTTATCGGAAACAATATTAGGGACATTAGCTATTGGCTTATGTTCTTGGCAGCGTTGGGTGCTTATATCCTTTTGTACTACCAAAAGAAAGCGTACAAGGAACTAAATGAAATACGTTTCGGCTTGACAAATGAATTATTGGGCACGGAAACAGAGTACAGGGATTTAATCTATGCAGTCAAAGGGTTTATTGACCGACACAATGAATGGCACGACCGCAAGATTAAGTTTTACTACGACCAAGACGGTTGGCATTGCTGCTACGACGATGAAATGCCACAAGGTGATACATTTATCACCGAAGAAGAAATAACCCCTCTAAACGAAAAAGACAATGAAAATCAACAATCCATTTAAGTCTATCCGCAAGAAGATTACGGATAGCAGAGAGCAAAGTGAACTGCGTGAAACCGAAAGAATGGTTAATCACAACGTATATGTGGGCAATGACCCGAATGACCCAGAGAACGGTATCTACATCTTCTGTGGCGGCATACCTGTGCTTAGGGTTGTCAACGACCCTTGTGTGACAAATAACGAGGTGGGCATTGACGAGGTAGCCGAGGTTGTGAAGAACATCAAGGATATGTACCGAAATAGCCTTAATGGTAAACCGATTAAGAATAAATAGTTATGGAAACGAGATATATTGAAATATCGCTCGATACCGCTAAGAGATGGTACGAGCAAGGTGGCGAGCTGAAAGATATGGCTCTTGGGGCATACACGCTCGAAGAGATGGGTTACAAACTGCCTACAACGTGGGAAGATTACATTGAGAAGTGTAAGAAGTGGCATATCATAGTCGGCACAGAAGACTACGAAGATAAAAATCCTCAGATTGCGGCGGTAAAGAAACTGATACTGCTCCGTGATTTTTACAATAATAAATGGAAGCCTGATTGGGACAACATAATCGAGTATAAATACGGCATTACGTATTGGTATAACAGAGATACCAGAGAGTCGTCGTATGTTGCTAAGGTGATTTACTGCCCACCTTGTTTCTTGGTGTTTAACGATATGGCAAAAGCCGAGGAATTTCTCAACAATTTCCGTGACCTTATCGAGCAAGCGGGGGATTTAATTTAATATGACTATGGAAATACTGAGCAACTTTATATCAATTTACTGCTACATTTCATTTGTTATTGGAGCAGTGCTCATGCTTGTGGCATTAGCCATTGCAGCTATGGGCAAGGAAAAAGAGCCGAGGAATAAGGTACATTTCTATGTCGCAAGAGATAAGAATGGGTCTATATGGGTTTATTTAAATAAACCTATTAGAAGAGGTAACACATTTGGTTACGACGCATCTAAAGGCTTATCAACTTTAGAGTCTTTAGAAAAAAGTGGTTTAAATCCTATAGACTTTAATAATCTCAAATGGGAAGATGAACCTGTTGAGGTGTTCTTAAACATGGAGGACTGATTATGACAACAGAAGAAGCAAAAAAGCTATTGCCTATAATTAAGGCATTTGCAGAGGGAAAAAATATTCAATACAAAGAGGATATAGACCGCTGGGTGGATATAAAAAATCCTTCATTTAGAAGCTTTGTCGAATACCGCATCAAGCCCGAACCAAAGTACAGACCCTTCAAGACCCAAGAAGAGTGCTGGAACGAAATGCACAAGCACTCTGATTTTGGGTGGGTAATCAGAAGTGGAGTCTATCTAAATATATCTGGTGTTTATTGTGACACAATATACACATTGGAAGATAGTAACGGAATCCATTTCGATTACGCATTTTTAGAACTTACATTTACAGATGGCGCACCATTCGGAGTAAAGGAGGAATAACTATGGGTGAATATATTGACGCAGAAGGCGATTATCTCATTTGCCCTTATTGTGGAGCAAAGATACGCATTAATCCAGAAATATTCTCTAACTATGCAATGGACGACGAGGCAGAAGCATATTGCGAAGACTGCGACCATGAATTTGTTGCATTAAGAGAAGTGAATATTAGTTACAGTAGTCGAAAATCAAATGACAACGACAAAGAACAACAATAAACCTCTTTAAGGTATGGACGAAAAAGAAGACTTGAAGCTGCATAATCAGATTGCTACACTGAGAGAGGTTGCCGAGGAATACCCCGGCAAGACGATTGAAAATATCATCGCACAGATGGAAGCAAGAAGAAACGAAATTGGCAATAGTGCCAAAAAAAATAATAAAACAACATCTTATGAAAGCAATACTGAACAATAAAGATTATATCAAAGACGAAATTTGCAAAGCTATTGATAATGCAGGTTCTGCTGCTCCTTATGGGAATATAACAAATGGAGATATACTTGATGCCTTGCTGGAATTGAGAGATACACTTTTAACCAATATAGCAAAACGACAATAGCTTATGGAAGAAATGTGGATAGCAAGGGATAAAGATGATGGCTTATACCTATACACAGAAGAAAAGCCGTCAAAAAACGAGGCAATGGGTGTATGGAGAATTGATGGGACAGAATCTTTATCTACGTCTATGGGGTATGTTCAACTTAGAAACCATCTTTTCCCCGAAGTAAAATGGTCGGACGAAGAGCCGACAAAGGTTAAACTCGTAATAGATAAGTAATATGAAAATATCAGAATTAATTAAAGAACTCCAAGAAATCCAAGAGGTGCACGGAGATATTGAGGTATTGGCTATGGAAAACACATGGGGCGAGGGCGAGTGGGTTTCACTTGAAGAAAGTGGAGTATGTTTTGACAGATATAACGATGGTAAAAACGTTTTATATATTGGTTGGTGATGGAATACAAGAAAGACAAACGAACAAAGAACCTAACCTTGCGTGACATTCACGTAGGCGATTGGGTGCAAGTGTGGAGCGAGCATGCAGAACGTTACTCGCCACCATTGAAGATAATTCAGATATGCGATGACGGAACTGTTTATCTCGTGACAAGCGACGAAGAACGACCGACACCGTGGGAAGAGGACATCAAGAACGTGGATGCGCTGCCGATTGATGGCGATATACTCGTAGGTTTTGGGTTTGAGAAACTTTGCGATAATTTTTATTATAGCAAGGATGGCGCATCTGTAATGGCACAGGATAAGCAGCTTGGGATATTGGATTTCTTCTATAATGACAAATATGGAGAAAGCGCATCATTAGGTGATATTGCCTATATGCACGAACTACAACAAGCATTGCATGAGGAAAGGAATTTTATCGGTAACTTTAATATTGAATGGAAAGGGTTGAGAAATGATTAAGGAAGTTACATACTACGACATCATCTGCGACCGCTGCGGAAAGTCGTTGATTAACGAAAGCGAAATGTGCTATCCCGACACTGGAAGCGCAGAAATGGTAGCCAAAGATAGCGAGTGGATGACGATAGGCGATAAGCACTATTGCCCCGACTGCTACGAGTTGGACGAGGTAACGGACGAATATGTACCGAAGAAAGGTGATAAAAAATGAGTAAGATAATACACTGCGGCGAGTGCGAGAAATTCCTATACGAGGACACAGACGGATTTGGTATCTGCGGAAAGACAAACATGAAATGCCGATGTTCTGATAAGTGTCGTTTAGTTCTCAAAAAGAACTTTGCCAACTTTGACCTCTGCTGCAATGAGCAATGCCCCAAGCGGCACGAATGTAAGAGATACACCACATACAAACAGGATAGACGGTTATTCAACTACGTCATGAAAGGATGTATAGACGGAACATTATTCATAAAATCTTGAAACACAATGAAAGAAAAGAAATGGCGAATAGAGCTGAATGAGCATCAGTTAAGGCTGATAGCTAACTGCGTGGAGGACTGTCACAGATTCATAGGCGGTCAGATGGAGTTGAGTAATTCCACGGCTTGTCTCAAACATTATCGAGAACTTAGCGAGGAACTTGACAAGTTACAACCGCTTGTTACCCCATTGCTCGAACGTAGAGCGGCTTATGGTTGGGATGGCGGTTCTTGTCCCAATGAGCACCAACGCAGATTTATTGCTGAAACCTACTATCTCTATCGTGAGATATACCACCAACTGACCCTTGAAGCGGCAAAGCACAAGGATATGGGATGGAATGTTTATCTCGGCGAGACATTGACTTGTAACGAAAGCGGCGAACCTATTAAAGTCGAAAGGGTTGAATAATGGCAAAAGATAATAAAACACTCCACCTTGTGCTGAAACGCAAATGGTGGGATATGATAGCCTCAGGTGAGAAGAAGGAAGAATATCGGGATGTCTGTCACTACTGGGCGATACGCCTGCTTGATAGACAATATCGTTGGTATTCGCAAAACATTGACTATCCAAATGATTTCATAGATTGGCTGTGTTTCAGACTGGCACATAACGATATAGCCTTCCGTAGTTATGAGAACGTTTGTTTCCATCTTGGATATACAAACAATACTATAACTTTCAAGATAACGTCAATGAATGTTATGTACGGAGAGGTATGCAGGCAAGATTGGGGCGCAGAGCCAAATAAGTATTATTTTGTAATCAAACTTGGAGAAAGGGCTGAATAATGGAGCTGACAAAACAAGACAAGAAACACATTGAGGAACGAGTCAAAAAGCTAAAATTTCGAATTGTTGATGAAGCTGCTGAATACGCAAGACTCTACGAAAAGACCTTCTATGAGGAAGTTATAAAGATGTGTCAAGAACGAATTGACCTGGTTGAGGATTATCACGAACGAGTGACCAGTGCTGCGAATAGTTAACTATATCACTTGTGGTGACTAAGTAAAATGACTAAGTTATGAGCAATACATACAAACATCAAGCTACCTATGACTACTTGCACAATAATAAGGAGGTCAAAGGCAAGCTCCTGAAAGGGATTAAGAAGTTCTTCATGAACGTCAATTTTCCTCGTTGGGATTTCAGCAGGAGAAGTTGGTATAAACATAAAACAAGATACGATAATGAAAGAATTGATTGAAGAAGCAGAAAGACTGTGCAAGCAGATTGACAAGTCACAAGTACATTTGATTAATGCTCGACTGAACAATGACGAGGAAGGCAAGAAATCAGCTATTTCCGAAATAGAAACGGCGATGTGTGATGTCTCTCGACTGCTAAAATGTTTTATCGACCGCAAGGACAATATTGTTGACCTAAGCGAGGTGTGGCATAATAAAGATACAAAGCCAGAGATAAATAAACTCGTCGTCTTTCAGGACGAGTATGACGAGGATTTTTTCTTCACTGGATTTATAGACCCAGATATGCCTGACTATGTTACTTTGATAGACCCGCATACAGACTTAGATGAGTTATGTCATCTTGACAAGCTGATTAAGTGGGCATACGTAGATGACTTGTTGCCGAAAGGAGGTGAGTAATGGAATATCACGAAATAGGCGAAAGGTTCGAGTTCGACGGGGTTACGCTCGAAGTCGTAGAGAAAACCACGGGAATTGGGTGTATGCACTGCTACTTATGTATAGAAAAGATATGCAAACTTGGAATGAGAACGTATTGTGATTTAACCCAAAGAAAAGATAAGACATCAATCATTTTCAAACTCGTTAACAATGTAAAACAAAAGATATGAAACAGAAAACAGAAATCATTGTAGAGGGTACGGACAAAGTGTTTGCAACCCACGTGGGTAACGTTCAGAGTGACGAGGAAATATACGGCTCGTTGCTCGACAAGTTGTTTACAACGTACAAGGCTAAAAATCACGATTATTCAAACGCCTTCTCAGAAATGTTTGACGAGTTGGGCATTGATTATGCCTACGGAAAACTGCGTGAGAAGATAAACCGAATAAAGGCGTTGCGAAAGCAGCCTAATATGGTCGAGAACGAGGGACTTGAAGATGCCTTGCTTGATACGGCAGGTTATGCGATACTAACACTTGTGGAACTTAAAAAGAGAAAAAGATAATGGGATTTAGTTTTGAAACAACTTTTGAAGTTGATAAAGAGGACGTAGGAAGGTTATTTGAAGGGTTGTTCGGCAATGACAAGCAAGACGAGGAACGGCAAAGACATTTTGGCGAAGCAGTGGTTAAGGACGCTCTTTCGTATTTTAATAGCACATACGAACGTGATGCCAATATTCCTGAAAGAACGTGGAACATTCTTGAATCTATTGCAGTTTCTATGTATCTCAGGGGTTTCAATCGGGCGTTTGAGTATTATATACAACACGAGGATATTTTTAATTTAGAAAGCAATGGTAAATCTGAGTGAGTGCAAGTTTGGAGATATACTTCTGACAAGAGATGGAAGAAAGATTTTGTTTGTATGCAAGAGTCAACCGCTTAATGTTTTCCCATTTGAAGAACTTGATTATGAGCCTGATGATAAGTTTGTTTGTATTTCAGAATCAGATAAAGGGTTTGTGGATATGACTTATGATATAAGAGGTCACAACCATAATGCGACACGTACTAAAACACGTCCTGAAAATGAAATTGTTGGCAAATGGACAAGACATTCCAATACAGAGGAATACACTTTCGGAAACAAATTCAAAACGTCCGGAGGAGAAATGGCGGTGTTTATCGACAAACACAGAGTCGATTCGTTTACCGATAGTGAAATTAAATTTGCTTTTATAATGCCGCATGGAGACACATTCGCATTGCTCCTTTTGGGAGAAAATGATTTGCACGATAAGAATAATCCAAATAGTATTGTCGGTAAATGGGAGGACGAGAAATGAAAAAATTATATATATCACTGCCAATATCGGGCTATCCAATAGAAGAAAGGGTAGCTTATGCTAACATGGTAAGAAATAATCTGATAGAGGTAATTTCGCAAACATGTCCCTTTCTTGGTAGTAAGAAAAACCTAAGAGTTATCACCCCATTTGACGTTTGCCCCGAACCCGACAAACCATACTCGTACTACATGGGCAAGGACATTGAAGCCCTGTTGGAGTGCGATGCCATCTATCTGTGCGAAGGGTGGCAGAACTCCAAAGGTTGTATGGCGGAGTTTGAGGTGGCAAGAATTTACGGTAAAGAAATAATGTTTGAGAAATAATGGTAACACCAATTCTAAGACAAAACAAATCTGTGGAAGCCGAGCAGATACAAAAACATATCGGAGAAAACTTTAACAAGCTAAACTCGCTTATTAATTGCGTAGTTGGCGCAGTGAACACAATAGCAGGCAAAGCGGTAATTGACACGAAGAACGAGTTATACAAGCGCAAGGACTTGTGGCGGCAAGAAATCAAGATGAACGCAAGACTCGCAGAAAAAGCTTATTATGATTACGAGGCTATCCATACACGGAACTTTGGCGACAGATATAACCTATTCCTCGACTATCTGAGTGCCGTTGAGGATAACATTGCCAAGGACGTGAATATGCTCACGTATTCTATCGCACAAGTGCTGACAAAGGCAAATCAAACGGATGCAATGCTCAAAGCGCAGGTAGAAACGGCAAGGACTATGTGCCAATATGCCTGCGACATCTTTGATACGATAATCAGAGAGGCAAATAAGAAAGTGTCCGATTTGTGTATTCAGAATTTCAAATCAGTGCGACTGAGAAAGCCTTTTGACTATACACCATACTTTGCTCCTGCGAGGATTACTCCCGTATATCATTATTGGGATAAGGTTACGGCGAGGTTGTGTAAGACCGAGGGCAATGTGCCAATATCACTGAATGACGACCCGAATTGTAAGCTGGCATTTCAGATTATCGAGAGAAAGCTGACGAGCGAGGATTTCTTGAATAAGGCAGGCTACGATGCGCTGAAACTCAATCCCGAATGTATCAAAGGCAGTATATCGGGAGAGGACTTGAAGGAACTTGAAGACAAGTTCGGTAAAATAGAATTATAACCAAATTTATATTAATCATTATGGGTAAAAGACAAGAACCGTTAAAGGTTATCAGAGTTGTTTTGTGCGGCGGCTGGATGCCAAAGCAGAGTGTGGAATATTCGGCAGGCTATGACTTGTACGTTCCTGTTGACACGGTAATCAAGCGTGGCAGACAAGTAGTGAAAATCGGCGTGAAGATAGGACTACCACCGGGCATAGATGGGCATATACGTCCACGTAGCGGCTTTTCTATCTATGGAATGGGAGGTTATACCATTCCGCTGTTCAAGTGGCTTAAACCGAAATTAAAGCGGTTTGACGCGGATGTTATCGAGGGTACTATCGACTGCGGCTATCTTGATGAGATAGGTGTCATAATCAACAACCACGACAAGCCGTTTGTCATCGAGGGCGGCTCTCGTATCGCACAGATAGTGTTCAACAAGCACGAGTTGCCTGTACTGATGGAAACCGATGAACTCAAAGGCTTTGACCGAGGTGGCGGTTTGGGACACACTGGTACAAAATAACCGCAAGAGTTGATTTTCTTTTCATACATTTATTATATATTAATTT
>OBLI01003915.1_pt1 | contig 11038 bp, 9 predicted proteins | sample 1519701 | NCBI WGS metagenome assembly OBLI01 (sample SAMEA3663005, study PRJEB22513) | pig gut metagenome | biome: pig gut; feature: pig-associated habitat; material: faeces | place: France | collected 2012 | reverse complement strand
ACATATAATTTATTTTTTAAATAACTAATTTTGATATAATTTAATTATAAAAATAACTATTTTATCATAATTAAATTATTATCAAACAAGTGTTTGTAAAAAAGTGTTGACAAAGGAATTTAATTAGTTTACAATTAAATTATCAAAGGAGAAAACTTATGAAAAAAGAGAAAGACAAAGCATTAGAACAAGTATTAGCTGATATCGAAAAACAATTTGGTAAAGGCTCTATAATGAAATTAGGAGAAAAAGGTGTTAGAAATATAGATGTTGTATCAAGTGGTTCTTTAGCATTAGATCAAGCATTAGGTGTAGGGGGTTATCCAAAGGGAAGAATTATTGAGATATTTGGACCTGAATCAAGTGGTAAAACTACTATTGCGTTACATGCAATTGCTGAGGTGCAAAAGACTGGAGGTAGAGCTGCTTTTATAGATGCAGAGCACGCATTAGATCCAGTTTATGCTAAAAAATTAGGTGTAGATACTGATGAACTTTTATTAAGTCAACCTGATACTGGAGAACAAGCATTAGAAATAGTTGAAGCTTTGGTTAGAAGTGAAGCTATGAGTATCATTGTAATAGATTCAGTAGCTGCATTAGTTCCTCAAGCAGAAATAGAGGGTGAAATGGGAGATTCTCATGTTGGCCTTCAAGCTAGACTTATGTCACAAGCATTAAGAAAACTTGGTGGTATTGTTAATAAAACAAATACTATATGTATATTTATAAATCAATTAAGAGAAAAGGTTGGAGTTATGTTTGGCAACCCTGAAACTACACCTGGAGGTAGAGCATTAAAATTTTATTCAACTGTAAGATTAGATGTAAGACGTGCTGAACAAATTAAAGTTGGTAGCGATGTACTTGGAAATAAAACAGTTATTAAAGTTGTTAAGAATAAGGTTGCTCCTCCATTTAAAACTGCTGAAGTAGAAATTATGTATGGTGAAGGTATTTCTAAAACTGGTGAAATTATAGATATAGCATCTAATTTAGGTATTTTGGATAAAAGCGGTGCCTGGTATAGTTATAAAGGTGAAAAAATTGGTCAAGGAAAAGAAAATGCTAAATTATTTCTAAAGAATAATCCTACTCTTTATAAAGAGATAGAAGACAAAGTAAGAACACATTTATTTAGTAATAATGATTCTAAAGAAGAAAAATAAAAGATTGAATAATAAATATTCAATCTTTTTTCTTTTAATAAAGCATAAAATGTGATAGAATTTATTTTAAAGAAAGAGGTGTAATAGCATATGTCATTAAAGATTTATAATACTTTAAGTCATAGTGAAGAGGAATTTATTCCTTGGAATGGTAAAGTTGTTAATATGTATACATGTGGACCTACAGTCTATCATTTTGCACATATTGGAAACTTAAGAACTTATATAATGGAAGATGTATTAGAGCGTACATTAAGATATTTAGGGTATAATGTTAAACGATGTATGAATATTACAGATGTAGGGCACTTATCTAGTGATTCTGATACAGGTAATGATAAGATGGTTACTGCTGCTCAAAAGGAGCATAAAACTGTATTAGAAATAGCTAAATATTATACAGATATATTCTTTGAAGATTTTAAAAAACTTAATATTATTAAACCTGAAATAGTTAGTCCAGCTACTGAAAACATTGATGAATATATTAAAATAATTCAAAAGTTATTAGACACAGGTTATGCATATGAAGCAGGTGGAAATGTATATTTTGATACTAGTAAATTAAAACAATATTATGTTTTAACTAATCATACAGAAGATGAGTTATTAGATGGTGTGAGAGAAACAGTTGAAGTTGATAATAATAAAAAGAATAAAGCTGATTTTGTTCTTTGGTTTACTAAATCTAAATTTGATAGTCAAGATTTAAAATGGGAGAGTCCATTTGGTCTTGGATATCCAGGTTGGCATATAGAATGTTCTGGTATTAGTATGAAATATTTAGGTGAACAATTAGATATTCACTGTGGTGGTGTTGATAATATATTTCCTCATCATACTAATGAAATTGCTCAATCTGAAAGTTTTTTATGTCATCCTTGGTGTAAGTATTGGTTTCATGTTGAACATTTAAATGATGAAAGTGGAAAAATGAGTAAAAGTAAAGGTAAGACATTAACGGTAAATACATTAATTGAAAATGGATATGATCCACTTAGTTATCGTTTCTTATGTTTGCAAAGTCATTATAGAAAACAATTAACATTTAGTTATAGTTCATTAGATGGAGCAGAAAATGCTTATAAAAAACTTAAAAATAGAGTGTTAAGTCTATCTAAAGAAGGAGAAGTTGATACTGAGGCATTTAACACTTATAAAAATAATTTTGTTTCTTACTTAGAAGATGATATCAATACTGCTAATGCAATTAGTGTAATATATGATGTATTAAAAGCTAATACTAATGATTTAACTAAGTATGAATTAATTAAAGATTTTGATAAAGTTTTGGGACTTGAACTTACTACTGAAATTAATAACACTATTCAAGTAGATATAGAATTTATTAATTCTAAAATTGAAGAGAGAAATGAAGCTAAAAAGAATAAGAATTATGAACTTGCGGATCAAATACGTAATGAATTATTAGAAATGGGTATTATACTTAAAGATACTCGTGAAGGAACTACATTTGAAATTAAAAAGTAGATGAAAGCAATTTGAAACAAATTGCTTTTTTCATTGTAATATTTTGTCTATTTATGACTAATGTCTATAAAAATTAAGTTAAATTTAGTATAATTATAATGGAGGAAAGTGAATAATGGTTGTTAGAAGATTTAACTATTATAGATTTTTTGTATTTATAGTTGTTTTGAGTGTAATTATATTTACTACATATAAGCTAATAAGTAATTATAAATATAAACAAACTTATGAGTATAAACTTAGTTTAGTTGGATATAAAGAAGATGAAATAACAACTATTAAAAATAAATTAAGCGATAGTGAGATAGATAAACTTTTAGAATTAAAATATGATAAGAATATTGTTAAACTTATGAATGAAAAATATTTTATATATAAAAACTTATCTAAGTATTTAGATTATAAAAAAGAAAATAAACTTGAAAGTTATAAAAATATAATTACAATCATTAATACTGAATCTAATATTGATTGGTTTGATAATACTAAGGAAACTGATGTGTCTAAGGGTGAATTAATGCTTGTTAATAGACTTTACGGTCTAAGTAAGGATTATGAGCCTGATGATATTATAGATGTTTCAACTCAATATGCTTATAGTGGCATTAAAATTAGTGAAAGTATTATGGATAATATTATTGCACTAATTGAAGCAGCTAGTGAGGAAGGATATACATTTGTATTATCTGATGGATATAGATCATACTCTGATCAAGAAAAAATATTTGAAAAATATAAGAATGCATATGGCTATAGTGAAGCTGATAGGATTGCTGCTAGAGCAGGGCACTCTGAATATCAAACTGGTCTTTCATTTAATATAGTTCCATTATATAAGTCATATGATAAACCTAAAGAAAGTCCTGAATATAAATGGCTTTATGATAATGCTTATAGGTTTGGTTTTATATTTAGATTTCCTGATGGAAAAAGTAGTATAACTGGATTTGAAAGTTCTACTTGGAGACTTAGATATGTTGGTAGTGAAGCGTCAAATATCATTAAATCAGAAAATATTTGTTATGAAGAATATTATGCATATTTTGTTGATAAATAAAAAGGAGTAAAAAATGAATAAAGAGTATTTATGTGTTACTTTAGATAAAATGTATTTTGTTGGCTTAGACTCTTATAAGCCAAAATCTAAAATGAATAAGATTTATTTATCTGATGGTAGTGAAGTAAAATTGTTTTTTGAATTATCAAGTAAGAAATCTATTGGTTCTTACTTTCCTGAAACTCATGCAAAAGAAGTATTAACTAAAAGAACTTATAGTGTAAACTATGGGTATAAATCTAGACCTGGTTTCTTGATTGATAAAAAGTATGGTACAATAGTATATGAGGGGGATGGATATCAAGAGTTTTTCTTAGGCACTATTAAGTTAGATGAAGTACGTGATTATTTAAGTGATTTAAGGGAAAAAGGATTATATAAAGAGTATGCTAAGAAAATTAATGAATTTTATACGTTAGCAAAAAAGAATAAAAAGAAGAACGATATAATAAAATAAATTAACAGAGGGAAAATATGAACAAAAAATTAGTGGTTTTGGGTGGTGGAACAGGACAATCTGTTTTACTAAAAGGACTTAAACAATTTCCATTTGATATTACTGCTGTAGTAAGTGTTTGTGATGATGGAAAAAGTACTGGCAAAATAAGAGAAGAATTTAATATACCTGCGGTAGGCGATATTAGAAGGGTTTTAATCGCTTTATCGGAAACTGAAGATATAGTTGAAAGACTAGTTAATTATAGATTTAGTTCTAAAGGTGATTTTAATGGTCATACAGTTGGTAATTTAATACTTGCTGCATTAACTGATATAGGAGGTAATTTATCTTCTGGTATTAAACTTATTAGTGATATTCTTAATATGAAGGGGGAGGTTCTTCCTTTAACTGATGAGTGTGTAACATTGATGGGTGAAATGGAAGATGGCGAGGTTATTGAAGGAGAACATCATATAACATTAAGTCCTAAAAAGATTAAAAAAGTATTTTATAAAGAGAAAGCTAAAGCAAATAAAGAAGTACTAGAAAAGATTAAGGAATCTGATGCGATAATACTAAGTATGGGTAGTCTATATACTAGTATTATTCCTAATTTATTATGTAAGGATGTTGTTAAGGCAATAGATAACTCTAATGCTAAAATAATATATGTATGTAATGTTGTTACTCAACCAGGTGAAACTGATAATTTTAAAGCTAGTGATCATGTAAAATTATTAAACAAGTATTTAGGTAAGAGAAAAGTAGATATTTTAATTACTAATAGTGAAGAGATTGACCCTGAAATAGTTAAAATATATGAGACACAAGAGCAAAAGGATTTAGTGGTTGTGGATTCTAATAATATTAAAATTGAACATATAAATAAGCCATTAATTAAGGTAGAAAACAATATAATAAGACATGATAATGTTAAATTGGCACTAGAAATTATGAATATTTTAATAAAATAGTAAAATAATACTTGACTTATTCATAATTTATATGATAATATTAATACGCTTGATTGTTATCAAGTGCCTACCTAATGGGGAATTAGCTCAGTTGGCTAGAGCATCTGCCTTGCACGCAGGAGGTCGCGGGTTCAAGTCCCACATTCTCCACCATAAAGAATTGATACGAACCTTACAAAGGTTCGTTTTTTAGTAAAGTTGGTGTTTTATGGGATTAGTAATTAATGAAGATAATCTACAATTTGATGAAGTGAAAGAATTTAATTCAAAAGCAAGAGCAATTTTAGTTGATGAAAACAATAGAATATTAATAGCTAATTATGGTAATGTAATTTTATTACCAGGTGGTAAAGTTGATGAAGGAGAAACATTATCTGATGCCATTACTAGAGAATTAAGTGAAGAACTTGGACAAGAATATAGTGCTAATGAATTAGATTTTTTGGTAACTTTAAATTATTATCAAAAAGACTACCCGAAAAGAGATGGAACATTTCAAAATAGATTAGTACAAACTCATTATTTTTTAGGTTTATATAAAGGTATTAAAAAAAACTCACGAAAGCTAACAGAAAAAGAACAAAAAGGTAATTTTAGATTAGAATTAGTTTCATTAGAAGACTTAGAAAATATGATCTTGAAAAATGTTAATAATAATCCTAGAAATATATATTTTCAAAAGGAATTATTAATTATATTAGCTTGTTATAAAAATAAAAAACAAAATACAAGTGTTAGAAAGTTAGAACTAAAATAGTTAGATAAATTGCAAGTTTCTGTTAGAAAATTGTTTACTAATATACAAATTTGCAGTAAAATTTATTTATACATTAAACAAGGTTTAGGGCTTCATTAACTAAATCCTTACGGTACCATTGGTAATTAATATCCGTGTATGCGGATTTTTTTTATTGCTTTAAAAATTATAAATGTGGGCCTTGTTCTTTACTTTAAAAAATATTTGTTATATTATTATTTATAGTAGAGGTAGATATATATGGGACAAATTAAAACTAAAAAAGAAATAGTAAAAATGTTACTTAAAAATAAAGAATTAGAAAACGAAGATGAATCTCAATTAATGGAAATTTTATTTAATGAACCAATTGCAATAGATGTTGATAAACAAGCTGAAGAAAATGAAACTTGGAAAGATAAACTAGCTGATAAAATTACTGAGAAAGCAGGTAGTTGGGGATTTATAGTTGGATTTGTTTTATTTTTGATATTATGGATGGTAATAAACCTTATAATACTTAGTGAGGATAATGCTTTTGATCCATATCCATTTATATTACTTAATTTATTCTTATCATGTATTGCTGCTTTACAAGCACCAATTATTATGATGAGTCAAAATAGGGCAGCTAAAAAAGATACTTTAAGAGGAAAAAATGATTATAAGACTGATTTAAAAAGCGAACTTATTCTTGAGGAATTACATGATCAAATGACTAAGATAATATCTAATCAAAATAAAATATTAAAAATGTTGAATGATGATGAGAAAGATAAATAGGTGTAATATGAAAAAGGATAAAAAGAATATATTTTTGTATTTTATAGAAATGTTAATTGTATTTATATTAATAGATGGAGTTATAACAATTTTGCCATCATTTATATCAAATAATATTTCATACTATAAATATGGTACAGAACTTTTATTAGAGGTTATATATGCTTTATTAGTGCTAGTTGTTATGCTTTTATTTAAGAATTCATATGTATTTACAGATAAAAAGCAAAAATTTTTTAAATCAATTTCGTTAGGCTTTCCAATGCTTATAATAGCTGGTATATCATTAATTGGAAGTTTATCTTCTCTTAATGGATTTAATCTTGGAAACTTTATAAATTTATTATTTTTAACAATATTTATTGGTATTGCTGAAGAATTTTTATGTAGGGGATGGCTTCAAAATGAATTTATTGAAAGATACGGAGATACTAAGAGACATATAATACTTTCTATATTGTTTTCGTCTTTAATATTTGGTTTAATTCATTTAACTAATTTAATGGCTGGTCAAGATTTACTTACGACTATAATTCAGGTTATTCAAGCTACATCAGTCGGTCTTTTACTAGGAAGTATATATTATAAAACAAAAAATATATGGGCTGTTATATTTTTACATGGAGTTTATGATTTTTGTTTAATGCTTGGTGATTTGAATTTAATAAAAGATTGTACTTTTAATACACCAACAACTGGTATTATTCTTTATAGTTCTTTTTCAACATTATTATTATCAGGTATTAATTTAGTAGGTGCTTTACTTGTACTCAAGAGAACAAATTTAAAAGATGGTAGTAAAGTAATAGATAAAAATGACAGAAGATTAGTATGTACTATGATTGTATTATTTGTTTTATTATTATTGCCAATTCAAGTATTTATTGATGGTTATGAAGATTATCAAGTATGTTATGAATTTAATTCTAAGACTATTAAATATAATAATATTGAGACACATTATCCATATTATGATTCTTATACTATTAATCATACTAGAGAAATATATATTGGTGATGATGATAAAATAGAAGCGAATTATGTATATGAATTTTTTATAAATAATGATGGATTTTTAGAAGTGAGAAATAAGAATAATGATGATTTTATTGTATTTGACTATAAAGATATTAAATCATTTGAAATAATTGAAAATATGAGTTCTTATATAATTATAATTAATAGTACAAATTCAGAAACTAAAATATATTATAGTAATTTTTTAAATAAAAATAATTTATCTAATACCCAATCATTTTTAGACGAATTTAAAAAGTCATTTAGAACTTATGATGTTCCTTTGATTAGTGAAATAGGATATATGACTTTAAAAAATGAAAATTATAAATATCCATTATTTATATCAGAAACTAAAGATAAATATATAATAGATATAGATTCTAACTTATATAAAGTTGAATATGAAAAATAGAGTTTTAAAAACTCTTTTTTTATAGTATTATATTTTATAACTTAAGGAGGAACTATGAAGAATGTTAATTTTGATGTATATGAATATATAATTAATTTAGTCAAACAAGGTTATGATGTTGATTCTATATCTAAAACATTAAATTTAGAAAAGTCTTATGTGGTTTCTATGCTAAGGAAAATAAGAAGTGATATAGTTTCCTCTATGGATGAAGAGAGTTTTTATTTAATTTCTATGATTGATGTATTACTAAAAAAGAAGATTAAGAATGTTACTAGAAATTTTGGTGGTGCTAAGAGAAATCAAATATTTGATATGTTATGTGATGGAGAAAGTTATATAGAGATAATATCATTACTTAATATTAGTTTATCTGTTTATTTATCTTTACTTAAAGCTATGTATATTGATTTATATAATTATGGAAGTGAGTCAGAAAAAATATATTTAAATTTAGTTAAAAATAGTATTGATGAAGTATTAGCTACTTTAAAATATGAAAATACTGTTGCTAGAGTTCATACTAATAGAATTCCTAAAAAGCAATTAATGGTACAAAAAGGTCTTAATAACGAAAGAGTTTTATCCCATTCATATGTATCTGATTCTTATAGTTTAGATGTAAGTGATAACCTTAAATTTATAGTTATTAGTGATACTCATTTTGGAAGTAAGTATGAAAATTTTGATTATTTGAAAGAAGTTTATGATTATGCATTAAGTCATGGTATTAAATATATATTTCATGCTGGTGATTTAATTGAAGGGAGTTATGCTAATTATAGACGTTGCAAAAGAAAATATATGAATATTGGTGCTCAAATAAATCATGTTATTGAAGACTATCCTTATGATGAAAGTGTTACTAATATAATGTTGCTTGGTAATCATGATTCTTTTCCTATTGTTGTAAGTGGATTCGATGTTTCAGATTCTTTAAAAGAAAGAAAAGATTTTGTTATTACTGGATATAGAACGTCATATATAAAAACTAAGGAGGAATATATTTCTTTAAAACATGAGATATCTAGGTTATTAAATGAAGTTGAAGATTCAACAGTACTTTTAAATTTCTTTGGACATAGTCATCAATATAAATGCTTTTTTGATGGAAAATATGCAATCTTCAGAGTTCCTACACTTGCTGATCTTCCTTCTAATTCATATACTATTGTTAATAAAGGATTTTTAGTAGGAAATATTGATTTTGAAGAAGGTAGGGCTGTTAATCTATCAGTTGATTATATAAATTTTGATGATAAAGATACTATTAGTTTTGAGAGAAAACTTATAAAATAAAAAACTTGAATTAATTATTCAAGTTTTCTTTTGTTGTTAATATCATTGGAATTATTATTGGTCTTCTACCAGTTAATTCTATAACATATGAGTTTATTTCTAGTATAATTCTATTTTTTAAGTCTGTTAGACTAAAATTATCTTTTTCTAATTCATTTAATGCAATTATATTTGTCTTATCTTGTATTTTTTTAATTAAGTCTTGGTTATCATTTACTACTACAAATCCTCTTGTAGTTATATTTGGTTCTAATAATAGTTTTTTATTTATTAAATCAATATTTAATATAACTATTAGTACTCCATCTGTTGACATTATTTTTCTATCTTTTATGATTGAAACACCAACATCACCAATTCTACTTCCATCTACGTATATATCATTTATTGGAATTGTTCCTTTTCTATAGACAACTCCATCTTTAAGAGCCATTACATCTCCATTTTTACATACGAATGTATTTTCTCTTGGTATATCACAAAGTACTCCTAAGTCAGTGTGTGTTACTAACATTCTATATTCACCATGCATTGGCATAAAGTATTTAGGACGTATGAGTCTTAACAATAATTTTAATTCTTCTTGTTTTGCATGTCCACTTGTATGTACATCGTATTCACTAGTGTTAGTATAAACTTTTGCACCTTTTAAATATAATTTATTAATTATTCTATTTATCGACATTGAGTTACCTGGTATTGGTGAACTTGAGAATATAACTGTATCATCTTTCATAAGAGTTATATTTCTATCATTTCCATTTGCGATACGTGATAAAGCGGCTAAAGGTTCTCCTTGACTACCTGTACAAAGTAAACATACTTTTGATGGTGGAAGTTTGTTTGCTTCATCACTTGTTATAAATATATCTTTGTCTTTTATATAACCACATTCTATAGCTATTTCAATATTTGTATTCATACTTCTACCAAATACTGCAATTTTTCTATTGTTTTCTTTACAAGTTTCTACAATATGAGTAAGTCTATAAATATTACTTGCAAATGTTGCTAATATTATCCTTGATTCAGTATTTGCTGCGAATATTTCTCCAAGTGCTTCATCTACTACTGATTCACTTGCAGAAAAACCTGGAGTAAGCGCATTTGTTGAGTCACTCATAAGTAGTGTGACACCGTCATTTCCGATGGCAGCCATTTTACCCATATTAGCAACTGGTCCGATAGGAGTTAAATCTATCTTGAAGTCTCCTGTTTCAACTATAGTTCCATTTGGAGTATGTATTGCCATACCAAATGAGTCTGGAATAGAGTGAGTGGTAGTGAAGAATTCAATACTAAAATGTTTAGTCCTAATATATAATTCTTCATTAACAGTTACCATTTTAGGTATTGGTATATTTCTTTCTTCAAGTTTATTCTTAATAAGTTTACCTGCAATATTAGGTGTATATATAACAGGTATATTTATATTTTGAAGTAAAAATGGTATACCTCCAATATGATCTTCATGACCATGTGTTATAATTAAACCTTTTATTTTATTTTGCATAGTTTTAAGAACATTATAATCAGCTAGTACATAGTCAATTCCCATTAAATCGTCTTCTGGAAACATAACCCCACAATCTATTATAAATAATTCTTCTTCATGCATAACAACATACATATTTTTACCAACTTCGCCTAAGCCACCT
>OBLI01003914.1_pt1 | contig 11041 bp, 8 predicted proteins | sample 1519701 | NCBI WGS metagenome assembly OBLI01 (sample SAMEA3663005, study PRJEB22513) | pig gut metagenome | biome: pig gut; feature: pig-associated habitat; material: faeces | place: France | collected 2012 | reverse complement strand
CAGGTCGTTCTGCTGGATGGAGCGCAGCGCCTTGGCCGACGCCGTGTTGCAGGCCAGGATAACGAGCGGACAGCCCCGGCGGAAGAGTGCCTCCACCGCCTGGAGCGTGTAGCGATAAATCACCTCGAAAGAGTGTGCGCCATAGGGCGCGCGGGCGTTGTCTCCCAAGTAGAGGTAATCGTACTGGGGCAACATCTGCCGCATCTGGCGGAGTATGGTCAGTCCGCCGTAGCCGGAGTCGAAAACACCAATGGGGTTCACGTGATGAAAGAATAAGGTGAAAAAGCCGGATGTCGTGTCCGGCTATTGGTCAGGGGGTTACTGTTTCGGAAATCTTCTCCTTCACATAGGGCATGGCGTCCTCCGCCACGGCGGGGTGGAGGAAGGAGCACGAAGGCGTGTCGAGGTTGATGATGACCTCATAGCCTCTTTCGAGGCCCACGTTGCGAATCAGCTCGTCGAGCATTTGTCGGAGCGGGCGCATCATGTCGGCCTCTGCGGTGCGGAGCAGTGCGTCGGCATCCTTGCGAAAGGCGATGGCCTTCTCCATCTGTTCCTGCAAGTCGCGCTGGCGTTTCAGGAGGATGTTCTGCGGGAAATCCTTCTGTCCTTGCAGAAACTCGGCAAAGAGGCGTTTGAAATTCTGTTCGTTGTAGGTCGTTTCGGCCTCGTATTTCTTCTGCAGCTCCTCCATACGTTGCTGCACCTGCGCATACTGCGGCAGGCTCACGAGCAGGGAGTCGTAGTGGATGGTGCCGTACTTGATGGTCGACTGGGCCTGCATCGTGCAGGGTGCCAGCAAAAGGAGAAAGAGAAATAGCAGTCGTGTCATACGTTTATGGACTTGAATGTGGCGTGCGGCCAACCGGCGTCGGCGTTGCGCCACCCTTTAGTAATCATAGTTAACCGAGGCGGGCTGTCCGTTGGAGCTGTAATAGCTGCACAGGTCGAGGTTGCCGTCGTTGCGGAAGCTGTAGCTGAAGTTGAGCGTGTAGTTGAGCTGTTCGTTGGGAAATTCGTAGGAAACGGACTTCACGAGGTTTTGCGTGGCGGCTCCGAAGAGTCCGGCGTAGTAGAGGTATTCGTAACCCATGATGCCCAGTTCCTTGGTCACTGCCACGGGCAACACGCCGTTGGCATTGGGCTCCACGGCCGGAGTGAAACGGAGCACGACGGGTGCATTGCCCGTTTCGGTATAGGTGATGGTGGAAATGTTGCCGCCGGAGTATTCTATGTCGCCCGTGGTGACATACGAGGGTCCCACGCCGATGGTTTCTTCGTAGACAGTTTTTTTCCACTTCGTGATGCGCCCTTCAAAACCATAGGAGAAGGTGTAGACATTGCGGTTCACGCGCATTTCCACGATATACCCCGAGGAGTTGAGCGAAAGCTTCGTGTTGCTGCCTGTTGAAGTTGACACGTTGACTTTATTGGCTTCGTAGCTCAGGTCGGCGGTCATGGTGATGGCCTTGTCGTAGCTGTCGGACGCTGCGCGCACCGTTCCGGTGGCTTTGGTGAGGCGTTCGTTTTTGTAGGCGAACTGCCAGTCGTAGCTCTGCTCCACGCTGCCGCGGTTGCTGACCGCCTTGACGGGTGCGCCTCCGCGCGTGGGGAGAACGGGCTTGAAAGTGGGCGAATCGTCGTCGGAGCAAGCGCAAAGGCCGATGGCGACGAAGGCTGCCACGATAAAATTATAAATCGACTTCATCATGATTTTCCTTTTTGGGGTTTGACGGGCAAACTTACGGTTTTTTTTCGGAATACGCCCAAATTCGTTGCATCGAAAGCAGATATTAACGTGCAGATGAAGGTTTAGAGGGGAAAGTGGAGAAGTTTCGCGTGGAGAGTGGAAAAGTGGAGCCGTCGCCCCCGGGACGGTTTGCCTCGACAGATGACAGTTTTCAAACGCCATCGGCTGTTAACTTCCAGCCTCCGGTCTTTGGGGAGAAAGTGGCAATAGCCTGTTGCCCGAAGGGTCGTCAGCAAGCTCCGGGCGCAGGCTTCAGCCATCGTCAGCCTGCGCCCGATGGCAGGCGTTGCGGGCTGCTGAAAAATAGTTCGCCACTTGTGCGAAAAAAGTCCCGGACTATTTTTTTCTACTCGTCGAGTTGTGAAAAATAGTCCTGGACTTTTTGTCGCCCCTGCTGCGACACCTTGTTCCACGTCCCTTGCCGGATGTCCCGTTGGTCGGCAACATTCGTCTTTTCTTAGGAATGTCATCAGGGAATTGTTATTTTTTTGAGAAAGTTTAAGAATTTGCTGCCAAGATGCCGAAAGAATTTTTACTTTTGCGCGTACCAGGCAACCCGGTTGCCCTACAAAAAAATACCATCGGAAAACCGAAAGACCGAAAGTCCCATGCTACCGAAAAAGATTTACACAGACGATTTACAGACCGCACGGGCACTCATCGCACGCAACCCTGAGGCAACACGCCACTACTTCTATCGGCAATGTTACCCCCTTTTTAAATCCATCTTCGACAATTACCATACCGACTGCGAAAGTGTGAAGGAATTGATTGACGAAATTTACCTCGTGGTGCTCGCCCCGAGTCAGCAAACGGGGAAATGCCAGATGGAGAACTACCGTGGCGAGAGTAGTCTGGCAGCCTGGCTCAAGTCGGCCTGCCTCTTCTACTGCTACCACCGCTTTGAAATCAAGGAACGGATGCCCCGCTACGAGGCCCTGACCCACGGCGATTTTTCCGCCGACGACGAGACAGGTGATAGATACGACCAAATTTACGGCTCTGTAGAGATGGACATCAATAACCTCAACCGGCTCGATGTACTCGCCATCTTACACCAAATGCCCAACCAACGCTATAGCGAACTCATCCGATTGCGCTATTTAGAGCAGTATACCAACGAGGAAACGGCCGGTTTTTTAGGCATGAGCATGGATAATTACTACAACAAGCACAAGCTGGCGAAAGCACAGTTTGAACGTATTTGCAGAAAGGAGGCCGGCAATGCTTAGTTCTTCCATTCCCTTCATTTCTGTGGAGCAGTATGCCGCCTTCCTCGACGGTAACCTGCCCGAAAACGAGATGCTGCAAATGCAACAGGCCATTGACGCCGACCCAGGCATGAACCGCCTCAACGAGGTGGCGCAACGGGTGGAGGCAGACGTGGAGGCGTTTGCAACTGACCCGGAAGCCACACTGCCGGACGAACTGCTGACGGACGATTTCAGCATTCCCAACCTCGACACGCACGCGCTCTGCGACGTTTCGGCCGACTGGCCTTTCGCCTCCGCAGCCGCCAACGCGCCGGAGGGGGAGCATAGCGGTCTGGACTACGATTGGCTCCTGCCGGAACAGTACCCGGAGGGACCGGACCACGAACCGACTTCCGACATCGACACCGACGGCGGAACGACCGACGACCCGCCCACGGGCGACTTCGACCTTGGCCTCTTTTTCTAAACCTTCAACAAAAAAAATCTACATTTTTTTACTCTCTGCCGACAGATTGACCGGCAAAAGGCTATCTCTATCCTTGTAAACCAACAAATTATTTTCCGATATGATTGACAGTTTGATAACTCCCGAAACCATCTCGGCCGAAAACACGAGCTGGGAAGACGAAAGCGGATACCACGTTGGCTATGACACCAACAACGATGGCCAATACGACACGGTGGAAACCTACGCCGGCTTCGATGCCTACGGCAACCCCACCCACTACGAAATATCCTACGACACGGACCACAATGGCATGATGGACACGGTGATGGGTGTCGACATGAACGAATATGGCCAGCAGGTGGATACCTACGAGTCGTATGACTACGACCAGGACGGCCGGATGGACATGACAAAGCTCTACGTGGACAACACGGGCGACGGAGAGTTTGACCAGGTGACGACCACGCGCTTGGACACCTCGGACTCGGACGTCGTGATGACCATGGACACGCAAATAGACCTCTCCGGCAATCACCAGGCCGACCAAGGCATCAACATGCAGTTCATTGACCAAACGGGCAACGGAGAGCCGGACATCGTTCACCTGGAGCTGACCGACGGACAGGGCAATGTGCTGGAACAGCAGGACATGACCTACGAGGAGTTTATCAACATGAACCAAATGAACTACTCTTCGGCTTGTATGGGCGAGAACCTCGCCGCACAGTTCAACCCCGACGCCACCGACCCCGACGCCGTGGCCGGAACACCCGCCGAGGACATGGAACACTGGGAGTATCAGGGACAAACAGGCCGCTGCGCCATCTACGCACAGAAGTTTGCCATCGAAGCCATCACCGGCCGCGAAATTCCCATCGAGGAACTGGTGGCTGTGGCCGAGGAGAACGGATGGTTTGTGCCCGGTGAGAACGAAGGAACCGTTTCGCTGAACATGGACAAGCTGGTGGAATACTACGGCGTGGAGAACGAAATGTCGTTTAACAACGACATCGAATCGCTCGAAGAGGCACTCAACGACGGACACAAGGTGATTGTGAGCGTGGACAGCGGACAGATTTGGAAAGGCGAGGAGAACGACATTTTCTCCCCCGAAACCACTGCCGACCATGCCGTGGAGGTCATCGGCATTGACCGCACCGACCCCGAAAACCCCATGGTGGTGCTCAACGACTCGGGAACGCCCAACGGACGCGGCGAGCTCGTACCGCTCGAAGTGTTTGAAAATGCCTGGAGTGCCGGCGATTCTCAAATGATTGAATGCTGGGCTGCCTAAATCCTGCCTCCGGAATTCTGTTTTCACCTTACCGCCGCCACAAGGCGGACTTCCTTAATCTCATCCGACAATGAACAACGAACATCTCATTTCCAGTTTATACGAAAGTTTCAAAAAACGGGCCGAAGTGCGCGCCCTGATGCCCATGGGCTACGTGGCCGACCTGCCACTCCTCACGGTGAAAAACGACTGCTTGGTGGCCGTGGTGCCTTTCCTGCGCTACAAAACCACGGGAGTGAAGGACCACACACTGGTCTTCCCCGTGCGCTACGTCTTGGAGTACCAGCTGCCCGAACTGAGCATAACGGGCTTCCGCGACCTGGCTCTCGACCCCGTGCTCGGCTCCACGGACTTCCATCGCGCCGCCGGCTTCTTCCGCCACGAGGCGGTGCAACACCTCAACCGCGAACAGTATGCCGAACTCCGCAACCAGACGCTCGCACTCTACGACAAGCTCTGCCACAGCCTGCTCGATGAAAACGGAACGTTCGACGAGGCGGACGACATCCAGCTCAGCCAAAACCTCCACCTGCTCCTCGAACCGGCGGTTTGGCGGGCATACCAGGTAATCGACGAGGATTTCTATCAACGGTACATGGGATAAGCCCGAAAGGACCATTTCCCTCCCCCACTCCTTATATATAATAGGTATGTCCGGCATCCTGACCGCCGCAAGCACACCTGCTTCACTTCACTCCCCAAAACCAATCTCATGAACAAGATAAAAAACGCGAACTTCTTCAAGAAGCCGCTCCCAACCGCCCCGCAAAACAGACCAACCGCACAACAGCCGCAACAAACGCCGGCACCGCAGGCTCCGCAGCCCGCAGCCGCACAGCAAGCGCAGACACAGCCGCCTCGCATCATACACATCTCCTCCGAACTGCTCGATGAGGTAAAAAAGACCATAGCCCTGCTGAAAGAACAGGAGCTGCCCGTTCACGCCAAGCAGGTGGCACAGCTCTGTGGCAACGTGCTCAACGAACGCTTCGCCATTGCCGTGGTGGGAGAGTTCAGCAAAGGTAAAAGCACGCTCATCAACCGTTTGGTCAACGCCGAGGTGCTCCCCACAGCCGTACTGCCCACCACCGCACTGCTCACCCGCATCCGCTACGGCGCACAACCGAAACTCACCGCGGTGAACAAAAGCGGACAACGCCGCGCCATGCCGCTGCAACCGCAGTCGTGGGAAGGACTGACCGCCACCAATTTCGGCGACAGGGAGCCGGAAGGATTCGTAGAGGTGGAACTGCCCAACACGTGGCTCGGACAGAACAACATCGAGGTGATTGACACGCCGGGAGCCGGCGACCTGGAAGCCAGCCGCGCCGCTGTCATCGAACGCTGCCTCATGGGCGCCGAAGCCTGCGTCGTGGTGATGGCCGCCACCAAGCTGCTCAGCATCACGGAGCGCGAGTTCATCCGCAAGAAGCTACTCTCGCGCAACATTCCCTTCATGGCCATCGCACTGACGCACATGGATCAGGTGCCGGCCGAAGAGCGCGTCAACGTCATCGACTATCTCTACAAACAGCTCGAAGGCATGAAGCTCAAAGTGCCCGTGTTCGTGGCCGACGACGACGTTCACCTGCCCGGAAGCGTCTACGACGACATCTGTGGCTTCGACTGCCTGCGCAAAATGGTGGCCAGCTGGATGATCCACCCCGAACGCCGCGAACTGACCGAGCAGTGGCTCAAGACAAACGTGGCCGACGTGCTCGGCAACGCACTGGCCACACTGCAACAGCAGCAGGCGTTCCTACAGGCCAAGGACTCGGAACGCGAACAGCTCATTGCCCGACGCAACAACGCCTTGGCGCAAATCGACTCCAAGTGGAAGGAACTGCGCGACGAGATGGAAACACGTTGCAACCGCTGCATCCAACAATTTAATACCCGCGCGGCAGAATGCGGCGACACCATTATCGAAACACTCCAGCACGAGGTGGGACGACAGCCCAACCCGAAGCAGTGGGTCGACGAGGAATACGCTTACCGCGTGAAACGCGAACTCTCAGCCGTATCGCTCGCGCTCGACCAGCGCGTGGCCCACTCGCTCAACGTGGACCTCAAATGGCTGAATGAGCAAATATCGAGACAGTTCCAGATGGTGCTCAACATACGCCCCGACGACCTCAACAGCAAGGAGGAGCTCCAGCCCGACGTCAACGAACGCGCCGTACGACTCCAGGACATCAAGGACCAAAGCACGAAGGCCACCATCCTGACTACCTGTGCCACACTCGGCACCGCGCTCATGCTCGGCGTGTCGGGGGCTGCACCGCTCATACTCGCCACCATGGGCGTAGGCACCGGCGCCAACCTGCTCTCACGCCGCATGCTCGACAAAAAGGCCAAGGAGCAGCAGCAAAAAATCAAGGAGCTCATCGCCACGGAGGTGAAGCGCATCATGCAGGAGGCATCGGCCGACAGCGAAGTCAAGATACGACTGCTCTACAACGACATCATCCGACAGTCGCGCAACGTGGAAAATCGCTGGATGCAAGCACAGCGCGACCTTATCCGCCAGACCACCGAAGGAAACGTGGACGAGGCACGCCAGAAGGTGAAGGGAAGAATCGAAGCCCTCACGCAGGCTTGCGAAACGCTGCACAACGCATAGTAGACCCTACTCCCATTCATTTCTTTTCTCCACAAAAAACAACCTATTCTCATGTCCAACGATAATTATAGTTATTCCTGGTACCAATCCAAGAAAGGCGAGCTCTCCACGCTCATGTCTGAAGCCTCAGACGTCATCAATGCGCTGTCGATGAACGAATTTGCCGACCGCCTCAAAGCACTGTCCGGAAAAGTGCAGAACGAGTCGTTCAAAGTGCAGATTGTCGGCACGTTCAAAAACGGAAAATCCACCTTCATCAACGCCCTGCTCGGCGAAGACGTGCTGCCCGCACGTGTACTGCCCTGCACGGCAGTGGTGAACGAGCTGAAATACGGCGAAGAGAAGAAGGCCATACTCCACTTCGTCAATCCCTTGCCCGCCAAGCTGCTCGACTGCATCCCCGAAGCCACACTGGCACACATGAAGGCGCACAACATGGTGAATGTGCCGCCCATGGAAATTCCCTACCACGCCATCGACCAATATGTTACCATCCCCATCGACGGCGACCCCGACGAAATTGCCGCAGCCAGCCCCTACTTGGCCGTAGAGATGTTCTATCCCTCGCCACTGCTCGAACAGGGCGTGGAAATCATCGACTCGCCGGGACTGAACGAGTGTCAAGAGCGTACAAAGTGCACCCTGAGCTACTTAGACAAGGCCGATGCCATCATTTACCTGTTCGACGCCAACCGTGCCTGCGCCCAGGATGAAATGGAAGTAATCGAGGATACGCTGTTGGCCAAGGGCTTCAACGACATATTCTTCTTGGTGAACCGCATCGACGTGGTGCCTGCCAATCAGCGGGACGACGTGAAGAAATACGTGGAAAAGCGCGTCAAGGACTACACGCCGAACGATGTGTACTGCATATCGGGATTGGTGGGCCTCAACGGCAAGCTGAAGAACGACGAGGCCATGATACAGGAATCCGGACTGCCTCCCTTCGAGGAGCGGCTGCGCCTGTTCCTCACCCAGGAGAAAGGCCGCGTGAAGCTGGCGCAGCCCGCACGCGAGCTGAAGAACATCCTGACCAAGGAGGCCTTGTTCCGCAACATCCCCTTCCAGCGGCAACAGCTGTCCACCGACCTCGGCACCCTGCAGGCGCGCTACGATGCCGCCCGTCCGCAGCTTGAAGAGCTGGAAATCCGCAAAGAGGAAATGCACAAGAACATGCTGCTCAACATTGAGCGTTGCAGCAACGAAGTGCGCCGCGCTATAGGCCAACACCTGCGCGACGTGGCCCGTAGCGTGCCGGCATGGATTGAGGCTTACGAGCCCCAGAACGGCGTGGGCTTCGGCTCCAAGCGCAAGGTGGATCGCGTGGCCAACGAAATCATGCACCACGTGACGGAGCAAATCAAAAAAGACATGGCGGAATGGAACAAAGAGGTGCTCATGCCGCTCATTCAGGAAAAGGCGCAAGTGATTTACGAACGCAGCGACAATGACCTCAAGGACATCTACACCGCCGTGGACGACATCAACGCACAACTCAGCGGACAGAGCATCGACGTGCCCTGTGCTTCGGGCTGGGAGCGCGCTGCGGGCATTGCAGCCGTCTGCCTGGGCTACCCCGCCGGCGCCGGCATCGCCATAGGCGGCTTTGACATGAAAAATCTGGTGAAGTCCATCGGTCTGCAAATCGGTTTGGGTGCCGGACTTGTCTGGTTGGGCCTCGCCAATCCCGTATTTGCCATCGCAGCCGGCGCACTGCTGGTATGGCAGTCCATCTCCTCCGGCAAGTCCTCGGCTCTGCAAAAACTGAAGGAGAAAATGACCGACTCCATCGTTGAGTCCATCAACAACAGCTCAACGGAGAAATCCGAAGAGATAGCTTACAAGGTGCGCGAGGAGTTCACGAAGATTGCAGACGGCGCCACGAGTGCCGTAACCTCGGAAATCAACACCGTGAAGACGCAGGTGGAAAGCATCCTCAACGACCTCAGTCAGGGCAAGGAGCACGTGGAGCGCAAAAACGAGCTGCTCAACCGCAGCGAGACGCAGCTGCAGGAAATCTGCGGCAAGCTCGACACGCTGGTCTTCGAACTCGCCGGACTTCACTAACCCTTCAACCGGCGGAGGCAGCACCTGTCTCCGCCGAACCTATTTCCCCGACGGCGGGAGCGCGGACTGCTGTCTCCGCTCCACCCGCCGCCGAACTTATACCCCCTAAATCTTTCACGAGATGAGCAATGAGAACAAGGCCTCGTTCTGGAGCACCGTGCGCGACGTGGCACATATCGACGAAAACATCACTTTTGCTTCGGAAATGCTCGACAAGTATTCCTGGAAGAAGGAAGAGCAAATACAACTCACGCAGCAGATGGAGCGCATACGCATCAAGCAGAAAGACGACTGCCTTAACCTGAGCGTCATCGGCGAATTCAGCTGCGGAAAGAGCTCTTTCATCAACGCCTTGCTGAACATAGACCTCCTCACGTCGAGCGTTATCCAGGGAACCACCGTGACGAACACCATCATCTACTATTCGCCACAACCGGTGATAACCATCAGTTTCCGCGACGGCCGTCACCAAAGCTTAGAGCCGGAGAGCATGGACGAACTCCGCCAGCAGGTGTCGGTCATCACGACCGACGGGGATGCGGCACAGCACATTGCCATGGTGTCGGTGGGACTGCCCTCGCCACTCCTCGAACAGAACATCCGCATCATTGACACGCCGGGCACCAACTCGCTCGCGACGTGGCACGAGGACGTGACGCGACAAGCGCTGAGTGACCTCTCCGACTTAGCCATCATCCTCACCGACTCCACCAAGCCGCTGCCCATGACGCTGATGGACTTCATTGAGGAAAACGTGCATGGTCTGCTCTCACAATGCGCTGTGGCGGCCACACGCTTCGACCTCGTGCCGCAGGGAGAGCGCGACTCCATCATGACCTACATCTCCAAAAAAATGTGTCATGACTTCGACCTCCCGTCCTTCTTGGTGCTACCCTTCTCCCCCTTGGCCGTCATCGGACAGCTGCAAGGCCAAAAGCTGGTGGAGGAACAGGAGGAAATGGCCAAGCTCACCGAAGAAAACGCACAGAAGCTGCTCAGCTACATGGCGGAGCGCAGGCAGATAGCGCAGATGCACAAGCTCTTGGACCTGACGGACAAGATGTTTACCGCGCTGCAAAGCAACATCAACGGCAAGCTCGAAGAATGCCAAAAGGAGCTGGAACTGCTGCAACGCAGCCTCACGGCCAATCTCAAGGACTTCATTGAAGAACAGAAGCGGAAAATCGGGGGGAAGATGGACATGGAATGCGAAGTCATGCGCTCGGGCATCCGCACGGCCTGCAAGGCGGAAGTACACCTGGCCAAGAAACGCATGGAGAAGCTCCTCCTCGACAACCGCGCCACTACGGCAACTGCCATCAAGGAGTATGTCAACGGCCAATACATCAAGAACTGCGAGAAGGAAGCGAAGAGCATCCACGACTGCCTGCACATCTACGACAAACAGCTGCCGAAACTCTTCAAGAAGTACATGAAACAATTCCAGGAGGCTTTCCAGAAGGAATTCGAGAAACTCCAAATCCTGAAGGTGGACTTCAAGGGTACTAATGTGGACACCACGGACAAAACCAAGATGACCATCAGCTACCTGGGCAGCTCGTTCCACTTTCTCAACGAGGAGGAGAGCCACGAGAACTGGTGCTTCGGCGGCGGCGCGGCGGGCGGAGCCGGACTCGGCCTTCTC
>OBLI01003912.1_pt1 | contig 11042 bp, 7 predicted proteins | sample 1519701 | NCBI WGS metagenome assembly OBLI01 (sample SAMEA3663005, study PRJEB22513) | pig gut metagenome | biome: pig gut; feature: pig-associated habitat; material: faeces | place: France | collected 2012 | reverse complement strand
CCTATTATTTCCCTACGTTGCCCCGCTTCCCCGGCGGGGCAATTTTAATATCGAAAGGAGCGAGCACATTCATGGAAGAAAAGCTTTTATCCGCCATTTCCACAGTGGGCTTCCCCATCGTTGTCTCCTGCTACCTGCTGGTAAAATTCCAAGCCACGCTGGACAGGTTTTCCAACAAGGTGGACGAGCTGATACTGGAGCTGCGGAACGGCTACTATTATATGAATCCCCATAATCCCAATAACGCCGCATAAACAAATGCTTAAATAAAAAAGATGGTTTTGACGCATAGCATGTCTAACATGTATAGAATGCACATCAAAACCATCTTTTTATTTTACTTTTATTCTATTTTTGATTGTTTGCTTTCAACCTGCAATTTACGGACAAAATTTTCCTTAACTGCTAGCATCAAAAGCTGAACTCTATCCTGCTGATGGCATGGCTGCGGCTGAACAGCAGCTCACTGTACTCCCGTGGCAGCACGCCGCCGTCAAATTCCTGCACAGTGCCATCTGCCATGCTGACAGCCAGCTTCTTTGCCCCCCGGCGGTAGCTGACAGGCACACCGCACCAAGTAAAGCCCAGCTCGGCATCCCCCATCTCAGCCTCCGGCAGAAGCTGCGGCTTAAATACAGCACAACCTGCCTCAATGCTGATGCCCAGCTCGCCCCAGCGGGTAAGGATTTCCTCCTTTACCTGGCCGGTCATGCCCGGCTGGCAGGCACCCTTATGGTAAGGGGTATGGGAATACGCATCAAACGGGAACGCCCCATATACCTCCGGCGACTTGGCAGAGCCGCCCAGCCCTGCCTTGATTTCCTGATACAACGCCTTCAGCTTCTCCCCATAGCCATCATCAGCAGCCAGGGAGCGCAGGGCATTTTCCTGCACTGCCACCAGAAGCTTGGCCACCATGTGCCAGTAGATGCTGCCCAGCCCCTCATAGGCATAGAAGGTGCCGGACCTGCCCGTAAAGGCATGATGGTTAAATACTTCCTCATACAGGGCAAAAAGCTTCTCCCTGTCAGCAGCAGCCATAGCAGGCTGAGTCTCCAGCCAGCCGGTGAGCTTTTCCTCATTCTGGCAGCAGGCATTGAAATGATAGAAGCCATCCAAATCCTGCTCAAGATAAGCTTCCAGCCCCTTTGCCCTGTCAGCGCAAACGCGGTTCTTTGCCAAAAAGCAATACAAATTCTTGTTTGGATAGAGCATATAGGAATTCTGCCGCTCCTCGTACATGCCGCTATGCCTGAGGGCAGTACAGATTTCCACTGCCTCCCCGGAGGTCAGAAGCCCGCTGGACAGCACAGCCACCTGCCCCTCCAGCATCTCCTGCAAGTGCTCTATCTCCATGCCGTCAGCAGCCAGCTTCAGGGTGTTGTAGGTGTGATACAGGCCATCTGCCCGCTTGTTGCAGGCAATAGTCCCGGCTACCAGGCGTTCCACCAGTCCGTAGAACTCCTTCAGCTCATTGCCGGACACCTGGGCAGACTCAGCCCCATAATACTCCCTGTACAGGCTGTCCCTTTCCTGCTGGAAAATCAAGCCTGCCGCATCCGTGAACGCCTTGCGGCTGGCTGCATCCGCAAAGACTCCATCCGCAAAGACTGCATTGCCTTCCTCCATGCCTGCACCTGCATAAAGCTTTTTCAAATCCTGCATACATGCTGCAATCGTGGCAGGTATCTCATAGACAGCTTCACCATGATGCCCATAGAGCTCCGTCAGGAACTTCAGCATCCGCTCCATGTAGCAGACGGTTACCATGGACAGTCCCCAGCCAGCCAGGGCATTGTTGGCATCGTTCCACTCAGGCCGCTGGGTATTCATCCACACGCCGCCTCCCGGCACAAGATTGGCAGCCTTGGCAATCACCAGCTGCAGAAGCTTGGCAGTCAGGTTCACCAGTGCCACCCTGCCTTCCTTGTCCTGCACCAGCTTCTGGTCAGTCCCCAGGGACTTTGCCTTTTTCAAGAGCTCGTCGCTGAGAGCCTTGTCAAAAATCAGGGAATTTCTCGGGTCACGGCAGATATCCTCATAGCTTTTCAGCCTGTATGGCACATTGGCAGTAGAAAACAGCTTGGCAGACAGATAATCATCCAGCAAAGCAGCATCATAGCCTGCCAAAAGCTCCAACAGCTTCTGGAGATAAATCACCTGATGGTCGCCCCAGTAGCCGAACTGTGCCCAAGGGTCCGAAGGGTCAGGACACTCCCAGTCAATCCCCTCCCGGGAAATGCGGTACGGGTTAAAGCCGTCAATGGTCATGGCATTGACAAACTTCGCCACCACATTGGAAATGTACTCAGGGTAAGATATCAGCAGGGCTTCCCAGTTCTGGAAAATATCACGCCAGTTGCCCTCGTAGTTCAGCACCTGGTTGCCGTTCCCATCAGTCAGGGCGATGTTGAACTTATTCCACGGACGGGAAGGGTCACCATGCCTGCGGGAGAAAATCACCGGCAGGTATTCCATGTACAGCCTGGTCAGCTGGCTGTCAGCCGCTGCAAAAATCTTTCCCTCCAAGGTCTTCTTGGCAACAGACTTCTCCTCTGCCGACTCAGAAGATTCCGCCATATCAGCCAGCAGCCTTGCCGCCTTATCATATTCAGCTGCGCTTCTCTGCTTGACAAAGGCAAGAAAATCTGCCACATCAATCCTGCCATCATTGGCAAAGAAGCCGCCCCGCATGATATTGAAAATCACGTTGGTACGATGGTGGACACATGCCATCTCATCAGCCGTAGACTGAATGCCGTCAGCCTCACCGATAAACCTGTCCAGCTCAGCATCCGTAGCCCCGATATCCTCTGCCAGAAGCCTTGCCGCCTCTTTCCTGCCAGCCAGCACCTTTTTCAGCTTCACCACATCAGCTGCATTCAGGGAATGGTCAAAGGCACTTGCCCAGCTGTCCTCGGAGCCAGCTGCCAGCTCCGCCTCATGCAGGATAAAGCAGCTGCCCCTGCCGCCTTTAACTATATCTGTTTCCGTAAGCTTCCTGCCAGCAGCAAAGTCCTGTATCACCCCATCAGAAATATACACCTCATCCTCTGTGGTAAACCAGCAGGTATTGGCCAGCAGCGCCTCATTTGGCTCCGCCCTGTCCGTCAGGGCCGAAGACAGGGCAAACATGGCAAGTCCCGACTCTGTATCCAGCTCCGTGCTCTTGTAGGCATCCACCAGCACGGACATATTGTTCTGCAGGGAGGCATCCACAATGGCAGGCATGATATTCCTGGCACCGTCCAAAACGCGCACCCTCTGAGGCTTGTCAGCCATATTGATGAGCTTTGCCAGCTTGATCAGGCCAAAACGCCTGCTGGAGGTCCAGCCATAGCGGAAAACCAGCTGCAAAGCCTCATTACGTGCCTCAAAAATCACCTTGGAGCCGTTGATATTCTTGTACAGATTGTACTGCACGCCATCCTCCGGGATGCCTGCCGCCCCTGTTCCCTGCAAAAACCTGCCAAAAGGCTCCCACAGCGTTACGCCATCAGCCCTTTCCACCTGAATCGCCGTATAGGAGCCGGTGGTGTACTTGTAGTCGGCAATCCTGTCTGCCGTGCCGTACTGGAAAATAGCGTGGTCGGCATTCTTCCTGCCGGCAGTGATGCCGCCCTTCGCCCACAGAAAATTCCACACATCGCCGGAACTGGTGATAGTCATGAAAAAATCATCCATGCGGTCATAGTTCTCCAGCTTGTAGAACTTTTCCCCGTCCAAAATAACAAAATCGCCCTTGACACCCTTGGAATTGCTCACAACAATTCTCTCCCCTCTCTGCAAATGGTAAATCAAAATCACAAAACAATCAACAATCAAAATCTCTTGCTTCATCTGATTATTATTCTAACAAAAGGGAAGCTTTTATACAGGGTGCCAGGGCGTCTTTGTTACTATGTTACAAAAAATCCTGCCATATATGGAAACACTGCTAAAATTATAGCCTGAGCCTGTTTTTCATCCTTCCGGATACTCAGCCGGCCGGCAGGCAGGCTGCAAAGCTGCTAATCCTTCATCTCCTGCTTGCCATACATGTACTCATAATACTGCTTCTTCATTTCCTTCCTGGTCTTCACCGGCGGCCACAGCTCACCCAGGGCATCCTCCCGCATGGCAGCCGCCAGATGGGGATACAGCTGGGGATTGTCCTTGCTCATGTCCCGTATCAGCTCCTTGACCTTCTGGCGCACCGTATGGCCGTCATGAGGGCAGGGAGAAGGCACCGGCGCAAAGCCGTGATACTGGATTGCCTCCCTGATTTCCTGCTCCCGGAAATACACCAGGGGACGGATAACCGTCAGATCAGTCTTGTCCAGATAGGTCTTCGGGGTAAAGGTATGCAGCTGCCCGGAATACAGAAGGCTCATGAAGAAGGTCTCCACCGCATCATCATGGTGATGGGCGTAGGCCACCTTGTTGCAGCCCTGCTCCACCGCATAGCGGTTCACCGCCCCCCGGCGGAAAAAGGCGCAGGTATAGCAGGGGTCCTTGCCCTGCTGAGCCTCAATGGTGCCTGCAATATCCACCTCGAAGCTGGCAAAGGGAATCTCCAGCTCCGCCATAAACTCCCCGATCCGCTTCGTGTCAAAATCCTGGGAAAACATGGGATTGATGGTCAGCGCCATCAGCTCAAAGTCCTTCTTCAGCCTCTTTCGCATCATGGCCATGGCGTAGGCAAGGAAAATGCTGTCCTTGCCCCCGGACACCCCAATCAGAATCCTGTCCCCGTCCTCAATCAATTCAAACTCCGTAATCGCCCGCATCAGCTTGCTAAAGTAAAGCTGGGGCAGCTGAAACTTCATCATAACTTGAAGCCGCCTACCCCGGCCAGCACATGGGCGCAGTCGCAGTTGTCCTCGTCCGCATCAAGCTCTGCCAGCAAGGTCATAATCAGCCTGCGGAAATTGCCGCTGTTGGCTGCCATGGCATCCATGACCTCCTGATGGGTAAGCTTGGTCTCGGAAATGCCTGCCGCCATGTTAGTCACCATGGAGATAGTTGCATAGCACATCTCCGCCTCCTGGGCAAGAGTAACCTCCGGCACGTTGGTCATGCCCACCAGGTCGCCTCCCAGCAGGGAGAACATCCTGATTTCCGCCGGAGTCTCATAGCGGGGGCCGTCAGTGCAGACATAGGTGCCGCCGTTGATCACATGAATCCCCAGGCGGCTGCCAATCTCCTGGATTTTCCGCCTCAGGTCAGGGCAATACGGGTCCGTCACATCCACATGGACTACGCCACGCTCTCCCCCCTCATAAAAGGTGCACACCCGGTTCTTGGTAAAATCCAGGAACTGGTTCGGCAGCACGAAATCCCCCAGCTGCATGGCCTTGTTCAGAGAGCCCACTGCCGTGGTGGAAATAATCTTCCGCACCCCCAGCTTTTTCAGGGCATAGATGTTGGCCCGGTAATTAATCTTGTGAGGTGCAATAGAATGCTTGCTGCCGTGCCGGGCCAGAAATGCCACTTCCTTGCCTGCATAAGTGCCCACCTGCAGCTCCACTTCCCCATAAGGAGTCTCCACCTTCTCCTGCCGTACATTCTCCAGCATATCAGGGTCATATACCCCGGAACCGCCAATAACCGCTATCTTTACCATAAAATCTCCTCCTATTCCTTCTATTCCTTATTTCAGCTGCTTCCCCTTAGAAATGAAATACTTTCAGTAGTTTTTTCACTTATTTCTCGCCAAAGAAAAACCTATGCCGATGAAGCTCAGGGCGCAGAACACCCGGAAAATCACCTGAATTGCTGGCAGCAGGTGCACATTGTCACTGCCGGTCAGGGACTGCACGCCGCACCATGCCAGAAGCATTGTCACCAGTGCCATGGAAATGGACTGGCCGAAAAGCCGCATAGTAGATACCAGGGACGAAGTAGTGCCGTAGTATTTGGGCGACACCGCCCCCATGATGGCATTGTTGTTAGGTGAGGAAAACAGGGCAAAGCCCAGCCCCACCAGCATCAGAATCAGCCCCGTCTGCCAAATAGGCGTCCCTCCATTCAGAAATGACATCAGCAAAAGCCCCAGGCAGGTAATCCCCATGCCCACGGAGGCCACCTTGCCGGGATGAATCCTGTCGGAAAGCGCCCCTGCCTTGGGGGAAAGCAGTGCCATCACCACAGGCTGCAAAAGGATAATCCCCCCTGCCATGGAGGCGGAAAAGCCCAAAACAATCTGCAAATACAGAGACATCAAAAAGCTGATGGCAAAGGTGGCACTATAATGGAGCATTGCCGCCAGATTGCTGAAGGTAAACACCCTGTTGCCCTTAAAAATCCTGATATCCAGGCAGGGATTCGCCACCCTGTATTCAATAAAGGCAAAGGCCAGCATCCCAAGAACTCCCAGGGCCAGCACCACCTTGCCCAGCTCACTGCTGTTAATCTCCGCCAGGCCGTATAGCAGCGTTGGCGCCGCCAGCATGTAGCACAGGCTTCCCTTCACATCAAGCCGCGCTCCCTTGTCCCCGTACCATTCCTGAGAGATGCCGCGGAGCATCCAGATACTGATGAGCACCACTGCCGCCGTTGCCACAAAGATGCTGCGCCAGCCCGTCAGCTCGCAGAGAAAGCCGCTGATAACGGGCCCCAGGGACAATCCGCTATAGGTGGAGGCAGCGGAATAGCCGATAACCCTGCCCCGCTCCGTAGGTGGATGGGAGGAAACCAGGAGAGCCATGCCCGGCCCGAAAATCAGGGACATGACGCTGCCCTCGATGAAGCGGATAACATTCAGCATTTCTATGGAAGTGGCAAAAGCACCTGCCAGAAAGGTCAATGAAAACAGCCATTGCCCCATATGATACACCCTGCGCCTGCCCAAAATATCCGCCAGCTTGCCTGTAGGCAGCGTAAACATGGCAGCTCCCAGCAAATAACCGAACACCACCCAGCTGAGGTCATTGGCGCTGGCACCAAATTCCTGGCCGATAGCCGGTACTGCCACATTGATGCCGGAACCGGCAAAGGGCCCGATGAATGAAGTAATTATAACCGCCAGAAAAAGATGCCTGGCAGTCCCGGGCTCCAAAACCGCCTCACCGGCTCCGGCATTTCCTGTAGGCTCATTATTATCTGCAGCCCGATTATTATCTTCGCGCAAAAAAATCACTCCCTTTCAGTACATATATATTGTACACCATCGGGGAGTGATTTTCTATAGCCTGCTGCAAATAAAACGAATTACAGCATCACATTATCTGCATGACCTGCATTATCTACAGCATTTACGGCATTTACATGAATATCATCTGCATGATATGCGACTTTGCCTTATTTGCTCTGGGAAGCCAGAATCTCCACAGCCTTGGCGAGAGCATCCTCTGCACCGGCAGGGTTCTTGCCGCCGGCCTGAGCCATATCAGGGCGTCCGCCGCCGCCGCCGCCCACCAGCTTGGCAGCTTCCTTGATGACCTTGCCTGCATGGGCACCGGCAGCCACAGCCGCCTTGGAAGCCTTCACCACCAGGCTTACCTTGCCCTCTGCCTCGTTGACAGCAGCCAGCACAACTACGCCGGTATCCAGCTTGTCACAGGTCATATCGGCCATGCTGCGCAGGTCATCCATGTCATTGGCAGCCACCCGGGCGGCAATCACGCTGAAAGCACCCACGGACTGCACCCGGTCACCCAGTGCCGCTGCATCAGCCTTGGCCTGCTCGGCATGAATGGCAGCAAGCTGCTGCTGCATGTCCTTGGACTGAGCCAGCACATCATCCACACGGGCAATGACATCTTCCTCATGGCACTTCAGCTTGGCAGCTGCCTCGGCAACCACCTTCATCTTGCCAAAGGCGTAGTCAAGGGCAGCCTGGCCGGTAATAGCCTCGATACGGCGCACCCCGGCAGCCACGCCGGTCTCGCTGATGATCTTGAACAGGCCAATCTGACCTACATTGGTCACATGGGAGCCGCCGCACAGCTCCATGGAGAAGCCAGGTACGCTGACAACCCGTACTACATCACCATACTTCTCACCAAAGAGTGCCATAGCACCCTTGCCGGTGGCCTCGTCCTTGGACATGTGCTCGATGACTACATCGGTGCCCTTGAGGATTTCCCGGTTCACCAGCTCCTCCACATCAGCCAGCTGCTGGGCGGAAACAGGCTCGAAGTTGGTGAAGTCGAAGCGCAGGCGGTCTGCATTCACGGAGGAACCAGCCTGATTTACCTGCTGGCCTACCACGCGCTTCAGGGCAGCCTGCAGGAGATGGGTTGCAGTATGGTTGCGGGCGGAAGCCAGCTTCACATTCTGGTCAACCTTGATTTCCACCTTGTCGCCAACCTTCAGCTGGCCTTCCTCCACATAGCACTCATGGTATACGGTGCCATCCGGCAGCTTCTTGGCATTGACAGCCTGAATCCTGCCAAACTCGGTAACCAGCACGCCCTTGTCACCTACCTGGCCGCCGCCCTCTGCATAGAACGGGGTAACATCCAGGATAATGCCTGCCTCATCGCCATCCTGCAGCTCATCCACCAGGGCGCCATCCTTCCAGATAGCCACCACCTTGCCCTCACGGGCAGACAGGTCAACCTTCAGGGCTGCGGTATCGATGCCCTGCAAATCAGGGATAGCATAACGCTCATTCTCCGCACGGGCCGCACGGGCGCGGTCACGCTGTGCCTGCATTTCCTTGTCAAAGGCTTCCTTGTCCAGCTCCATGTCGTTCTCATGGAGGATTTCCTCCGTCAGCTCCCAAGGGAAGCCAAAGGTATCGTACAGCTTGAAGCCCAGCTCCCCGGACAATACCTTGGAACCAGCTGCCTTGGTCTCAGCCATGTAGCCGTCCAGCAGCTCAATGCCCTGCTCCAGGGTTGCAGAGAAGCGGTCTTCTTCCAGGGCGATAACCTTCTTGATGTACTCTTTCTTCTGGCCGAGAGCCTCAAAGTCGCTGGCATCTGCATAAATATCGCAGACTGCATCCACGGCACCCTCCAGGAACTTGTCCTTGATGCCCAGCATGCGGCCATGGCGGACAGCCCGGCGCAGGATGCGGCGCAGCACATAGCCCCTGCCCTCGTTGGATGGCAGGATGCCGTCCATAATCATGATGGTCATAGAACGGGCATGATCAGCAATAACCTTCAGGGAAATATCAGTCTCGGCATCAGCACCGTACTGAACGCCGGACACCTTGGAGGCATACTCAATAATCGGGAACAGGAGGTCAGTCTCAAAGTTGTTCTTTACCCCCTGCATAACGGAAGCAATACGCTCCAGGCCCATGCCGGTATCGATGTTCTTGTGCTCCAAATCGTTGTAGGTGCCTTCCTCGGTCCTGTCGAACTGGGTGAACACGTTGTTCCAGATTTCCAGATAGCGGTCACAGTCACAGCCTACGCCGCAGGTAGGGCTGCCGCAGCCACGCTCCTCCCCCAGGTCAATGAAAATCTCCGTATCAGGTCCGCAAGGGCCGGGGCCGATTTCCCAGAAGTTGTCCTCCAGCTTCACGATATGAGTCGGATCAAAGCCAGGCTGTGCCTTCCACAGCTCCTCTGCCTCGGTATCCTTCGGATAAATGGATGCCCACAGCTTGTCTTTTGGCAGCTCCAATACCTCGGTCAGGAACTCCCAGGACCAAGGAATAGCTTCCTTCTTGAAATAATCACCAAAGGAGAAGTTGCCCAGCATCTCAAAATAAGTCTGATGACGGGCAGTACGGCCTACATTCTCAATATCGCCGGTACGCACGCAGCGCTGGCTGGTGGTAATACGTCCGCGAGGCGGCTTTACCTTGCCGGTGAAATACGCCTTGAAAGGCGCCATGCCTGCACCCACCATCAGGAGAGTCGGATCATTCTCCGGAATCAAGGAGGCACTTGGCAGCCTCAGATGACCTTTCTTCTCAGCAAAAAACTGGAGATAAGCCTCCCGCAATTCATTACCTGACATTTTCTTCAAAATAATCTACCCCCAAATAAGGAATTTCTTACGCATTATGCTATGTTATACTATGCCTTAATGCACAACAACCGCACACTAACTCTACTAGTATATCACACATCGGGCAAAATGGCACAAAAAATTTCCTCATTTACTCATTTACTCCAAATTTACAGCACCCGGCGCCTGCGCTGCTTTCTCTGGCACATATCCAGATCCGCCTTTTCCAGCACCCGGCGCAAATCATCCCGCACGGATTCCGCCGTGGAAATGCCGTAGGAAATGCTCAGGGGCCGGTTCTGAATCCGATACTGGTCATACTGCTCCTTGAACATGCGCATAATCCCCTTGGCCTCGTTCTCATCCGTATTCACCAGCACAATGGTAAACTCATCACCGCCTACCCGGTAGACCATGGCATCCTCAGGCAGCGCCAGCTCCATGACCATGGCAGTCATGCGGATATACTCGTCCCCTGTGGCCTTGCCATAGGTGTCATTTACCATCTGCAAGCCGTCGCAGTCTGCACTGACAATGCTGATAGGCAGCGAATCTGCCGTCAGCTTCTCCAAATCACGCATCAGGCTGTTGCGATTCCCCAGCCCCGTCAGGCTGTCCGTCATGGCCATCCGGTTCAGCTTCCGCTTCAGCTTCTCGCTTTCCGACACGTCGTTAATCAGCCCTACGATGCCCACAATATTGCCCTTGCCATCCCTGATAGGCTCCTTGACAATCTCCAGAAACTCCTGCACACCGTTCTGGAAAATCTCAATCACATAGCGGCAGCCCTTGCCGGAGCGCATGACCTCCCGGTCCTTCTCCATGGCAAGCAGGGCATTCTCCTTGTCCTCCCGGATTTCCACATCGGTCTTGCCCCGGATAGTCCACCCCGGCTCATCCTTATCCCTCAGATGATGCCAGTACTGGGTACAAAAAACATATCTCCCCTCTGCATCCTTCAGGTAGATATTGGCCGGCAGCAGGCTCAGAATCTTCTCCATTTCCTCAAAGGTCATGGAATCGCTGAAATAGCTTGCAGCCCCGCCAGATATATCCTTATCTCCCATTCTCCCACATCCTCTCATATCATATCTTGACACTCCCCATGCCTAAAGGCAGGGGATTCTTGGTTCGCTGAACACTGCGGA
>OBLI01003911.1_pt1 | contig 11047 bp, 3 predicted proteins | sample 1519701 | NCBI WGS metagenome assembly OBLI01 (sample SAMEA3663005, study PRJEB22513) | pig gut metagenome | biome: pig gut; feature: pig-associated habitat; material: faeces | place: France | collected 2012 | reverse complement strand
GGGGTTTCATGCCGCAGAGCTGGGCCAGTACCATCCGGAGCAGGGCATCGGCATTGTCGAGCTGCAGGCGGCTTGACTCCATTTCCTGCTGTTTCATTTCTATCTGTAGGAGTGCATTGCGGTGTGTGATACCGGCCTTTACATAGTTTTCGGTGTAGCGGTGTACGCCCCTCAGTTGTGCAAGTACCGTGTCGACGGTAGCGGCATTGGCGCGGAGGGCGCAGATTTGCCAGTAGTATTCCGCTACGTGCTGCAGCAGGTCACGTTCTTCCATGTTCACCTGCAGGCGCCGCACCTCATGTTGCAGGGCCGCCAGTTTGCGTCCGGTGCGTATCTGTCCGCCGGCATAAAGGGGCTGGGTGGCCATGACGTCGGCCACAGCCCCCTTCTTCATCATTGATACGGCATAGGACTCAGGTATGGCCATTCCCATTTGGCCCAATGCCGGACCATAGGCTGCTGCCAGACCGCTGAGGTCCATTTCTGTGCGTATGAGGTCTTTAGCTGCAATGAAGCCTGTGGCTCCGGCACTGACAGAGGGAAAGAACTTGGTGAAGGCCATTGCCTCGTCCTCGGCAGCCATCGCCATGTCGGTACGGGTGTTGGCCAGACTCCGGTTGTTTGCCACTGCCATGTCCTGGCATTCCTGCAGACTGAATGTCTGTGCCTGTAGCGGTGCGGTGCCAAGCAGACCGAATGCAAGGAGGATTACAGAAAAATATCGCATATATGGTGTATGTTTCAGTGTTGCGTTTACGGATTTCATGATTCTTGCTCTACATTGGCAGAAGCCTTTTTGGCCTGGTATTCCTTTTCATACAGTTTCCAGTAAACTACCGGTAGGACGGTGACGACAAGGATGAGCGTGCCGATGCCTCCGGCAAAGATGGTGATGCCGACGGGCATCCAGAAACTGCTTTGGCCAATAATCATGGGGATGACACCGACAGCCGTAGTGGCTGTGGTGAGGAATATGGGCACCATGCGCCGGCGTCCGGCATCGTAGGCGGCATCGCGCGGCGATATGCCTTCGGCCATCTTCTGGTCGGCATGTTCGAAGATGAGAATCTCGTTGCGCATGATGATTCCCATGAGGGTGATGAATCCGAAGAGACTTGTCAGGCCCAACACGCGGTTGGCAATGAGCAGGCCCACCATGGCACCGGGCACGGCCAGTCCGATGGCGAAGATGGAGAGCAAGGTGAGGTCGAAGCGTTTGAAATTGAATAGCAGGAAGAAGAAGATGATGACCATCGAGAGGCTCAGTCCTGCTGCAATCTGCGGGATGAGTTCGTTGTTCTTCTCCGTCTCACCGCCGATTTCGGCACGTACACCCTGCGGCAGTTGCATGTTTTCCACAAAGTCGATGATGCGGTTCTGTATGGGTAGTGCCAGCGTTCCGCGTTTTCCTTCTGCAGTGACGCTGATGCAGCGTTCGCCGTTGCGGTGCAGGATTTTCGTCTCGCTCCATACGGGTTCCACTTCTGCCACCTGTCGGAGCGGTACGCCTGCTGACTTGCCCATGGCGGGTTGTAGGGCTGTGGAAGAGGGCGTAATGTAAAGGTTGCGGATGTCGTCGTAGGATGTCATTTCTTTCGACGGTTCGCTCTTGATGACGATGGGCAGTTCGTATGAATGCTGTACGGCGCTGCCGTCGCTTTGGATGCCGTTTGTGGTTTCCCAGATGCTTCCCACCTTGAGCGAGCCGCTGTTCATGGCAAGTTGCAGAGCCGCACTGGTGCGGTTGATGCCCAGCTGGGCAGCCGCAACGGGGTCGAGCTTGATGTCGGCCACCGGTGCCGGCTGGTCGTAGTCGGTATGCACCCATTCGAGTTCGGGAATGGTACGCATTTCGCCCATAAGGGTTTCAGCGGCCGAACGGATGGAATCGAGGTTCTCGCCGTAGAAACGGTATTCGTAGGTCGGCACGTCAAGGAAGTCCATCTGTTGGAATTTCACGTAGGCTTCCGGCCAGTGGTTACTGTAGCGCGCCATGTATTCGTCGAGGACGGCGTTCGTGGTGCGGATATCTGGCGTGTTGACGATGAGCTGTGCAAAGTTCTTTCCGGCCACTTTTGGGGCATAGGCTACATGGAACCGTGGCGACGAGCAGCCAATGAACGAGGTCACTCCCGTCACGCGTTCGTCGGCCTTGAGAATCTTTGCCATGCTGTCGGCAATCACCCGTGTATCTTCGAGGCCGGCTCCTTCGGGGAGATAGATTTCCACGGCAAACTGGTTGCGGTCGGCATAGGGGAACTGTCGCATTTTCAACTGGGGGAATATCAGTCCTCCTCCGGCTACGAGGGCAAGGGCACCGACGATGGTGAGCCATGGATGGCGGAAATTCCATGCCAGGGCTTTTTCGTAGATGTGCTGCACATGGTCTGTAAGGTCCTTTTTCCCCTGTTCTTTGCGTCGGCTGCCGGCTTTCTTGATGAGTCGCACCTCGAGGATGGGCATTACGCACACGGCCAACACCAGGCTGACCATCAGGTTGATGGTCATGCAGAGGGGGAAAATCTTGATGACATCTCCGGCCTCGCCCGTCATGGTGAGGACAATGGGGTAGAAGATGGCGCAGATGCAGACGGTGGCCAGCAACATGGGCATGAAATACTGTTTCACACTCTCAATGGCGGCCTGGTGCCGTTCCATGCCTTTTCCAAGATATTCGAGATAACCGTCGACGACCACGATGGAGTTGTCGACAATCATTCCCAACACCACGATGAGGCATGCCAGCGACATGATGTTGAGCGGGATGTCGCAGGCATACATCAGGCCGATGGAGACGAAGGTGCTGAGCGGCACAATGGTGGCGGTGACGAACGCCAGGGAAAGAGAATCAGCATGACGATGAAGATGATGAGCATCGACTCCATCAGATTCACCACAAATTCCGATACGCTGTCGCCCACTACCTGTGGGAGGTCGGTGATGGTGTTGAAATGTACGTCGTCGGGGATTTGCCCGTTGCGGTATTCCTCTATGACTCTGTCGACGTCCTTTCCGTATTGTACGATGTTGTGTCCCTCGGCCATCTCCATGCTGAGGAGCACGCAACGGTGGCCGTTCTGCTCGATGTATCCGCCGGAGTTGTCGTATTCGCGTACGATGCGTGCCACGTCCTTCACCTTTACGCTGCGTCCTGCGGCATCGCTGTAGATGATCTGTTCGGCAATCTCGCTTTCGCTCTGTTGGGTGGGGGCGATGTGGAAGGTGATGTTACGCTGGTCGGTACTGATGCTTCCGCTCATGGTGGTGAGTCCTTGTGCGGAGAGGGTCTGTGCGATGGCGGTTTGTCCGATGCCGTAGGCTGCCAGGCGCTCACGGTCGACGTAGAGAGTGAGTTGCTCCTGCTGGTTTCCTATCTGCTGCACGTTGCTGATGCTTTTTATCCGTCGCAAACGGTCGGCAAGTTCGTCGCTGTACTGCTGAAGTTCGCGGTAGGAACGCTGGCTGCTTTCTATGGCCACCAGTCGGGCGCAGGTGTCGCCGAAGTCGTCGTTCGTGATGACGGCCATCACGCCTTGCGGCAGTTGCTGCTTGAAGTTGTTCAGTCCGTGCTTGATTTTAGACCATACCTCGTCCTTGTTGTTCACGTCTTCGCGCAGATATACCATCACCATGCACATGCCGTTCATGGAGGTGGTGGTGGTCTTTTCACGGCGTACCTCCTTGAAGGTAAAGAGGTAACGTTCGAGCGGACGCGCCACCTGGGCCTCTATCTCTTCGCTTGTAGCACCGGGGTTGACGGCAATGACCACACCTTGACGGATGACGTAGGGTGGAAATTCATCCTTCGGCATCACGTACATGCTGTAAAGGCCGAATGCTGTGAGCAGTGTCACCAACAGTGCCGTTATCTTGAAATTCTTGAGTGGCCATGCCACCCAACTCATTGATTTCGTCATGGTTCGCAATGTTTTTGTCAGCACTTATTTTCCAGAAAGCGAAACTTTGACGGCAGTTCCTTCGCCCACTTTCTGCCATCCTACGATGACTTGTTCACCGCCTTTCAGTCCGTCGGCAATGACAATGCGGTTGCCTACAGTCTGCGCTGTGGTGACGTTGCAGGCCTTTGCCTTTCCGCCGTCGGCCACCCATACAAAGCGCTGCCCGCCGCTTCGCTGCTGGATGCAGCGTACGGGGAGTGTGAGCGGTGCTGATGCGTCGGAGCGGTTTCCATCGGGGGCGAGAACCACATCAGCCACCATTCCCGGCAGGAGCTTCCGGTCAGCATTCCCTACATGAATGCGGATGTCGTAGGTGCGGCTCATGGCGTCGGCGCTTACCCCCTTCTCTATGCGTCCGCCTTCGTAGCTGCGTCCTGTGGCCTCCACGTTTACGGTGCTACGGGTGGAGGGTGCAATGGAGGATATTTCGCGTTCCGGGATGCTTACGCGGACTTTCACGGTAGAAATGTCGAGGAGCGACATTACCGGTTCCGAAGTCAGTACTACGGATCCTGCGTGGAAGTTCAGGGAGCCTACCACACCGTTTACGGGGGCGTAAATACGGCAGTCTTCGAGTGACTTGCGCGCAATGTCAAGCTGGCTTTTGGCCTGCGCCACCTGGCTTTGTACCTCCACCCACTTCATTTCGGGCAATGAACCGGCATCGTGCACCTGACGGAGGCGCGTCAGGGCATCCGTTGCCTGGTCGTACTGGGCCTGTGCGGCGGCAAGCATGTTGCGGATCTGCGTGGCGTCCATTTCTGCCAGAAGCTGTCCTTTGCGGACGGCCTGCCCTTCTTCTACATATACCTTCTGCAATGTGCCGCTACCGACAAAACTAACGGGAGTCGAAGTCTTCTCCTCCACAATGCCCACATAGTGTGTAGACAGGTCTGCAGCATCGTTGCTGACCGTTTCTGCCACTACGCTGATAGGGGCGGCTTGTTGTGGCTGCTGTTTGCTGCATGAAGTGATGATGAGTGCCATGCCTGCTACGAGTAACATGGAAATGCGACGGTGTTTCATATGTGCTAAAGAGTCTGTGTGCTGTGTATGAACCAAGTGTTGATGGTGGAAGATGGAGCATGCCGGTACGTCCAACTTGTCGACAGGCTTGGGATATCGGCATTTTCCGCTGCAAAATTAATGAAATCTTTAGCACGATGAAAACTTTCCATTCCTGAATAGTTTGCAAAATCCGCAGCAATCCCCGTGGTATGTCATCTCGACATATCTAAAGGCTTTTATCTTTTGCCCTAAAAGTTTCGATTCACGGAGCAATCTTTTTTGTTTTTGCTGACACATGATTTCCCTGGTGAAACACAAAAAGCACCGCAACTCCAAAACAATGGAATTGCGGTGCAATTTTCAATTATTTCCTATAGGGAAGGAGTGAATGAGGTTTACTTCATCACCTTCTTGCCGTTCTGGATGTAGAGGTTGCCCTTGACAGGAGCCATTACGCGGCGGCCCTGGAGGTCGTAGATTTCAGCATTGCTGTTGTCGGCGTTGATGCCTTCGATACCGGTGGCAACGCCGTTGCCGGCAACTTCGTAGGTGTAGCAGAGAGATTCACCATAGGTCTTGCCGTCGAATACGAAGCTCTTGGGGCATACGTATACGGTGGCTACACCCTGAGTGGGCTCTACGAAGCCGCCAATCTTCTTCACTACAGCTTCCTTGAGTTCAGAGGTGATGTCAGCAACCTTCTCGAAGTGGATGGTGAAGGTGGACTTGCTGGTCTCTACGCTACCGAACTGCTCGTAGTCCTTACCGACGAATGCTACGGCGTAAACGTCACCGCTGTTGTCGAATACTGCAGCGAGGAGTCCATAGTCAGAAACGTCGAGGTTGCTTGCGCCTTCGAATTCTACGTTGTAGTCGAGGAGTTCGTCAAGGGTAGCAGCGCTGGTGGGCACGTTGATGTTGCCGGTCCACTCTGTGGGTTCGGGAACTTCCTCGAATACGAAGAAGGCAGTGTAACTGCTGTTCCAGGGAGCGTAGAGGTTGGCTCCGTGATCGTAGTTGCCTGTATTGAGGTTGACATTGAGATAGATGAAGCGTCCGTCGCTGTGATAGCCACGCATTACTACTGCTTCAGGATTGATGTACTCTTCGGGGAGTTTGCCTGCATTCATGTCGTTGTCGGTCAGGTCGGTCATAGGAGTGATTTCCCACTGTGTACCACCGGCTGCCCATCCGCGGAAGCGGAGTTCTTCGCCGTTTTCGGTAGTGAAGGAATACATGCCGTTTGCGTCAACGGAGCAAATCCATTCTACAGGAGTGAGCGAAGGAGTCTCGCTGGTTCCTACATAGTAAGTACCAGAATTGATGCCAAAGTTTTCGGTGCGGATGGTGTAAACCTTTCCAGCCTGAGGTCTCGGGTCAAGTGCTACGGTGTAGGTGAGGGTGAATTCGGGGTTGTAAAGTGCGCCGTTACCTATTCCGAAATTGTCGTCTGCGAAGTCGAACTTGCTGTTCCAGATGTACATCTCGGGGATGGTGATGCTGTAGGTTCCGAGTTCGGTGATGGGATCTGCAAGGATGATGTTCACCACATTGGCAGCGTCATAATCATAGTCGAGGGCGGTTACGGTAACTTCTTCACCGGTAGCATCGTTTACTACGTTCACACCGAAGAAGGTCTGTGCGGCGGGCATGATGAATACATCGTCGTCGAAGGTCAGCTTGATGGTGTTGAGCTCGGTAACCTTGGCGTTGTTGGCGGGATCGGCAGTTACATACATGAAGGTGTTGGGCTCGGGCTTGGGCTCAGGTTCACCCTTCTTCTGCTCGATGTACCAATACTGGCCCGACTTGTCGGTGTAGACACCTGCTCCGGCATATGCTTTGTCAATACCGAATCCTGCATTACTATAATAACTCTTTCTGATGGTGGTCAGTTCGCCTTCAAGGTTGTCGATGTACCATACGCTGGCATCGTTGGTGAAGTCCCAACTGTTGGCAACGCTGTGGCCGACATACTTGCCGGTAGATTCGCTCTGGAGGATGTATCCGCCATTTTCACCTTCGGTGAAGATGAAGTACTCGGGCTCTGCAGCGAGGGAGTAGGTTGTGATGTCGTTGTCAGGAACCTCGGTAGTGCTGAAGTAGAGGTCGGTATCCTTATAGCGGATGGATGCGATGAATGCCTTAACATCACCTTCCAGATAGGTTGCTACAGCGGTCTGAAGGGCTTCGATGTCCTCCTGTGTGGGGGCGGTCACCTCTTCAGCTGCAGCGATGGCTTCAGCGAGTGCTTTGGCAGCCTCGGGATTCTGGGCGTTGAAGCATTCGGGGTCGAGCTGCTGTGCGAAGAGTTTGAACTCAGCAAAGTGTCCATAACCGCGATCAAGGTCAGTCTTGGCAATGACGAAGCGGAGCTTCTGGGTACCCTCGGGAACTTCGAAAGTGCCGGTGACGGTTTCTGTGTTGCTGGTGAAGGGGGTCTTCACAGTACCTACATAGGCAAAGGATTCCTTGTCGGTCGAAGCATACACGTCGAATGCGAGGATATGGTCGTTCAGAGCCTGCTTGCGGCGGGTCATTGCAAATTCCATCTCACCGCCGACGGGCTCGTTGAGGGTGATGAAGAAATCGTGGGTTCCAGGTGTTACGGAGCCACCGTGCCAGCTGGAGTGCCAGAATGTTTCGGGGTCACCGTCGCAACTTGCTGCTACACTGCCTTCTTCGGGATCAGTCCATTGGGATTCAAACTGGCTGGGGTCGGTGAAGAGGTTGTCGCTCTTGACGTATACGCTTCCGGCATTGTACTGTGCCTTAGCCTCGGCGAGGGCGTTCTTGAAATCTTCTATAACTTGCATTCCGCCAAAGATGTCGTCGGCAGGATACTCGGCCTCTTCGATGAGCATTACGGAACCGTTATCGTCGTAGGTCCACCAGCGGCAGGGACCCTCTGCGAATCCATTGGTAATGCAGAGGTATTCATAGGCGTTGCCTGAGGTATTGAATCCGAAGGTACCGTCACCATTGTCCTTTACCGTAATAGGAGTGGGTTCTGCGGTGAGGGAGTAAATCTTTGTACCATTGTTGTTGGCGAGGTATGCATACGCCTTGGCACCGACATTGTAGAGGTAGTACTTGTCGTTGTCCTTTGCAATCTGCCAAAGGTGGTTGGGGTTGTTGCCGTCGAAGGGAACAGTCCAGTTTGCATTGAGGCCACCGTTCTGGTTGCCGACCCAAGTTTCAGCATCTGCAAGGCAGATGTAGGTGTCGGAGAGTTCGGGGTTGTAAATCAGGGTACCAGCGCCATTTGCATTGTGGATGGCGTAGGTCTTGTTGTTGTCGAGTTCAGCAAGGCTGTTGACAGTCTTAGCAGCTGCACCGTAACCGGTCCATTCGATGTTCCATATAGCTACACGGTCTCTGTTCGAGGAATAAAGACCGGGAGCATTGTTCGTGAATTCAAGTGTGAAATCACCTGCTAAGTCAATGTCTTTTTCAAAAGTATAAGCCGTGTTGTTCACAAAGGCTGTCTCCTCAATGTCGAATTCCTGAATGGATTTGCCATCCTGCTTTACCGTTACGTGGATGGAACATCCTTGATAGTTAAAATTGGCTAATCCATAGTTGACGGTAAGTTTGCCGCATCCTCCATTGAGAGTGGGGGAGGTTAAATTGCCTTCATAATTCAACTTTCCATTGAGCACAAGTGCGGATATGGTGTTGTAATTGTCGCCATAGAGGTTGCTGTGGTAACCGGTCGGTGCATCAGGGCTACTATCATCCCATCCGGCTACGACCATGCAGTTTGTTGCCTGCCAGCCTTCAGCATTACTGCTTGTAATATAGCCATTATCGACTACCCCATTATTAAATGTGGAGAAGTCGCATCGGCCTTGTGCAAACGCGCCAATACAGGTCACGAGTGCAAAGAAGAAAAATAGGACTTTCTTCATAGTAAAACGATTTAGTGATTAATTATTGTTTTTTGAGTTTTGTTGATTTCCGTTTTAAGGAAAATGTGTGTGCGTGGTGTGTCAACACAAGGTAAATTAAACGTAAAACGGGCTGGACACACTTCGGCCTTTTGTATAATTGACTGCGCAAAAGTACAAATTCTTTGGTGATGTTTCAAGAAAAGTTTGGAGTTTTTGTGTTTTGGATTGACAAAATTGTCGCAAACCTCTGAATTTGTCGTGTTTTTTTCCTTTTCCTGAAGTTCCCAAACTCCTTTAGTGACTACAAAAGACTTCCCTCAAATGCCATGTGGCGTTTGGGGGAAGTCTTTCGGGGAATAACCTAAACGGCTACGGCCGTTGTCGGGTATCGATGTTTCCAGTAGTGGTTCGTGGGATTAACGGACAACCTTTTTGCCGTTGACGATGTAGAGACCGTTCTTTGCGGGCATTACCACGCGGCGGCCCTGCATGTCGTAGATGCGGGCAGCGTTTTCGGTGACAATGCCGCTGATGCCGGTGGCGATGCCACTATTGACGGCATAGGATTTGGCGATGGCGTCGCTGACCATCACACCGTCGACCTTGAAGCTCTTGGGAGCTACGTATACGGTGAACTCTCCGGCTACAGGCTGGAAGCCTCCGATGCGCTGCATAGCGCTTTCGAGGAGGGCGGGGTTCGAAGCCTTGAGTTCGTCGGCGGTCACGAAGTTAATGGTGGCGGTGCTGCCCTTGACGGTTACGTTGCCTGCAGCGTTGAAAGCCTCGTCAGCATCGGTCATTGCGAGGGCGTAGAGGTCGCCACCGTCGGTAAAGATGGCTGCGAGGAGACCCATGTTGGTGACTTCGATGTCAGAAGCTTCGTTGAACTTCACGGGGAAGCTGAGGAGTTCCTCTGCGGTAGCAGCGGTTTCGGGGAGGGTGATTTCGCCGTTCCATACGGTCTTCACAGGCACAAGCTGGAAGTGTACAATCTTGTCAAGGCCCTTGTCGGCATAGAGGTTGTATTTGTCAAAATCCTTTCCTACGTTCTTGCCGTCTGCGCGGTAGAGGACGAAATCTTCGGGGGTGCCTTCAATGGTCCATTCATAGGCCTCGGTGCTTACCACAGCGCTCCACTTGTATACGCCGTTAGAGCTGTAGGGAGCGAAATAGAGTCCATTGCCATCGCCGATGGTCCATCCATCCTGGCCCTTGGTGAGGTAGAGCTTGGTGGGAGTCTGGCTAAGGGTAACGCCTATGTACTGATAGGTGTCGGTTCCATAGAAGAGGTGTTCGAAGTCCATACCATAGGTAGGCTGGTCTACCATGACGATGTTGTAGGCCTGGTCTTCTTCTGCTGCGAAGGGGAGTTTGGCACCTTCAACCACGGTGATGGTCATAGCCTTGGTGTCTACAGTGAAAGTCCATTTTCCGGGCTGGATGCTGAAGCTACAGTCACCGCCGAGTGTGAGTTCGGCCACGTCGCCCTTCCAGAGTTCCCAGTCATAGCCGGGGGCGGAGAGGCGGTTGGCGTTAAATGTCTTCCAGTCTTCGGACTCGGTGGGGCATACGATGCCGAGTGCAAACCATGTGGGCTCGCTAACGGTATAGTTGAAAGTGTAATAACCGTCTTCGTTGGTATCGAGTGCGATGGCGGGAGCTGCGGGATCCCAGTTGCCGTCAATACCCACAACGAAGAATCCGGTCTTGACTTGGGCAGGAGCCTCAAGACCTTCTACTACGGTGAGGGTGAGGTTCTCTGTGTCCACGGTGAAGGTCCATGTGCCTGCATCGATGCGGAAGCCCAGTTCGCCGCCCTTTGTAAGGTTCACCACGTCGCCCTTCCAGAGTGCCCAGTCGTTACCGGGGGCGGAGAGGCGGTTGGCGTTAAATGTCGTCCAGTCGTTGGGCTCGGTGGGGCATACGGTACCGAGCGAGAAGTAGGCGTTGGCTTCGGTGGTGCAGGTGAAAGTGTAGACTCCGTCTTCGGTCTTTTCGAGCTTGAGGGCGGGGTTGGAAACGTCCCAGTTGCCGTCGATTCCGACAACGAAGAGGCCATATTCCTTTTCGGGGTCAGGAGTTTCGCCGCCTACCACTCCGTCGCCGCTTACGGTGATTTCGCCGGTTTCAGGATTAAAGCAGATATAGACCTTGCTCTTGGTGACGGTTTCGCCCTGGAATACATAG
>OBLI01003910.1_pt1 | contig 11048 bp, 9 predicted proteins | sample 1519701 | NCBI WGS metagenome assembly OBLI01 (sample SAMEA3663005, study PRJEB22513) | pig gut metagenome | biome: pig gut; feature: pig-associated habitat; material: faeces | place: France | collected 2012 | reverse complement strand
TAATACTTGACTTTTATTAAAAGTTCACAAAGATTTCCGAGGATAATTTGCGTAAAGCAAGGCGACGTGCAGCTTGGCTGACGCCAAGCAAGTTAGACAACGCAGTTTTACACAAATCAGACCGGAAAGATTGTGAAGTTTTAATGAAAGGATAGTATAAGATGGAAGCTCCTCAAAAGGATCGTTTTCATCGAGGTCATCCGGTGCAAAGACAATATCGCCATACTGTGTATCATACCCGGTAATTTCTTTTTTATGGCAAAAAAGTTGGAATTATCCATAGTAATTAGGGTAATTCCAACCTTTTATTTTCAGTAACTTGACCATGGGGGCGGCTCCGCTTTCTGAGGGGAAAACCGGCAATCTTATCGTTCAATTACACCATCATGAAGCCGCTTGATACGCTTCACACCATTTCCGTAATCTCCGTCCCATCCATGAAGCTGAACACAATCCGCTCATCCGCATACACCGTCACATAATCCACCAGGGTATTCCACAGCGCTTCATCAAAGTCTATCGGAATCTCATCCAACTCCGTCAGCCGGAACAGAATGCCGCTGAAAACCACGGCTGTGGCTTCCATGGCTTTCTTCCGTTCCAGCAGGGATTCATACTCCGCTTTCTTTTCTTCATACTGCCGGGTTAAATCGGTATACTGCTGCGTGTACGCTTCTTCCGTCAGATTGGCGGAGGCGTTCATCATAATGCAGCTTCTCACCATGGCGGAGAGCCGTTCCAGGTCATGCTCTGCTTTCTCAATGTCTGTATCGATGAAGTCTGTATCGGTCATGGCCTTCTGAGCATTTCCTTCACCACCTGGTGAATTTGATACCAGGCAGCGTTGGCCTGCTTCATGTACTCCCTGCCCATGGTCACATAGGGCGAGGAGATCACCGTGCCGGTGGGCTTCTTGGCAAGGAAGCCATATTCGGACACCGCTTCCTCGCACTGAATCCACCGGGCCACGGACATGGCATACTGCTCAATCTGCTGGGCGGGAATCAGCTGGCCGCATTTCCGCTCCCGCAGCCACTGCCAGGTTTCCTTGAAAATCTCCTCGGCACAGGTGACGCTGCCGTCCTTCTGCTTTGATTTCAGGTACTCCTTCACCGGCGGCATCTGCGCCCCCTGGAGCTCGTCTGCATCACAGGCGAAGTCCAGGGTGGTCAGCTTCCTCCCGCCGGGATTCCCGCTGGCCAGCTTCTCCGCCAGTGCCTTCGGCTTTCTGCCTGCACCGGGACGGCTTCCGCCGCGATTGGTTCCGTCTTTGGACATTTTGATTCCTCCATTTCTGTTTGATTTCTTGGTTTTTTACCTTTGAATACGCTGTGAATTTCTGTGCGACCACGGCACCGTAAGACGCTTATACCCCGGTAGGGATTCTACTCCCCCTACCCGGTCGGCAGCACGCATATACTATGCCTACCAACCTGGCACCGGCGAAGCCACGGTTCGGCTGGAGATTTCGGAGGAACCGGCCTGGGTGACGCTGACTTTCATCGATGGCGGCATCCCTTACGATCCCCTGTCCCACGCTGACCCGGACACCACCTTATCCGCAGAGCAGCGGCAAATCGGCGGACTGGGGATCTATATGGTCAAGAAAAGCATGGATGCGGTTTCCTATCAATATACGGATGGGAAAAACGTTCTGAAAATCAGGAAAAACCTATAATAAAGAACTCAGGTCCCGGGATTTCTTCCGCAGGCCTGAGTTCCTTTTTTTTCGCGGCAGGAGAGAATCCGTTCCGCCGCCCTCCAGGCAATTCAGGGTGGCGCCGGGAGTGTTCTCCGCAACAAACCGGTTGGTGCATTTCCCGAGAAGCGGTGCATTGTATCAACTGTACTCTTTCCCCCAATACCCGCCTCAAACAGCTGGCGCAGCCCTCAATTCCCGGCACAGAAAGGATTACGTTGAGCTTGGGCGCATCAGAGCGCAATGAAAAGGAGTTCCCGCGACAGCTGTCCGTGGGAACTCCTTTTGTCCATATCGTTTTATTGCCTGTTGATATTCCGGGAAATGGCCTTCACCACCTCGTCAATGACAATGGGCTTTGACAAATGCCCATTCATGCCTGCATCCAGAGATGCCTGTACATCCTCCGCAAAGGCGTTGGCGGTCATGGCAATAATGGGAATCAGCATGGCATCGGGACGGTTCAACAGACTGCGAATGGCTGCCGTGGCCTCATAGCCGTTCATCACCGGCATCATAATATCCATCAGGATAATGTCAAAGGTTCCCGAAGGCTGCCCCGCAAAGAGGTTCACGACTTCCTTGCCGTCGGCGGCTCTGGTAACCTGGATGCCCAGTTCTTCCAGCTGAATCATTGCAATTTCCGCGTTGAGGTCGTTATCCTCCGCCAGCAGAACCTTCACGCCCGTGAGATCGTGGCTGCCGGCGCTGCTGTCCCGCTTCTGGATTTTGCTTTCATCCGTCACTTCCACGGGAAGCTCTACCGTGAATGCGGAACCCTGGCCCTTTTTACTCTCCACGGTAATCCTGCCGCCCATCAGGTCCACATACCGCTTGGTGATTGCCATACCCAGACCAGTACCCTTGTATTTGGTACGAGCGCTGTTTTCCTCCTGGGAGAACTCGTCAAAAATATGCGCTACAAAATCTTCGCTCATGCCCACGCCCGTGTCCGCAACGCGATAACACACCACAAGGTGCTGCCCGTCTGCGCCGGGACGGTAGCTGGCATCAAAGCGAATCTGTCCGCCGTCCTTGGTAAACTTCACCGCGTTACCCAGAATGTTCACCAGAACCTCCCGAATCCGCAAAGCATCCGCCAGCACATAGGGGGTTTCCGGCTTCTCCAGATTGCATTGGAAGGTGATATTCCGGTTGGACAGGAAACCGTAGGTAACATTCACAACGGTATCCGCTACTTCCGTGATATCAACAGGGACGGGCGAGAATTGAATCTTACCGCTTTCAATGCGGCTGATATCCAGCACATCATTGATCAGGGTCAGCAGATGCTCAGAGCTGTCACTGATCTTATCCAGGCAGGTTTTGACCTCAGGCTTGGGATTCTGTTTCAGCGCAATGTTGGTAAAGCCGATGATGGCATTCATAGGGGTCCGGATGTCGTGGGACATATTGTTCAGGAAGGCGCTCTTTGCGGCATTGGCTGATTCTGCCACCATACGCAGCCGATTCAGCTCCTTGTTTGTCTCCTGCTCCATCTTCACCCGCTGGCTGGTGCGCTGAACATTGACAAAGCTGATGGCCGCCAGCAGCATCATAACCGCCATAACTGACATGAAGATCGTCTGCGTCCGAACGGTGGAGTTCATCATGTTCATGGTGCTGACTGCCACACAGTCCGCAGGAATCAGAAGCATCAGCGTCATGTCATAGTGCTCCAGGGATGTAAGGCAGTAGTAATACTCCGTCTGGTTCAGCAGAATATTTGCAACGGCAATGCCGTTTTCATCCAGCTGTTCCTTGACCGTGTCAAAACTCTGTCCCTGAATATATTCCACTTCTCTCAGGGCCTTGTAAATATTCCGGGAGCTGATGACATCGGCATCAGCCGCATCAAAATATGCCAGTGTGCCGTTATTCCTGATGATATAGGTTGCCGCGCTGCCGCCGTAGGTCGTGGTGGTATAATACTGTTTCATGGTTTGAATATCCTTCAACAGTACAATGTGGGTAAAGCGGACATGATCCTCTCCCATTGTGATGGGGGAATCCAGCTCCTGAGAGAAAACCAGAAAACTTCCGTCAATATTGTCGGTTTCCGAAACAAAGGTATGGCGTTTTTTTCCGTCGATCAAGTGGCTCACATCATACCAGATGCCCGCGGGGCCGTCGCTGAGATACGCCGTGCCCTGTGCGTCCAGAAGCATCACCCGGCATCCGTACAAATCCGTACAGAAATCCATTTCCATATGCGCGATGTTGTCAGACACATCCTGACTGTCCTTGAAATGACTTCCCTGTGTGGCATTATTCAGTCCTGCTACCAGATTCCAATGGGTCTGAAGACCGCTGTCCAGATTCGCCCGAATCTGCGTGACCATCTCTTCCAGCTGGTAGGAGCGCTCCTCAATCGTCAGCTTCATTAGGCGACCGCGTAGGAAGAGTACGCCCAAGACCAGAGACACCACCAGAATCATCGCAAACGCAACGGGCAAAAGATATGTTGTTGTGTTTTTTCTCTCTTGCATTTGGGTGTTCACCTCATATTTCTTTTGTCCGATGCCAGTTATCTGCAAGCCCATTACCGAAGGGTGATGTAATCCGTAGGTGCTTCCAGCTGCGACCCCTGTTCCACCAGGCACTGCATCAGGTACTGCTCTGCCTTGGGGCCGGTGGTATCCACTTCCGAAACGCCCATTTTCTCCATGACCTCGGTCATATACCAGTCGCGGTCGCCGTAGATCAGGAAGGAATAGGTTTTATTGCGGTCCAGCTCCTTGCCCTCCATGGTCAGGGCGTTGAGGGTATAGCCTGTGTCAGTCTTCGTCATGTCCATCTCAAAGCCGCTGGAAACATACAGCGTGCTGTCGTTGCACACGGCGCCGCGGTTGCCGGTCATGGAGAGGGTTGTCTCCACAAGGGTATAAATCTGATCGCCGGTCAGCTCCATCAGGCCGGGCCAGCCGCCGTCATTCTTGGCAAAATAGCCCAGATCCTTCTGGGCATAATCGCCTGCGTAGATGTCGCTGGCCACATAGCAGGCCTGCATAAACAGCAACTCCACACCGGAGAGCTTACGCATGGTATTGGCAATGCTGGATGCCGCCTGATTTCCGTGTTCCGGGGTGAAATCGTTGGAATAACTGGTATCGATATGCGCGACAATCTCCGTGCCTGGTTCTTCTCCCGCCAGCTCGTGGTTAAAGACCTCCAGCGCCTCTTGTGGGGTGGTCACCGCCCCGGTGAGAATCAGCTGCACCACATCCCTGGAAATCCGGAACATCTCGTTGGAGGCCAGACGGATGTACAGCTTGTTCTGCTCCACATAGGGCTTCAGGTTATCCATCTGGGGCATCAGTTCCAAGGTCACATCCTTCTTGTAAGGCACCATGTTCTTGCCGTAGGAGATATGATCCTGCCCCTGCTGATTGACCATAGCGGTCATAATATCCAGAATCAGCTTCTCCCGGGCAGGATCATCCATGCCCTTGTTGGAGGCAGCGATCTGGAAGGTGGGATAGGTCAGATACCAGTTGTCCTGCTCCGTCTGACCGAAATAGGGCAGCAGCAGAACCCCATCCTGGCCGCGGCCGGGGAAGGAGATGACATCCGCGCCAGTGCCCCGGAACATGGCAGCCTTGCCCTCACTGAACATTTCCTTGGGTGTTCTGTTGGGATAGGTGGCGTCCTCAGCGCCCAGGTTGGTCTTCTCCATGAAATCAAAGAAGTTCTCAAAAATGGGCAGCCACACTTCTTCAGAAAGCGCATGGGTCCCGCCGCTCTCATACTGCTGACGCCATTTGCGTCCCTCAAGGCTCTGCAGCTCAGGGATGGAAGCGCCCTGCAAAACCTCCATGCAGGTGTAGTCCGCAGAGAAGTCGGATACGAAGCTGCGAATACCCACCGCCTCAAAGGCCTGGCAGGCAGCTGCGAAGCTGGCATAGTCTGTGGGGACGGGAACGTTGTACTCGTCAAACAGGGTCTTGTTGATGATGATACCGTCCACCTCCGCGCAGGTGGGGAGCCAGTTTACAGAGCCATCGTCGTAGGTATAGCTGTCCAGATAAGAGCCGTAATAGGTGGAAGCCAGTTCGGTGTTGCTCAGGTCATACAGGAAATCCTTCAGCAGCACCGCGTCCTTCAGGGCGAAGCGGCGCACCGTCAGAATGTCGGGCATATCGTCGTGGTCTGCACGGAAGCGGTAGTAGTCCGTGGAGTTGGTTGCCAGAACAAACTCAAACTCCACCTGGGGGAACAGGTCACACAGGTACCGGGTATAGGTATCCAGCATCTGATTGCCCCAGCAGGCGATGACCACTTTTTCCTTATCTCCGGTTTGCGCCGTGCCGTTTTGGGCACTGCCCTGGGGTGCGGATTTCGCAGAGGGTTGTGCCTCCTGGCCTGTGCAGCCAGAGAGCATTGTGACGGTCATGACGATTGCCAGGAATAAGTATGCAAATTTCTTCATTTCTTTCTCCTTTTCAATTTTCCCGACATCACAATACAGCGCAGCAGAATTTCCGCTTTTGTGGTGTTTCGGCAGCTTCCCTGTGATTGGAAATCGGATATACACACATATCATACGACAAAATATGGAAAAAGAAAAGCTTTATTTTGAAAAGGGGCATAGAAAAGCGGACAGGCGGGTAAAGCTGAAAATCACCTCTGTCTGTTTGCACGGTCCCGGGATGCGCTGCGGGCATTGCAAATTACTACAAAGAATGGAGGAATGGATATGGAAGAAACCCAGAAGCAGGAGATGGAAATTGTACTTTTTGCATAAAAATACAGAATTGATTTCTCAATTTGCGTGAGAAATTATGATTGAAATATGAACAGGAATTCGGTATAATATTCCGCATAAAGACAGGTGTCCGTACGATACGGATGCTCTGGCTTAAGATGGGAGGATAAGAAAATGAAAAAATTGATAGCGGTTCTTCTGGTAGTATGCATGGCGCTGTCCCTGTGTGCCTGCAGCGCCTCCAGCGGCAAGTCCGACTCCGGCGCGAAGGTCATCAAGATTGGTGTGTTCGAGCCCTCCTCTGGCGACTCCGCTTCCGGCGGCAAGAAAGAGATTCTGGGCATGCAGTATGCCAATAGCCAGGTTCCCGAGGTAACACTGGGCGGCCAGACCTATAAGGTCGAGCTGGTCTACGGCGACAACGGCTCCTCTACCGACAAGGCTCCCTCCGCTGCCTCTTCTCTGGTCAGCGCCGGCGTGTCCATCGTTCTGGGCTCCTACGGCTCCGGCGTCTCCATGGCAGGCGGCCCCAAGTTTGAAGAGGCAGGCATCCCCGCCGTGGGCGTGACCTGCACCAACCCCAACGTCACCGCCGGCAACAGCTACTACTTCCGTATCTGCTTCCTGGATAACTTCCAGGCTGACGTTCTGGCCAACTTCGGCATGGATAAGTTCTCCGCCAAGACTGCCTACTGCCTGGGCGAGACCGGCAACGAGTACGATCAGGGTCTGATTGCCTTCTTCAAGCAGGTCTTTGAGGCCGCCGGCGGCAAGGTCATCACCGACTCCTTCCCCACCGGCAACTCCGACTTCGGCTCCTACCTGAACAAGGCCAAGAGCGAGGGCGCTGACGTTATTTTCACCCCCGTGTCCATTGCCTACGCCGTTCAGATCATCAAGCAGGCCGCTTCCATGGGCCTGGAGACTCCCTTCCTGGGCTCCGACACCCTGGACGACAACATGGTTCTGGAAGCCATCACCGGCTCCGACCTGAAGCTGTATGTTTCCACCTTCTATCAGGAGGGCGGTTCCAAGGAATTTGACGAGGGCATCAAGAAGTACATCAACGGCAGCTCCGAGGCGCTGGCAGCCAACGGCGGCAACGACACCATCTCCGCCGTCACCGCCATGGGCTACGATGCTTACTTCGTGGCACTGGAGGCCATGAAGAAGGCCGACAGCGGCGACAAGGCAGCTCTGATGAAGATTCTGCCCTCTGTGACCTACACCGGCGTGTCCGGCGCCATTGCCTTCGACGAGGTGGGCGACGCCGTCCGTGACACCGCTTACATCAAGACCGCCGACACTGCCAACGGCACTTGGGTGCTGGAAACCGTCCAGACCGGTTCCGCGTCGGCTGAGGAAACCGAAAAATAACCGCGTTTCACGATTGCTCTATTCTGGCGGGGGTATCATACCCCCGCCAACAGTCGTATTTTGCCAAAGGAAAAAGAACTGGAGGTTCCTCTATGGAACAACTGCTATCTGCCGAATATATTGTATCGATCCTGCTCAGTGGTATCTCCCTTGGCGGCCAGCTGGCGCTCATCGCCATCGGCTACACCATGGTTTACGGCATCCTGCGCCTGATCAATTTTGCCCACGGCGATGTGTTCATGGTCGCAGGCCTTTTGGGTATCTATCTCTCTGCGGCGCTGCCCATGTACATCGCGATCCCCATCGTCATCGCGCTGACCATCGGGCTGGGCTTCTTTATCGAGCGGGCGGCCTACAAGCCCCTGCGGGAGGCGCCCAGAATGTCCGTGATGATTTCCGCCATCGGCGTGAGTTACCTGCTGCAGAACACTGCCACCTATGTCACCGGCGGTCAGCCCATGACCTATCCCGCCATCGAGGCCCTGACCAGAACCGTCAGCATTGCCGGTGCTTCCACCAAGCTGGTGGTCATCATCACTCCCATTCTGGTGGTGGTGCTGATCGTGCTGCTGACCACGCTGATCAACCATACCAAAATCGGAATGGCAATGCGGGCGGTTTCCAAGGATTTTGAAACCAGCCGCCTGATGGGTATTAAAATCAACAATGTCATTTCCATGACCTTTGTCATTGGCTCCGGCCTGGCGGTGGTGGGCTCCATTCTGTATTTTACCACCTATCCCGCCATCACGCCCACCGCCGGTGCCATGCCGGGGCTGAAGTCCTTTGTGGCGGCGGTGTTCGGCGGCATTGGCTCCATTCCCGGTGCGGTCATCGGCGCGTTCCTCATCGGCATCTGTGAGACCATCATCAAGGGCCTGCCCTCCTCGTGGAATGTTTCTGTGTTCTCCGATGCCTTTACCTTCGCGCTGCTGATTGTCATTCTCACCTGCAAGCCCACGGGCCTGTTCGGTGAGAAAGCCACGGATAAGGTGTAAGGGGGTGACGCAGATGCAGAAAACGAAACATGCGGGCCGCAGCCTGCTGGCCATCGCGGGCCTGCTGCTGGCCATTGTCCTTCTGGAGAATATCAGCTCCTGGATTCCGGGGCTTCCTCCGGTGTTTGCCCCCACCAGTCAGCTGTTTACCGTGCTGAAAAAGGGCGCGGTGTATTCGCTGGTGGCGGTTTCCATGAACCTGCTCAACGGCTTCACGGGCCTGTTCTCCCTGGGCCAGGCGGGCTTCATGCTGCTGGGCGCTTATACTTACGCCATCCTCACCGTCCCCATGGCCTCCAAGGATCAGGTGTACTACCTCTTCGGCGGCTCTGCGGTGAAATTCTCTCTGGTTGACCTGTTCCAGAGCCTCTTTGGCGCTTCCGGCTTCGGCGGATACCTGAGTCTGATCTGTGCCGTGCTGGTGGGCATCGTCTTTGCCGGACTGGTGGCAGCGCTGTTTGCCGCCCTGATCGGCATGCCGGTGCTGCGGCTGAAGAGCGACTATCTGGCCATTGCCACCCTGGGCTTTGCGGAGATTCTCCGGGCCATCTTCCAGTGGCAGACTCTGGGGCCCATTACCAACGGTGCCAATATGCTCAAGAGCTTCCCCACCTTTGCCGACTTCAACATCAAAAACGCTGCCGGGCAGGTGGTTCTGCGGCTGAGTACCTTTGTGCCTTTCCTGGCGGCAATCATCTGTATTGCTCTGATTGTGCTGCTGATCAACTCCTCCTACGGTCGGGCCTTCAAGGCCATCCGGGATGACGAGGTGGCGGCGGAGGCCATGGGCATCAGCCTGTTTAAGCACAAAATGCTCTCCTTTGTGATTTCCAGCTTCTTCTCCGGCGTGGGCGGCGCGCTGTTTGCCATGTATGTGGCCAACGCCCAGGCCAAGGCCTTTACCTCCACCATGACCTATGAGATTCTGCTGATTGTGGTCATTGGCGGCATCGGCTCTATTTCCGGTTCCGTTATCGGCACGTTCCTGTATGTGGCCTGCTCCGAGTGGTGGCTGCGGTTCCTGGATGCCGAAACCTACATCGGCAGCTTCAAGGTGCCTCTGCTTCGCAGCGGGTTCCGGATGGTGGTATTCTCCGTGGTCATCATGATCATCGTCCTGTTCTTCTCCAAGGGCATCATGGGCGATAAGGAGCTAAGCTGGGAGGGCATTGCCGGATGGCTGAAAAAGCGCAGACCGAAAAAGAAAACCCCTGCCGGAAAGGAGGGCTGATCCCCATGGATGAAAAAATCGTCCTCCGTATGGAAAACGTGACCATGCAGTTTGGCGGCGTGGTGGCAGTGAATAACCTGTCTTTGGATGTGCCGGAGGGGCAGATCGTGGCCCTGATCGGCCCCAATGGCGCGGGCAAGACCACAGCCTTCAACTGCATCACCGGTGTGTACCAGCCCACCAACGGCCGGGTGTCGTTTATGGGCAAGACCATGATCTGCAGCCATCCCACCGGCAAGATGAAGAAAAACTATCTGGGCACCGACGGGAAGAAGTTTGCATCAGAGCCCATTGTGAACCCCACACCGGATTATGTGGTGAAGCTGGGCATTGCCAGAACGTTCCAGAATATCCGGCTGTGGAAGAGCATGACCGTGTTCGACAATGTGCTGGTTGCCAAGCACATGCGGGCAAAGCAGAATGTGTTCTCCGCCATTTTCCGCACCAACGCCAAGGAGGAAGCCCGTATGCGCGCCGAAACCATGGCGCTGCTGGAAGAGCAGGGGCTGGATCAGTATAAAGATGAAATTGCGACAAGTCTGCCCTATGGCCTCCAGCGCCGTTTGGAAATCGCCCGGGCCCTGGCCACGGAGCCGAAGCTGCTGCTGCTGGATGAACCGGCGGCAGGCATGAATCCCCAGGAGACGCAGGAGCTGGCAGAGTACATTCAGCAGATTCGGGACAAGCACCATCTGACGGTGTTCCTCATTGAGCACCACATGGATTTGGTCATGAAGATTTCCGACTATATTTATGTCATTGATTTCGGCAGTGAGATTGCCCGGGGCGTACCCAAGGAGGTACAGAAGAACAAGCGGGTCATCGAGGCCTATCTGGGGGTGACGGAGGATGCGTAATATTCTGGAGATTCGGGACCTGCAGGTTCACTACGGCGGCATTGAGGCCGTCAAGGGCATCAGCCTGGATGTGCCCGAGGGAGAAATTGTCACCCTCATCGGCGCCAATGGCGCGGGAAAAAGCTCCACCCTCCGGGCCATCGCCGGACTGGTGAAGCCCAGCGCCGGCAGCATTTCCTTT
>OBLI01003909.1_pt1 | contig 11049 bp, 15 predicted proteins | sample 1519701 | NCBI WGS metagenome assembly OBLI01 (sample SAMEA3663005, study PRJEB22513) | pig gut metagenome | biome: pig gut; feature: pig-associated habitat; material: faeces | place: France | collected 2012 | reverse complement strand
TGTTTACAAAATAGTATATCACATACTTTAAGAAAGTCAGGATATGGCTGTAAATAAGATTATTTTAAATGTATTAATTAAAAAATCATTGGCTTTAAACAGTGGTTGTTCGCCCGTACACAGAAAGGATAAAATCATGGTTAAGAAAAGAGATTTTAACATTTTTGAAATACATAATAAAAACTTCACGATTGCTGAACGTGTTAGAGAGGATTCAGATGTGCGTATGATACCTTATTCTGTTAAAATGTATGTTGATGAAGTAGATAATGGAGAAATCTGCCGTGACCCTCTTATTCAACGTACAGACGACCAGTGGACACGCAAACAGAAATCTAAACTTATCGAAGCTATTCTTCATAATAGACCTATTGGAAGTATTGCACTTGCAAAAGGTCGTGCTGAGAGCAAAAGTTATACAGTAACTTCTCTTGTAGACGGATTGCAGCGTACTACAGCACTTGTAGATTTTTACCATAATAAATTTGCACTTGACAAGAGAGCTACGCCTGTTGTGTGTAGATGTGTAGATGAGGATGGAAACGAAGAAAGAATAGAAATTGAAATTGCTGGAAAGAAATTTTCACAACTTCCAGATGCTATTAAAATTTTCTATGAAAAATATAACCTTACTACATATATACACGAAGGATTCACAGATGAAGAACTCGACGATATTGTGTTCTGTATGAACAACGGCAAAACGCCTAATTCTTATCAGAAAATGCGTTTTCTGCTCGGCTCAGATAATATGCGTTTATTACAGCCAATTTGTGATAGCTACCTTTGGGAAGAGAGTAAGGGTTGCAAAGCTAAGAATGATAGTATTTTGTGTTGCATAATAAGAACACTTATGATGATGACGCACTACGGCTATAACAATCTTGGTTCTGCAACAATGACAAAGTTTGCGGATAATGATTTTGAAGAATATGTAAAAACAAGTACAATCAATAAGCTTTCAGCTCTTATTGATGAGCTTGCCGAAATCAAGTCCAAACTTACTGATGAAGAGGCGGATAATTTTAATTCTATGACTATTCCGCATTATATTTTAGGTCTTGATGAGTTTAACAAGAATAATAAAGACGGAAAAAGTTTTGATGAATTTCTTCATGCTTTTTGGAATAGTGATAATTTCCAAGTATTTTTAAAAGCTTGTGTAGCGAAAAAAGATAAAGAAGACAATACAAAATCTGGTGGCACTTCTTTATATTCAGCAGAAAGCGTTGAAAATAGACAGTACGCTATCTATGATTTTATTGACGAATATCTTGATATGGCTGAAAATGACAATGAAGGTGATGAATATGAGTGTGTTAAAGAAAGCGGAAACATCTCTTGTGAAGAAGCAAGAGCAGAAAGCAATAACACAGGAAATAACGAGGTTGAAATCCGTGTTAATCAAGCAGCCAATGACATTGGAGTTATGCAGAGAATTAGTGGAAGTTGCCAACAGGCAAGTTGCTTTGAACAGCAAAGGGAAGAAGGTTCAGACTACTTACCGAGACGTGAGCAGATTGCTGATGCTTCCAGACCGTGGAATATCGGACAGCAAAACAATACTTTCGTGCTACAACAAACTTATTAAAAGTAAGGTTAATGATGAGTGCGTAAATAAGGTTATTGCTGAGAAATCTATCTCACAAGCAAGTAAAGTTATAAGTGCTTTGAATTATTGTAAAGATATAGACAAGCAGTTATATATTGATGGTAATATTTCATCATCAGAATTGTACAAAAGACGTAATGCTACAACAGTTAATATTGAATCCCTTGAAGACCATGCAAAGCGGTTGAAAGATGATTCTGAATCACAGCTTACATATGCTATGATAACAGATATGTTTAAAGCTCAAACTGAAAGCTATATAGAATCTCTTGTTGACTATGTTAATATGGTGGATTCTGTAACAGATAAAAGGTATACCAGAGACGAAGCTATAACAGACATTACGCTAACTTTTGATAAAGTTGTACAGGCAATTACTTCCTTAAAGGGAGCGATTATAGATAAGTCCAATACAATAATAATGGAGGAATAACAAAAATGAACGTACATCACAACAACGAAACGGTAAGAGAATCCCGTGCAAAATCGCAAGTTAAGGACAACATTGTAAGCGATGTTCAGCCTACTTGGACAACAAGGGTTATTAATTCATCGCAACTCAAAAGCTCACAGCCGTATCAACGCCAAATTAAAATGTCTTTTGTAAAAGATGCAATTGAACATTTTGACCCAAATGATGTTGACCCAGTACACGTTTCATATCGTGACGGCAAGTATTATGTTATTGACGGACAGCACACGGTTCTTATTCTTGAAGGAATGAATGGAAATAATCCAGTTAACATCAACTGCATTGTACATAAGGGAATGACTTATACAGACGAGGCTCATTATTATGTAAGGCAATACGAGAAAAAACACCGCCACACTTACAATGAAATGACGACTGCTTCATATGAGAGTGGGGATAAACTTCCCTGTGAAATCGCACTTAAAGTCAAGAACGTCGGCGGCAGACTCCCTTATGATAAATCTGCTAAGACGGGAATGAAAATTGGAGCAACTAAGAAAGTAACCACTCTTTATCAGAAAGACAAAGAGAATACAATCCTCTCAATCAAATGTCTTATTGAAGCATATAAGGGTAGGGAAACATCAATTTCTGGCGAAATTATTGCTGGAACAATGGAGTTTTTAAGATTGTATCACGATGAAATTCTTGTTTCAAGGCTTGTAGAAGCGCTCAGTAAATACACTCCGCAGATTCTTACAAACACAGCTAAAAACCTCAAGATGACTTATCCTATTAATTGGACTGAAACTCTGCGTGATAAATACAATGAAATGTCTAAGAAAGGTAGAATTAAGCCTAAATATACAGTTTGATTAATAAATACAAGGATGTGAAACCAATGGACTTGTCAAAAATAATTAAACCTATCAATCTCTATCAATTGTCTTTACTTAATGTAGAGTACATAGACTTTGATAATTCAGTTATTAATTCAGACGGAACTGTAAACATCATGCTCAATACACAAAAAATTCCTAAACCAAATTTTTCAGTTAACATTGACGATTGGGTGTTTGAAAATTTATTGGATTCGGACGAATGCTACATTAAGTTCAATCCAGAACAGGGGATTGCAGAAGGCTTATATGTTGAGTGCTATGCTGTGATGCATAAATATGACTTTGTTTATGTTGCAACTCTCTTTTTTATGAGAGAATTAAATCATTCTGAATACATAAAATATGCAAAAATGTATGATGAATTTAATTCTAAGGTTATGGAGTGGCTGAAATCTCGTATTAGGGATATAATTGAAAATCCTAAAGGGGATTTTATTAGTGATAAAATAGAGCAAGATACTTATTTCCAAAAGAGAGAACTTAACCACAATGATATTTATTATGTTATATATCAGTGGTGGAACAAAATTGTTAATGACCATGTTGATTTTATTAATGTGACAGGCAATGAAGAAAATCCTGTTTTTATAGCGTTAAACGATTAGTTTACTAATACATATCCGCATTGCGGAGTTTACAATTGAATATTTTTCGTAATACGGGTATGTATATCTTTCTATAAGATATTATAAAAAGAGAGATAGAAACAAATCCTAATGTGTAGAATATGAAAGAAAGGAGATAATTATATGACCAGCACAATGACAATGACCCAGCCTTCGACAAGGTTAAGAATTAGCCAAAAAAACGTTGATGTTAGATGGGGCGATATCTGCTATGTAGACTTTGGGGAAAATGAAGGTTCTGAACAGAATGGAATCAGACCTGCTATTATCATTCAAAATGACAAGGGCAACACACACTCTCCAACAACGATTGTTGCATCTATCACATCACAGGAAAAGAAGTATCTGCCGACTCATGTTACTGTTAAACCTTATCAGAGTGGTCTTGAAAAAATATCAACAATTATGTTTGAACAAGTACGCACTATAGATAAAGGTCGAATTATCTCTAAAGTAGGTCATATCGACACAGTTTGGTTAGTAGAAAATATAAAGAAATCCTTGACAGTTTCTTTTGGTATGTGATATAATTTGTAATAGTAAATATCAAATAAAGGTGGTTTTGATATGGTTTTACATTCAAAAGAGTTTGAAAACGAAAACCCCAATTATAGTCGCTGTCTTGGTTACTATGATAAACTTCCTGAATATCTTCACAAAATGCCAGTACAGAAAATTATGGAACATATCAACAGGAACGGGGAACGCTCAAGATACTTGCAAGGGCGAACAATTTTAACTTATTTCATATGGTTACACAAAACATACGGAATTAATATGGCTGCTAAAAATTTTGAGTTACAACAAGCCATTGGTAAAGACAAGGTATATTTGGGATTCTTTTCGTTAGAAGAACTCAAACAAACTATTAAGGTGTGCTTATTAAAAGCAGAAGATGAAAACAATCCTACGCAGCCAGACTATAGCGGATTGATAGCCATATTCTATTTGGAATGGTATGGCGTATTACCCGAATCAGCTATCACAATAAAACTAACTGATGTTGCTGATGACGGTAGAGAAGTGTTTATACCATCTGAAAACAGAACAATAGCAATTGATGATGGAGAAGTTGCTGATTATTTTGCGGAGTATAAGCAAAAGACAGGATTTCAGCGTTATAAAAACTCTGATGAGTTAACTCCTTACGCTCAAAGTACCTTTTACAGGAATACTGCGAGAAGATGCGACACAATTACAGTTAAGACCATATATAACATAAGGCAAAAGTTTATAACTGTATGTGAAGACAAACGATTCGCAAAGAAACGAATTTATTGGTCAGGTAGATATGCTGAAATGTTTAAAGCCGAAATGAAAATGGACAGTGAATTTTCAACTTATAATTCGGAATCTGTTAAGATAATCGGGAATATATTTAACGATGAAGAAATAACATATGACAAGATAGCAAGTCTATTGAGGGAGTATGCTGTTTTTAAGAAAGATTATATTGAGAGATTATAATTTATATAACAGCATACACAAGGCATTAATTTTGCCTTGTACATATTAAAAGTAAATCATAAAAATTGAGTTGAAAAGCTTTTAGGTTTATGGTATACTATATTAGTAGGAAAGAGCAAAATATAAATATTGAGATATATTTCGGGATAGTTTAAATTAGGTAAAACAGCAGACTTTGACTCTGCAATTGGATGTTCGAGCCACCCTCCCGAAACCACCATTTTTCTTTTCATTTGTGAAAACCTCCTAAACGCTGCCGACTTGCGATAAAGTCGGAATATCGGAGAATATAGGTAATCAATCCTGTTTCTCTGACCAATCCAATACGATAAACTAACTTAAAGGCGGTGAGAATCTTGTATGTAATACAAAAGGTCGGGCAAGACAACTTGTATGTAAAGGTCGAGCGAGGTATTCCAGTTATTGTAACTGATATAAATAAAGCAACACAATTCAGCAAGAACGAAGCTGAAAAATACATAAATAATCAAATACGGAAATCTCAAAGAGAACTTTATTATGTAAGTGAAAGCAAAAGCAAAACAACAATATTAAAACAAAATAATTCCGAGAACAACACGATAAAAAATCAAGTTGTTTCAGAGTTAAAGAGTATTAAATCTGATATTGTCAGGAAGTTTTCAAAGCAAAAAGATAAATGTATAGAGAAACTCCAATATTATGATGGGGCAATTCTTGATATTCGCCATTACATAAGGGACGAAAACACAAGGTTAAATGCTTGTCAGGCAGCTAAAGTGTTATATAAGTTGCAACAAATAGAACGCAACAGGGCAGATGTCAAGCGTGAGATTGCAAGGATTAATCTGATACAGGATACTATTGATTCTTCTATCAATAATGCCGATAATTTTGAGTATGTACCATACAAACCTCGTGTTATTGAAGATATGGACGAGTTTATAAGGAAGAAAAATTAAAGCAAAATAAGGGTAGTAGAATAGAAAACGACCCCTATATAGAGGTCGTACAATATGAGAATGGCAAAAGTCAAGTTTTCTAAATAGTTTCGGTATCTTCGGTTATTAAAACCATAGATATGAAATATACCAAAACATCTATAAGTTTTTTCATATCGGCAATATCCTTATCTTCGTATTGGCGGACATAATAAGTTTCATTGTTGTCAATCCAAATAGCTTTTTCGACAAGATTTTTAATGCGAGAATCATCAATGTATTTTTTAATGCAGCTACTTAACGGCATATTTTTAATCTTGTTTTCGTCATTTGGATTATATTTTATAGTGAAGTCTTTAACCAAGAATTCAATTGATTTATGATAACCAATTCCTGCTATCTGGTTTAATTCCATATTTTCAGATTGTTTTGCTTGGTTATAGATTATATCGAAATTAGGAGAAACTGTTTTGATACTATCTTCAAAAATTCGTTTTTCAAAATGCTCTGGAGCTGATTTAATTAAGGATTTCTCGATAAAATAGAGTGCTGAAGATGAATTTATATTTCTATTTTTATTTGTAATATAATAATTAATAAATACATTACAGCATCCAGAACAATAATTTGTTACAGAGGCATAATAAGTAATACCTCTTTTCCAAATAACAGTTGATAAACACCTTCCAACGATTTTAGCGTGGCAGATGGGACATTCTTCAGCTTCGGCAAATGTAAAATATGTATCAGTTCCATCAATTAAATTAATTGCTCTTTGAGTAATTTTCATATTATCGCTCTCCTTTTATACAATTATAACACAAAAGACAAAAATGTCAAGAAATGGGATAGAGGAATAAAAGAGAGAGTAACTTAGTTTAGGAGGAGTATATATGGCATTTTGTGATATTTATGATTTGTTTTATATTTTAGACCAGTTAAAAACATCAAAAGTAGAAACACAGGAAGAACCAACAACAGATTTTTCCCAGAATTTTGTGATGGGTAAAATTGCAGAAAGGAGAAAATAATGAAGAAATTATCATCGCCAGACAAATCTAAGAAAGATAGCTATGAAACTTTCAAAAAAGTTTGTGAAAGAAACGGGATAGAATTAGACGGAATTCCATGCAACAAATTGATTATTGTTGGTGACGATGGTACAGAATATGTAGTAGACGAAAATTTCAATTTGTTTGACAAGATTGACTTGGGGTTTTAACGTATTAAATCTAAGTTTTATGTAAAAGATAAGGAGTAAATTATAATGAAAAAGGTTGAATTATTCAAACACAATAAAACCACATACGAGAATATTACAAGGATATTTGAAACGAGCAACAAGTGTGCTACTATTCAGCCTACTGGTTCAGGTAAGTCATTCCTTATCTTTAAGCTTGCACAGGACAATTCAGATAAAACCGTTGTAGTTTTTGAGCCTAATAAGCAGATTATCGGTAGAGTTTCTGAACAGATGAAAAAGTATGGCATTGAAAACATTAAGTTCTTTACATATCAGAAACTTAACAGTCAGCATAAGAGGGGAGAAATCTCAATTGAAAACGCTGATTACATCTGCCTTGATGAGTTGCACCGCATAAAAGCAAAACAGTGGGAACAGGCAGTAATTGCAATACAGGAGAAGTTTCCTAATGCAAAAGTTTTAGGATTGACTGCAACTCCAGAGCGTATGGACGGACAGAATATTGTAGATTATTTTGGTGCTGAACTTGCTTGTAATATCACTTTGGGCGATGCTATTGTAAACAAGATTCTGCCTTGCCCTACATATATTTCCGCATTATACACTTTTGACGAGGAAATTCAAAGAGTAAATAATAAGATTGATGAGTCAAGAAACTCTGATGAAGAAAAGGAAGAAATGAGAGATAAGTTAAAGGCAGCGAGAAAGCAACTTGAAAATGCTCTTGGCGTACCAACTATTCTTGAAAAACATATTCCTGATAGCAAAGGTAAGTATATTGTATTCTGTCAAAATGTCGAGCATTTGACCGCAACGAAACCAGTTATTGAAGATTGGTTTGCACAGGCTGGATTTGAGACTCACACATATGAAGTTCATACCAAAAATCCTAATCGTAAGACAGAATATATTGAATTTACAGATGATAATTCTGATTGTATTAAATTTTGTCTTTGTGTTGATATGTTCAATGAGGGAGTTCATCTTGAAGGAATTTCAGGAGTTATTCTACTCAGACCTACACAGAGTAATATTATTTATTTTCAGCAGATAGGACGTGCTATCAGTGCAAGTGATAACAATATTCCAATTATTTTTGACCTTGTTAACAATGGAAATTGCCTTGGTGGTGGAAGCCTTAGGGCTGAAATTGAAACTGCGGTTGATAAACAGAGGACAGGAATCTCTAATGTTGACGGAGAATGTGAGAATGATGTTTTTGATATTGGGGATTTTCATATTTATGACTACGTTAAGGATAGTCTTGATATCCTGAATGGAATTGAAAGCAAATGTATTGATAATTGGAATTTAAGAATAATACAGTTGAAAGAGTTTAAAGAAAAATATGGTCATTGTTGCGTAACCACTAAATTGGCTTATAATTGGAAAGGATTATATGAATGGTGTGAAAGTGTAAGGTGTTCAAAACAAAGATATGTTGACGAAAAAATTCAAGTATTGCAGAATATTGGATTCGTTTGGGATGTATCTTTGTGGAATTTTAATATTCTAATTCAACACTGTCAAAATTACATTACTGAAAATAATAATACGAATATACCATATAGATATATATGTGAAGATGGATATAATTTAGGAAGACAGTTATATCACTGTAAATGTAATTATAAAAAAGGTTTACTTTCACTCGACCAAATAAATCGATTTAAAGACATAGGGGTAAATTTAGATTATGTTACGTTTGATGAAACTTGGATGATTCATTATAAGTATGCTTATGAATATGTCAACGATTTGCATAAAAAAATTAAGTATAATACAGTTTATAAAGGTTATAAGATAGGAAGCTGGTTTAATAATAATATTCGTAAATATAAAAATGGCAAATTAAAAGATGAACGAGCAGAATTATTTAAACATATATGTGATTTAAATAGCAGAGAATTTAATAAACGTTGGATTGATTTTTTAGCTTTATTAAAAGAATATCTTAGTAAATTTAATTATATATATCAAAGTACAGAATACAAAGGATTTAAAATAGGTTCAAAATTGTTCAATTGTAGATATCAATATAAAATCAATAATTTTCCCGAAGAACGCTATCAGCAACTCTTAGAACTTGGTATTGACCTTGCCAAAGAGGGAAGTTTAATGTAAAGGAGAAACTAATATGAAATACTACATCTCAGACCTACACATAGGTCACAAAAACATACTTTCTTTTGATAATAGACCATTCTTCGACCTTGAAGATATGAAACAGACAATCATTAAAAATTGGAATTCTGTTGTTACTTTCGGAGATGACGTATATGTCCTTGGAGATATGTTTTGGAATAACGATGATATTTCCGAAGTGTTACCACAGCTTAAAGGTAATTTATATCTTGTCAAAGGTAATCATGACCGCATTAACGCAGAAATGTCTAAGCGTTTTGTCTGGATTAAGGATTATGCTGAAATCAAAGATAACAGCAGAAATGTTGTGTTGTGTCACTATCCGATTGCTCATTGGCATAATGCTGATTATGGTACGATACATTTGTACGGACATATCCATTCAGGACGTGACAGTAGACCGTTTGGAGAGTATAAGAAACTTATGGAGAAACGTGGAATGTCTTATGAGTGTTATAATGTAGGCTGTATGCTATCACATATGAATTATACACCAAGAGCACTTAATGAGATAATTGGAAAATTAAAGATAAATTTCTGATTTTATCGTAAAAATTATGCTCACAAACGCCGTACCTATGGGCTTTGTGAAATATGTTTTTACAAAAATAACTAATGAGTTAGTAATTTAGAATTGATGGAGGTATAAACATGGAAGAAAGTATTAAAAATAGTTTTGAACTCAGTCCATCTGAGTATTTTGAACAAGTCAAGGAAAGAAAAAATCATATCACAGATGAAGACTTGCAGAAAGTATATGATAATTGTCTTGAACTGCTTAACAAATACAAAATAACAGGACAGAAAAAGGGCATGAAAAAGCTTATGTTCCATTTGGAGTGCATTGAAAAGGAACGTGAGATTGTAAAAATGGGCATTGATACTTTTATTTATCGAGATGACATTGAGGAATATATTGATAATGTAGCAAAAGATACCGTTAAAATCATAGAATTAGAAAATTATGAGCGTGAGATTCCCGATGAGATTGTAAGTCTTATCAGCGAGGTCAAGGATAAGTTTGACCAGCTATATGTAGTGTTTACTGACTATACAGGCAAAGTTGAAAGACAGATTGAAAAAGAAAGAAGAGAAAAAGACCCTATTTTGTTTGGTACTTTCCAAAACCAAGCTAATAGGACTGTAATTGACAGATTTTATTATCTTGGTGACTGGGAAGATGAATATTGCGATTTGACCCTTGACAAAATGGTCAACGAAACAGAGAAGGCAGGAAAGAGAAATATCATTAAGACTATTTCCACTCCTCAAGATATTAAAGAATTAAAATCTCAGCTTGATTCTTTATCAATACGCAATGACCGTTTCGTTATTCAGACGGTAACTCCCAAAAAGAAATCATGGTTTTCTAATATTAAAACAGCACTAAAAGGTAAGAAGAAATGAAAAGTAATATAGACCTAACAGAAAATAGATTTTTCAGAGACAATCCATTTCAATCGAATTTGTCATTATTTAAAATTAAAGATGAGAAGTACCCTTGGGATATTCAAACAACGAGAATCAAAACAGATGATGATTTGGACTTAGACCATCAAAGAAAGTCTATTATTGCTGTCGGGAATAAAGCGACAAGAGCGCAAATAAAAGAATTTCGTAAAATGGACAGTCCTAATTACTGTGATTGTTGTGGAAAAAGAATGAATTTGAAACCTTGGGATAAGGAAATTGGAATATGTCATAGTTGTGAGGAGCGTTATGAAAAGAAATCCGAAAAGTGCAAATGGCGTGATATATAAT
>OBLI01003907.1_pt1 | contig 11051 bp, 6 predicted proteins | sample 1519701 | NCBI WGS metagenome assembly OBLI01 (sample SAMEA3663005, study PRJEB22513) | pig gut metagenome | biome: pig gut; feature: pig-associated habitat; material: faeces | place: France | collected 2012 | reverse complement strand
CTATGCGGACGAGCTCTTTGAAAGCATGCCCGAGGTGGACGCTATTGTGGGCACCGACTGTTTCACCGATATTGGCTGGGTTATCGACCAGGTCATGGCGGGCAAGCGCCTGAAGCATTTAGAAAAGCTGACCAGCAAGAATGTGGCCATGCCGCCCCGTATGCTGACCACTCCCGGCTATATGGCCTATCTGAAGATCGCCGAGGGCTGCGATAATTGCTGCTCCTATTGCATTATTCCCCAGCTTCGCGGTCCCTATACCTCCCGTCCCTACGACGAGGTTATGGCCGAGGCTAGGGCACTGGCCGCCAGCGGCATCAAGGAGCTCATTGTGGTGGCTCAGGATACTACACGCTACGGCGAGGACCTTACGGGCAAGCTGCTTTTGCCCCAGCTGCTTCGTGATTTAAACGCTTTGGAGGGCATTGAGTGGATTAGGGTGATGTACCTCTATCCCAATAATTTTACTGATGAATTGATTGAAGCCTTTGCCACCTTGGACAAGGTGTGCAAATATATCGATATTCCCCTGCAGCACGCCAGCGACAGACTGCTGGATAGCATGAATCGCTTTGATACTCGCGAGCAGGTGGAAACTTTGCTGAATAAGCTGCGCACTCGCATCCCCGGCATTACTATTCGCACCACATTCATCGTGGGCTTCCCCGGCGAAACGGAGGAGGACTTTGAGGAGCTGAAGGATTTCGTAGAAAAGCAGCGCTTTGAAAATGCCGGTGTTTTCCAATATTCTCAGGAGGAGGGCACTGTAGCTGGCGCTATGGAGAACCAAATTGCTGCGGAAGTAAAGGAAAACCGTTACCACGAGCTGATGGCTTTGCAGGCAGGCATTTCTGAGGAAATCCATCAGGAGCGCGAGGATGCTGAGCTGGACGTTTTGGTGGAGGGCTTTGACGAGGATAATTTGGCCTACGGTCGCAGCACTCACGAGGCGCCGGATATTGATGGCACCATTTTTATAGAAAATGCCGAGGGTCTTAAGGTGGGAGATATGGTTCGCGTAAGAATTTTGCAAGGCTTTACTTATGAGATGGTTGCAGAAAGAATATGAAAATGTAAGGATGCCTCCCCTTTGGGGGGAGGTGCCGAGCTTGCGAGGCGGAGAGGGGTTACCACGAACAATTTTGTCTTTGCAAGCCCCTCTCAGTCAGCTACGCTGACAGCTCCCCGACGCTAAGACCCACGTTGTCGCAAGCGTAGCGCAGTGAGAACGTGTTGGTTGTGCTAATACCCTTGTGGTGCGGAGGGGGAGCCAACAGTTAGAGCTAGGAGTTGATGTAGATGAAGGTTGAAATTGTAACCACGGGCACGGAGCTGCTTTTGGGTGAGATCCTGAATACTAATGTGCAGTATCTTTCGCGAAAGCTAAACAGCATGGGCTTCGATGTGCTTTATCACACTACAGTGGGTGATAATCCTGCGCGCATGAAGGCGGTGCTGGAGCATGCGCTGGAGCGTGCTGATATCATCATTACCAGCGGCGGCTTGGGTCCCACTCGCGGCGACATTACCAAGGAAACCGTGATGGCCATCACCCATACGGACAGCTATCTTGATTTGGATACTTGGGGTCGCATTGACGCTTATTTCCGCAGAAAGGGCGTTCCCTGTCCTGCTAACAACGAAAAGCAGGCCTATGTGCCCATTGGAGCGGAGGTTTTGCAAAACGAGGTCGGCACCGCGCCGGGTCTGTGGCTGGATTACAATGGCAAAATCTTCATCCTGCTGCCGGGGCCGCCCTCGGAGCTTATGGATATGTGCGAAAAGCAGCTATTTCCACGGCTGCTGCAGCGCTTTGCGGACCACGGCATCATCCTATCTCGCACCTTGCATTTGCGTGGGGTAGGCGAGTCCCGTGTCGCAGAAATTCTTGATGATGTGATTATGCATCAATCCAATCCTACGATTGCGCTCTATGCTCGCTATGGCGAGATTCTGATTCGCATGACCGCCAAGGCCGCAGATGACCAAGCAGCCGCGAAGCTGCTGGATGCCTGCGAGGCCCAGGTGCGTGAGTATGTGGACGAATATGTGTACGGTGTGGATGATGCGAGCCTAGCTGCCTGCCTTGGTCAGGAGCTTTTGGCGCAGGGCAAGACCATTGCCTTTGCGGAATCCTGCAGCGGTGGCTTGGCCAGCAGCTTGGTGACCGATGTGCCTGGTAGCAGTGAATACCTTTTGGGCAGCGTGGTAAGCTACACCAATAAAATTAAAAATAAGCTGCTCAATGTGCAGCAAGAGACTTTGGATCGCCACGGCGCTGTGAGCCGGGAGACGGCCTGCGAAATGGCCATCGGCGTGCGCCGCATTATGGGCAGCGACTTGGGCGTGAGCATCACCGGCAATGCCGGGCCCAGCGCCAGCGAGGGCAAGCCCGTGGGCCTTGTTTATATCGCAGTGGCCACCGAGGATGTGGTTTACTGCCAGGAGCATCGCTTCACCTCTACTAGAACCGAAAATAAGCTAAGGATAGCACTGGCTGCTATCTCCATGGCTATTGATAAACTTAAAGAAGAAAAGCAGAAGGCGTGAGCCTTCTAACGGAGGAATTTATTTAATGACAATGCAAAAAGAAATGTTTGGTAATTTGGAGCTGGATAAAAAAATCGTCGCTGCGTTGACGGAAATGGGCTTTGAAGAGCCCTCTCCCATTCAAGCGGCTACTATTCCCTTGGTATTGGAGGGTAATGATGTAATTGGCCAGGCCCAAACCGGCACCGGTAAAACTGCTGCCTTTGGTATTCCCTTGGTGCAATCCATTGACGATTTTAAGCATATCCAGGCTCTGATTATGTGCCCCACCCGCGAGCTGGCCATTCAGGTAGCCGAAGAGGTGTGCAAGATTGGTCGTGTGCGTCGCGTGAAGGCACTGCCCGTTTACGGCGGTCAGCCCATTGAACGCCAAATTCGCGCTTTAAAGAGCAATGTGCAAATCGTTATCGGCACTCCCGGTCGTTTGATTGACCATATTAACCGCGGTACTATTAAGCTGGACCACATCAAGTTTTTGGTGCTGGACGAGGCCGACGAAATGCTGGATATGGGCTTTGTGGATGATATTGAAGAGATTATGCGCTCCCTGCCGAGCGAGCGCCAAACCCTGCTCTTCTCCGCTACCATGCCCCGTCCAATTTTGAGCTTGACCAAAAAATACATGCGTGCGCCTAAGAATGTGACCGTTTCCAAGGAAGAGCTAACTGTGCCTTTAATTGAGCAGTATTATTTTGAAACCAAGGATAAGGTGGAGGGCCTGTGCCGTTTGCTGGATGCAGAAATCGATGGCAAGCTGATTATTTTCTGCCGTACAAAAAAGGGCGTAGATGACCTGTCCATCGCTCTCTCCAGCCGTGGCTATATGGCCGAGGGCTTGCACGGCGATTTGAGTCAAAACCAGCGTGACCGCGTTATGAAGAAATTCCGTGAGGGCGCTTGCGACGTGCTCATTGCTACCGATGTGGCTGCTCGCGGTATTGATATTGATAATATTACCCACGTTATCAACTTTGATATTCCGCAGGATCCGGAAAGCTATGTACACCGCATTGGTCGTACCGGTCGTGCGGGCAATACCGGTGTGGCTATGACCTTTATCACTCCCCGTGAGTTCCGCCAACTGAAGCTCATCGAGCGTATGGTGAAGACTAAAATCCAACGCCGTCAGCTGCCCACCGCAGCCAATGTAATTGAGCGTCAACGTGACCAAATCATCAGCAAGATGCAGACTGTGCTGGAGCTCAATGCTTACCATGATTATATGCCCATCGCTGAAAGCCTGCTGGATGATTACAGTGCCGAAGAGGTTGCTGCTGCAGCTCTGAAGCTGATGCAGGAGGGTGTAAAGGCTTTGGAGGCGCCTCAGGAGGATGTGCTGGCTAAGGATTTGCAAAACACTGGTGGTCGTCCTGGCATGGTACGCTTGTTTATGAATGTGGGCCGTAGCCAAAAGATTATGGTGAAGGATATTGTGAGCACCATCGCCATTGAAGCAGATATTCCTGCTCGCGATATTGGTTTGATTAATATTTATGACAAGTTTACCTTTGTAGAGGTGCCCGAGGATGTGGCCGAAAAGGTTATTGGGGCGATGCATAAGAACTTTATTAAAGGCTACAGAATTAATATTGAGCCTGCTAAGGTAAGAGAACGCCGATAATGCACCATCTACGTCGTTGCGGCTCCTAGGAGTACTAATTTGTACGCCGTCGTCGCCGCGCCTCGTATCTGGCACATTCTCGACGTTCTCGAAAGTAAAAATACGTATGAGGGGGGATCCCCAATGGCACAGAACGAAATTTACGGTAACCTGAAGGGTATCCGTAATTCTGTAATAGACGAACTGAAAACCTTTTATGATATTCGCTTGGAAAGCGGACAGCTACTGACGGCAGAGCTGGCGGCACGCATGGCCGATGTGACGGATTTTATTAACCGCGAGGTTAGTGTCTACATCAGCCGCAGCGGGCAGGTTTTGGCTGTTGCTGTAGGCGATGACCAAAGCGTGGAGCTGCCTGCTATTGATGGCCGCCGGGGCAGCAGCCGTTTGTGTGGCGTGCGTTGCGTGCACACCCATCCCAACGGCAATCCTGCCCTTAGTGGCGTGGATATCAGCGCTTTGAAAAACAAGCGCTTTGATGCCATGGTGGCTATTGGCGTGGTGGCACCTGATTTTGCGCAAAGCACCATTACCTTTGGTATGATTACCGGCATTGACGAAAATGAGCAGTACACCGTGGAATGCTACGGACCGGTAACGCTGGAGCAGGCCGAGGGCATCTTTTTCCCCAATTTGGTGGCTATGGTGGAGCGCATTTTGGATAAGCAGGCCGGCACAGCCAGCCTAGCTCAAAGCGCCGAGCGTGCCATTTTGGTGGGCATGGAATATGTCGGTGGAGCCAGCACCTTAGGCTGGACTCCGGAGGATTCGCTGGAGGAGCTCAAGCAGCTAGCTGATACCGCTGGCGCGGAGGTTGTGGGTAAATTCCTGCAAAAGCGCCCCAAGCCCGACCCGGCCTTTTTCATTGGCAGGGGCAAGGTGCAGGAGCTGGCGCTGTATGTGCAGCAGGAAAATATTGACCTATGCATTTTCGATGATGAGTTATCCCCGGCTCAGCAGCGCAATATTGAGCAAGCCATGGGTGTACGCGTGCTGGATAGAACGGCCCTTATCCTCGATATTTTTGCTCAGCGCGCTCGTACTAACGAGGGCAAGCTGCAGGTAGAGCTGGCGCAGCTGCAATATACGCTGCCCCGCATTATGGGTAAGGGCTTGGCCCTGTCTCGCCTTGGCGGTGGTATTGGCACTCGTGGCCCCGGTGAAACCAAGCTTGAGGTGGATCGCCGCCGTATTCGTGATCGCATTGCTTTCATTAAGGAATGCATCAGTAAGGTAAAAAATGTGCGCACTCTGCATCGTGCAGGTCGCGCTAAGGCCAGCGTGCCTACGGTGAGCTTGGTGGGCTACACCAACGCAGGCAAGTCAACTCTGCTCAATACGCTGACCAATTCTGATATTTATGCCAAGGATCAGCTTTTTGCAACGCTGGACCCCACTACCCGTCAGCTGGACCTGCCCCATAAGCAGCAGGCCATTTTGACTGACACGGTTGGTTTTATTCAGCGCTTGCCCCATCAGCTGGTAGCTGCTTTCCAATCCACCTTGGAAGAAGTGGTGGAAGCAGATGTTTTGCTTCACGTTATTGATGTGAGCCACGAGCTGTACAAGGAGCAAAGCAATGCTGTGTACCATGTTCTTGATGAGCTTGGCGCTAAGGATAAAACTATTATCACAGTTTATAATAAAATCGATAAGCTGCCCCCTGACAGCGCTTTGCCAGAGCGTTTGGCGAAGGAAGAAAACGCTATTTGCATCAGCGCCAAGGCGGGCCTTAATTTGGACGGCCTTTTAGAGCTCATTGCCGAAAATTTAAAGCTGAAGGCAGTGGAGGAAAGCTTCCTCGTCCCCTATAGCGATTCTGCCGCTGTATCCCGTTTGCACGCCGCTGGCACAGTGCTGGAGCAGGAATATCTGGCCGAGGGCACACTGCTTAAGGTGCGAATGGAGGCCGAGCAGGTGGCCGAATTCGAAGAATATCTCAAAAAATAAGTATGTAAGGTGAATGATTTGATAGAAGTAGATTATCAAGCAATAGAAGCATATGCCTTGGCCGAGGTGGCCAAGCACGCTCCGGAGCTGGAGGCTGCAGCTCTGGTGAATACGGAAAAGGTTATTACCGCCTTCCGCAATAATATGGTCAGCGATTATTATCTTAAGCCCACCACCGGCTATGGCTATAGCGATGTGGGTCGCGACACCTTGGATTTGATTTATGCGGAAATTTTTAAGACGGAGGCCGCCTTAGTGCGCTCCCAATTCGTCAGCGGTACTCATGCGCTGGCTGTGGCGCTGTTGGGCAATTTGCGCCCGGGGGACGAGCTTATTGGCCTCACCGGCACTCCCTACGACACCATGCAGTCCATCATCGGCTATCCTGTGAAGACCAAGGGCAGCTTGGTGGATTTAGGCATCACCTATAAGGAGCTGCCCATGAGCGGCGAGCATGTGGACTTGGAAGCCGTAAAAAAGATTGTGACCAAGAACACCAAAATGGTGCATATCCAACGCTCCTGCGGCTACAGCAGCCTGCGCAAGACCATCAGCGTGGCAGAAATTGGCCGCATTATTGCTGCTGCCAAGGAAGTTAATCCTGATGTAATCGCCTATGTGGACAACTGCTACGGCGAGTTTATTGAGAAGCAGGAGCCTACCGAGGTGGGCGCAGATATTATGGCTGGCTCCTTGATTAAGAATTTGGGCGGTGGCTTGGCTCCTACTGGTGGCTATATTGTGGGCCGTGCGGATTTGGTGGAGAATGCGTCTTATCGCTTGACTGCGCCAGGGCTTGGTGGCGAGATGGGTGCTACCTTGGGTGATACCCAGCGCGAGTTTTATCAAGGCTTGTTCCTAGCTCCTCATGTGGTGCAGCAGGCTGTAAAGACAGCGATTTTTGCGGCGGCTGTGTTCCAAAAAATGGGCTACGAGGTGAAGCCCTTGCCTCAGGAAGCACGCCACGATATTATTCAGGCGATTAAGCTGGAGAGCAAGCAGCGTTTGTGCGATTTTTGTATTGCTATTCAGAGCAATTCGCCGGTTGATGCGCATGTGGAGCCGGTGCCGGCACCGCTGCCGGGATATCAGGATGATATTGTGATGGCGGCGGGTACCTTTGTGCAGGGGGCGTCCATCGAGCTTAGCGCGGACGGCCCCTGCCGCGAGCCCTACAATGTGTTCTTCCAAGGCGGCTTAACCTTTGAGCACGGCAGACTCGCCATTATGGCCGCTGCTAAGAGAGTGGGACCGAAAGAATAAACAGGTTTATACAAATTGCAGTTTGACAAGGAGATTTGTTAGAGAATAGTAAATTCGCAATTAGCAATCAGCCGCTCGCGGCGACTTTTTCACGCTCATTTCGCGGGGTACAATAAGGCCCCTGCGGGGTGCTATTTGGCTCGCAGAAAGCTTCACTTCTTCGAATCCTTGGGGCCATTGTACCAGCCGCTCATTCGCTAAAAAGTCAAGCTCACTTGCTGATTTGCTAATTGCTCAGTTTCGTTTATACTTCTCCATTCATCTTAATTCATATTTAGCTAGGCTAAAGGAAGCTTACTAACGTAGCACCCACACCGCGAAGCGGCTATACGGCAAAGCCCTTTTTTGCGAAGCTTTTTTGGGCGAGCACATTGTACCCCTTGAGGGTAAAAAAGCGAGGCGGTCCAGCATGCAATGCTGGTGGTTTTCTTGGCACTTCTTTGTCCATACAAAGAAGTGCATAAAACGCGGTGCGCGAGGAGGTCTCCTCGCCAAACTATAATTTATAACTCTTTCTAAGGAGTTGATGTTGATGAATAATATGACCATTTGCAATTACATCGTGGGGATTGTGGGAATGGTGCTGGGCGGACTCATCATGAGCGCTGCGGCGGCCTTCCCCCTGCAGTTCACCGAAAACGGCCCCGGCCCCGGCTTTTGGCCCTTCAGCCTTGGCTGCGCGCTGGCCGTGGCAGCACTGGTGCTCCTAGTCTTCACCTTCACGAAACGCGCCGATTTGGTACAGCAAAAGGTGAATTTGACCACTGCTGCTAATAAACGGGTCTATATTATGATGGGATTAGTGGTACTCTTTTGCGTTTTCATTAATTTGCTGGGCTTTTATCCCGCAGCGGCGCTGCTCATCATCGCCACGATGAAGCTTATGGACTACCACGATAAAAAGGGGATTTTACTGACTACAGTTTTAACCATTGCTTTTATTTATCTTGTTTTTGGCGTACTGCTGCACACCAAAATGCCGCAGTCCCTATTCTTGTCCTAGGAGGTAAAAAATGGCAGATATCATTAGTGCGTTAAATATGATAATGGTGCCGGTGAACCTTTTGGGCTTGGTGATGGGCGTTTTGGTGGGTATTGCCTTTGGCTGCATGCCGGGCTTGAGCGTTAATATGGGCTTGGCGCTGCTCTTTCCTTTGGCCTTTACCTTTCACGGCATCGGTGGTATTTTGATGCTGCTTGGCATTTACTGCGGCGCTATCTATGGTGGCAGCATCAGTGCGATTTTGTTAAAAACTCCCGGTACTCCAGCCTCTGTGGCTACTACGCTGGATGGCTATCCCATGGCTACTAAGCTGCGTCAGCCCGGTCGTGCTTTGGGATTATCCACGTTGGCCAGCACCTTTGGCGGCGTTTTTAGTACCATTTGTCTAATTTTGCTGGCACCCCAGTTGGCAAAGGTGGCGTTGCAATTTTCTAAGCCGGAATACTTTGCGTTGGCTATTTTCGGCCTGAGCATTATCACCAGCGTCTCCAGTGGCAGCGTGGTGAAGGGTATCATGGGCGGTCTTATCGGTCTATTTTTAGCTACCGTGGGCATTGATGCTATGACGGGTACCATACGCTTTACGCTGGACACCACTTATCTTTTAGGCGGCGTGTCCTTTATTCCGATTTTGATTGGCGTTTTTGCCTTTGCTCAGGTTTTGGGTAGTATTGAAGAATATTATCATAATGAGCGCAGTGAGCAGCACATGGTAATTGACCGCCTGTTGCCCTCTCTGGCAGATGTGAAGCGTGTTTTTACTACCCTTTTGCGCTCCTCCTTTATCGGTACTTTTATTGGCTGTGTGCCCGGTACCGGCGGCGATATTGCTTCGTTTGTATCCTATGATCAGGCTAAGCGCTGGTCCAAGCATGGTAGCAATTTTGGCAACGGCGAGCCTGAGGGCATTTGTGCCTCTGAGGCTGGCAATAATGCGGTGTCCGGCGGGGCCTTCATTCCTGTGCTGACCTTGGGTATTCCCGGTGACGGAGCTACGGCGATTATGATGGGTGCGCTGATGGTGCAGGGTCTGCAGCCCGGTCCTTTGCTTTTCGTGGAAAAGGCACCTGATGTATATGCTATCTTTATTGGCCTGCTTTTGGCCAACCTGATTATGGGCATCATGGGCTTTAGTCTGATTCGTCTTTTTACTAAGGTTGTGAATGTGCCCGTGCACATCCTGCTGCCGATTATTGTGATGATGACCTTCGTAGGTACTTATTCCTACAACAATTCTCTCAATGATGTGTATTTGATGGTTGTTAGCGGTTTTTTAGGCTATTTCCTCAATAAGCTGGGCTTCTCCATGTCGGCCATCATTATTGGCATTATCTTGGGCGGTATGGCGGAGCAAAACTTCGTGGGCTCACTGATCATGAGCGATGGCAATTTTAATATTTTCTACACACGGCCTTTGTGCTTGTTCTTTTTGGTAGCAGCAGTGCTGTCACTGCTATCTCCCGTGCTGGGCAAGCTGTTTAAGAAGGCGTAAGCTGAGCTGACTTGGAACAAGAGAACAGCGAATATCCTGTTTTATAATGTTTTGCTAGGGTAAGTATAGTGCACCAGCTACTGCGGTAGTTGGTGCATTTTTATTATTAGTGCTTCTACACTTAAGAAGCTGATGCTGTGAGTATGTTCTAGGTGCTTACAGTGGAAATTACTTTGGCTTAAAGCAGGAAAATCTTTCTTCTTTATGGAATATAAAAACGTTAGCTTGTTTATTGCTGATTCGGCTGAAATAGATTTGTTGCTTAGCAAAAGGAGGGAAGAGCATGCTATTAGGTATAGATGTAGGCGGTACCTTTACGGACGCAGTAGTTCTTAATAATAAGGCTAGTGGGGATGTGGCACAGGTGTTGGCACAGGCTAAGGTGCCTACTACGCATGAAGATGTTCTGCAGTGCCTGTTGGCAGCCTTGGATGCTGTGCTGATAGAAAATGTTGCAGCTCAGTTAGAGCGCGTAGTTATTTCCAGTACTATTGTTACTAATGCCTTAACGGAGCATAAGCTGGACCCCGTGTTTTTGGCAGTGATTACGGGGCCGGGCATGAATATCAAGGGGCATGTACCGGTAACGCCTTATTATTTAAGCGGCTATGTGGACCATAGGGGCAAGGTTACGGCTCCCATAGATTGGACTAAGCATCGTGATTTGTTGAATAAAAAGGGTAGTGGTGTGTGTGCTGTAAGCGGCAAATTTGCCGTGCGCGACCCACAGCTAGAGTTCCAGGCCGAGCATGAGCTCACAAAAGGTGGCTATAAAAAGGTCTTTTTGGGTAGCGAGCTATCGGGTGAGCTTAATTTTGTGCGTCGTACTAATTCTGCGTATTTTGCGGCGCAGGTTTATACACTGTTCCAAAAGTTTAGCCAGCGCATTACCCGCGCGCTAACGGAGCGAGGGGTAAATGCGCCGGTGCATATTTTGAAGGCCGACGGCGGCACACTGCCCTTAGAGGCTGCTATCCAGCAGCCGGTGGAGGCAGTGTTTACCGGGCCGGCGGCATCTGTGCTCGGCATTGAAGCCTTGGCCGCGCCCGCTGTGAACAGCATTTCGCTGGACGTGGGCGGCACGACCACGGATATCGCCTTTTGGGAGCAAGGGCTGCCGCTGATGGCTAAGCGTGGCGCGGTTATTAACGGCTATCCCACCGCCGTGCGCT
>OBLI01003905.1_pt1 | contig 11053 bp, 5 predicted proteins | sample 1519701 | NCBI WGS metagenome assembly OBLI01 (sample SAMEA3663005, study PRJEB22513) | pig gut metagenome | biome: pig gut; feature: pig-associated habitat; material: faeces | place: France | collected 2012 | reverse complement strand
ACGTTCTTCGATGATGTGGGTGAACTTGTCGAAATCCTTGTCTATCGTCCATGTTGGCTGGTATATGACTTCCTCCACTTTCTCAAAGAAATGCGGCTGTTCCGGGTGAACGTCTTTTGCGAACCCTAGTTTGCGCAACTCCAGTTCTTTCCTTACGCGTCTCGGGCTCATCAGCAGTTCACTTCCATCCTGTTGCTTACGGACCTCTACCACGATGAGAATTTCGTGGAAGAACTTGTCAAGCAAGTTGGTGTTGAAGACGAGGAACTTGCCATCCTGACTATACATGAGCTTGTTCTTTGCGCCCCTTTCTGCCTCCTTCTTGAGAACCTCGAAGGTGTTCTCGATATAAGACTTCAGAATGGGATGGTTGACAGCCGACGGTTTGTTCTTGAACGACCACGTCTCTGGGATAGTGCTGGCAGCAATGTCCTCAAGGAATGCAAGACCTTCTTCCTCATTCTTGAAGTAGAGGTCTCCCCAGTGGAACATCCTGCTGGCTCGGATCTTCGCATCAAGAGTTGCCTTAGTGCCCCATGAAACGCCCTTGAAGGTAGGCTCTTTTCCCCTCTTCTCAAACCAACCGATGATGGGATTGCCAGTCGTATCTACAAGTCCAGTCTCGAAATACAAGTAGGCGGCATCCTTGCGTGCCACGCCCTCACCTGAACGACTCTGGGCGTAGCCATATTTGTTGAGGTACACAATACTTGCTCTATCAACAAGTGCATTGAGTTCCGCTGTGCTCACTTGTTTCTCATCGGTGAGCAACTCGTTGAGTTCTGCCTTGCAGGTTTTGAGGTTTGTAACATAACCGAGTTTCAAGAGACCGGTTTTGGGGCTGTTGATGTTAGTCTTGTTTTCCATAGTTTTCGACTTTTTTGTTCCTACCAACTGTTTGCAGCGTCAATCATCGTGGTAGTTTCGATGTTTTGACGCTGCAAAGATATAGACTTTTCTTCGTGCTAAGAAGGATTGTTATCAATACATTGGTTCCTTTCTATTTGGAACCATTTGTATATAAGGACTATGGCGCAAATGAGACCCTATTCATACAATTTTGCTAAATCTTTTACTCGTTGTTTGAATAAATCTCTCACCTCTTTTGGTGATACTATTTCAAGCCCTGCTCCCATCTGTAAAATACGGCCAACGAACTCATTGTTCACCTCCACTTCCAGGGAGAACTCACCATAAGTTCCATCTTCATGGTCACCCCATGGAGTGGAAATGGATTGTGACTGATGTATCGGTTTCGTTTCGGTCAGCTTATAAATATAATATGTATGCGCGCGTACTACAATATTGTATTTAATGGTGTCTCTCATATGACTGACTCCAACAATGTCTTTGAAAAACTGTTCGTAAAACAATGGTGGTGCAGCAATATACTCTGTTCTTGGTCTCACACGTGGCTTAGCCTGAATACGATCCAATGGAATATTGTAACCGTTGTCTGGAGAATGGCCTTCCGCATGTCCAAAAAGGTTCCACCTACCATTGTATTCCTTTAAATAATGGGGGTGGAAAATAAGAGTACGTTCTTCCTCATTGTATGGTTTATAAACAATAGAAAGCACTTGCTTGCGGACGATTGCTTCATAGAGAAAAGGTAGAATCTCAATGTTTGTCAGCATCCTATCTATACTCACACTCAACACTTGTTCACCCTTCTTCCTTTTAGTCTTTATTTCTAATAAATCTCGGCTATCCTTGAAGAAGTATTCAAGCCAAGAGGATGGAAAGAAACCTGCAGAATCCTGACAGAACCTCCAATATTGTCTCAAGTCATTAATCACTTTCGCATTACGCATATCCGCTAAGGGGTCATCATCATTTCCGATATAGCGAAATCGCTTGTTTCTGTTGTTTCCTTCTTCTTCAAAGCATTCTGTGCCAAGTTTTTCTTGAATAGATTTTCTAACTGCCGGAAATGCCTTCTTCAATTCTCCATATCCTGTTCCTGAAGAAACGGTAAATTGTTTATCTTTTGGGTAACAAATATCCATTATGGATTTATATGTTACCCATTCACGTGTCATGAGTAATTTATATGCTATTTGTGCAAAAACAGCAAAATCACAATCGCCATCAAAGAGATTCTTGCGTATCATAGCCTTTATTCAGTTCGATGGACATCGTCAGCTTTCCAAAACAATTTGTTAGGATCTGCCCAATTAGGTTCACTCACGGCCTTAAAAGAGACCTTATCATTTTCAAAGATTTCCTCACGCTTAGATTTGACTTGAAGTGGGTAAGGATACAAATTGCATTTAACATTCAAAAATGTTCCATATTGATTGTTCACCTCAACCACAACTCCTTCATAATATTTCCCATTTTCTAGATTTTTCGAACAAGATGGTACCGATACTTGGTTGCTTTTTTTTATATTTTTTTTCTTTTGGGGTGCTCTTTCTATCATCAATAGTAGTTCATCACGAAAATAATTAAGCACTTTTGATTGAATGCTCTTATAATGCTCTAAAGTAAAAGGTACAATTCCGTCGTTTACAATGAGAAAAAGCTTGTCATCGTCCATTTGCCTTGCCTCATAGCTATGGTCACTATGATCATATTTGTTACGCAATGCTCGTATCATGTAGCAGAATTCATGCGTATAAAAGTCAGAAGGAAGGCGTTTGCCAGTTTCGCTACCTTCATAATAAAGAATACAAACAGATGTTGCAAAGGCAGTCAAAGCCCCTTCGTCTAGGCAAGGTTTCTTCATGACATTAAAATACGATGTGTCTTTTGTTGTTGCAATGAATGGCTTATTTGTAGCATATGAATTATTGGCGCAATCGCGCAATCGCGCAATCTCATCTACTAAAGAATCTCGTTCTTTCTTTTCAATATCTATTGCATCATCAGAGACAGAAGTGTCTTGTTTACGAGCTGTTAAGTAATCGAGTAAATAGCCTATACCTATACTGTATACATTGCCGTCAACTTTTATAAGCCCCTTTGATAATAATCCACTAACACCATCAGGTATGGTATCCTCAAACGTTTTTTCTCCACTAGAGAGTAAGAATAAAACTGAGCGCTCCACATCGGATGTAAAGCGATTGTTTACAATTTCTGCTAAATAATCACGAATTATTTGATAATCAGGAATCTCAATCGTTCCATTATTAATCATGTGTGAACCTACAAACTTTGCATAATATGGAATACCACCTGTATGTCTGTATATGGTTTCTCCAATTGAAAGAAATTTCCCCCTTTGTTCCTCATCATCGAAGAGAGAACATTCTTGTTTCCACATCTCTTCAAAATCATCTTTAGTCAACGGTGGTAAAGAAACATTCTCCAAACCACAATTTAATTCAGGTGAACCGATAGTTGTACATATGGAACTCCATGTTGATGTCCCAGCAACCCAAAATTTGAGATTACAGCTTTTTTCTGTTGCAGCCCCTCTAATCCTAGAAAAATCAGAAGGACTTTCCAACGCCTCAAGTAATAGATAATCTATTTCATCTAATAAAAGGAGCACATATTTACCTGACTCAGCTACTTTATCGGCAAGGAAGAAAAGCGCTTCTTTCTGATATTCTGGATTCCAGTCTTTCATTTGTACGAGCATGTCCAATTTGTCATCTGAAACATCCAGAGTGCATCGACGCGATATCTTGAAATCACCTTCTTGTAACAGCCCGTCATCACACATTTTTGATGCCAGCAAGGCTGCCATGGATCTATAAACAGCAGGGGAGTCTTTTTTTATCCCTGTCTGAGTTTTAACATCGAAATATACTGGATAAGCACAGGACTCGTCGCTAAATCTTAGATAATTTTCTAACGATTTCAACAAGCATGTTTTGCCAAATCGACGTGCACCAATGATGCCTGCATTCCCTTTGCGCTTAGCACATGAGGTTAGAATGTCTATTTGACGTTTACGACCATACAGTTTATTTACATCTGTGATGTCAACTCCAACAATGAACGGTTCCATTATACTTTGTATTTTTAAAGTGAAAATTCGAGTGCTAAATCTCTATGATGCATATACCACCAGCGTCGGAAAAGATCCACATTCAACCTATAAACTTCACGTGTTTCATCCGTGAACTGGCGAACAACTCTTTTTTCTTCCAGATTTTTAAGAGCTCGTGTCATATTTAAACGTTTATCAGATGGAACATTGTATTTGTCCCAAAGCCTTGTTAATTCATCCATACTAACTCCTCTTTCAATTTGTGTGCTCTCTCTGATAAGATATGAAATACAAGAGATTAGTTGATGCTCAGCGATATTTTTTGGCGAAATTTGGTTGTTATGAAAGTTGGTTTCATCCATAGCTTCCCATGTGTCCATCTTTGATGGTTGTTCTTCCCCTGTTAGAACTTTAACAACATGATCCACATCTCTATATCCAAGATGTCGCTTTTTATGAGCAACTGCATATTTTCCACAATCAAGACAAATCCATTGAATCCAATAGGGAACGCAACCTGACAAGGAACGAATATATGCTTTTGCTTTTTCAACAAAAACAATGGATTCGCAGGCATCTATCAGCTCGTCAGCATATACTTGTTTTATTTCATTAATAGGCATAGATAGGGTATTGGTCATTTGACCTTCAATACCAAATTCTTTTTCTTTTGGCAATTCTTTAATATCATAAGTTCCTGCATAAACGAAACAAGCTTTTCCTTTTAATGCCAAATCTCTCAATTCAGAAATAAAAGTTGCATCCACCAAGCCTTCTTTTAACATGGGCTTTATATTAGAGAACTCATCTATAGTAATTAACGGTATGAACCCACATGAATTTAATGCGCCAACCATGATATCTAAGTCAGACTGACATAGAGTCTCTGGTAATTTCCTATTAGGAAAGAAGCCATCAACAACATCAAGAATGTCTTCTGGAAGTTTGTTATAAATATTTATTTCAAGAAGATTCATCCATAAATCAGCCACAGAGGCATTCTTAAACGAGATTTTTGAGAAGTCCCACTTGAATGTCTTTATTTTTTTCTCAGAATCTTCACGTAGTGGTTGCCCATCGATTCTTTCACAAAGATAGTCAAGAATAGATGACTTTCCTGTCCGAGTTAAGCCATAGAGAATATATGTTTGTGTCCTGTCTTTCGACAAATAATGGTTAATTAAAGTGGAGAGATTTTCTTCTCGCCCTTTAAAAATGTTTTCTTTGGGCGTGTCAGAAATCTTCCATGGAATTTGAATCTCGTCTGTTAGTACTTCTCCACTTTCAACCTCATATGTTGCTTCTGATTCTGTTGATGGTAACTCTTTTCCTTCGTATCTAGATGTCAAGCTGAAATTCACGTCAAGAGACTCTACATTAAGAAAATCTGCAGATACGAAACTCTCAACACAGCAATCTCCTGCTGAAAGTTCGTCATTATGATTAATCGTATATTCTTTACCATTGATGCTTGCTCTTACTGTAAAAGATTGAGCCGTTGAATCACCTATATTGGTTACCAAGAAGTCAATGACTCCATAACCATCTTCATTCTCTTTTATATAGCAGGGGTCTGGTGTTATCTCCAACTTGGGATACGTGCTAACATATCGTTCTTCCAATAGTTGAGCAATTTCTTTTAACCACGCAGATATTAGATGAGAGAAGAATGTCCTTCCATAAAACGTCGCTGTCTCAGTGACCATTTTCTGTGCTCCCAACAAGATTTGCTGAGAACGGACAAGGAATTTTGTCCTTTCATTTTCTCTTAGTATTCCAGCATAAGGCTTCAAAACTTCAATGACTTCTTTTATAGATTTCATTACAATTCTATCTGTTGATGTCATTAATTCTTCAAATTCAGCAACTTTACTCCATTTCGTTTCAAATGTAGAAATGTCAAACGTGCTGAATCCCCATGAAAGACAGTTGTCCAAGAATAATTGGAGTTCTTTAATTCTTGTTTTTCGATGAGAAAAAATTTGTTTGACAAATGAATTAAAACTTACAGAAGAATTGTTTTCAATCGTCGAATGTTCGATTTCATTAAACAAATTAAAAGCCTTGCGCCTAAATTCCATTGTTTTACACTTACCAGTGAAAACCCTTGTACCATCTGCATCGCTCGCTAATGTACCCCAAGCTCCTTCTGCAGCAGCACCTACTGTTATGTAAGCCGATAATAACGTTCTAAAATTTTCGGTACTATCATTATTTAAACAATCTTGCTGAAGTTGTTTCAGTGTCCATGAATCCCACTCTGGATCTGGCGTTTTACCACCTTCCAATTGCGAAACAACAAAATGCAGTTGAAGATATTTTAATAACAGTTCTTGTAGATGGTTCTTCTCCCCCAATGTATTAAAAATACCCAAGGCCTCTATGTAATAACTACAAGCACTATCGCGGAAAGCCTGCAATTCATTAAGGCTATAGGAGTTCGCTTTTAAATGATTTGAGAAACGAGTAAACATACCATGTCCTTTAAATCGCGCATAATTTGCAATTGAAATTTTGAACATGACAGTATCCGTTTGCTTATTGTTATAATATGCTGCAGCAGCTTCCAAAAAAGAATATGCCTTGTCATCGTAAGTGTCTGACAGGCTGTTTCTATTGTTCTGTGCTTTTCCAAACAATTGTTCTGCAGGCACTATTTCACTATTTGGCAACAATTCTTGACGATGAGCTTCTTGTTCAACATCCTGAAGAAGCATTTTGCTTATGTTTTCATCAACAATATCGCGAGAAAGAGAGTCAATAAAACTATTAATTTCTCCCGGCTTGTTCTCGTTTTCATCTGCTCCCAAATTCATTATTGACTCCTTCAGCTTCTTAATGGCGTTGTTGTCCGGTCTTAACTTCTCTGCATATAAAATAGCCTTTAAAGCCTCATCTTTATTTTCTTCTTTCAAATACAATCTTGCCATAGTTGAATATAAATGGCCAAGACTATTCGCATTTGAACCGTCTTGCTGTTCTGTAACAGCAATAAGGAAGGCCAGAGAACGGATTGCCTCACTAACATGATCCAATGCGATTTCTGTATTAACTATTCGGTCCAAATAGCTTTTTAAATATTTGGGCGTAGGTCGACTTGTGCTGATTATATCATAGGACCTTTTGAGGCATTCTTCCTTCTTGCCATTTCTAATTAATGAGTCTAACTCTTTTTCCAAAGCTTTACACCTTGACTCCGAAAGATTTTTTAATTTTTTATTCAAAAAATCTAATGTATCTGTAGATGTCAAAATAGATGGCTTCTCAAAAGTGTCATTTCCTAACGAAGTAATATCACTTCGATTCTTTATTCTTCCAGAGATAGGGTCAATATCTATTTTCCCTATAATCTTCAGCTGTGGCGACCACCCTGATGTAGCAAGAAGCTGTTCAGTTTCAGTTTTAAATAAGGCTACTGAATTATTTCTGGCATTTTCTCCATCTTCATTATTGATCTCTTTATCATCCCTCTCGTCAGGTTCATTAATAATTACATCAAACTTTCCAAAGAAAAATTCGGCATTCTTTTCAAATTCCTTGAGTTCTAAATATGCCTTAGGCTTGCTTACAAAATGGTTTAGGTATGAAATGACTGCAAATAGAATCGTTCGTGCTTTGGAACCTTTCTTTGTAACCCCCTTTTCTACTTGCCTCAATATGGCGTCGTATGTCATCTCTACAATGGAACATCTGCAGATTCCATCAGGTGACAAACTGCCACAAAATACTCGTTTCCCTATTATGTTGTCATTCAAAAATGCCTTCTTGTTGCCCCATATGACACATCCTTGTTTGGTACATGTTATTGTTTTTCCTTCGTCTGTAATTACCATAAATGGGCCCGTTCCGCCTTTAGTAATGGTTGCATTTGTTGAAATAGCACTTGTTTCATTTATGCCCTCAATATCAAAAATATTCTTTAAATTGGTTTTGATTTGTTGTATGAAAGATTCTGCTGATGAGTCGTGTTGCAGGCTGGTAGAGTCAACTTCAAGAATCTTTAAGCTTCTAATTGCATCATATCTTATTCTTAACCTTTCGCTTCCAGATGAAATCTCCAAATAAAGTTTGCCTACGTTGCTAACTATCCCAGAGTGCTCTGTCCCGTCACACATAACTTGAACAGCGTCTCCTAAAGCGACCCCTTCAGCTATATCATTATCTTTTATCTGTGTACATCCACAATTAGGGCAAAAGATAGCTGAAGGGGATATTAAATGCTGACAATCAGGACATGGAAATAGATTTCTCTTTGCACTTAAAAGCGTTTTGGACCCCACATTGCCGATTAAATACTCTTGTCCAAGCAAATTATCCTTATTACTATATCTTTCATATATTTCTTTTGCATATGTAAAAACGCTTTGAGCAATCCTTTGAAGTCTAATGCCAGCCCAAATGATAGGTTCATTGTTAGAAGCTATATTCTTTATATATTTCGACTCCTGAATCTGATGAAAACTGAATATTACTCCATAAACGTCAAAATAAATGCATTTCTGATTATTATCGTAATAAATGGCAACAGCTTCAAACTTTTCCGGATTAACAAGGGAGATGTCTGCTAGTTTACTAATTTTTGACTTGATAAATCCATAAAACAGTTGGGATTTATACCGTTCTACTTTTATAGCTGTGTTTAGAAGATTTACAGCTGCAAGGATATAGAAAAGCGAATAAGAGTCCGTAAGTTCGGTGTTTTTAACAACAGACACCGCTTCATCAATAACATAATCATCAATGTGCTGACTCTCATTATCTTTCAGTTGATTGTATAGACTGAATATGTGTTCGGAAATTGTACTCATAATAACAAAATATACTTAGAAAATTTGGTCCACTAATATTTCTCTAATATTAACGTGTAACAATTCTGATATTTTAGACAATGTAAGTAAATCTGGCTGAGTCGTATTTGTACACCATTTGCTAATGGTCACTGGATCTTTGCCAAGTTGCTCGGCCAGCCACTTGTTCGTCTTGCCAGAATCAGCGAGTACCGCTTTTAGTCGATTCAAATTCTCCATTCTTTAACTTATTAAATTCTGGGACAAATTTACTGATTTATTTTGATAAAATAATGATTTTGTAGCATAAATTGGGTTAATCGGCATTATTTTTCTTGTTTTCTCACAGATTATTGCTCTGAAAAGGCTTTTTTCAAAGAAAAAGTAGTACCTTTGTGCCAAGCTTTTAAGCATCTGATCCGTATGACAATAGAAGACATACAAGCATTGATACATGGTGATGAGACTCGCACGTTGGAGCTGAAGAAGACAACAGGCGAGTTGAAGGATGGTATGCGTTCTGTTTGTGCCTTCCTCAATACCGCTGGCGGCTGGTTGATCTTCGGCATTGCCCCTACCACCTTGAAGATTCTCGGTCAGGAGGTAACAGACAATACCCGAAAGGAGATTGCCAGAGAGATTGCCAAACTGGAACCGTTGATAGACCTGCCAGTAGAATACATTGATGTGCCAGATCGTCCAGGCTATCAGGTCATAGTCATTCATGTTGATGCCGTCGGCTATTGGAGCACGCCCTATACTTACGACAGCAAGCCCTACATTCGGATAGAAAGCACTACCGTTGTTATGCCCCGTGATATGTTTGAAGACAGACTGATGCGGAGCAAGAACAATCGCTACAAATGGGAAGACCAAGTATGCGAAGGCATCACCATTGCAGACTTGGAGGAGCAACGTATTCGTGGTGGAGTGCGTCTTGGCGTTGAACGTGGCCGAATGCCAGAGTCATCATTGATGGAAACAACAGAAAGCCTTGTCAAGAAATTGAAACTGACCACTCAAGATGGGAAACTGAAGAATGCTGCTGCCGCCTTGTTCCTGCATGACACCAGCCAGTTCCCTCAGTTCCTGCTCCGTATGGCTCGTTTCCGTGGCACGGATAAGAATGAGTTTTTCGACAATCAACGTGCCTATGGAAACTTCTTCACGCTATTAGATGCTGGCATGGCATTCTTCTTCAAGCATCTTTCTATTAGCGGTAAGATTGTTGGCTTTACGAGAGAAGAGAAGTTGGAAGTTCCTGCTGAAGCCTTGAGAGAAGCACTGACAAATGCTCTTTGCCATCGATTTTTCCACAATACAAGTAGTTCTGTTGGTATTGCCATATACGATGACCGTATTGAGATTGAAAACTCCGGCCATCTACCGGAGGAACTGACGACCGAGACTATCAAGCAGTCTCATCACTCCTTCCCGCAGAATCCCACTATTGCCGACGTGCTCTTCAAGACAACATTCTTGGAGAACTGGGGTAGTGGTGTCGGCCGTATCATGGATGCCTGCCGAGAGGCTAACCTTCCTGAGCCTGAGTATAATCAGAATGCATCTTTTGTTTGGGTTACGTTTAGAAGGACAGCCATACAAGCATACAACCCCTCAACCCCCGCAACCCCACAAGATAAAAACCCCTCAACCCCCACAACCCCCTCAACCTCCAAACGAGAGGATGCAAAGTTGAAACGGTTGAAGACATTACTATCTGCAATAGGAGAAAATGGTGCTAGCCTGAAAGTTCTTATGGAAGCGATGCAGCGTAAGGACAGGAAGGGGTTCGTTTCCACATATATTACTCCTAACATAGAGAGTGGATATATAGCAATGCTATACCCAGAAACACCGAATCATCCGATGCAGTCGTACTACTTGACCAACAAAGGTAGAGAGGCCTTGACCAATCTTTGAGTACAATATCGACTTTCACTTCCTACGAAGGCAGAGGATGCAAGTTAGAATTCTTTCGTCGAAACGAACAAAATCCTTATTTGGCAGTTCTAACTGCCGAAATGTAGATATTTAATTGTATTGATTAGCGATTAAAGTCTTTGATTGGGTTCCTGCAAAACTCTCTTCATTTTGGTATGGATCACAATTCATCCCTAATTCGTGCTTTTTCTTGTGGGGAAGACGGGGCTTACTTTACACGAAAAATTGCAGATGCGGGGAAAATGTGGGGAAAATTGAGAAAAGAAAAATCGCCAAATCTCTTATTTTCAGAGGTTTGGCGATTGCGTTCGAGTTAAACTCGTACCCAGACCCGGGCTCGAACCGGGATGGGTTGCCCCACTGGTGTTTGAGACCA
>OBLI01003902.1_pt1 | contig 11064 bp, 9 predicted proteins | sample 1519701 | NCBI WGS metagenome assembly OBLI01 (sample SAMEA3663005, study PRJEB22513) | pig gut metagenome | biome: pig gut; feature: pig-associated habitat; material: faeces | place: France | collected 2012 | reverse complement strand
CCTGAGGGGGTCTGCCGATGACCAGCAGCGTGGCCCCTATTTGGGCGGCGGCCTGGGCCTTTTCCGGGAAGCCCCCCTTGCTGCCCGCCTCCTTGGTGACCAGAACCGAGGCGCCGCAGGCACGGAGCATGGCTAGATTCATGTCCAGAGAAAAGGGACCCTGCATGGCGTAAATATGGCTGGCAGGCAGTCCTGCCTCCCGGCAGGCAAGGATGCTCTGCTCCACCGGCAGCACCCGGGCGTAGACCCGCTGGGCAAAATCCGGCAGGGACTGAAAAGCCGCCAGCTCCTTGCTTCCGGTGGTGAGCAGGACCTTGCCGGGGATTTCTTTCAGCTTTTCCGCCGCCTGGGCGGCGCTTTCCGCGTAGATGCAGCGCTGGGGCAGCGGGCTCTGCTCCCGCAGCAGCCGCAGATATTCCGTTTTGGAAGCAGCGCAGGCTGCTTGGATGTTCTCCGTCACAATGGGAGCGTAGGGATGGGTGGCATCCACCACGCAGTCAAAGCTTTTCTGGGAGAACAGGTTTTCCATGTCCTGCTCCGTCAGCCGTCCGGCAGAAACGGTGAGGTTTTCCCGCTGCTCCAGCACCGTCTCCCCATACTCCGTGGCCACGCAGGCGTAAACCCGGATGCCCTGGCCGGTGAGCAGCGCGGCCAGCTCCCGGCCCTCGCTGGTGCCGGCAAAAATACAAACCTCATTCATCCCGGTAGCCTCTGGGGGTGACCAGCTTTCCGGCGATGGAACGGGTCATTTCGTTTCCGATAAATACCGTGCAGAACATGTCCGCGTCGTAATCCCGCAGCTGCCTCAGGCTTAGGAGCTCTGCCTGCTCTCCCTCCCGGCCGATGTTGCGGACCACGCCGCAGAGCCTTGTTTCGGGGAGGATTTCCAGAAGAATGTCGCAGGCCTTTGCCAGATGGTGCGGGCGGCCATGGCTTTTGGGATTGTAGATGGCAATGGCAAAATCCGCCTGGGCGGCATGGCGCAGACGGGTCTCAATCTTTTCCCAGGGGGTCAGCCGGTCGCTGAGGCTGATCACCGCGAAATCGTGGGTCAGGGGCGCCCCCAGTACCGCGCCGCCGGAGCAGGCGGCGGTGAGGCCGGGCACCACCTCAATTTCTGGCTCCATAGAATCCCCCCGGAGCTCATAGCACAGGGCGGCCATGCCGTATACCCCGCTGTCGCCGGAGCAGACCATGGCAACCTCCTTGCCCTTTTTGGCTTCCTCCAGGGCCATCCGGCAGCGCTGGGCTTCCCGGGTCATGCCGGTGGTCAGAAATTCCTTGCCGGGATACCGGTCCTTTACCAGATCGACATAGACCTGATATCCCACAATCACCTGGGCTTCCTCCAGGGCTTTCACAGCCCGGAGGGTCATATTCTCTTCATTTCCCGGGCCGATGCCCACAACCGTCAGCTTCAAAACACTGCCTCCCATTCTATCTCTGCCAGGGCGACGGTGACGCCGTCCATGGCCTGCTTTTCCAGGATACATTTTTTTCCGTCCACCATGGCGGCTCGCTGGCACACATTGTCCACCCCGGTGACCTTCTTCACCCGGTCCGATGCCGGAAAATGGCCGGGAACCCGGTTTAGCTCCTCCGCGGTGTAAAAAACCGCGGGGAGCTTCCGCTTGGCGCAGAAAGCCAGCAGCCCCGCCTCGTCCTTTTTTAGTTCGATGGAGACCACCTTGGCAATCGCCTCCATGGGGATGGGCCCCAAGGCCTGCTCCACCGCTGCCGCGATTTTTTCCTCCGGGATGCCCCGGCGGCAGCCGATGCCCAGATTCAGCACCTTTGGAATCAGGCGCAGGGTGGTGTCAAAGGGGGAAAGGTCCCGCCAGCCGATGTAGATGCCAACCGGTCCCCGGTCTCCCAGGACAACCCCGCCGGGCAGGGGGGAGCTTACGGGATAGTCGCACACCAGGGGCACCTCTCCCTCTAAAACGGCGGCGGATACCGCCTTCGCGGCTGCCATGCTGCCGATGGTCAGACCGTTTCGAGATGCCCAGTCGTCCACGGAGAATTTCCGGTTCACATCCGTGGCGGTGGTAATCACCGGGACGGCCCCCAGAGCCTCCGCCAAAGATAAGGTGAGCCGGTTGGCGCCGCCAATGTGGCCGGAGAGCAGGGAGATGACAAATTGCCCCGTTTCGTCCGTCACGATGACGGCGGGGTCGGCTTTCTTATCCCGAACCCAGGGAGCAATGGCCCGGACCGCCATGCCGGTGCTGCCCACAAACAAGATGGCATCCGCCCAGGAAAATTGCTTCCCCACAAAATCCGCCAGGGGGGGCTGATAGGGTTCAAAATCCGACTGACCGAATTTTTCCGGGGCAAACATCCGGCACTGCCCGGCATCCATAGCCCCGGCAGCTTTCCGTGCGGTTTGGCAGCCCCGGCGGGTGAACGCAAACACCGCCAGCTTCATACGTCCTCCGGCAGCCTTGCCGCCTGATGATAGGGCCGCTCATAGCTGGGGTCATAGAGAAAGGACTTGGCATATTTCTCTCCCATGCAGTCGCCCACGATGATCAGGCTGGTGCGGGTGAGCTTGTTTTCGGTGACGGTTTTGTGCAGGGTGTCCAGGGTGCAGCGGAAAATCCGCTCATCCGGCCAGCTGGCCTTGAACACCACCGCCACCGGGGTGGAGCCGGGGTAGCCCCCCTCCAAAAGCTCCTTTTGCAGCTCTTCCGTCAAGGAGGTGGAAAGGTACAGCACCATGGTGGCCCGATGGGCGGCCAGGGAGCGGATGCGCTCCCGCTCCGGCACGGCGGTGCGCCCTGCCTGCCGGGTGATGATGACCGTCTGGGAGACCTCTGGCAGGGTAAATTCCTGCTTCAGGGATGCCGCCGCCCCGCAAAAGGCGCTGACTCCGGGGGTGACGTCGAATGCAATGCCTCTGGGAATCAGCTCGTCGAACTGCTCCCGGACGGCACCGTAGATGCTGCTGTCGCCGGTGTGGAGCCGGACGGTGGTTTTCCCTGCCTGTTCCGCCGCAACAATCACGGCGGTGGTTTCCTCCAAGGTCATTTTGGCGCTGTTGTAGATTTCACAGCCGGGCTTGCAGTAATCCAGCAGTGCCGGATTCACCAGGGACCCGGCGTAAATCACCACATCCGCCGCTTCCAGCAATTTCGCTCCCCGGACGGTGATCAAATCCGCCGCGCCGCAGCCGGCACCAACAAAATGAACCATATGCGTTCCTCCTTTGGTGATGGAATTTCAAAAAATTAGAATTTGGCGGGGCATTCCGCCCTGGTCGCAAATCACCGGGGGTTATTGAATCGAAAAAACGTTTTGCTTTGCGTAGGGAACGGATTTATCCGTTCCGAAACGTCGGTGAACATCTGTGGTTCGTTGGTTGGTAACGGGTTCCATTTTTTCCCGACAATTATCCATTCAACATACCTCGATAAAAACGTTACCGAGCGGAATGCATAAATGCATTCCCTACGCAAATAACAACATTTTTATGATGATTCGAAACAGGGTGCTTACCGGAACGGGCGGAACGGATAAATCCGTTCCCTACGAATCACCTCTGCAAATTCCAATTTACCGTTCTGCTATTTCTTCCGCCATTGCCTTTGCGTTTTCGCTGACGGCCAGCAGTCCCCAGACTTTTGAGAACATGGCGCAGCCAACTTCCATTTCCTCCCCCGCCCGGTGGCGGAGGTTCCATAATATTTCGCCCATGAGCCGCTTCATGGTGGCCTCTTTCAGGCCTGCCGCGTCCAGAATGGACAAAGCATCGTCACAGCTGACGCAGCCCAACAGTTCGGCAATTTTCCCGGCGGGCAGCCCCTCGGCCCCGGCAAAGGCGGCCAGAATGGGCATCCGGCAGTCGCCGTATTTGGAGTGGGTGTTCATCATGTTCCCAGCCAGCTTGGTGAGCTTGCCAATGTGGCCGATGAGCAGCACTCCCTGAAAGCCCAGCTCCCGGCAGATGTCCAGGGCATCGCCAATGTAGTTGGATACCTGAACCGCCTGATTGGGGTCCAGATGCAGGCGGTCTTTGATGAATTCCGCCCCATAGTTGCCCGGGGTGAGCAGTGCGTACTTGTCCCCCTGGGCCTTTTTCTGCCGCAGCTCCACCCGGATGGTGTCAATTAATGCCGCCTCGCTCATGGGCTCCACAATTCCCGTGGTGCCCAGAATGGAGATGCCGCCCACAATTCCCAGCCGGGGGTTAAAGGTTTTTTTGGCCAACTCCTCTCCCTGGGGAACCCAGATGAGCACCTGGAAGCCCCCCCGGTAGTCAAAGAGCGCTGCCACCTGATGCAGGTTTTCCCGAATCATCTGCCGGGGGACGGAGTTGATGGCGGCGTTCCCCACCGGCTGATCCAAGCCGGGCTTTGTCACCCGGCCCACGCCCACACCGCCGTCGATGGTGATGCCGGGTTGGCAGGTTTCTGTCACCTGGGCGAATACAAGGGCCCCGGTGGTGATGTCCGGGTCGTCGCCGCCGTCCTTCTCAATGGCGCAGCGGACGCAATCTTTCCCAAATTCAATTTCCCGGACCGTCAGCTCCAATTCTATCCCCTTGGGGGTCATCAGCCGGATGGTATCCTTTCGCCGGTGGCTCAGGAGCATCCAGGCAGCGGCCTTGGCGGCGGCAGCGGCGCAGGAGCCAGTGGTGTAGCCCAGACGGAGCCGCTTGCCGTCCTTGATGATGCAGCGCTCCATCTTATCTTCCAAGCTGATACAGCAGGGCGTTGCAGATGGCGGCGGCCACATTGCTGCCGCCCTTTCTCCCCCTGGCGACGATGTGGGGCACCTCAGACGCGATAATCAGCTCCTTGCTCTCCACCACATTCACAAAGCCCACCGGTACGCCGATGATCAGAGCCGGATGCAGCTTCCCAGCATCCATCAGCTCTTTGATGGCAATCAGCGCCGTGGGGGCGTTGCCGATGGCGAAAATGCAGCGTTTGTCCAGCGCTTCCGCCCGCTCCATGCTCACGGTGGCCCGGGTCACTCCCCGCTGCTTTGCCTCCCGGGCCACATCCTCGTCGGACATAAAGCAGTGTACCGTACCGCCCAGCTTTCCCAGGGCGGTTTTGTTGATGCCCGCCTTTGCCATCTGGGTGTCGGTGACGATATCACAGCCGGATTTCAGCGCTTCCAGGCCGATTTGCACCGCTCCGGGGGAGAAAACCAGGTTTTGGGCGTAGTCGAAATCCGCGGAGGTGTGAATCACCCGCTTGATCACCGGCTCGTTTTCCGGCTCCATGGGGGTGTCCCCCAGAAGCTGGGTGATGATCTCAAAGCTCCGCTTTTCAATGTCCATGGGCTTGACATATTCCATCATGGCTTGTCTTCCTTTCCAAATTGGCGGCACCGGTCCAGAAACCGGGCGGCCACCAGGGGCTTGGCGTAAAAATGGAGATGGGGGAATCCGGCGTAAAGACTGTCCGACACCACGCCGCAGCACCAGGCCGCGCCGGAGGCCTTTTTTGCGGAAAAGCCGTCGCCGGGATCGTCCACATCGTAGTAGTGAAATTCATGCACATCCAGGGTTTCCCCCTGGCGCAGCAGCATGGAATCCCGGTTGGCGGTGAGCTTGGCATAGCCAAAGCGTACCAGATGACCGGTGTAGAAGCCGCTGCCCTTTAAATAGCCGACCATGGGCTGATCCAGCAGCGTCTGCTGCAAATATAAAAAGCCGCCGCATTCGGCAATGCAGGGCAGTCCCTGCTCCAGCGCCCGGCGGATGAAAGCGCGCATGGTTCCGTTCTTGGCCAGCGCCGCGGCATGCAGCTCAGGATATCCGCCCCCCAGATACAGCCCCTGAATGTCTTCCGGCAGGGAATCATCCGCTAAGGGGGAGAAAGGCACCAGCTCCGCCCCCAGCTGCTGCAGCAGACGGAAATTGTCCTCGTAGTAAAAGCAGAAGGCCTTGTCCCTTGCCACCGCAATGCGAACCGGGCTCCCCGGCTCCTGCAGGGGAACATGTTCCCAGGAAAGGGTGGGGGCGCTGCGGGCCAGCTCCAAGAGAACGTCGAGATGGATATATTTTTCTGCGTTTTCTCCCAGTATTTGCAGCTTTTTCTGCAAATCAGAGATTTCCGCCGCGGTAACCAGTCCCAGGTGGCGGCTTTCCAGGCTGCAGTCCGGCAGGGGAGGCAGAAAGCCCAGCGGCTGGATGGTGTGGGAAAAACGGGAAAGAATCAGCGCCTCCAATTTTGGGTAGAGCATGGGGGAGCAGTTGTTCAGAATCACGCCCCGGATGCCGCTGTCGGGGTACAGCCCCAGAAAGCCGGACAGGGTGGCGAGAATGGAGTGGCATGCCCCCCGGGCATTCACCACCAAAATGGCGGGAGCCCCGGCGGCCTTGGCCACGGCATAAGAGCTGGCCACGCTGCTCACCCCAACGCCGTCGTAGTAGCCCATCACGCCCTCTAAAATGGCGGTGCCATCAGCCTGGGAGAGCAGAAAGCGCAGGGTGTTTTCTTCAAAAAACTGTAAATCCAGGTTCCGGCAGCGGATGCCCAGCACAGCGCTGTGGAACATGGGGTCGATGTAGTCCGGCCCACATTTGAAAGAGGCGATGGCTTCGCCCCGATTTTTCAGTGCCTGCAAAATTCCGCAGACCACCGTGGTCTTGCCGCAGCCGCTGTTGGTTCCGGCGATGAGCACTCTCGGAAGATGTTTTTCCATGGGGACCTCCCAAAGGTTCAACAAAATCCGTTCTACATAGAACGGGCAAAAATCTGATGTTTTTCCGCAGGAACGATACCGAGCAGCAGAGGAGGGGTAAAGATTACCACCGCACCGGGCACGCATTAAAAAAGGAGGGGAGTGGGCAAACTCCCCTCCGGAGGTGTTCACGCAGCTTTGCGGCCCCGGTGGGCAATCTGCCTCCGGCAAGGGGGGAGCCGAAAGCAGCACCGAAAAAGCAAAAAGCTGCGGCAGTGGATTCACTGCCGCAGCCGTTTTTCTGCGTCAAAAGCAGCCGGGTCTCCATACTTGCAGAGGCCGGCAGATAACCCAAGCTTTAGCAGTTATCCTGACTTCGCGTCTCTTCAGCTGCCGCACCGCCTTCTCAGATATGCATCCAATGACCGGCTTTCGCCCTGTGCGGCCGCCTCCTCGCTTACAGTGGCGGTACCGTTCGGGATTTGCACCCGATTCCCTATTCTCTCCGGCAGCCCATCCGGCTCCCAAAGCACTAAGCTGGCTATTTACTTTCGTCAATAGAATACCACAGCCCCCACCGAAAGTCAATGGAAATCCGGGATAAATCCCGCATCCGCCGCCTCTTTCTCCTGGGTGAAGCCCTCCAACTCGTTGAGGAACATCCAGCTGAGCACCCCGTCGTATTCTTCGTCGGTGATCCGCCGGTCATAGGGAGCGGGAAGATTCCCCATGGGGGTGTACTGACGCATGAGGCTCACCAGAACCTCCCCCGGCCGGAAGGACTGCCCAATCCAGTCCAGAATTTTCAGGGAGTTCTCCACCTGCCCCGGCAGAATCAGGTGGCGGATGATTGTGCCCCGGGTGATTTTTTCACCCTGCCACTGTACCGGCCCCGTCTGGCGCACCATCTCCCGAATGGCTTCCGTTGTCCGGGAGAAGTAGTAGGGAGCGGAGGACAGCTCCATGGCCAGCTTGGAGTCGGCGTATTTCAGGTCCGGCAGATAAATCTGAATTTTCCCCTCCAGCTCTTTCAGCACCTCCACCCGCTCATAGCCGCCGGAGTTGAACACCACCGGCACCGGCAGGGGCTCTTTCAGAGCGTCATGAATGGTGGGAAGATATTGGGTGGGCGTCACCAGGTCGATGTTCTCTGTGCCCTGGGCAATCAGCTCCTCCATCATTTGCCGCAGCTGGACAGCATCCACCGGCTTTCCCACCGGACGGCTGCTGATGGGGGCGTTCTGGCAGTAGCGGCAGCGCAGGGTGCACCCGCCGAAGAAAATGGCGCCGCTGCCACCGTTTCCCGCCAGGGCAGGCTCCTCCCATTTGTGAATCATGGTTTTGGCCACCAGGGCTTCCCCCGGACAGCCGCAGAAGCCCAGCTCCCCGGCGCTTCGGTTCACCCCGCATTCCCGGGGACAGAGGTGGCAATGTTCGTAAGTCATGTTCATCCGTCTTTTCTGCTTGAAATGATACCAATATACCAAAAAAATCCCCCCAGCGCAAGAAGAATGCTTTACGAAATTGTACCGCTGATGTATAATGAATCACATCGATATAGATTGGAATTTTAAGATGAGTTTCGTAGGGAATGCATTTATGCATTCCACCTTGGTAACATCCTCTTGTGGTAGTTGGTTAAATCGTAAAACGTTGGGATTTGCGTAGGGAACGGATTTATCCGTTCCGCAACCTCCGATTATCACCGCAGTTCATTGAATGGTATTTGTAATGTCTTTTTGAGGCTGTTTTCTTATTCAAGTTGTCGGATTTTCAAAGAAACCGGGGGCGGAATGCATAAATGCATTCCCTACGCAAAATCCGGCGCGTTACCATTGGACGAACCTGGGTGTTTATCGGAACAGGCGGAATGCATGAATGCATTCCCTACGAAAACATACTAACAAATTCCAATTTCCCATTCCATCAAACAAGGAGAAATTTCTATGAATATTCGCTTTGCCGCCGAGAGGGATATCCCCCAGATGATTGACCTGCTGAAGCAGGTGGGGGAGGTCCATCATCGGATTCGTCCCGACCTGTTCCGCGCCGGCGCCCAGAAATATGACGAAGCCGCCCTCAAGCGGCTGCTGGCAGACCCCAACCGGCCCATTATTGCGGGGGTTGAGGATGACAAAATGGTGGGCTATGCTTTTTGTATTTTGCAGGAAACCAAAAATGATCCGGTGCTCTGCGACCGGAAATGCCTCTACATTGATGATCTCTGCGTGGACGAAAACGTCCGGGGCGGCGGAGTGGCCCAGGCCATCTACCAGGGGGTGCTGGACTACGCCCGGGAAATTCACTGCGATGCTGTCATCCTGAACGTGTGGTGCGGCAACGACCGGGCCATGCGGTTTTATGAAAAATGCGGCCTCAAGCCCCAGAAAATCGGCATGGAGCTGATTTTGTAAGGAGAATTTATGCTGGAAAAGAACCAAATTTATGAAGCGGTGATTACCGACTATACCGCCCAGGGCCAGGGAATTGCCCATGTGGACGGCATTACCGTCTTCATCCCCAATGCCATCGCCGGGGAACGGGTGCGGCTGCGGATAGAACATGTGGGAAAAACCTGGGCAGGGGGGAAGATCACCGAAATCCTGGAAAAATCCCCCCACCGGGTGAACCGGGAGTGCCCGGTGGCCAAGCTCTGCGGCGGCTGCGATTTCTGGCACATGGACTATCAGGAGGAAACCCGCCTGAAAGCGGAGCGGGTGAAAACCTGCCTGAACCGACTGGCCGGGGAGCAGTTGGAGGAAATCCCCATCCTGGCCGCGCCGGCGTGCTTCGGCTACCGGAACAAGGCCCAGTATCCCGTGGCCAGTAAAAAGGGCCGGGCCTGCGCTGGATTCTTCCGGGCGGGCACCCATGATGTTGTGGAAAACAGCCGATGCCTGATTCTGCCCCGGGAAACGGACATGGTAAAGGATGCGGTTATGGATTATGTGAACCAATACCGCATCCCCACCTATGACGAAACCACCCACAAAGGGCTGCTGCGGCATATCTACGTCCGCCGGGGAGCCGTCAGCGAACAGATTTTGGTGTGCCTGGTGGTAAACGGAGAAAAGCTGCCCCGTGTGCCGGAGCTGATTGAGCGGCTGAAAAAAATCCCCGGCTTTACCACTCTGGTGCTCAGTGTGAACACCAAAAAAGGCAACGCCGTGCTGGGGGACAAATTTATCACCCTCTACGGCCCGGGCTTCATTGAGGATACCCTCTGCGGCCTGAATTTCCGGCTGTCCCCCCGGTCCTTTTATCAGGTGAATCACCATCAGGCCCAGCGGCTCTACCAGGCCGCCATCCAGCAGGCCGCCATCACCAAGGATGACCTGGTGCTGGATTTGTACTGCGGCGTGGGCACCATCACCCTGGCCATGGCGGCCTATGCCGGAAAGGTCATCGGCGTGGAGGTGATTCCTCAGGCGGTGGAGGATGCAAGGGACAACGCCCGTCGAAACGGTATCAAAAACGCGGAATTTTTCTGCGGTGACGCGGGCCAGGCGGCTTTGGAACTGGAAAAGCAGGGCATCCGGCCGGACGTGATCACCGTGGCCCCGCCGCGAAAGGGATTGAACGCTGAAGCAATCGAGGCCATCTGCCGCATGAATCCCCGCCGCCTGGTCTACGTCTCCTGCGACCCCGCCACCCTGGCCCGGGACGTGGCCCTGCTGAAAGAGCGAGGCTACACCCTAAAAACCGCCCAAGCAGCGGATCTGTTCCCTCGCTGCGCCCATGTTGAGACAGTTGTTACGCTGTCCAGAAAAAAGCCGGATGACGTGATAGAGATCGACTTGGAGCTGGACGAGTTGGATATCACCGCCGCAGAGGCAAAGGCGACCTACCCCGAGATCAAGGAATATGTGTTAAAGCACCATGGCCTGAAAGTCTCCAGTCTGTATATCGCCCAGGTCAAACGAAAATGCGGTCTGGAGGTTGGCGAGAACTATAACCTTCCCTCTGCAAACGGCAGACCGCAACCCCAAGTCCCGCCTGAAAAAGAAGCAGCCATTCGGGATGCGCTGAAATACTTCGCCATGATCTGAACGGTTCACAGACGGGTGCCTAATTACGATTCATTGCTCGGCAGTTGAGGATGAAGCGGCAGAGAACAGATGCCAGCCTTCAGGCTTGGATTGACTGGTATACAACGAACCGTTGACTTATGATCAGTTAGTTCTATCAGGGAATGTAAACGCGTATTTGAAGAGTCACGGAGAGCATGGCTTACAAGATTGAGCCTGCTTGAAATGAAAATGAGTAGACCGCCTGTCAGAGTAAAATGCTCTGCCAGGCGGCTTACCTATATATGCTTGTATTTATGGGCTTACTCACCATCAGAATCATCCTCGAAGGAGTAATCATTCATACTAAATCTTAATAAAACAGTTTAAATATTTGCAACGATGTGGTATAGTATAT
>OBLI01003897.1_pt1 | contig 11071 bp, 12 predicted proteins | sample 1519701 | NCBI WGS metagenome assembly OBLI01 (sample SAMEA3663005, study PRJEB22513) | pig gut metagenome | biome: pig gut; feature: pig-associated habitat; material: faeces | place: France | collected 2012 | reverse complement strand
TTATTAAGCAATTTAGTAATTTTAGAATAATTATTAGAATTTATTTGTCTATCATGTTTAATATTTAAATAATATATTTCTTTTATATTATTTTCAAGAGCAACTTCATTCAAATATTTAGCATAATATTGACACCATGGACATTCTGGAAAAGCCATAAACACTATTCCAGTACCATTTTCTAACATATTAGCAACTTCATCAATATTTGAGTAAACAAATACATTATTTTTATCTACTAAAGTATATTCATCAGAAAATTTAGTAACACTCTTATTATCAATTTGCTGTTTATAAAAATGTTTATATATAACTATAGTTCCAATAATAGCAATTACGATTATAAGAAGTATACTTATCTTTTGCTTCATTTAATCACTTCCTTGATTATAATTGTAGCATATATTTCCACATTTATAAAGAAAAAAGTAACTAATTTATTTAGCTACTTTAGTTTTATAGAATTGTTTCATAATAGGTTCATTTTTATGTTTAATATAATAATCAGTATCAAATAAATCAGATAATACTTCTTTCATATTTTTCTTTATTCTATGTTGATATTTTATATGTGTTAATTTTTTATTATTTCTTGTATTTTTATTTTTCTTATTATAATCAATTAGAGTAACGATAGATGCGATAGTTATAATACAACCTAGTAAAACTATATATGTATTTGTATAATGTATTAAATGATTAATAATACTATTATCTATATTTAAAGCAGGCAAACTCATGAGAGTGAAACTAAGTATAACACAAACATCTAGTATTACAGTTTTAATTTTTCCTGTCTTGCTAGATTGAATATTACCACCAAATCTATATGTAGAATACAATGTTGACATGATAGCAATTTCTAAAATAAGTGGTGGTATCATTATATTATACTGAAGTCCTAAAATAATAAAAGAAATAGCGTTTAATAATTTATCACTAATTCCATCCATCGCACTTCCAAAAAAAGTAGAAATTTTAAGACTTCTTGCAAGAAAACCATCTATGGCATCAGTAGCAAATAACACTATTGTCCATATAGCACATATGCTAGCACCATATTTAACATAAATGATAGGTAATATTATAGCACCAATTAGTCTAATCATTGTAATAAAATTAACCACTACTAACTCAACAATTTTAAAAACACTATATTTCATACCTACAATTTTATTCAAAAAAACATATTTTGTCAATAAAACTAGTAATAAAAGGTATAATATGATATAATTAACACATACGGGGATGCATTGATTCGACAGGGTTATGTCTGGGTAGAATGCAAGTAGTAGGCATACTATAAATGCAAAAACTAAAATAATCGGAAACGATTTTAATTTTTCTCCATCTTTTGCTTAAGTTAAGTAAAACGGAGCTTCCACTTTTAACTTTTGTTCACGAGTTTTAAGAGGGGAGTCATAAAGTGAACTATATTATAAATTTGTTTGTGATTTATAATGAATGAATAGCAAACTTAGAATAATAAGAGAAGTTGGCAATCTACATTATTATTTGAATTTAAAAACCAACTAAACTTGTAGAAATTCTACTGGGATGAATCTTGGACAGGAGTTCGCTACTCCTCATCTCCACCAAATATGAATAATAGACTTAATTAAGTCTTTTTAAATGAAAGAGAGTGCTTATGCTAAAAATTGATAATGAAAGTTTAACTGACAAAACAACAGTTATATGGGAAAATGAAAGTGGAATAATGAGTACATTTACTTTAAAAATAGAAACTCATTCTGAAGATTTAGGAGATATAAAACTAGAATTTAGAACAACACTAACTAAAGATGAATTAGATGAAATAAAAGATGAAATAACTCTAAGGGATTCAGTAGAAGAAATAATTTATGAAGTAAATGATATTCCAAGTGATATAAGCAAAGAAGATATAGATTTTAAAATAGTAAAAAATAAAGATTTATACGATCTATATTTAAATATAGATTTACTAGATTTAATTTATACTAAAAAAAGTATTATGTTGTCATACAACTAATACATTATTGCCTCATGGCCAAGCGGTAAGGCTCTGGACTCTGACTCCAGCATCATAGGTTCGAATCCTATTGAGGCAACCATGCTGAAATAGCTCAATCGGTAGAGCAACTGAATCGTAATCAGTAGGTTGGGGGTTCGATTCCTCTTTTCAGCACCAGATTGATAGGAAACTCGAACTTTTCGAGTAGTAATAAATATTAACTAGAAGTACCGTCTAGTTTTTTTGTTATTATAAGGAAAGTGAGGAGTTTTATGAAGGAAGTAAAAATATTAGATGTTGAAAAGGAAGTTCTAAAAAGAATTGATATGATATGTAGATTTGCTTGTTGTAAGTACTCTATTAAACAAGGAAGTATTATTAATATTAAAGGAAGTAATATTGCTTATGTAAGTCCACATATTATAACAATCAAGGAGAATAATTATTTAATATTTAATGGAAGTGATAAAGTTTTTATAAATGATTATTCTAAATGTATTAAATTAAAAGATATGTAAGTTCATATTAAAAACAATTAAATGTTTTTTAAACTAGGCGTACAAAAAGGAAGTGAAATACTTGAGGTTAAAAGTATGGACTTTTTGTGCTTTTAATCTCTTTCAAAAAAATAATAGAAAGAGAGATGAAATTATGGACGAAAAAAAGAAAATTGCAGACATTTATATTAGAGTTAGTACACTGGACCAAGCACGTGAAGGTTTTAGTTTACCTGAACAAAAAGAAAAACTAATTGAATTTTGTAAATCTAAAGGATACGAAATTCACGCAATATATGCTGATGAAGGAATAAGTGCTAAAGATGATAAAAGACCAGCATATCAACAAATGATTAATGATATTAAAAACGGTACAGTTAATGTCATAGTAGCTTTAAAGTTAGATAGATTAACTAGAAGTGTTTATGATGTAGAAAAACTAATGAAATTATTAGAAAAATACGGTTGTGATTTAGATTGTAAAGATGATGATTCTAATACATTAACTTCAACAGGAAGAATGTGTATAAGACTAACAACTGCATTTAGTCAAAATGAAATTGAAAGGTGTTCAGAAAGAACTAAATTTGGTATGGTTGGTGCTGTTAAAGCAGGACACATTCCAAATAGAACTCCAATAGGATTTAAAAGAATTGATAAGAAGTTAGTACCAGATGAATTAACAAAAGATATTATTATTAGAATGTATGATTTATATTTAGAAGGAAAAAGCTATCAAGGTATTGCTAATATTTATAATCAAGAAGAAGTATTAGGTAGAACTAATTGGTTAGATTCTACTATTCAAAAGATTATGACTAATGAACTTTATAAAGGCGATTTTGTTCATGGAAAAAGAACTAAACATCCTCAATATTATGAAGATGTTGTAGAGCCAATAGTATCAAAAGAAAAATGGAATGCTTGCCAGTATCAAACTAAGAGAAATGCAAGACATTATGAAAGAACTGCTACTTACCTTTTTACTAATAAATTAAAATGTTCAGTATGTGGTAATTTCTTAGGTGGTAAAGCTACTACTAAAAGAAAAAGTGGTAAGAAATATTATTACTATAAATGCGAAAAATGTAGAACTAACTACAAAGAAGATACTATAAGAGATGGTTTACTACTTCAATTATATGACCTAATAAGAAAAGATAATTTAATAAATAAATATTACACACCATTTATAAAACACAAACAAGAAGATATTACAAAAGATTATAAAACTGAATTAAAAGGACTAGAAAAACAAGAAGAAAGAATTAAATGTGCTTATTTAAATGGGGTTGTTAAAATGAATGAGTTTGATAACGAATTAAAAAGTATTAGATATAAAATTGATAATATTAATAAAAAGATTAAAGAAATAAAACAATGTGAAAACTTTAACTTTACTACTAATGATTTATTAATTTTAGAAGATACAGAAACAATTGATACTTTTGTTAATCCTGATATATTTTTAACTAATATTTTAAATTTAACTAATGCTTCAAGAGAAGAAATGAAAAGAATAATTGGTACTTATATTGATAATATTGAAGTTAATAAAGTTGGAGATAAAATAGAATTATTAAATATTGTATATAGAAAAAGTTTTCTAACTGATTTAGTAAATTATCATAATAATTATGGTGTACCTTATAACTTTAATATATTTAGTGATGAAAAAGGTTTTAAAATACCAATGAATCACGAAGCTAAAACTAGTTTAGAAGCAAAAGAATATTTTAATAAACTACAAGATGTTGTTTCAAAAAATAGTTTAAAACTAAATTATTACGAAACTGAAGCAGATAGTAAATTAGAAGATATTAGTTTTGAACCTAATGGAGATTATGAACAAATATTAAGATTAATAGTTTTATCAGATTCTAAAAACTATAATGATAAAACTTTAAGACTAGGAGTAATTACTTTAGATTTAGAAAGTGCATTATATTCTCGTTTAAATAGAAAAGAACAACCAAATGAACTATGCAATATTTAGATGTAAAAGTATTAATACATTAGCAGATTTATCCCATATTGGTAGTCATAATAAACGAGAAAAAGAATCTTATAAATCTAATCCTGATATAAGAAAAGAAGATAGTATTAACAATATTGAATTAGTAAAATGTAATAAGAAGTATAGGGAAAAGTTTTATGAAATTACTAAGGAATATAGAAAAGAACACGATGAAAAAATGAAAACTATTAGACAAGATAGATATAAAGATTTTGATCAAATGATAGATGATTCTAAAAGTTGTGTAGCCGATGAAATGATATTTACAAGTGGCCCAGAATTCTTTAAAGATATGTCCAAAGAAGAAATATTAAGATGGGCTAATGGATGTATGGAGTTTATTTATAAAGATTTAGGTTATACTAAAGAACAAGTAATACAATCAGTATTACACTTAGATGAAAAAACACCGCACATTCATTGTGTAGTAGTTCCTCTTGTTAAAAAGTTTGATAAAAGAGTTAATAAAGAAAGATATTCTATTTCTAAAAGAGATTATATCAAAGACCAAAATTATTTAAGTATATTACAAGATAAATATTGTTTTAGATTAAATAATCTAGGTTTTAATTTGGAACGTGGAGAAAAAGGCACTAAAATTAAAAATCTTTCTTTAGGACAATTAAAAGGTATAACTAGACAATATGAAAGACTTGCAAATAAGAGTAAAAAGAATATTGAAAGTGAACATTTAAAAATTATTAATATGTTAAAATTTTCAAAAAAGAAAGCTTTTTCAGATTCAATTATTCTTAATGGTGAATCATATCACATCTTACTAAAATATCTAGATTTATATACTAAAGAAATTCAAAATCAAGTAATATATCAAAACTTTTTCAATGATTTAGATGATTATATTTTTAATTATAAAGAGTTAGAAAAAGAATATAATCATTCACAAAAAGTAATAGATAATTTAGAAGAAGAATGTGAAAAGCTAGACCAAAATAATAATAACTTAATTGAATTTATTAAGTATATATTAGAAATGTTAAAAGACATTTTTAGAAGAATTCTACTTTCTAAAAATGAAAGTGATAAAAATAAAACTATAAACATTTTAAAAGATTGTTATGAAAAAGATTTATATAACTCTTATGATTTAATAGATATTTCTAAAAATACTGATAAAGAAATAGAAGTAAATGATTTTATTAAAGAAGAAACATTAGAAAAAGAATACGACTACTTCGATTAGCCGTATTCTTTGTTTATACTAAATTTTTGATAATTTAGAAACACACTTGCAAATTGACATATCAATTAGCGTGTGAATTAAAATAGTGTAAAAAAGCATTTTTAATAATCTTCATAATAATTAAGTATTTTTTCCTTTGTCCCATCATTTGATATTTTATCCCACTCTTTTTTATATACTGACTTTGCATAATCCTTGTTTAAATAATCTTTTTGAAATTTATCTCTTTTTTCTATCATTAAAGGATTATTTGTCCAAAGATTAAAATTGCCATCATTATTAATTCTTCGGCAAATATATTCATAACATCTTTCGAAATGTTCATCAAAAGTTTTAAGTGTTAAGTAATTTTTAAGAGATGTAGCTAGTTGTCTTTTTGCCAATAATTCAATATCAAAATCTCTATCAGAATCTGAAACACATTCTCCATAAAAATTTCTAGGTCTTTCTTTTCTAGAACCTCTATGATCTTCTACGGCTTCTTTCATAATTTTGATTTGTTCATTATTAAAATATTTCTTTAACTCTACATCATTCTTTAATATTTTTCCTGATTCGTGCTCATGATTTTCTCTATCAATATTTAGACCAATATCATGAAAAGCAGCAATAACATAAGCCATATTTTTGTCTAATTCATAATAATCAGCTAGCATCAACATATTTTCAATTACATTATTTATGTGTAACATTCCATGAGAATAATATTTTTCATATTTTGGAAATATATTTTTTTCTATATATAACATTAGATCTTTATTAATATGCATAACAAGTCATCTCCATACTAATTATAACATTTTTTTGAGTAAATTTATTTTTTTTATGAAGTTTTTTCGATTTTTACTAGAAATGTAGTATAATATATTTAGTTAATAGTTATTACTAGCTATTTCTTTTGCCCTAGGAGTTGTTCTACTTCTTCCCTTAGGGCACCATAAGAGTTTAACTTGAACTTTTCTGTGGCCTAGAAAGTCAAGTTTTATAAAGGAAAATCGCTTATTTGAAAAAGTGATTTTTTTGTTTATTTGAAATTTTGCAGTGAAATGAGTGAATGATATTTATAAAATGGAAATGTTTAATATATATGAATCGGAAAAATGAAAATCAATCGGAAATGAAACGGAAATTATTCGGAAGTAAAACGAAAAAAATCGAAAACTTATGATATAATGTAACTGACAGATAAATAGTAATTTGAAAGTGAGGCTCTTATATGGAAGAAATTTTAAAAATAACTAATGTTAGTAAAAGTTTTGGTAAAATAAAAGCGGTTAATAATATAAGTTTTAAAGTGAAAAAGGGTGAGATGTTTGCATATTTAGGTGTTAATGGTGCTGGTAAATCAACAACGATATCTATGATATGTGGAACTTTAAAAAATGATAATGGGAATATAATAGTGTGTGGGGAAGATATAAATAAAAACTCAAAATATATAAAAAATAAAATAGGTGTAGTTTTCCAAAACTCTGTTTTAGATCAAACTTTAAGTGTATATGATAATTTAAAATATCGAGCTAGTTTATATGATATTACAGGAGATAAATTTAAAAAAAGATTTGAAAGATTATCTAATATGTTTGAATTAAATGAAATTAAAAATCAAAAAGTAAAAACTTTATCTGGTGGTCAAAGAAGAAGAGTTGATATTGCAAGAGCAATTATTCATGAACCAGAATTTTTAATACTTGATGAACCTACAACAGGATTAGATCCAAATACAAGAAAAAAATTATGGAATATAATAAGAAATTTAAGAGAAAAAAATGGTATGACTGTTTTTTTAACAACACACTATATGGAAGAAGCAGCAGATGCTGATTTTATAACAATAATAGAAAAAGGTAAAATTATTACAGAAGGGACACCTTTAGATTTAAAAAACAAATATGCTAAAGATATAATAAATATCTACCATATAGAAGAACATGATGTAATGAAATTAAAATTACCATATACAAAGATTAGAGATGGATTTAAAATAGAAGTCGAAAATACAAGTATAGCAACTGATTTAATAATAAAAAATAAAGAAATATTTAAAGATTATGAAATAATAAAAGGTAAAATGGATGATGTGTTCTTAAACGCAACTGGAAGTAATCTGGAGGTATAGAATGAAAAAAATAATTAATTTAACTATTAGAAATATAAAAGTATATTTTAGTGATAAAGGAATGTTTTTTACTTCATTAATTACCCCTGCAATTTTATTAGTTTTATACTCTACATTTTTAGCTAACGTATATAAAGATGCATTTATAAGTGCTATACCTGATAGCATAGAAATTAGTAGTAAATTACTTAATGGTTTAGTAAGTGGTCAATTGGTAGGTTCACTATTATCTGTTTCATGCATAACTGTTGCTTTTTGCTCAAACATGTTAATGGTTCAAGATAAGGCAAATGGGAATATTAAGGATTTAATTATTACACCAACTGATAAGAAAACTTTGGCTATATCATATTTTTTAGCATCATTTATATCTACTTTAATTGTCAATTTATTTGCGTTAGGGTTGTGTCTAATATATATTGCTATTAATGGCTGGTTTATGAACATAATAGATATACTATTAATAATGTTAAATGTTGTAGGTTTAACATTATTTGGATGTATTTTATCATCATTAATAAATTCATTTTTAAGTACACAAGGTCAAATTTCTGCTGTTGGTTCAATTGTTAGTTCTATGTATGGATTTATTGCTGGTGCGTATATGCCAATGAGTCAATTTGGTGCAGGATTAAGAAATGCTTTGCTATTTTTACCTACCACATATGCAACAGCTTTAATGAAAAATTCAGTTATGGAAAGTACATTTAGAGAGTTAGCAAAAATAATTCCTAATAACGCAATAAATAGTTTAAAAGAATCTATTGATATTAGATTAATATTTAATAATAATGTAGTTAGTATATCAACAATGTATTTAATAGTAATAATAACAATATTTATTCTATTTATGTTATATATTTTAAAACATTTGTTATGCAAAAATAAATAATTAATAAATTTAACTAATTATGCAAATCTCGTTAAAGATTTGCTTTTTTAATATTTATTTGTATGTTAAATGTTTTATTTCTTTTTTATTGACTTAAATTTTTTATTATAATATGATTTAAACGTAATATGTTCTAATAAAAAGGAGGAAATATAAATTGTATCATTTAAGATTTAAAGGTAATAAAGGATTTATGTGTCAATATGATAAATCATTAAACTTTGAAACAGTATGGAGTTCTATATTTGATTTAGATAGTTTAACAATATATAGATCAGAAGGAAATCCAAGAAAATGTAAATATGTAAAAGATGAGAGATTAAAAAAATAAAAATTATAGAACAAAATTAATCTTTATTACATGATATAGTGAATAAAAAGAACTAATAGAAGTATAAGAAAGGAATAAACTATGAAAAGATGTAAATGGTGTAACTTAGATAATCCATTATATATAGAGTATCATGATAATGAATGGTGTATGCCAAACACAGATGATAAATATTTATTTGAAATGTTAATACTTGAATCTTTCCAGGCTGGACTTTCTTGGGAATGTGTATTAAATAAAAGAGAAGATTTTAGAATTTCTTATGATAACTTTGATATAGATAAAATAATTAATTATGATGAAAATAAAATAAATGAACTATTATCAAACCCAAAAATAATAAGAAATAAACTTAAAATAAAATCGAGTATTAATAATGCTAAAATATTTAAAAACATAGAAAATGAATATGGAAGCTTTTACAAATACTTACTCGGATTCACAAACGGAAAGATACTATATGAGGTAGATAAAACAACAAATAATTTGTCTGATAAGATATCTAAAGATTTAATTAAAAGAGGATGCAAATTTGTAGGTTCTACAATTATATATTCATACTTACAAGCAATAGGAATAATATATTCACATAATAAAGAATGTTTTATGTATAAAAAACAATAGAAAAGAATCAGTAATTCACTGATTTTTTAAATTTATAATAAATAGTTGACAAGTGTTATATGGTGTTATACTATATATATAACAGTGGGAGAGTTATATGAAAATAATTATTAGTAATAGTAGTTCAGTTCCAATATATGAACAAATTAAAAATCAAATAATCAATCAAATAATGTTAGATGAGCTATTAGAAGGAGAATCTATACCATCGATTAGATCACTCGCAAGTGATATTAAGATAAGCGTAATGACAATAAAAAAAGCTTATGATGAATTAGAAAGTGAAGGATATATTAAATCAGTACAAGGTAAAGGAACATTTGTTGCTCCTAAAAATATTGAATTGGCAAAAGAACAGGCAAACAAAGAAATAGAAAATCATATATCAAAAATAATTAATATTGCTAATAGATTTAATATTGATAAAAAAGAAATAATTGATTTATTTGAATTTATATATAGGAGTGAAGAACAATGAGTAATGCTATAGAAATTAAAAATTTAAAGAAAAAATACGATAATAATTTTGAACTTGGAGAAATTAACTTAGAAATTCCAAGTGGATATATAATAGGTTTAATAGGAGAAAATGGAGCAGGAAAAACTACATTAATAAAATCTATTTTAAATATAACAAAACCTGAATCTGGAGAAATAAAAATATTTGACAAGAACAATAAGAAGTATGAATCTGTAATTAAGGAAGATATAGGTGTAGTACTAGATGGAATGTTTTTTCCAGAAATACTTACTCCAAATGATATAAATTCTATTATGAAAGACATATACAAAAATTGGGATAAAGAATTATTTTATAAATACTTAAATAATTTTAAATTACAAAGTAATAAAAAAATAAAAGACTTATCTAAAGGTATGAGAAAAAAATTAGAAATTGCTACTGCACTTTCTCATAAACCAAAACTATTAATTTTAGATGAACCAACAAGTGGTTTAGATCCTGTTATAAGAGATGATATACTAGATATATTTTTAGATTTTATAAAAGATGAAGAACATACAATATTACTATCAACTCATATAACAAGTGATTTAGAACATATAGCTGATGAAATAATATTTATTGATAGAGGTAAAATCATATTAAACGAAAATAAAGATGAATTGTTAGATAATTATGGAATATTAAAATGTGATAAAAAATCATTCGATAAAATTTCTAAAGATGATATAGTTAGTTATAAGAAAAATAAATATAACTATGAAGTACTAGTAAATAATAAAAATAAAATAAAAAATAAATATAAAGACTGTATTATAGATAAAATAACTCTTGAAGAACTTATGGTTCTTGTCATAAAGGGGGAAAAGAAATGTTAGGATTAATAAAAAAAGATTTTTTGATAGTTAAAAATAATTTAAAGTTAATAATAATA
>OBLI01003896.1_pt1 | contig 11071 bp, 12 predicted proteins | sample 1519701 | NCBI WGS metagenome assembly OBLI01 (sample SAMEA3663005, study PRJEB22513) | pig gut metagenome | biome: pig gut; feature: pig-associated habitat; material: faeces | place: France | collected 2012 | reverse complement strand
GTCGTCGAGATCAGGAAGCAGAGGCGACGTTACGGTTATTAAATTCTTATCCATATTATTAAATCTCTAATATCAAATTCGTATAAAATAAATGTTATTTCTTTCCTAACAGCACTGGCACATACTTCTCTATCACGACTGTAGCCCAATAAGCCACAAACACTATTGCAGCATAAGCCACAAGGAAGCAGGCAATCCATGCTGTAGAGCCAGGTTCAAACACTCGATTCAAAACAACGGCTGCCGTATGACACATAGGTGAATGGAGAAGCATAATGCCTAAAGAACGTTGTCCTAACGAGGTAAGCCATCTTTGATTGTGCAACTTTTCAGAGACAAACATAAAAGGAACAAAACACATGAACATCACTCCTAATGCCACCATATAGAACGGAGCAAAGTCGCCATTAGATTGAGGAACGATCGTAAACGAAACATAATGCCAGAAGTACAAGCACAATGCGACCACGCCGACAATCACCAGCCACTTGTTTTCAATTATTTTTCTGAGATAAGGATAGCAATACTTTCCTGTTACGTAGAGTGGCAGAGCAGCACATCCCTCGTCAAAGAGCAACGGCATATTGTTGTTAATTCCAATATAGCCCACAAGAAAGCTGCCCCCCCAGATTGCATATTTGGGAAGTTTTGTTTTTATCAATCCCCATATCAACACCTTAGCATAGAGCAGAGCGAAGAGGAACCAAGCAGGTCCGTTGTACCCTACCATATTGTAGAAGTCGAAAGGATTGTCGCCCCAACTTCTGTCTTTTGCGTAACCCAACAGTTTTATGTATGCCGTTACTATCAGTACCCAAATGACAGCTGGCAATATCAATGTTCTCAACGATTTTGTGAACCATTGGCTGAAAAGTCTCTCCGATCGGTCGTAGAAACCGCTCATAAAGAAAAACACTGGCACGGCGAGGAATGACAAAGGATAGCCCATCACACCGAACACTTCGGTATGAATAGTTACGATCAGCATGATGCCAATGCCTTTGGCTACATCAACATAGGTGTCTCTATTGTTAGATTTTATAGTCTTATCCATAAATGATTTTACTTATATACTTTGAACTTTTAAGCATCTCGCCAACCATGATTGACAGAACCGCTATAACGATTGATACAAAAAGTATCAAGAGGTGTACATACAGATTATTTTTAGTGTCAACACCGCACAGCCACAAGCCTTGAATGTTTACAAATAACACGAAGAAATAATGAAACAGATATACTTGCAAAGAGTGCTTTCCACAATAGGTCTATCCATATTTTGCTTTTATACATAACAGGTATAGACAACAGCGAGAATATTGTTAAAACCTTCAGATACCAATACCAATTGCCGAACCAAACGGTGCCTTTTACAGAATGAAGTATTGCATTATCTGAAGCTACAGTGTACGATGCAAACAGATATAACAACCAGCCGACAACATACATCGGCACCAAATACTTCACACTTCTTCGCAACAATTTTATGATTAAGCCTTTAAGGTTATCGGGGGGGGCAAATGCCACAAAGCCCGAAACATACATAAACAGGGCCATATGGAATGATCCTATCAGTTTGTTGATAAGATTGCCACTTGTTGTTTCTGAGAATGTATATAAATGTCCCATTACAACCAATATTATCGCCAAACCCTTTATCCAGTCAAAATACAATATTCTTTGTTTCATTATTTTAAATCCTTTATCACCCTACACGGGTTTCCTGCTGCCACGCAATCCGCAGGAATACTCTTTGTCACTACACTTCCAGCACCGATGATGCTTCTTGCACCGATCGTGACACCTTTGAGGATGATACTGTGAGCACCCACCCAGACATCGTCCTCAATCACTATCGGTGCCGACTTCGTGCCGTCGTTGGAAGTGCGGCGTGCCATATAATCCATTGGATGCGCATCGGTGTCGGTTATCAAGACGCACGCTCCTATCTTTACATTGTCACCAATCGCAACGCTGTCGTGAACCCAGATACGTGTGCTACTCATACCAACATTGTTGCCAATGGTAAGCTCTGCACCCGGCTCTACGTACACAGCGCCCTGCAGATTGCTCGTCATCGGATTCACCGCATCACCAGAGGAGAAGTAAAAGTTATCCCCTATTGAAATCCTTGCCCCCCCAATTAGCCATGACACTTTGCCGGGAATTTGGAGATTCTTGCCGAACACAACGCCATGCGCCTTTAATATCATGCGGTTGATACGAGGGTAGAGCTTGACGCGAAGAGTTGTGGGGAGGTTTAGGAATTTTATGAGAATTTGTTTCAGCATTATTTACAATCTATGTATAATAGTCTTCTGATAAAAGACTTGAATTGGTTGTATAAAGACTTTAGAGACCTATTATGGTTTGAAGGCAAGAAGTAGTTCTTGAATATTTGATATACACGTTCGTCCTCTCTTACCTCAATGTCTTTAAGCACTATCGGAGTCTGCGTATTGTGGGCATCAAAAGAACGCTTCAGGTCGGCACCGCAATGCGTTCCAGTGCCATCAAGACCGTCGTTTGCTGCTACAGATCGTCCTGGGTATAACGAGAGTTTGTCTTTAAGGAACAATGAAGCATAGTATCTCAGGTACCAAGAGTCGACAAGACCCACTTTCTGACAATACAGATTGCCGTAGTTACCGACTCCGCCTCCTACGTCAAACTTCTTCACCTTAAATCGCAAGCCTTTAAGCAAAGGTCTGGGGTCGGTTTCAAGCAAATCCCATGCACGTTTCCATGTGGCCCAGCCCCAACACTGGAAATATTTCAAGAAGAAGGTCTCTGGCAGTGTTTCTTTTATCGGTGGTACAAAACCGGTGATTGTTCCTATTCTATCATCGTCCTTATACTTTTCCAAACCGTCGTTCATGAACTTTAGGAAATAAGGAGACAAGATGAGGTCGTCTTCTACGACAATCACTCTGCCATACTTGCTGATGACGTCCGTGATGCCGGCAATCAAGCTGTTTGCCAAGCCCCAGTTCTTCTCACGTTCAACAATGGTGACAGACTTGAAGCCTGTGACTGTATGTATATACTTGCGATTGTCCTCAACCCCTTTTATCGCCTTCTCGTTCTTTGCTCCGTCGGAGAAGATAAAGAGGTCAGAATCTTTTGCTTCAGCGTTCTGAAGCAAAGACTCTACCGCTCTCTGTGTATGGTCAGCACGATTGTATGTGAAAAGTGCTATTGGTGCGTATGTCATTTCTTGTAGTTTTTAGGCAATGGATTTTTCAACATCTTTGAAGGAATCTTTGTCAAGTCCATGAACTTGCCTATTTCCATTCTCGCCTCCGATGTTAGAGAGTCGCCATTAAATCCGCTTGGGGTGAATGTCATTTCGCCGATATACGGTCTGCCATTTACATCATAGAAATCCAAACGAACAAACGGGAAGTCTTTTGTCAACACACGACAGATGTCATACATCGTAGAAAGCGACTTCGGACATTCGAATTCCTTTCCTTTAGGTCCAGATGCTAAATAATGATCCAAGAGTTTCCAATCCGTGCTATACCAAGCGTCAATGCAATGATGGGTTTTAGAATCGCGGTCATAGCAGATGTTTACAAGGAACGGTTCGCCCAAGAAACAGAATATCTTATAATCTACGATTGTCTTCGAACATGAACAGGTATTCTCCAACAATTCTTCCGCTACAATACGTGGGCTTATCTTAAGATAGTGAGGTTCTGCTGACTCGTAGCCATAAGGAGTATGCAGATACTTGTTCATTCTCTCTCGGATGTCACTCTCGTCAATATTGCTCTTATCTTTTACAACAATGACTTCGCCGCTTCCGTGGTTAGTCTTCAACACGAACGACTTTGGCAACAAAGCGAAGTCGATCTTCGCTGCATCATCCCAAACTCCATAGAGCTTAGGCAGGTTCTCGCCAAATCCTTTTTCTTCTATATACTTGCGAACCCGATACTTGTCTGCCAACTCAGCCCAACGGCTTGTGTCGCTGTTGAACTGAAGCCAACGTCCCTTCTCTGAATATTCCTGAGGATTGTCCCAATTGATTTTACGTCCAATAAAATCCTCATATATACGACCCGCCTGATACATCGGGTGTGTCTTTATATAACGATAGTACGCCTTTTGATAAAGCACGTGAACCCACTTGGGAAATATGCGGTCACGCAAAAAAGTTTTTACACTCATATCCTTTACTTTTTAAGTTGTTCTAAAGATAAATGTATATATTATAATAGAACATTAATGATTAATGTTTTTTATTTTAAGTGCTAAATAGTGTAGAGCCTCAATGCACCACATGCCTGTGGTCTCGTCTTCATCATCCAGCAGATGGTTGTACTCAACCAAATCGGTAGAAACCACCTTGTTGGTAGCAAAAATACTATCAACGAACGTGTAGAACTGACCATTATTAAGACCATCTTCTACTTTGGTGCCTGTGCCACAAATGATAGATGGGTCCATGCCATCAATATCAATGCTCAGATGCACCTTGTTGATGTTTTGGGCTTCAAGAGTTTTTATAACCTCACTCATAACGACAGCCATGCCCTTTTCTCTAACCATATCCGCCGTATAAATGTGCAGGTTGTACTCTTTGGCAAACTCCACTTCTCCAGGGTCGAGATCACGTGCTCCAATCCAAAAGAAATTCTGAGTTGGGATACGCTTTGTAGCAACCTGAGACAAGGCTGACTTGCACCAACCCATCAGGGCAGCACAAGGCATACCATGAAGATTTCCACTCGGCGATGTCTCTTCCGTATTGAAATCGCCGTGAGCATCAAACCATATTACGCCTATATTGTCGCAAGCAAGCGCAACACCTGCTCCGCTGCCCAATCCTAAAGAATGGTCGCCACCAATAACAAGCGGAAAATAGCCTTGACTAATGACAGAACAGACCTTATCGCGCAACTGAGTAGTCATATCTACCACAGTGTCGAGAAACTTTACTTCAGGATTGGCAGAGTATTTCTGTTCAGCTATGATTGACGACTGAACATTGCCAAGGTCATAACAACCGGCAATGTTATGCAACATCTTTACAATTCCTTTATTTCGGAAATAGTCAGGGGCTTGCTCCACACCTTTTCTATCTGCACCAAGAGCAATAGGCACTCCTATAAACGCTATTTGCATAATTGATATAAATTTTTGTAGAACTATTTCATTTTAAATTAACAAAGAAATCACATTTGAACGCTTCTTTTGCCCAATCTGAAATTTGTAAAATCTGCTTGTCATTACCTGCAATTTCAATATTAGTGTTGGTTTTCCATAAAGCATTCTCCTGAGTTGAATCTGGTAGAACCATATATGTTGACTTAAAACTTGTTTGTACAACATAAGTTTGATTCATTCTACTTGAAAAGTTGAGCCACATATCATCTGCACAAAGACAAGTCTTTTTGATGACATCATTCTTTAGAACCAAACTATGGCATGAATGGGGAGGATAGAGTACACCACCGACTCCTAAAGGATAGATATCAATGTGTGGTGTGCATTGAGCTATAGCATCTGGCCATGATTTGAAAGGGCGGTTTTTCAAGACAAAGGAACCGAGATTGTACGTAATACACTTTGGATATTCCTTATTTTTCTTGATAAGTCCTGATATTGTATGATGGTTATACTGCAAATCATCATCAATCGTAATAATCGTTTTCTCAGGATAATCCTTAAAAGCGTAGAAATATTTGTTGTGACATTTGAGGTTTTCCTCATTGAACTTAACAGTCAAGCCACGAGCCTGGAGCTCTTTAATCTTTGCAGGAAGATCGATGCCTTCAAACTCCGATTTTATCAAATACAAACAAATAGCATACTTTTCTTTTATGCCTCTCTGGTTCGCAGCCATCTCGATAACACGCCAAACATTACCTACACGGGCTGGATAGGTAGTAAGAGACACTACATAGTTGGCCTCCTCAGGTGAGGAGATTGACTTCTTCTTGATGTTGTGATAATACCAACACAAGAAGTTGTTTGTATGATATATGCCGGAAAGGATAACACGGCGTAGCAGATTCTGCCCAACGAAGGGAGAATGGGAGTTGACGCTTGGATAGATACCGTCCAAGAAGTCTAATAGTTTTGCTATCATAATAATGATGTTTTATTTAAGAATATGAACCTTTTTCAGACCTTTGCACAATAATGCGAAGACATCATAATAGCCAAGCAACTGGACATACAGAACGGAGAACGTAACGCCAACCATTCCTTTAACGACCATTGCGACAAAGGGGATTGAAATAGGGAGTAATGACGTGAAGTATAATACAACACAGAGGATGATGCCGAATAAAGCAGGGGCTACCATCTCGCGCAGATATATCATGAACGACGACTTCAAGGCGTAGGTATACATGATATAGAAACAGATGAAGGTAGTGACAATCATTGCTGCGGTGTATCCCCATGCAAGAGCCTCAATTGTGCCAAAGACGATGACGCCGACTGCAAAGGAACCCAATGTGAAGAAGGCACCGATGAAGCTATTCCAGAACATAGCCTTAGTATGACCTGTGGCCTGAAAGATAGAACCGCTGGAGCAACCCTGTATCTGGAAAGGCACGCTGATAGCCAATATCTTGAAGCAGGGAACAGACTGGCCCCATTGGTCGCCAAAGAACAAGAGTATAAGTTCGTCGGCACAGAAATAGAGCAAGGCACAGAGCGGAATTCCAATAAAGGCAAAGAAACGGAGAATCTGTGAATACTTCTGCTGTATATACTCCAAATTGTCCTGATACTTGCTGAACACAGGCAGCATAACCGGTATCAAGACACCCGAGATATACTGGAGGGGCATCAGCTGAAGATTGTACGACTTGTTGTAATAGCCCAACTGCTTCATACCCATGTATTTGCCTACGAGCATAGAGTCCATATTGCGTGACAGATAGCCTACCATGTTTGCAAGGAACTGGAACGCAGAGAAGGAGAAGATGCGTTTAAGCGGTGCCCAGTCGATACTCCATACGAAATGTACTTTTGTGATGTATCGGAGAATGAACATATTGGGTATTGACAAGATAGTTGTAGGCAACACCAAGGATATTGGACCACAACCGTGGAACGCCATGGCAATGGATATTGCTCCGCCAACGAACTGAGTGCACAGCGATATGATGGTTATAAGTTTGAAACGCTGTTGTCTGTACAATATATTATTAGGAACGGCATTGACACATCCCATCAATATATTGACACTCATTACCTGACATACCAACGTGACTTGTGGATTGCCATAGTATTCGGCTATGTATGGGGCGCTGAGGAAGAAGGCTACGCCAAGCACCAAGCCTTGGTAGCTGTTGAAGGTGTTGATGCTGTTCATGTCCTCTGCCGTCAATGTCTTGTTCTGAATTACAGCTGGTCCGATGCCTATGTCTGCGAACAGATTGAACAAGGCGAGCATAACTGTGGCAAGAGCCACCACGCCATAATTTTCAGGTGTAAGCAGACGCGACAATATAGCGGAAACAAGGATGGTCATAACCATACCAGAATATCTCGCTATTGCCATGTAGATAGTTCCTGATACTAATTCTTTCTTTAAACTCATAAATTAATTTTGTTCGATGTCTTTACTTGTTCTTCATCCAATAAAGACGGAAATACTTTCTTGCCCAGAACTTTTTCCAGTGAAGGGCGACGGTGAGCAACTTACGCAAATCGTCAGACGGCAACGCTTCTGCAAACAGTTGCTCGTATGGCAAGTAAAGCTCTCTGTATTCTATTATCTGATTGATGCACATGGCAATGGTGTCATGCTCCTTGGCAAACTTCTCTTTCCAGAAATTCATCACACCCGGCATGTAAGGATCGAGATACTTGAACACATTGTACATACCAATGACATAGTTCATGCAGTATCGCGGATAGAAGCCACCAACGCGCTGCACGCATAGCGGCATCTTGTAGAACATCACCTCGTATCCGACAATGCCGGTGTAAAGACAAAGGAACCAACTGTAGTCTATGGTGTCTGGCTGCAGGTTAAGCTCTTTGCCTTTAAGCATGCACGACTTTCGGAAGATGACAGAAGATATGAAGCTCGGACCTTTATGATACTTTCTGACGAACTCGGAGGCATCGGTATAGTTGAGAATCATCTGCTCGTTCTCAAGATTAGGATAGAGAAGTCGGCCTCCAGACAGATTGTCGTCTGCCATGATGTAGTTGAAGTGGAGCATTCCAAGACGGTCGCCACCCTGCTCCAAGAGAGGAATGACCACATCAAGGAAATTAGGACTTACAATATCGTCGTCGCCCAGGAGAAAGACAAACTCGGAGTCGGAGTGCTCTATGCCAAAGAAGAAATTGTTCATCCAACCAATGTTCTCCTTCTGCTCGTAGAACTTGAACACGCCGGGGTTCTGCTCGGCTATTTCGGTAAGCTGCTCGAAAGTGCCGTCCTCAGAGTGGTTGTCGGTAACAATCAGGCGTACCTTATCTTGATGAGCCAATACCTGCGGAAGCAAGTATTTCACATTCTGCACCGCATATTTGCAGCGCTTGTATGTGGGTATAGCTATCGTCAGTAATATTCTGTCCATACGGTATCAATAATCGTTTAATGTGTCCTCGATGCTCTTTTCTGCCTCAAAGCCGATGGCGTTCTTCAACTTGGTGCCATCGAGAGCAAGATACTTCATGCCAGCATCGGCTCGCTGAACAGAACCGAAACAGCCTGCTGGCACTTCTTTACCCATAGCGTGATGTATTTTTGTGACTATCTCCTTTACAGAAAGTGTTTCGCTGCCTTGGATGTTATAAACACCGGACGGAAGGCTCTTGCTCAATGCAAGATCCAAAATGCGCGGCACTTCTGACACATGCACATACTGACGCACCTGATCGCCTGCCGTGAAATGGAGTTCTTCGTCGTTTTTAATTGCATTTACAACGTATGGGATAAGTCGCTTCGGGTTCTCGCCTGCTCCGTAGATGGTAGGGATATAGAAATGCCAATGGGTGAAATCGTGCTTGTAAGAAGAAACGAAACTGCTGAGCATACGCTTGCTTACAGTGTAGTCATTGGGAGCGGGACATAATGAGGTCAAGACATCCTGCTCGGTGAAATAACGCTGCTCGGTGGTGGCACCCATCTCAAAGACACTGCCAAATGTGACGAAACAGCCTTTGTAATCCAATTCCTTCAACTTGTTGCATATAGTTACTGGAGCTGTGACATTAAGGTTGTATATCAAATTGTAGCCTTCTTTAAGATTGGCCTGAATACCGGCACCAATTGCATAGACAATAAGGTCGGAATCGAGCAAAGAGGTGCAATCCATCTCCGAGTTCATGAGGTTGACAAGATGGAACACATCGCAGGTGTGGTCGTTAGGACTCTGCAGACCATACATTTCCAATGTCCAACCCTTGGAAATGGCATATTTGGCTATCGCCGTAGAAAGGAAGCCATTGGTTCCTAATATACTTATTTTCATTTGTTTGCTATGTATTTGTTGATTTCTTCTACGCACAGATTGTATACATCTTCTGTTTTGTAGCGCTTATACCAATCGGCAACAAGAGATATGCAAGTAGTCATATCCATGCGAGGATGCCAACCCAAACGGGTCTTCGCCTTGTTGATGTTGAGCATCAGAAGTTTGGCTTCGTGAAGTGCATCAGAAGTGGAAACATCCTTCAGTTCGCCGTATCCGTAACTGTTGACCAAAGCCGTAGCTACCTCCCAAACGGTGCTAACGCTTTCTTCTTCTGGTCCGAAGTTCCAACCCTCACAATATTCGGTAGGATGGTTCCACATCTTTTGGGCGAGTATCATGTAGCCTGATAGAGGCTCTAACACGTGCTCCCATGGACGGACGGACTTCGGAGAACGTATCTCGATTGCTTGATGAGCCTCCAACGAACGAATGCAATCGGGGATGATTCGGTCTAATGCCCAATCGCCGCCTCCGATAACGTTTCCGGCTCTAACAGAAGCTAAAGAGACGGTGTGCTTCTTGCCGTAATCGGCAGGATTGAAGAACGAACGACGCCATGACTGGATGGCGACCTCACAGGCTCCCTTAGACGATGAATAAGGATCGTAACCTCCGAACGGGTCGGTCTCGACATAGCCTTCGGCCTGCTCCTTATTATCATAGCACTTGTCTGTAGTAATCATGACACCAACTTTCACACTCTTTGTAGAGCGTATAGCTTCCATAATATGGATGGTGCCCATTACGTTTGTTTCGTAGGTCTCAACGGGAATGTCGTAAGAGAGGCGGACAAGAGGCTGGGCTGCCAGATGGAACACAATCTCGGGCTGATACTCGGCGAAAATTTCCTTCATTTTCTCGCCATCGCGAATGTCGGCACGGATGTCTGCCTTTATCTTGCTTCCAATGCCAGACAACACGAAGTTGTCTTTCTCGGAATAAGGGTCGAGACCAACACCAACCACTTCTGCTCCAAGTTCGTGAAGCCAAATTGAAAGCCATGAGCCTTTGAAGCCTGTGTGTCCTGTAACCAAGACACGCTTACCTCTATAAAAATCATCAAAAATATCTATCATCGTCTTATGCTTACTTTATTGTATAAGGAATGGTGTCTTTGGGGTCATACAGTTTGTCTGTATAAGCCAACAGAATAAAATCCTTATCTGAATTATTCACTACAACATGGGCTACGTTGTTGGGGATGAAGACCGAAATGGCCTTGTCTAATGACATTTCTATATCGCGACGCTCATGTGTGTCCATGTCTTCGAGTTTCAGAATGGCTTCGCCTTCAATCACGGTGAACCACTCCAACGCTTCGGGGTGATAATGTCCTCCCTTTGCCTGTCCTGGCTTACCCATCGTAAGATACACCTCGCCGGTATGTGAAGGGATGTCTTCTTCTGTACCGGTGATGGCCTTCAGGAACCAACCTCTATCGTCGGATATGAGGCGACGAGGTATTATGCGTACTTTTTCTATCTGTGACATATTCTATTTATTTTACCATACTTTCCATGGAGCATTGTCTGTTGCCCACATCTTTTCAAGTTCCAAGTTGTCTTTCAGCATATCCATAGGTTTCCAGAAACCTTTGTGCTTATAGGCAT
>OBLI01003895.1_pt1 | contig 11072 bp, 8 predicted proteins | sample 1519701 | NCBI WGS metagenome assembly OBLI01 (sample SAMEA3663005, study PRJEB22513) | pig gut metagenome | biome: pig gut; feature: pig-associated habitat; material: faeces | place: France | collected 2012 | reverse complement strand
CCCGTACTGATCACAATAGACAAAATCATGCACGGAAAGGCAATCTTCATAAACCCGATAAAGGAAATCTGCTGCCCGTGCTGTGCTGCCAGAGAGGCAACCACCACGTTGGCGCTGGCACCGATCAAAGTGCCGTTGCCCCCCAGGCAGGCCCCCAGTGCCAAAGACCACCACAACGGATCCAGGTTGGTAATGCCCATAGCCCCCATATCCTTAATCAGCGGAATCATGGTAGCCACAAACGGGATATTATCCACGAAAGCAGAAGCAATGGCACTCATCCAGATAATAAGGATTGAGGTAGCCTCCACGGAGCCCTCGGTAATCTTCATAGCCTCCGCAGCCAGCATCTTGATAACGCCGGTCTCCACCAAAGCGCCAACCAGTATAAACAAACCGGCAAAGAAGAAGATGGCAAGCCATTCAATCTTGCCCAGTACCTTGGCAATCTTTTCCTCGTCCCGGGTAAAGGTAATCAGCAGCAAAAGACCTGCACCGAACATGGCAGCCGTGGCAGACTCCAGCCCCAATGCCCCATGAGCCACAAACAGCCCCATAGTCAGGAACAGCACAAAGAGGCAACGCTTCAAAAGAGAAGTATCCGTAATCTGCTTCCTTGGGTTCAGCTTCATGACCTGGGCCTGCAGCTCAGGAGTGGTATGCAGGGACTTGCCGTACAGGGCCTCAAGGATGAACACTGTCACAATGAAAATCACGATGGACACAGGTGCCAGATTGACAATAAAGTCCATAAAGCTCAGCCCCACCGCAGAGCCAATCATGATATTTGGCGGATCACCCACCAGGGTTGCCGTGCCGCCGATATTGGATGCCATAATCTGCGCCATCAGGAATGGCTTCACATCCACCTTCAGCTGGGCAGTGATGCTGAAGGTAACCGGCACTGTCAAAAGCACGGTAGTGACATTATCCAGGAAAGCGGAGCAGACAGCCGTCAGGGTAGCCAGGGCCAGCAGCAGCTTCATAGGCTGCGCCTTGACCTTCTGAGCCGCCCAAATGGCCAGAAAGTTAAACAATCCCGTCTCCGCCGTAATATTGACGATAATCATCATGCCCATCAGGAGCCCCAATGTATTGAAATCAATATGATGGATAGCAGTTTCCTGGGAAAGAATGCCAAACATAATCATGAGCATGGCACCGAAGATACCTACAATGGTGCGATGCACCTTTTCCGAAATAATCAGCGCATAAGCGACAATAAAGATTGTCACCGCGATAGATGTCGAGTCAAACAATGTAATTGCCTCCTTTAAATAGCTTAAGCAGCTTAAATTCTTTAAATAAAGCATTATATCGTTTGTCTAAAGCATATCTCGTAAAAGAACAATTGCGGGAATGGATTAGGCTTGCGGTATAGACTTATAAAAACAGAAAAACGAGAAGCTCCGCTTCGCACAACGGCGCAAAGCGGAGCTTGTGTGGATTACATCAGATATCTCAGATATACATAGGCAGTAGACATGATGATGGACAAAATCATGCACGGGAATGCCACCTTCATAAACCCGATAAAGGAAATCTGCTGGCCGTGCTGAGCTGCCAAAGAGGCAACCACCACGTTGGCACTGGCACCAATCAGGGTACCGTTGCCGCCCAGGCAGGCGCCCAGTGCCAGGGACCACCACAGAGGATCCAGGTTGGCAATACCCATAGCACCCATATCCTTAATCAGCGGAATCATGGTGGCAACAAACGGGATATTGTCCACGAAAGCAGAAGCGATGGCGCTCATCCAGAGGATGAGGATAGCGGTAGCCTCCACAGAGCCCTCAGTAATCGTCATGGCCTCAGCAGCCAGCATCTTGATAACGCCGGTCTCTACCAAAGCACCAACCAGGATGAACAGGCCGGCAAAGAAGAAGATAGCCAGCCACTCAATCTTGCTGAGCACCTTGGCAATCTTTTCCTCATCACGGGTAAAGGTCAGGAGAAGCAGCAAACCTGCACCGAACATGGCGGCAGTGGCAGACTCCAGCCCCAATGCGCCGTGAGCTACGAACAGCCCCATAGTCAGTGCCAGCACGAACAGGCAGCGCTTCAAGAGGGCAGGATCAGAAATCTGCTTGGCAGGCTTCAGCTTCATTACCTGTGCCTGCAGCTCAGGGGTGGTGTGCAGCCCCTTGCCGTAGAGGAATTCCAGGATAAAAGTAGTCACGATGAAAATCACAACAGCCGGTGCAGCCAGGTTCAGGATGAAATCCAAAAAGCTCAGGCCAACGGCGGAACCGATCATGATGTTTGGCGGATCGCCTACCAGGGTGGCAGTACCGCCAATGTTGGAAGCCAAAATCTGCGCCATCAGGAACGGCTTAACATCTACCTTCAACTGAGATGTAATACTAAAGGTTACAGGTACGGTCAAAAGCACGGTAGTAACATTGTCCAGCAAAGCGGAGCAGACAGCCGTCAGGGTGGCCAGGGCCAGCAGCAGCTTCATCGGCTGTGCCTTTACCCTCTGGGCAGCCCAGATTGCCAAAAAGTTGAACAATCCCGTCTCTGCCGTAATGTTGACAATAATCATCATACCCATCAAAAGACCGAGGGTATTGAAATCAATGTGATGAATGGCAGTTTCCTGGGAAAGGATGCCAAACATGATCATGAGCATCGCACCGAAAATACCAACAATAGTACGATGCACCTTCTCGGAGATAATCAGTGCATAAGCGATGATGAAAATTGTCACCGCAATAGTAGTAGAGTCAAACAAATTTATGCCTCCTTCTTATAAATACGCTTTTACCTTCGACCCAACGCATTTTCTTGGTTTTGTGCCACAGCACATGATTGGTACAATAACGCTGCCTTGAAAATCACTTGCGGACAGATTTTCCGCCGGTCTTCTGCCTGGTTTCCACCGGCTTGATGATAATGCTCTGCCCGTCCTTTTTGACCTTCATGGTGTAGTTCTTGATGCCGTCCCGGAAAAGCTCCATCTTCAGCTCCAGCAGCTTCCTGCCCAGCTCCTCTGTCAGCTCATCCGTAAAGCCTGTGAGGGCGATATTCTTCTCCGGCTTGGACAGGCCTGCCCGGGCACGGCGGCGCTTGTCCTCCGCTTCCTCTGCGGCCAGGAACTGGGATTCCAGCGTTACCTGCTCCACATAGCCCTGCAGCATATCCTTGTCAGACAGCCCCTTGGGAATTTTTGCCATGTCTTACCCCTTCTTTGCCTTCGCCCAGGAATCCTTCAGCCCTACCACCCGGTTGAACACCAGATGCTCAGGGGTAGAATCCTTATCAACCACATAATAACCCTGACGCAGGAACTGATAATGAGTCCCCTCACCTGTCAGGCGGACGCTTGGCTCAACGAGGGCGTCATGCAGCACCTCCAGGGAGTTCTTGTTCACAGCAGCCAGAAAATCTGCCGGAACCTCTCCCTTTTCATCAGTCTCAATGAGATAATCATAGAGACGGACCTCTGCCCTGACTGCATCCTCGGCAGAAACCCAATGGATAGTCCCCTTCACCTTGCGGTTTGCCGTAGCACCGCCGGTCTTGGACTCAGGGTCGTAGCTGCAGCGCAGCTCCCTGATGCTGCCATCCTCATTCTTCACTACCTCATCGCACTTGATGATGTAGCCGTGCTTCAGGCGCACCTCCCCATCAGGCTTCAAGCGGAAGAATTTCTTCGGAGCCTCCTCCATGAAATCCTCCTGCTCTATATACAGCTCCCGCGTAAATGGCACATAGCGGTGACCGCCCTTGAAAGGATGGTTCTCCGCCAGCATATACTCCTTCTGCCCCTCAGGGTAGTTGGTAATAACCACCTTCAGCGGGCGAAGCACTGCCATAATACGGTCAGCATTATTGTTCAGGTCATCCCGGACGCAATGCTCCAGCATAGCCACATCCACCAGGCTGTTGGCCTTGGCCACGCCCACCTCCCGGCAGAAAGCCCGGATGGCGGCAGGGGTATAGCCCCGGCGGCGCAGGCCGGAAATAGTCGGCATCCTCGGGTCATCCCAGCCGGACACATAGCCTTCCTCCACCAGCTGGCGGAGCTTCCGCTTGCTGGTAACGGTATTGGTGAGATTCAGACGGGCAAACTCAATCTGCCGCGGACGGGTAGCCGCATCAAAGCCAACAGCCTCCAGCAGCCAGTCATACAGGGGCCTGTGATCCTCAAACTCCAATGTACAGATGGAGTGGGAAATCCCCTCGATGGCATCCGACAGCGGATGGGCAAAATCGTACATCGGATAGATGCACCACTCATCCCCGGTGCGATGATGGGTGGCATGGGCAATGCGGTAGATGACAGGGTCCCGCATGTTGATATTCGGAGAAGCCATGTCAATCCTGGCCCGGAGCACCTTTTCACCATCGCCGAACTCACCGTTCTTCATGCGGGTGAACAAATCCATGTTTTCCTCAACGCTGCGGTTCCTGTAAGGGCTTTCCTTGCCAGCCTCTGTAAGAGTGCCGCGCATGGCACGGATTTCCTCCGCCGTGCTGTCATCCACATAGGCCTTGCCAGCCTGGATAAGCTGAACCGCAAAATCATACAGCTGCCCAAAATAATCAGATGCGTAAAACATCCTGTCATCCCAGCTGAAGCCCAGCCACTTTACATCCGCCTGAATGGAGTCAACGTACTCCACGTCCTCCTTCACAGGGTTAGTGTCATCAAAGCGCAGGTTGCACTTGCCCCCATACTGCTGGGCCAGCCCGAAGTTCAGGCAGATGGACTTGGCATGTCCCACATGCAGGTAGCCGTTAGGCTCCGGCGGAAAACGGGTATGAACCCCCTCCCCATAGCGGCCGTTCTGCAAATCATTATTTATTTCATTCTGGATAAAATTAGAAGTAGTATTCAAAATTTCAGGCATGAAATTTGCCTCCTTAATTAATCATCTTTAGTCCTGCTTATTATACCATAATTTGTATGATAAATCTAGATAAAATGCTGTACACTTTAATATTGATTTCTCGTAATGTATATTAGCTGCATACAACATCTTCAACTGCACATTTTTCAGCTACATATTTTTTCAGCCGCTGCACGCCCAGCTCCACCTGTGGCAGCTGAGGCAGGTTAGCTATGATGGCATCAATGTAGCCCTTGTCCCTGATCCGCTGCAATGTCCAGGCAAAATTCACGTCGTACACCCACATGAGGCGCACCAGCTTCCTGTCCTCATTGGTACGGATCATGGTGTAATCCACCTGCTGGCCGTTGACGAACCGCTCCAGGAACCCCGGTGCAAAGATGCCCTTCTCCCCGGTAGCCTCCCCATTTGGCCCCTTCATAAACCGCTGAATAGCGGCAGACTGCTGCCCGGCATCCTTATCCACCGTCAGGTAGGGAGCCAGCACCCGAAAAATATCCAGCTTGTCCGCATCCCGGATGAGCCTGGCAAACAAAAGCTTACGCTTAGAATTTGTCTGCTGAATTTCCTTCTTGTTGTGGTTGCCGATGGCAAATAGCAGTACCTCCCTATCAGCCTCTGTCAATTTGCCAAAAAAGGGCAGCTCCCTGATGACCTTGACGCCCAGATCCGCATGGTCCTCCGACTGGGCATCTACAAAGGTCTTGTACAGCTGCCACTGGCGAAACCGCCCCACATCATGCAAAAGCCCCGTCAGCTCCGCCAGCCCGGCATCCTGCTCATCCAGCTTCAAATGCAGTGCCAGCTCCCTGGCATGGGCAGTCACATAACCCGTGTGCTGCTCCTTCATGCGGATGCCAAACATTATATCCTTGTCATCACAGTAAAAGGATTTCATATATTCGTCCATCCATCGATGGGCTTCCTTCAATATTTCCTGCAAATACAACACCTCCTGCAAACAAAAAAATTGTACCAAAAATTTCCTCATTGTACAATAAGCATATCAGATTACTTTAGTGTATAATATATACATAAGCTAAAAACAAGGAGGTACACACATATGAAACTAGGTATCGCAGGCTCCGGCGGCATCGTCAAGGAAGTTCTTCTTGCCTTGCAGGAGGTAGAGGAAATACAGGTAACGGCTATCTTCGTCCGTCCCCACAGCCTGGAAAAGGGTGAAGCCCTGGCAGAACAGTACCATATCCCATCCATCTATACCGACTACAACGAATTTCTCCAGAACCCGGACATAGATTTCGTCTATATCGGGCTCATCAACAGCGCCCATTTCTCCTATACCCGGGAGGCGCTGCTGGCTGGCAAAAACGTCATCGTGGAAAAGCCATTTGCTTCCAATCTGAGGGAAGTAAAGCTGCTGGCAGAGCTGGCACAGAGCAAAAAGCTCTTTCTCTTTGAGGCGGTCTCCCTGCTGCACATGCCAAACTACGCCAAGCTCAGGGAACTGCTGCCACAGCTGGGCAGGATTACCATGGTGCAGGCAAATTACTCCCAGTATTCCAGCCGCTATGACAAGTACCTGCAAAAAGAGGTACTGCCGGCCTTTGACATTAACCTCTCCGGCGGTTCCCTCTACGATATCAACATCTACAACCTGAACCTGATCATCGGGCTGTTCGGTGCCCCGAAATCCGTTTCCTACATTGCCAACATCGGCTTCAACGGCATCGATACCTCCGGGGCCGCCCTGCTGCAATACGATGGTTTCCCGGCCATTGCCACAGGCGCCAAGGACTCAGACAGCCCCAGCGGCTGCACCATCCAGGGCGAAAAGGGCTGGCTACGCTGCGACGGCGTGCCGGGGGAGCTGCCTTCCGTTGACCTGTGCCTTAGGAAGCAGGAGCCGGAGCACTACGCCCTGAATGCCTATTCCCACCGCCTGGCCCATGAATTCAAGGACTTTGCCGATATCTTCGCCGCCGGTGACTTCGCCGCCCGTGACCATTACCTGACCATCTCCCTGCAAGTAGCCGAAACCGCCGAAAAAGCCCGCCTGTCAGCAGGCATCCATTTCCCAGCTGATAACTAAAAAAGGTCCTGTCACCAGCCAAAACCGGTGACAGGACTTTTAAATTAGCAGATTATATCATCTCATGCGACAGGCACAGCCCATTACATCAGACCGATGAGATGTGCGCCAATACCTACAGCAAACAGAGCCAGGATGATAACGATTGGAGAAACACCCTTCTTCAGCAGCCACATGCAGAGCAGAGTCAGCAGCAGCGGAACAAGGCCAGGAATGAGCACATCCAGGTTGTTCTGCAGGGTAGTAACCTTCACAGGCTCCAGAGCCATGCCGGAGGAGAACTGCTGGATAGCAGTCTTGATGCCCTCGCCGCCAGCAGGGAGCTGATCCCACTCGATATAAGCACCCTTGCTGAGCTGAATGCTGGAAACAACAGGGGCAAACTTAATGCTTACCCACCTCTGTACCAAAGCACCAAGCACGAACATACCCAGGATAGAAGCACCGCGGGTGATGTTGGTCAGCAGGTTGCCGGACAGGTTCTCAGTAATCTGGCTGCCAACCTTGTAGCCGAACTCCTGAGTATACCACATGAAACCAAAACGGAGAATGTTCCACAGAAGGAAGAACATGATTGGGCCAAGCATGTTGCCGTCCATAGCGATGGAAGCACACATTGCACCCAGGATAGGACGCAGGGTGAACCAGAATACAGGGTCACCGATACCGGCCAGAGGACCCATCATACCAACCTTAACACCCTGAATAGCAGCATCGTCAACAGCAGCGCCGTTGGCCTTCTCCTGCTCCAGAGCCAGGGTAACGCCTACGATTGGGGAAGCAACATACGGATGAGTGTTGAAGAACTCCATATGGCGCTTCAAAGCGGCAATCTGGTCAGCCTTTTCCTTATACAGCTTCTTGATGGCTGGAATCATTGCAAATGCATAACCACCGTTCTGCATACGCTCATAGTTCCAGGAAGCCTGCCAAAATGTTGAACGCAAGCAAACCATCAAACGGTCAGACTTGCTAAGAGTAATCTTGTTATCTGCCATGTCAATCACCACTTTCTCAATCAATAATCATCCAGAATATCGCCGATAGGGTCCTTGCTGCCGCCATTGCCGGAGCCGCCATTGCCGCCACCATTCTCGGACAGGTGGAGGTAAATCATAACCATAGCCATAGCGATAGCACCCAGGGAGATAAGGGTGATTTCAGTCAGTGCAGCCACGCAGAAGCCCAGGATAAGGAATGCCCAGGTCTCCTTGTTGGCAATCATGTTGATAACCATAGCATAACCTACGGCAACAACCATGCCGCCGCCGATAGCCATACCGGTGGTCAGCCACTCAGGAATGGACTGCAGGCCTGCCTGTACAACCTCTGCAGGAATGAAGCAGAGAGCAACAGCAGGAATAGCGATACGGGCACCCTGCATGAGCACGGCCACAATCTGCCAGAACTCAATAGCAGCGAAGCTGCCCTTCTCAGCAGCACCGTCCATCATGTGAACAATAGGCACGGACAGAGTACGAACAATCATGGTGGTGAACAGGCCTGCTACTGCCAGAGGAATAGCAATACCGATAGCGGTAGGAATACCGGCTACGCCCTGCCCGCCCTGAATGAGGATAATAGCGGAAGCAACGGATGCCAAAGCAGCATCAGGAGCAACAGCAGCACCGATATTTGCCCAGCCCAGTGCAATCATCTGAAGAGTACCGCCCAGGATGATACATGGCACAGGATCACCGGCAACAATACCAATCAAGGAGCAAGCCAGGATTGGCTGATGGAATTCAAATTCATCCATTACGCTCTCCATACCAGCCAGGAGAGATACGATAATAATACCAATTAAGGTAAGAGTACCCATAATATAACCTCCAAATCTTTAATTGGACAATTTTTATAAAAAAAATAATTACTTTAGGCCGTCCTCTGCCTTCTTGATCAAAGCATCAAGATTGTCAGCTGCATCAGCAGGCACCTTGCGCACGTCGAAGGAAATGCCCAGCTTCTTCAGCTCCTTGAAGGTATCAACATCCTTCTGATCCATGGAAATAACCTTGTTTACCAGCACCTTGCCTACGGAATGAGCCATGGAGCCAATGTTCAGCTGCTTGATGGATACGCCTGCCTTGATAACAGCCAGGGCATCCTGAGGGTTCTCAAAAAGAAGCATAGCCTTGGTTGCGCCAAAGCGAGGATCCTTCTCCACCTCGATAATCTTCTTCAAAGGAACAACATGCGCCTTTACACCCGGAGGCGCAGCCTTGGTAATCAGGCCCTTGCGCAGCTCGTCCTTTGCAACAGCATCGGATACAACGATGATGCGGTCAGGCTTTACGCTCTTGGTCCAGCTGGTTGCCACCTGGCCGTGAAGCAGACGTGAGTCAACACGGGCCAGTACATACTTGATGTGGCCGTCGCCCAGCACAGTGCCCTCCGGAATAGCACCTACAGCTTCCGGCGCAGCAGCAGCTGCAGCAACCGGAGCAGGCTCCAGAGACTCAGGCATTACGGTAACGCCCTCACGGGATGGGCCAAGAATGTTCTTTGCCATATCATGAGCAGAAATATTCTCGTCACCCATGCGCTCGCCCAATGCAGTAATCAGCATTGGCAGGCTGAGGCCGGTAACGATAGCCCACTTGTCCTCGTGGCCGTTCAGAATCGCGCTGGACTGGTTGAATGGTGTGCCACCCAGCAAATCCACTAAGAAAATAACCTCGTCCTTGTTAGAAAGAGACTCTACAGCAGCCAAAAGCTTCTCACGGAACTTGTCCGGGCCATCCTCCGGCAGCAGCGTAACTGCAACCAGGTCTTCCTGAGGCCCGAAAACCATTCCGGCTGACTGCTTAACTCCTTCTGCCAGCCCACCATGGCTGGCCAAAATAATCCCTGTCATATTAGTCCTCCCCTCTGACAGAAAAGCCGTTTTGGTTGTTTCATTTCAACCATATTGTATTGTAACACATTTCATCTCATTTATAAACCATTTTTATAAGTAAATTTTATCATTATAAATTTCACATATTTTCATTTTTATTAATATTATATCATAAATTTTCTTTAGTATAAAAGCTCAGCTAAGTAGGAAATAATAATATTTTTTAATAGGTATTATTGTGTAAAACAAAAATTTTTTATTATTATTTTATTCTTTATGCCTTTATTGTACATTTTTGGTTTTTTGAACTTTTTCGGGAATTTTTGCACTATTTCATAAAAACCAATAAAAAGTTACATCAAACGAGATATGCTTTGACAATAGGATATATTTTATTTATAATAAGGATATAAATTTTATTGTATATATGTAAGAGAAAGGAAGAAGTAACTATGTCTTACCCATTATTAATGCAGGCTCCTGTCAAGGATTACATCTGGGGCGGCACCAAGCTCCGGGAAAAATACAACAAGGTTTCCGCAGCCGACAAGCTGGCTGAGAGCTGGGAGCTTTCCTGCCATCAGGATGGTCCCAGCATCATCGCCAACGGCGAGGCACAGGGCAAAACCCTGACTCAGTACATTCAGGAACAGGGCAGGGGCATCCTGGGCAGCAAGGCGCAGGCCTTTGAGAACTTCCCTATCATGATTAAGCTCATCGATGCCAAGGACAACCTGTCCGTGCAGGTTCACCCTGACAACGAATACGCCCTGAAAAACGAGGGTGAATACGGCAAGACCGAGATGTGGTACGTCATCGAGGCAGAGCCGGGAGCAGAGCTTCTCTATGGCGTAGAGAAGAAAATCACTGCCCAGGAGCTGGCTGACAGCCTGCAAAATGGCACCATCACCGACATCTGCCATCATGCGCCGGTAAAGAAGGGAGACGTCTTCTTCATTCCTGCCGGTACCATCCACGCCATCGGCAAGGGCATCCTGCTGGCAGAGGTGCAGCAGAACTCCAACACCACCTACCGCCTCTACGACTACGGCAGGCTGGGCAATGACGGCAAGCCACGGCAGCTCCATGTGAAGCAGGGCTCCGAGGTGTGCTCCCTGGAGCCGCTGCCTTTAAAGGATGAGAAGGAAATCGTCGCCCTTTCCCCTGACTGCCGGGGAGAGCTTCTGGCAGCCTGCGACTATTTTACCACCTACGGGGTAAAGGTTGACGGAACTGCCAGCCTGACCGCAGGTAGCGAATCCTTCCAGACCTTCACCGTACTGGAGGGCAGCCTCACCCTGACCGCCGGGGAAACCCTGCTGGA
>OBLI01003894.1_pt1 | contig 11076 bp, 11 predicted proteins | sample 1519701 | NCBI WGS metagenome assembly OBLI01 (sample SAMEA3663005, study PRJEB22513) | pig gut metagenome | biome: pig gut; feature: pig-associated habitat; material: faeces | place: France | collected 2012 | reverse complement strand
CAAGTCCTGCAATCTTTCCTGCGTCCTTTGTTGCCTGACGCTGTGCATCATTGAAGTAAGCTGGAACTGTGATAACTGCTTCTGATACAGTCTCACCAAGATATCCCTCTGCATCTGCTTTTAACTTCTGGAGTACCATTGCTGAAATCTGCTGTGGAGAATACTGCTTATCATCAATTGAAACCTTGTAATCCTCACCCATATGTCTCTTGATAGATGAAATTGTCTTCTCAGCGTTTGTAACAGCCTGACGCTTTGCAGGCTCACCAACAAGTCTCTCACCTGTTTTTGTAAAAGCTACAATTGAAGGAGTTGTTCTAGCACCTTCCTGATTAGCGATAACAGTAGGCTGTCCACCTTCCATAACTGCAACACAACTGTTTGTTGTTCCTAAATCAATACCAATAATCTTGCCCATTTTATTTTCCTCCTAATATAAAATAATTGATTGTTTGCTAATTTATTTACTGCACTACAGATACCATTGAATGTCTTATGACTGTATCTTTGTACATATAACCTTTTTGAAGTTCGCTGGCAACAGTTCCTGCTTCTAATTCCTCATTCTCAACCTGCATTACTGCGTTGTGATATTCAGGGTCGAATTCTTTTCCGACACACTCTATTGCCTTAACACCTATTCCATCAAGCTCAGTCATGAGCTGCTTGTATATTTTATCCATTCCATCGACAAAAGCATCATCTCTTTGTTCTTCCGGAACAGCCGCAAGTCCTCTTTCGAAATTGTCTACAACTGGCAAAATCTTCTCTATGATAGTTCTTGCACCCATATCAAACATCTGGCTCTTTTCTTTGTCTGTTCTTTTTCTGAAATTATCAAACTCAGCCATCTGACGCTTAATTCTGTCATTGAGTTCTTCTATCTGTTCATCTCTTTTATCTTTTTTCTTCTTGAACAAGCCTTTTTTTTCATCGACGTTCTGTTCCTCTGTCGCATCTTCTTCTGCTTCAGCTGTATTCTCTTCTGATGTTTCTGCCTCTACAGTCTCTTCGGCCTCTTCTGTAACCTCTGTATCAACTTCTGTTTCTTTTGTCTCTTCAGCTTCTAATTTAATATCTTCTGCCATTATATAATTCCTTTCTATGATTCATCCTTATTCTTTCCCAAAATTCCGTCGAGCTGTAATTTCAAATTCTTAAGATTATCCATTACATTCTCATAATCCATTCTCTTGGGACCTACTATACCAATAGTACCTTTGACGCCTTCTCCTACGACACTACAGTCTTTCATAGTCTGAATAGGTGATTCATTTCCTATATATACCTGAATACCGGTTTCATTATTTGAATCTGCAAGAGATTCAGATACAAGGCTCTTAAGTTCCTCTTTCTCCTCGAATGCTGACAACAAATTCGTCACACTCTCGGTATCAGAAAGCTCAGGGTATTTTAGTATATTGGTAGCACCACTCGTATAAATCTGTAAATCTTCATTCTCACTGAGTGTACGTGCCAAAGTATCAAGGACATCATTTACAATGCTTGAATGTATTCCTGCCTGTTCCTTAAGCTTAGCTATTGTAACTAAGTTTATCTCACTAAGTGCCAGTCCGTTAAGCGAAGTATTAAGCAAAATATTAAGCTTAAGCATCGTCTCATTATCTACCGGCTCCGAAATCTCAATCATCTGGTTCTTTACGATGTTGCTGTTTAAAACAATAACCGCAAGAATCTGTGTATCATCAACTGCTGATAACTGGATAAATTTAATCTTGTTAAGATTATATGAAGGTGCTGACACCAGTGTTGCATAATTCGTATTATTTGCCAACAGCTTCGCAGCCTGCTTTAATACATGCTCCATTTTCTCGGTCTGTTCTAAAACGAACTCCTTCATCTCAGATACTTCTTTATCCTTTTCCATAATGAGATGATCTACATAAAAACGATATCCTTTATCAGATGGAATACGTCCAGCCGATGTATGAGGCTGCATGATGTATCCCAGTTCTTCCAAATCAGACATCTCATTTCTGATAGTCGCCGAACTAAGATTCAAATCTGTGTACTTTGAAATAGTTCGAGACCCAACCGGTTCACCAGTTGCAAGATAGTTACGAATAACTGCATCTAATATTTTAATTTGTCTCTCAGATAACTCCAGTTGTTCTTTATCTTTATCCTTATCCATCGCTTTCTCCATCTTGTTAGCACTCGTTTAATTGGAGTGCTAATATCTTTTCTGTTAATAAAATAGCACCACGATGTTCCTTTGTCAACACCTAGGTGCTAAATTAATTATAAAAATAAAATAAACTTTTATTCTTAGTCCTGCAAAAATTTTGCCATACAGTAGTTACTAATATCCTGCCCCTTTTCAGTCAGATATATGTATCCTGCTCTTGCCTCCATAAGCCCTTCTCTTCGGAGCTCATCTATCTGCTCTTTATATATAGCTTCTATCTGAATCTGGAACTGATTTTCGAAATCATATCTCGAGATTCCCCTGTTCATACGAAGTCCAAGAAACATAAATTCTTCCATCTGCTCTTTTCTTTCAACAGGAGTTGTTTCAACAATTATTTCCTCACCAGACAAATATTTGTATATATCCTTTGTATTTGTACAGCGGACATTCTCTATTAGAGAAGCTGCACCTAGTCCTATTCCAAGATAATTCTCCCTGGTCCAGTATCCAATATTGTGTCTGCATTCATATCCCTTCTTTGCAAAATTAGATATCTCATACTGCTTATATCCGGCTTCATCGAGCGTCCTTTGTGTCGCTTTGTACATCCTGTACACTTCATCTTCATCTGGAAGTACATCCGGTTTCATTCCTGCTTCCTGTTTTACCATGTCAAATTTGTATTCATCATAAAACGGTGTATTTTTCTCTATTATAAGAGAATATGCCGAAATATGCTCAGGCTTTAACCTTATAACCTTGTGTAATGTATCAAGCATTTTCTCTGTGGTCTGCTTTGGAAGTCCGCTCATAATATCAACATTGATATTGTCAAAGCCTGCAACTCTTGCTGATTCATAACTCTTTAGAAACTGATCATACGTATGTATTCTGCCAAGTATCTTCAGTTCATCATCATCCGCTGACTGTAATCCAATTGAGAGTCTGTTAATACCGCTTTGCTTATATATAAGTAGTTTGCGTGATGTCAGAGTTCCCGGATTACACTCTATTGATATCTCAGCATCCTTTGCCACGTCAAAAGACTTATACACATATAACATAAGCGACTGAATGAGACTTTCATTCATCCAGCTTGGCGTACCTCCACCTATATAAATTGTAGAAACCTTATATTCTTCCATATTCTGACCGTAATATTTGATATCACGTATCAGCGCATCAAAATACTTTTCCTGCATTTTTTCATCTGCAGGAAAAGATAAGAAATCACAGTATGCACATTTTTTTATACAAAAAGGAACATGAATATATAGTTCAAGATTCTTTTTCATCCTTAGTCCTCATCCAATTTCAAGACACTCATAAATGCCTCCTGTGGTATCTCTACATTACCAACCTGACGCATTCTCTTCTTTCCTTCCTTCTGTTTCTCAAGAAGCTTCTTCTTTCGGGATATATCACCACCATAACACTTGGCAAGGACATCCTTTCTCATAGCTTTGACAGTCTCTCGCGCAATAACTTTGCCGCCGACTGCTGCCTGAATCGGTATCTCAAACAAATGTCTTGGAATCTCTCCCTTAAGTCTTTCACACATTCTTCGACCTCTGTCATAAGCACTCTCTTTGAATACTATAAACGACAGCGCATCAACCATCTCTTTGTTAATAAGTATATCGAGCTTAACCAGTTCTGAACGCTCATAGCCCTTCATCTCATAATCAAATGAAGCGTACCCTCTTGAACGTGACTTAAGTGCATCGAAAAAGTCATATATTATTTCATTAAGAGGCAAATCATATTTGATAAGAGCTCTTGTCTCCTCAATATATTCCATACTGATATATATACCTCTTCTCTCCTGACAAAGCTTCATAATCGCCCCGACATAATCACTGGTCACCATAATCTCAGCTGATACATATGGTTCCTCCATATATTCAATCTCTGACGGGTCAGGCAAATTAGAAGGATTAGTCAAATCAATAACTTCCCCATCTGTTTTATGAACTTTGTAGATAACACTCGGTGCTGTCGTAACAAGGTCAAGGTCAAACTCTCTCTCCAAACGCTCCTGAATAATCTCAAGATGAAGAAGTCCCAAAAATCCACATCTGAATCCAAATCCAAGTGCAAGTGAAGTCTCTGCCTCAAAATAAAGTGATGCATCATTTATCTGAAGCTTCTCCAACGCATCTCTTAAATCCGGATATTTGGCACTGTCTGCCGGGTACATTCCACAGTAAACCATAGGATTAACCTTCTTATATCCCGGAAGTGCCTCATCACATGGTCTGTCAACAGTTGTAACAGTATCGCCTACACGTGTGTCCCTAACATTCTTGATGCTGGCTGCAATATATCCAACCATACCTGCTGACAATTCATCACATGGGATAAACTGCCCTGCGCCAAAATATCCTACCTCAGTGACAATATCCTGCGCTCCGGTTGCCATCATTTTTATTTTGTCTCCAACCTTTACTGTTCCCTCTTTAAGTCTGCAAAATACAATTACGCCTTTGTATGAATCATAAATTGCATCAAAAATAAGAGCCTTAAGAGGAGCCTTTGGGTCTCCTGTTGGTGCTGGAATTTTCGTAACAATCTGCTCTAATACATCTTCTATATTAAGACCAGTCTTTGCCGAAATCCTTGGTGCATCCTCTGCTTCTATACCTATTACATCCTCTATCTCCTGAATTACTTCATCCGGTCTTGCACTAGGGAGATCAATCTTGTTTATTACTGGGAAGACATCCAGATCATGATCTAATGCCAGATATACATTGGCAAGAGTCTGTGCCTCGACACCCTGCGCCGCATCTACAACAAGAATCGCACCATCACATGCCGCAAGGCTTCTTGATACCTCGTAATTAAAATCCACATGTCCCGGGGTAAAAATATATTCTTCCCCATCCTTTGCTGTATATATGATACGAACCGCCTGTGATTTGATAGTAATTCCTCTTTCTCTCTCAAGGTCCATATTGTCAAGAACCTGAGCCTGCATCTCACGATTGGTCAGAGTTCCTGTCTTCTCTATTATACGGTCTGCAAGCGTTGACTTACCATGATCAATATGTGCGATAATACAAAAATTTCTTATTTTATTCTGATCAATTGACATTTTATTTCCTCACTTCATTTTTGTCTCTTACCAATATAATAATAAATCGACTTAAAAACAACTAGTTTTTAACAACTTATCTTTTATATCGTCCGATGCAAAGCTCATTTCCACAGAATCTTTATAGATTTTCTTTATATCATCACTATTAAAATCATATATCCGGCTAAGCATTTCCCATTCCTTTGTACAGGTTGTATTGCTGACAGTTCTGTTATCAGTATTAATGCTAATCATGACATCATTCTTAAAATATTCAGTAAATGGATAGTTTGCAAAATCATCAATTGCCTTAGTCTGAATATTGCTGTTCGGGCACATCTCAATACCAATCTTTTTCTGACTGCACTGTCTGATGATGTCCGTCCTGCCCTTCATGGCAATTCCATGACCTATTCTTCCTGCTCCAAGCTCTATCGCTTCTATTATGTTATTCGCATTGCCACACTCGCCCGAATGAATGGTAAAAGGTATTCCCAGACGCTTTGCCTCATCAAAAAATTCCTTGTATTCAAGATTAGTATGTAGCTTTTCATCCCCTGCTATATCACAGCCTACAACACCCGCATTGAATAACTCCATGGACTGATGCAAAACAGAAATATTCGTATCCATGTCAAGGTGTCTCATTGCACACACTATTATTCCAGAAAATATTCCATAATCATTCTGAGCTCTATTTAATCCTCTTTGCACACTCTCTATGATTTCAGGAATTTTAAGACCTTGGGAAGTTGAGAAAATCGGAGCAAATCTCACCTCTATATACTTAACATTCTCTGCTGCTGCATTCTTTGCCAGATCATATGCAGACTCTTCCAACCCATGCTGCGTCTTATCGGAAGGTCAAATCTCTCAAGATACTCTGCAAGACTTGAACAATCATCCGGTGCTTCTAACTTTCCTTTTAATTCTTCTTCCGGCATATCTATTCCTTTTTCTTGTAAAAGCCTGCTTGTAACATCAATACTCATAGAACCATCCAGATGACAATGCAGTTCTATCTTTGGTATATCCCTAAAGTTCATAGACACCTCCCACACTATACTTACTTAAGCTCATTCAAAATCGAAGTACCGATTGTATTATCAGGCATTTCAACCCCAAAATTATCAGCTATTGTCGCACCTATCACACCAAAATTGTCAACATCATCTATTCTTCCCGATTCCGTAAATGACGGAGAAAATGCTAAAAACGGAACTTTTTCTCTTGTATGATCTGTTCCCTTATAAGTCGGGTCATTTCCGTGGTCGGCCGTTATTATAAGAAGATCATCTTTTTTTAACACATCAAGAAGTTCTCCTAATTTAACATCGAATTTCTCTATCTCTTTGGCATATCCAACCGGGTTTCTTCTATGTCCCCATAGTGCATCGAAATCTACAAGATTTGTAAAACACAGCCCTGTAAAATCACTTCCTGCAATCTCGATTGTCTGCTCCATACCATGCACACTGCTATCCGAATGGTTACTTTGCGTAATTCCCTCACCATCAAATATATCGCTTATCTTTCCTACGGAAATCACATCAAACCCACTATCTTTTAATGAATTAAGAACAGTTCTGCCAGTTGGCTTAAGGGCATAATCACGTCTGTTACTTGTTCTTTTAAATTCACCTGCACGCTCTCCTACATATGGTCTGGCAATCACTCTGCCAACTCTCCATCTCTCATCCATAGTCAGCTCTCTTGCTATCTCGCAAAATTGATATAACTTATCCAGTCCCATATAATTTTCATTCCCGCATATCTGTAAAACCGAATCTGCTGATGTATATACTATGACTTTATTGTCTCTTATCTCCTGCTCGCCCAACTCATCAAGTATAGCAGTACCACTTGCAGCTTTATTACCAACTATTTTTCTGCCAAATCTCTCTTCTAAGGCAGTAATCAGTTCATCCGGAAATCCATTATCTGTAAATGTAATAAAAGGTTTGGTAGTATGAATACCCATCATTTCCCAATGCCCTGTCATAGTATCCTTACCATTACTCTTTTCATTCATAGCCATATAATATCCAAGTGGCTTATCCACCGGACTTACCTGCTTTAATTCTTTTAGATTGGCAAGTCCAAGCTTTCTAAGGTTAGGAATATCAAATATATCTACGCTTTGCGATATATGACCTAATGTATCTGCTCCTGCATCATTGAACTTTGCCGAATCAGGCATAGCTCCTATCCCCATCGAATCCAGTACTATTGTAAAAATTCTCTTAAATCTCATATATTTCTCCTAGTTTAATATCCAGCTCCCTTATCCTGATTTTTGATTATTTTTATTATACGGCTTGTGCCAAGTCGTGTTGCCCCAAGCTCGATAAATTTTCTCGCATCATCCAAAGATGCAATACCACCTGCTGCCTTAATTCTGACATTGTCTCCTACATGCTCTGCAAATAATTCTACATCCTCAAATGTCGCTCCAGCAGTAGAAAAACCTGTAGATGTCTTTATAAAATCAGCACCAGCCTCAGTTACGATTTCACACATTTTAATCTTTTCATCCTCGCTTAAGAGGCAGGTTTCAATAATAACTTTAAGTATTTTATCTCCGCAGGCCGACTTAATTTCTTTAATCTCATTCAATACATACTCATAATTTCCGGCCTTTAGTTGCCCAACATTAATAACCATATCAATCTCTTTTGCTCCATTTGCAATGGCATCTTTGGTCTCAAATACTTTGGTGGCCGTCGTACAGTTTCCATTTGGAAAACCAATTACAGTACATACTGCCATCTTATCGCCCATGTACTCACTTGCCTGCCTGACATAGCATGGTGGAATACATACAGACGCTGTACCATATTTCATGGCATCATCACATATCTGCTTTATCTCCTCCCATGTACTAGTCTGTAACAATAATGTATGGTCAACCATTTTCAAAATTTCTTTATTATCCATCTTCCTCACCTTTTCTCAATTCAAATTCTGTGGTCCAAAGCCCTGTGGCAACAGCTCTTCAAGCTTGTACACAACGCTTTTGCCTTTATCTTCAAGTATTATTTCGAACTCTTTGGGATTACAAAACTCCATCATTACCTGTCTGCATACTCCGCATGGTGCACACATTGTAAGTTCATCATTGTTATCGCTCCCATATCCACCTACAATTGCAATAGCCTCAAACTCTCTTTCGCCCTCACTTACCGCCTTGAAAAAAGCAGTTCTCTCCGCACAGTTTGTGGGTGTATATGCTGCATTTTCAATATTGCAGCCTGTGTAAATCTTCTGCCCTTTTGTCAGCAGTGCTGCACCCACACAAAAGCCGGAATACGGCGCATAAGCTTTCTTTCTGGCATTATGAGCTGCCTCTAACAGCTTGTCTCTATTCATTTTCTTTCTCCTGTTGTATCAAAATTCTTATTGCTTCTATCGCAGTCTTTATTGCCATACTTGTATCATGAACCTGATCATTTGGCAGACCTTTCTTTGCCCGCTCCTGATTTGCCACTACAAGAAGACAAGTTCCTACACGAACACGCAAAAAGCCTCCTGCAATAAAAAGTGCTGCTGACTCCATCTCCGACGCAAGACAACCCATTCTTATCCATGCCTGCCACTTATCCTCAAGCTCATAGCTTACCGGCATTATCTCTGGTTCATGCTGTCCGAAAAATGAATCCTTACACTGCACAACACCTGTGTGATTTCTTACACCTATCTTCTTTGCTCCCTCTATCAATGCACTTGTGACACCAAAATCCGCAACAGCCGGATACTCTATAGGTGCAAACTCGCGGCTTGTCCCTTCCATCCTTACAGCACCTGTTGCAATTACAACATCGCCACCAAGTACCTCTTCCTGCATACCGCCACATGTTCCTACTCTTATAAATGTATCCGCTCCACATTTTGACAGCTCATCTATGGCAATAGCCGCTGATGGTCCACCTATTCCGGTAGATGTAACACTTACCTTTACTCCCTCAATTGTCCCTGTATATGTAACATACTCTCTGCTGTCGGCAATCAGGACCGGATTATCGAAATACTCTGCTATTTTCTCACACCTCTTTGGGTCGCCAGGTAAAATAACATATCTGCCTACATCCCCCGGACCTACACCTGTATGATACTGTTTTCCTGAACCCTCTGTATAATCAACCATTATATAGTACCTCCTATATGCTTATATCTAAAGTTTACATCTTTATCATAATTTTACAACTCTTATTTTCGTATTACTTTACTGATTACATTGGCAAGTGGAATCATTGCATTTTTTGCTTCCTCTAGTGTATTCGTCTGCGCACCTACTTCTACAAGCATTGTCTTAGGGCACACATGCATATTGTATCTATACCCCTTCAAATAAATTCTTCGTGTAAGTCCCGGATAGTATTCTGCTGCTTTAAACTGCATCTGAAATGACATAGCAAGCTGTGTGTCTATGTATGGATTTTTCAAATACTCTATTTCTCCAACTGAATTCGTATAGCTTAAGCCATTAAAAAACATAATCTGAGCAGTCTTTTTACCATCTATATCAGTAACAAGTCTTGTACCCTCGAGCACTCCATCTCTGTGCAAATCTATCACGAGCTGAATGCTCGGATGCTCTTTTATTATTTTTTTGATTTTCGACTCTGCATTTGAATATGCATGGTCTCTGTCATTTACATCATATTTTCCTTTGTGATGCAGAACCTTAAATCCATATTCTTCTTCAAGAATCTGTGCCAGGTAATCTCCTACCCCAATTACTGTAGTCGACTCATCTCCCTTTACCGAATCACTGTAGCCCTCCTGAGAATGTGTATGATAAATAAGAATCTGCGGACCGTCCACATCTTCCTGTATAGACAAATCTGCTCCCAATAATTTTTCTACATCAAGCTTATCCGCACTTATTGACGTAGAAGAATCCACCTGATAAAAAGTTTTCTTAAGACATGCTACATCCTTTAGCTTCTCTATATCTATCTCGATTGCCTTAACATCTCCTTTTTCGCTTTTTACTTCTTCTTTTTTCTCACTCTCAGGAGGCTTAACTGCCTCATAGTTTTCTTTTAAAAGATTCTCCATCTGAGAGTTTTCATCTGCTGCAAGCTTTGCATAATCTAACTGTTCATCCTCTTTTACTATATTTTTTTGCTCATTTTCAATACTGTATCCACAATATATCCCAATGATGCACAGAAAAACAAAACATATACAAAATATCTTTTTTTGCATAGCATCACCATCCTCATAAATAAATTTATATGAATGACGCAAGCTTTTTATTCTTCTGAAAATGCTATATTAAGTCCTTCTGAGAGCATAAAGCTAAGCTGCTTTATTGTTCCATCAATATCCTTTGGTGTTACAAACATTCCATGAAGCTGAGGCTCCATAAATTTCTCTGCCATATCACGATTCGTATTTACCGCATCTGATACAATTGTCGCTGCATCTACAACAGTAGGGATTCCAATAGAAATAACTGGTATTCCTATGGTATTTTTATTGATTGCATTCCTGTGATTGCCCACACCACTGCCCGGCACGATACCAGTATTTGTAAGCTGAATAGTTCGTCCTAATCTCTTAGTACTTCTAGCTGCAAGCGCATCAATTGTAATTACGCAATCAGGGTGTGTCTCATTCAGACATTCCATACCTGTTTGTGCCATCACTCCCGGAACAAGACCACTTATTCTGTTTACCTTGTCTTTTCCAAAAGCATACACACCATATTCCTTCATTATGTGCCGGGTAATAAACAGATTGTCTATCACGCGTGGGCCAAGTGCATCAGGCGTTACATCGCGATTTCCAAGTCCGACAACAAGTACGTCATAGCTATCCCTTTTTACTATATCACCTA
>OBLI01003893.1_pt1 | contig 11080 bp, 7 predicted proteins | sample 1519701 | NCBI WGS metagenome assembly OBLI01 (sample SAMEA3663005, study PRJEB22513) | pig gut metagenome | biome: pig gut; feature: pig-associated habitat; material: faeces | place: France | collected 2012 | reverse complement strand
GTAACAATGTCTGTAAATGCCTTTAAAGCTGCTTCTGAATCTTTCTTTGATAGATCTGTTTTTTCTGCAATTGCAGAAATTAATTCTGTTTTGTTCATTCGTTTTGCTTCTCCTTTTTTTTGTTATATATGTTTTAGCAGAAAAATAATTGAAAAATTATTTAACCTCTGCAAAGGTTTTATTTTGTTTTTACAGGAAGCAAAACTTGCTTCCTGTAATGCCAAGTTTTACTTGGTCAAAAATAGAAAGGAAAAAATTTCGATGAGTTAACGGAACTATTGTAATTAACTCATCTACCATTTAAGAAGCTTTTAATAACTGACGTTTATTTTCATATAGAGAATATGATAAAAGCTTCTTGTTGAATACTTCCTACCGTGACAGTGGGAGTATTCTTTCGTTTCTGTTTACATTGTTTATCCTATAAAATATAAGAGGGCACTCTTTTATTGTAAGTGAAAAACTTTGTAAACAAAATATGGAATTTTATTAAAGCACATATAGTATAGGATATACATTTAATATTTGATTACTTTTTCAAAAATAAACGTACCCTTTACTTATTTACATCATAAGTATAGGACTTTTATAGATATAGCATCTTGTCATACAGCTATTTAATAAAAAAGACACCTACTATTAGTAGATGTCTTTAACATGATTAAAAAATTGAAGTAAATTCGTTCTTTTCTTTAATGGTATTTTCAATATCAGAATGATTTACGCTTGCAATTATAACATGATCATAATCATTTTTATTTGCAATTAATAAATCTAATAATTTTGAGAATGTTTCCTTGTCGAGAACTGACAACTCATCAATCATAAGCATTTTTGTTCCTGACAATTCATTAAGCATATCCATTATAATAAATAACATATACGCTCTTTCTCCGCCTGATAAAGAAGAATATGGCAGATAATCATCGTTATTTTTACTCATTGTAATAACAATACCATTTTCTGCTTCAAATTTAAAAGAGTATTCCGAATTACTTGATTTTTTATTGCAAATATCTTCAAATAATTTTAGGTAATATTCAATAATAGAAGTCTTTACAATTCCTTTTGGTTCAAGGGCTTTAACCATTTTGTCATAATCAGACACTAATGTTTCAAGTGTAGTGATTTGTGTTCCAAGTTTTAGTCCTTCTTCATACTTTGTAAGAACTTTTAATTCTTCATTTAAGCTCTTTTTAATTTCAGCAGATGGGGCTTCTACTTTTACAGGTTTTTCAACCATCTGAGGTTTTGCCTTTTCCAGATTTGCTTTATAATTTACAAGCGCCTGATACTGTTCGTATCTTTTCTGGGTGTTTGCATATTTATCAGCTCTCTTTTCATTTTCTGAAATCTTATCGTCTGTTTTTTTAATTTCAATTTCAAGAGATTCTAATCCCTCTTTCGTTTTATTAATGGTTTCAACCAGTTCTGCTTTAACTTTCGTCTTGTCCTGATTGCAAACGATTTTATCTGAAATAGGACAAACCGGCTTGTTGAGGTTCTCCAGTGTGCTATTAAGCTGTTTAAGCGCAATTTGCATGCTGTTTTTTGTATTTAACTGATTTGTTTTTGTTTCTGTCAGAGATTTTTTTTCAGCTAAAATAGCAGCTTTTTCATTTTCATCTGGCTTAACTATATTAGTAGCCTTTGAAAGTTTTTCTTCAACTTCTTTCATAGATGAATTATATCTTTCAAGGTTATTTGTAAACACTTTGTATGCATTTTCCTTTTCCAGATATGCTTTATAAATTGCTTCTTTTTCATGGAACTCTTCAATTGATTTTTCAATTGCAGCTCGGTCTTTTTGTGGCTTTATCTTAGGACATTCCTTATAAAGAATTTTCTTTTGTTCCCATTCTTTTTTTAATTCTTTTCTTTTTTCTCTGCAGACCTGCTCTAATTTATCAATTTCATTCATTCCGAATTTACCTTCAGGCAGTCCATTCTCACAGATTTTTAACATACCGATTGTAGAATTCTGTATATATCCTATAATCAGTTCTGTTGTTAAATCTTCAGGAATGTAATCTAGAATAAACGCTGATAAATCCTGCGGTTTCATAGCCGCAATAACATCTGCAGATGACAGTATCTTTAATTTATCTACTGCGATTCCACACCAATTTTCAATTGATGCGTTAAGCTCTCCTACTGTAACTGTGTGTCCATTGATTTTGCATGTAGTTGGCTTGTTTTGTTTTTTGCAACGTGTGATTTCCATTAATTCACCATCATTATTGAGTACCTGCGCACTTACTATCGCTTTATCTGTTTTAATATTAATGACATTTCCCAATTCTTCTCCAGTCAGCAAATATCTTATTGCAGCCAAAAGCGATGTTTTTCCGATACCGTTTACTCCACATAATGAACCTAATTGTGGCAGCGCACCTTCAAATTTTTCAATTCCTCTAAATCCTTCAATTTTAATTTTCTCGATTTTCATGTATATTCCTCCTGTTTTTCAATATTTACAATCAAAGTATAGGAATATTTTTTAAAAAAAAATAAAGCATCTTTATGATCAACAACATTAAGTTAAGAATCGTTCAGACAATTTTTCTGTCTGGGTGGTTTCTTTTTGCTAAAATATCCGTTAAGTTAAGGATAGACATACAGACTTTCAGGCACAAAAATAACAGGCTCATTGCCTGTTTTTCGTCTGTAAAATATTTGACCGCACAGCTTTAAGACATACTCACGTATGCCTTTATGCAACTCTGTATAAGAAATAAACTGCTGGTTTCGGTGTTACTTTGCGTCTATCTGCTCTGTTCGGTCTGATAGGCAGAATATAATGCCTTATCTTTTCTTCTGTGTCTGGCGGTTCATCCCCGATATATCTGAAGAAGTCCAGACAAATGTATATTCCCATAGTGTAATTTGCCTGATATTGCCACTTTCTGCCTTTATCATTATCTATAACTACATGCATCGTAATTCTCTCGCAGAAGTTATACATGACAATTCTTGCAAAGATTTCCTGCAACACGGAATCAGGTTTTCTTGCATGAAAGTTCGTCACTCCGATGGCGTATTTAAGCTCTCTGAAACTTGTTTCTATACCCCATCTCAAGTGATACAAATATTTCAGCACCGATGGCGGGAACTTATCTTTCGGAAGGCTCGTCGCTATCGTTTCCCATGTATTCTCGGATATTTTGAACCTTACAATACGGACTTTCAGGCTGTACGGAGACTCAAAATCCCATGTGGCAGTCTGCAATTTCTTATATTTCCCGTGTCCTGCCACCCATTTAGCATCACCGCTTGCATAAGCCTCTTTATCTGCATTGGTCTGTGTAGTACGCAGATTTATAGTAATTTCTATATCCAAATCCGCCATAGGAAGGTCACGGATTTCTTTCCAGAGACCGTTCTTGACTCTGATGAGATAATCAGCGTTCGGAATCCTGTTGATATGCTCTATGAGATTCACACCGCCATATCCACGGTCTGCTATCATAATCGTCTTATCTGTGAGCGATAATCTCTCCATCATCTTCCAAGCGGCTTCAGGCTCATTAGCGTGAGGCTTCGGCTGTACGATTATATCAGCATAAACCCTATTCAAGAGGTCATACATAGCGTTGACATGGAACTGGTTTACGCCTTTACCCGATTTCGGCACATATGTCCCGTCATCTGGACTGCCATTATAAGTCATGGTAGAACCGTCCACAGCAAACAGATAGCCGTTGTACAGCTTCACATCATAGCAGACAGAATTGAACTCATACAAAAGATAATCCAGAGCGTCTGGCAAGAGTTTATCCCTTTGCTGCACAAATGCCGATGCAGATACCGTCTTATCCGATAACTTAAAATAGTCGTACAGTTCTTTGTTCATGGAATTACCGCCTGCCGACAAAAGTATCCTGATTAAATCCCTTATCGTGATTTTACGGTTACGGGCAAAGTCTGTTCTTGAATTCCTCACCCAGAAGGAAGGATTTTCTGCTATCTCGTTTATCAGTTTATTCAGTTTGTTCTTAAGCCGTTTAGAATATTGTCCCATAGGCGATACTCCTCCTGATGTCGTCAATATTCCTTCAGTATTCTACTTTTGGCTTTGGGATAAGTGCCGAAATTTGGCGGGATGCCCGATTTGTCTTGACAGATAAGGACTTCGGGTATAAAATGAACTTACAAAGTCAATACAGGTAGAAATACCTTTAGGAGAGTCATTTCAGAAAAGTTTGCGAGGCTTGATGAAATGGCTCTTTCGCTGTCAATTATGATAATTTATATTGAGTCTGGAAATCATCCAAATCTTTTAATATTGTTTTATAGTCGGTCAAAAGGTTGTAAAATGTAGCTTTTTTCAATCCTGTTTTATCTAAAAATTCTTTGGATGTTATTTCTTTGTTTGACCACAATTCATATAATTCCTCCCAGTTATCGGGATATGCAATTTTACTTCGTCCTGAATTTTTCCTGCGGTTTGTCGGAAGTTTGATTATGTTTGTATTGTTTCCCAATATCGACTGCAAAATAGTGGTCAATATGGCTTTGTTCATAGGCTGTGTTACGCCAAAATTATAAGTCGAATCAAGATTACAAATAACGAGACGAATTGATTTCTTTATAAACCACTCTAACTGGTTTGAAATATCTGCTTCATTAAGTCCGAGTGATGATGCGTTAAAGACAACAATCATATCATCAACAGTGATTATATTTTTTAATTTTTCAAATTCTCTGAACGAACGTCTGCTTTCTGTGATAACCGTAATTTCAGAATCATTCTGTCTTACGGTATTCAAAACCTGTCTAAATAAGGAAATATCTTCCGTATTCTTTACATATGCGTATATATTCATAAAATTTCCCTCCCGTTAAAACCAACTGAACCGCTTAAGTTTAATATGGGAGCAGGTTTCAAATTCCCGTCTGTTCATAGTCATTTTTGTACAATCTCTTGTTGAAATGTTTTTAGCCTGCAATTCAGGCGGTAATGTATTCAGCCAGGATTTTAAGGTCTTCTTGCTTGTAGCATCATCACCAAGCTCAATAACAATAGAATCTTTTGTAAAAGTAAAGGCTTTCTTATTCTTGGAATAAAAATCACGAATATCATCAAAAGTATCAGCAGCTATAAAATGAGCGTTATCCGCATAGTCATCATTCCATGTAAGTTTACGCATATAAGAAGGAATGTTGTAACCATAATCTTCCAAAATGGAAATTATAGTTTCAGAAGATATTGCCATAAGGTCTGGATACCATGAATCTTCCCTATCCTTACTGTATATCATATAATCAAGCAAATTCTTGACTTTGTCCAACATCCTTCTTGTATATTCTCTGTAAAATCCTGTACCGAGTCGTCTTATAATAGCATCTCCTAAGCCTTTATAAGCACTTTTATCAACTGTGCTTGGTAATGCTCCATCAAAACGAAGGAATATCATTCTCTTCCTGATAATTTCATCAGGCTCATCGGCTTCATTACTTGCGAATACAATCATCGGCTGATTTTCAAGCTGATTGTCCTCACACTTTTCAGGATTCTTAATAATATCTTTTATACGAGCGAGATATGTATTATCAAGTTCGTCCACAAACACAGGAATTCCCTTACATCCAGCTTGTATGAACCTAATGTCCTCTTTCTTACAGGATTCCTTGTTTATTACGTCCAATTCCTTGCCAGTCATCATTTTTAATGTTGCCCGAACCATGAATGTCTTACCGCAATTAGATGTCTTGGATGTAGCCAGCATAAATAGCGGAAGACTGGAAACTGGAATACCTTTAATTTTGGCAGTACAACGCAATTTAGCATTATATGGCGAAGAGAACATGGCATTTAGCAACTTAAAGTGCGTTTCTTTCAATCTATTTACATCACTGCTTACGAACTGACCGAAATTATCAAACAATCCAATCAGCTCATCTATATCTTTTTTCACATCTTCAATAGATGGATTCAAATCCATAACTGTATCATTTATTTTCGCTTCTTTTTCATAACAATCATATTCCATATTAGGATACTGCTCAGTGACATTATTAACCTTGATTTTTTTCTGTTGAATTCTTTTTTTATTATTAAAATCAAGTTTTTCGATAGTCTTAGGAATAAGTTCAATAAATCCCTGTTTTGATTTCAGATTGACATCGGCAAGTAATGCTTTGTATTCTTCCTTAGTGCTGTCATGGTCAATAACATATTTGATATTTGTAAATTCCTCTTCTTCAGAATCCTGCACAGGATGCTGTAAAATGACAGTATCACCCGTTTCTTTTACCTTTTTAATAATCGCATTTGACTCCATAAGGTCGTCAGTCTTTTTAACGAATATAACTTTTGTAGGAATATCTTCAGAATTCTCCCACGCAGTTTCAAAATCTGCCTTATACGAATCATAAGCAAATTCTGAATCATCGCATTCGTAAAACTCCATGTGTTCACCATTCCATGCCCGCCCACTCATATTTGCCGAAGCGGTGATAACCCTTGTTTTACCATTATCAGAGCTTAAAAGATAAATCTTTCTATGGTCAAGGATAAATGTAGGCGTATGTATCACAAGGTCTCCATTTATCATCATATCCGACAATTCAGGATACCTCCTGACAGCATCGGCGGCTTCTTTTGCATTAGTCAGTGTTTCTGCTAAAAACTCTGTCATTTTCGTATCTTTTTGTACAAGAAACGGAGCGCCGAGTAAAATTTCGCCATATTTGAACTTCTTCATTATATCGTTGATAAAAGCTATATCATATGAAAAAGTTATAGCTCTAATACTATCATAGCCAGAAAATAAGTCATCAATAGTCGGATAACTTATATCTTTCATTTCTGTATGATAGCATTTCAACCGATAACTGTTGGTTTTACTTCCGCCGTCAATCACAGAAAGTTTACTACGAATATCACTATCTTCGTCAAATAAGCTCATTTGGTCATCCATAAATGCTACCTCCTAAATGATGTCTATAAATATTTATTCATTTTTAGACATTATATAATAAGTCTAAAAACAAGTCAATATTTTTAGACTACCTTGATAAAAAAATAAGCCGAAACCCTGATAACCAGAGTCTCGGCTTTATTATCATTCAGCAATTTTCCTTAAATACTCGTCTGCCTGATAATTATGGACTGCCTGAAGGCATCCAGAATCTATCGGACGGCAGAACTTAATCTTACGACTGCCACAGGCATCACCATATTTTATATGCCCTTCACCGTTCATCTCTACAGATGTGGCAACAAAGGTATCTTTCTTGGTATTGCCTTTAATCTTGTTATGTTTCTCATATCTGACAATATCGCCTGCATGACACGGAGCGACAAGACCTTGTTTATGATAGGTATATGTCCTCTTTGCGGGGATTATCTCTATCTGGGCTACATGCTGTCTACACTCCTTATCAGTATGCGTCTCGGCATATTTTGTCATGTATTCCTCAAAACTGTCATCCTTCTGATTCGTAGCCTTGTGACGGTTATATGCGATAATCTTACCATCAAATTTATAGACTCTCTGGTTACGCTTAGCTATGATATTGCCCGACTTCTTCTTGAACCTTCGTTTTTCATAAATCCTGTCGGATACAGAAACAGATTTTACATCCCTGTCTGCAAGTGATATAGCATAGGCATCTGTACAGTGGTCTTTAGAAAGCCCGTACTTTTCACGGGTTTCGGCAGTTGTCTTGCCGTCTGTGACAGTAAATTCGATACCGTGTTCATCACAATAGGCTGACACTTCCTCGATAAGAGCAGGAATCACGGAGTTAAGCAGTCCAACATAATATCTCTGCCTTACACCTTCCTTGAGTCCCTTCAGCTTATCCTCGGCATCCTTTGATGCATGGATTTTGTTATGACAGCCATTGCAAAGACCTATGATATTCTTTACGCTGTCGATACCGCCTTCAGCCCTGTGGATGATATGATGATACTGCGTGATAGGCTTCCCGCAGCAGGCACATTTGCCGTGCTGTTCGTCCCAGATATAATCCTTATAGGTCTTATATCCGTACAGAGCACCTTTTCCATATTCCCATCTGCGAATATCCTGATTCTCTAACTTCTGAAAGTCAAAGGATACTCTTTCAAGGTTGATGTGATTTACAGGCAGAATCCTTGCTGTCTGTCTAATCTCATTCATGGTAATCTGTATAACCTGTCTTGCAGACGGTGTTATCCATCCTTCAGGACGCTTACGATTAGCAAACTTGCCTTCTTTGCCACGGATAACCTTATGAATTACTGGTTCATCAGCAGTAGGATATGAGATTTTTATGGATTTGCAGGAATGTTTTGTTCTGACCGTATCATCATCGCCATTCTGGATTTCAGTTCCGTCATGCTTGGCTTTACGCTGCTTGCTCTGACGGTCATGACGGCGGCGTTCCCTACGGAATCCAGCCCTGTCCTGCATATTAGACTTGATAGACTTATTGTTGGTTCTGACATCGGCAAGATAGACATTTTCGCCTTTCTCATTGGATACGGCATCACCGATATTCTGGCGACCAGTATCAATGCCTTCCCACAAGTCCTGTGTATATGTTGAAGACTCGTATTTGAGCCGAATGGTGAATGGCTTGTTGCAGATAGCAACAGCCTTGCCCGACTTCAAGAGCTTACGGACATGTCTGTATCTTGTTGTGGGCATCAGAGCTTTGCCGTGTTTGTCTACGACATAAACATATTGCATAAAATAATCTCCTTTCTGGAAATAATTCTCCCACGGTGGGAGTTACTGTAGAACCTGATAAGTTCTACCTGCACCCGTTACATCATTGTCACTTGAAGCAGTTTAACTATCAGCTGTGCAAGACCGATAGGTGCGGTGACAATGTTATCTTGTAAATGTTACAAGAAAAATAACGTGTCAATGGTTCAAAAGTCAGGTGTCTCGGACGGTTTTGCCCGCCCGAAATCCTTAACTTAATGCCATTGTCTTTATGATGCTTTATTTTGATTGTGATATTTATTTTTTACTCCTTTGCTGTAAATCCTTAATGAAATTATCGACTTCATTTTCGATAGCTTCACTGTCATCACTTAAGGCATATGATTCTTCTGATTGCTTTTCAGGCATATTGTTATCTGCTTCTTTTTTGTCCTGAACAGTCTTAAATGCATTTTTATTTGTCTTATCATCATTTATTTCATTGCTCGGCTTATTTTCTGATTCTTTGTTTTTGTCATAATTTGGGCTACTCCAAGTCGATTTTGCGGAATTTCCCTCTTTGTTATTATTTTGTTCGTTTTTATTATATCGAGTTTCTGGCTTTCTATTATCTTCATTTCGATAATTTTTATATGACGAAGTAGAAACAGGATTATATGAACTTTTATTGTCTGAGACATTAAACTCAGAATCTCTTAATTGCTGAACAACTTTTGAGTAATCAACAAGATCCTTACAAACCATAGTTCGCACAAATTCAAACGAAGCAATAGCTTTTTCAATTACTTCAACCTCGTTTCCTTTTGTAATGTCACTATTAAATATTGACATAATAACATCATGAACCTCTTTTTTTGCATACGTTGATGAACCAGTAATATCACATAATTCTGAAAATCCGTTGCACTGTTGAATTTCTTTTAATCCATCAATTATTTTGTTTAGAGATTCAACAGTATTAATAACTTTGTTTTTTGATGCAATTTGAGGTTTGTCGCATAATTCGTTTACGTTTATTGTCATCATATTTTTCCTCCTACCAATAAATTTGACTATAGTATAGGATTTATATGTCAGCATTAATGTTATTTTTGAAAATTTCCGTAAAAATATAGACTGAGGTGTTACCTCAGCCTATTATTGCGGGTTTTTATATGTTCTACCGCAGATAAACATATGATTCCTCCTGTTAAAATGTTTATTGTATTATCACAGCTAATCGAATATGTAAAAAACAATAATATAATAAACATCAACAGATACAGTGTTTTTCTTTTCTTTTCTTTCTCTTTTCTCATTTTTCTTATACTTGCCTCCGTGACTGGTTTTTCACAATGCTGTGTCGAAATCTTTTATCCTTTATTGTAGATTTCTTAACAGGCTAACTCAGACTTATTACCTAAGTTAGCCTCCACAGAGCAGTTTTAAGATTTCTTCAACATTGAAGTTATCTTTTTTTGCAATTGTAATAATTAAGATACTAAGAATTATTACCTTTGCCCAGTCGAAAACAGTAAACTCATTGAGTTTTGTTTTTGTATTTCTACAAACTGTTTTTATGTAAGCAAAAACAAGATTTTTGCAGTTTACTGCTATTCTTTTTGCAGCATTAAGCACTGTCGAAATTCTCTGTCTCATGTTTACTCCTCCTTTTTTCTTTTTAATGATAAATACAGTATAGGAGGATGTATCAAAACAAAAATATTAAGCGTACTCTGATAATAACTGCTTTATTTTTTGACTTTTTTGTAATTTTTTTATAGCATTTTTTTGTATTTGTCTTACTCTTTCTTTAGTAATTGATGGTGTTAATGTATTTCCAACTTCTTCTAAGGTATAGATTTTATTTTCCCGATTAAAACCCAGTCTCATGTTTAAAACGGTATTTTCTTTCGGTGATAATATTTCTTCCCTTAAACGGGCAAACTTCTCGTTTAGGCATTTATTGCAAACTTTTTCTTCGAAATAAGCATTTTTATCGGGTATCATCATTCCTAACTCTGTATTTGAATCACCATCGGATTTTTCAATTTTCTCTTCCATTCTTCGAATGCCTTTTACATATGGCAATAGCGCTTCTATAGATTTAATTGATAATCCAAGTTCTTGCGCGCAAAATTCACTTGTTAGTTCATGCTCAGGATATTCGTTATATAATTTTCTAAGTTTAAATAATGCACCATGTATAAATGTAGGCATTCTGACAACTTCATTTTTTTGCGCTATATTTCGACCGATTGATTGCCAGATCCAAAATGATGCATATGTAGTAAATGAACCTTTATCTTTACTGTAGTCTTTTGCAGCTCTTAGTAATGCCATAGAACCTTCTATAAAACAATCATCTTCTTCAAGATATGGGAATTTTATATTTATCATTTTAATAATAAATAATGCATTTCTGTATACTAGTTCATCTC
>OBLI01003892.1_pt1 | contig 11080 bp, 12 predicted proteins | sample 1519701 | NCBI WGS metagenome assembly OBLI01 (sample SAMEA3663005, study PRJEB22513) | pig gut metagenome | biome: pig gut; feature: pig-associated habitat; material: faeces | place: France | collected 2012 | reverse complement strand
TAAAAAGATATACAGGGGGTAAAAAGATATACAGTAACATAAAAGATATACAGTAGCATAAAAGATATAGAGTAATAAATAGATGATATAACGTAATAGATGATATAACATAATAGATGACATAACATAATAGATGATATAACATAGATAAAACATAACATAGATAAGAACAAGAACATAAATGAACAACATAATAATAATAATAATAATAATAATAATAATAAGATATATATAAAGTAAACATAAACATGATGTAAACATATAGATGAACATACATGATGTAAACGCGGCTATATATAATTTGAGCATGAAAAAAGCCTAGGATAAACCTAGGCAAACCATGCGAGGTACTACATGGAAATTTACGATGTCGGTTAAAAGTAAATACTCCTCCTGAAACAAGTAGGCAGCATGGCGGTCCAAACTAATGGCTGTTATCCGCTCTATCTCATGCTTGTAAGAGTAAATATTCCTCTTTTAACATTAATATTATAGTTCATGTATTAACGATTATCAATAATGCGCGAATATAATTTTATTACTATCCAAATTCGACTTTTTATCCAAATTAAAATAATCTATATATAGATAAAGAGAGAAAATAAAATCTCTGGAGGTACAGAATATGACAACTAAAAAAGAACTTCAACAAGAAAATGAACAATTATGGCAAACAATTAATCAACTTCGTAATAATATTACTAAACTTGAAGATGAAATTGAAAAATTAAAGAAGGAAAATAAAACTCAACGCTGGACTATAGATGAGTTAGAAACTATAATTTTCTTTTTACATGGATCTGTTTTAGATGCGAGATATTAATTATGAATACTGATTTATTTTATGAGGAAATTCCTTACAAGGACATCGTAGCTAATTGAGAAAATCGTTACGAATGAAGCGAATGGAAAAAATGTATTTATATCGCTCTTAACATTCCAAGAACAGAAGTTTCATGTACAGTAGAAGAAAAAATTAGAAGATTTGTTAATAATTGGCAAAAAGAATGCGCAGTTGCAGAAGCATTAGGAATTAAGTTTTACGATAATACTCATAATTGTTTTCATTCTGGTAGCGGTTTACCTGCTCCAGACTTTATAGATAAGAAAGGAAAGACTTATGAACTAAAAAATACTAAAAAATATGCCTACAATGATAGACATTGATGAGGCGCAGATTATCATCTATATTATGATGAAGTAGAAGGTATCTTATATGAACAAATTCCAGATGGCAGCTACATTGCCATTATGGATATCGCAATTAATGCAATAGGAGTTTATTATGACAAGAATTAAAAAAATTACTATGTTAAAAATGCATGGCTATGCCATAGAATATCATTATCGTAGCGGCGCAAATTATCGTAGGTTGGTAATTGATAAAACCGATAAAATGGAATATAATGATACTAGTCAAGATCAAGTATTAGCTGGTCTTGAAATTGACGAATTATTTAAGGAGGCTTTTGGTAATGACTAGATTAGAAAAAAGGCAGTTAAGAAAATCAAGAGCCGCTCAACAAGCTGAAAACTATGCAATTAATAAGTATGTTAGAGAGCTTGAGGCTAGCTTAAAGGCAGCAGGAGTTAGAGAAGAGCAATTAAGAAAAGAACTTGCAGAAGTAAAATCAGAGTTAAAAACAACTAGAGCAGAACTTAAACGTTCTAAAGCAACTAATAAAGAGTTGAGAGCAAAAACTGGCGACATCATTCAACGTTTTGATTCCAAAATTAAGAAACTTAGCAAAGTATCTACTCCAAAACTTGGTAGCGAAGCTAAGAAAGTTGAAGGTTTCGGTAGCGCAACTGTTAGAGTTGTAGAAAGAGCAAAAAGATCAAAAGACCAATGGTTAAATGAAAATAAAGCTAACTTTATTAATCAATTTATGCAAAGACTTCAAGCTGACTTTCCTAACGCAGACAAGCAAAAAATGTTATTATTAAAAACAAGATTAGATCAACTTGATGCGGCAACAATTGACGTTGTACTACAAGGAGTCGATGAACAATTTAGAACTCAATACTACGAAAGCGATGCGCTCGCAACTTACGTAGGCAAAGGTAAAGAAGAATTCCTTGAACAATTATTCCTAGCATTCGGAATACAATAGAAATAGCATTGAAAGAGAGGTACTGATATGCTAATTACTTACATTGATAATATCGAGGATTATAAAAAATTCCTTGATGTTGATGAAGAAACTTATGTCTTCGTCAGAGATCTTACTCATCGCGGCATATCTATCCTCGATGAGATGAAGACTAATAAAAAACTTTACGTTGGTAAAATGACTCGCCATGTAAAGGATAACTGATTTAATTATAATATTTGCGGCAGCGAAGCTCCAGAGATTAAAGAATATCAATGGAAAAACGTTAAAATGCGCAGCTATGAACCATTATTAGGAGATAAGGACTATACAGAAGAACAAATTGTCGACGCCTTATCATATATTTATACTAATTTTCCAGGAACATATGGTTCTCTTCCTAAATCTCCAAGTTCAATAGTTGAACATGCTCTTAACGTTACAAAGTATATGAACTGTTCTAATCCAATTGTAATTGAATTTGCGCATAATGCGTTCCAACCAGGAGCAGTTCATATATTGCCGCAAAATATTAATAAGAAAATGGAATATGAAACTCATTTAGACATACATCAAGCATATGCTGCTATTATGAGTCGTAAAATATTTCCAGTAGGCAATCCAGATTATATACAAGCTGAAACCGCGACAGATGAAGAGTTTAATTCATTATTTGAATGTCCAGCTATCATTCATTTATGCGGCGGCAAAATTAGACTCAAAGAAAATGGCTTTCCTCTTCTTCAACAAAGTCAAAAACAAAAGGCAGTTTCATTAAACAAATGGTCAAGAGGAACAATGGTATTAAGCGAGTATAATAAAATTTACGATATATCAGAACTTTATGATGGTTTATATCTTACTTCTCCTGCATATGAAGTATTGCTTGAGAATTATGAAGTAATTGAACCATTACAAATTCTCGATGGTATTGTTTGGAAAGAAACAAAACAAGGTATTGGCGCTAATTTTATTGCAAAATTATATAACCTACGTATGACAACAAAAAATCCTGCTCTAAAAAGTTTCGCTAAATTATGTAATGAATATTGCGCTGGCATGTTCCAACGTAAATATGTCATTGAAGAGAATGCTTGAACAGATTTAGACGGAAATAAACAAAAAACATCTGTTAAGCGCAAAAAATTAAATTGCGTTATTGGCGATTTTATAACTGACTATTTAAGGTTGGAGATTAGTCATTTATTACAAAAGTTGCCTCATAATTGAATTATAGGCTATGATACAGATGGTATCTTTATTAACCAACCAGTAGAAAACATCGAACCATTGGTTGAAGATATTTTAGGAGATACTCCTGGTTTCTGCCATTTTGATGGAATTTACAGAGATGTAATCCATGTTGCTAATAAACAATATTATGGTTATACTGTTGATGGCAAAATCTTTGGCAAACTCGCAGGTATTATCAATGGAACTAAAGTTGCAGAACAACTACTTAGCGGAGTTCCTGAAGATAAGATTTTTATTACAAATTATGTATGGAATAAAAGTATCAAAAACTACGTATTAGCCGAAACAAAAGCTAAAATTGGAGGTAGAAATGATGGATAATATCTGGAATGAAGAGATGCTAGACAAATTGCATTTCTCTTGAGATAAAACATTTGGTTATCAAAAAACTTGGAATGCGGTCATTGGTAGCCGCGCCTCAGGTAAATCAGTAGATAGTTGAATTAAATTATATAACGCATTTTTCTATCAAAATAGGCCTTCAATAGTCTTTAGACGCAGAACTGTTGATATTACTTCTGCTTATCTTGATGACTTAACAAATTTATTTAACAAGTTTTTAAAACCTGAATACCGCATACAATTATGTTATCTTAGCGGAGACGTTAAAAGCGGTTGCGCTGATGTTCATGTTGGTCAAGCAGGATGTCAATATAATTGGCAACAAATTAAAAAACTTCCTGTATTCTTCCGTATCGTCGCGCTTAGTTGTCCAATGAGCCGTTTAAAATCATTAATGATGCCTAACATTGCATACTTCTTCTTTGATGAATTTATTGCTAATACAAGAGCAGGAGAAAAGTATTTATCAGATGAAAAATTCCTTATCTCTGAATTATATACTACTTTCATAAGAGAGTCTCCAAAAGGCATTAAAATTATTATGGCTGGTAATCCATATTCAGTTTATTGCAGTATTTTTAGCGGTTTAAATGTTGACAGTAGCAAACTTAAACCAGGTTCATTTGTCGTTGGTCCAGATTATGTAATTGATTGCTTTAAAGTTGGTCCTGAGTTAGCAGAACAAATTCGCCGCAGCAATCCTATGTTTATTGCAGATGAAGAATATACTAGATATGCCTTTGGCGGCGAAAGTATTAATGACGCTAATATTAGATTATGTAAGCGCGAACCAAGAGGTTTCAAATTAAAATGAGTATTCAAACTTGGTAGCGATTTTATTAGCGTTCATTACGGAAATTATACTGATAAAGAAGGAAAGGCGCGCTTTTGAATTTGTAAACATAAATCAGACTGGTTAGCCAAAGTATCTAAACGCCGCAAAATTATTGTCTTTGATTTCGCAGATTTGATTAAAGGCGCCGTTAAATGATCAATAGAGGACCGCTTAGATTTATCAATGATTAAAGATGCAATGAATAAACGAGAAATAATTTATAATTCTGTCGATGCTTCTTATATGACTGAAGATATAAGCGTTTATTTCTAGACCGGTTTTGACAAATCGGTCGTTTTACTGTATATTTATAATATAACATGGAGGTTAAAATATGGCAACAAGTAAAGTAAAAATTTATCAAACTGTATTGACTCCTGCCAGAAATGCTCTTGTCGATGATTTAGAAGCATATCTTAATTCATTAACTCCAACATTTACTGACTTAACATTCCAATACATTAAGCTTGGCCTTGATATTAATATCAAAGTACCAATGCCTCAAGGCGTAATTAGCGGTCATTCATTAGGAAACTATGTCCGCATTGAACAAGATAATAAAGTTTGGTATTACTTTATTATGAATACCGATTGGAAATCTACCAACGCTGTAGAATTAAAACTTTCAGTCGACTCAATTAATACTTTTAGAAACGATTTAACTTTTACAGATAAAACATTAGTCGGAAGAGAACATGGTAATCGTATTATTAGACAACCTGGCGGAGGATATTTTATTAGAACTATTGATAAAGTATCCGAACAAATTCCTGCAAATAAAGAAGCTTATTGAGAAGGATCAAGTATTTATCAAAATCAAAACAGATTAAATTATGACTGGTATTTAATTTATAAAACAAGAAATAACTTAAGTCCTGATAATCCTTCTAATCCAATTGATTGTTTCTTATGCGCTAACAAAAAATTAAAAATTGCAAATGCATCAACTGTTTCAAGTAAAACATATACATATGCAGATTTTAATGAAGGAGTTTATTATTATTTCAATGATTTAGACAATAATAATTGTATTGTTAATGGTAATACAATTGGTTCTCAAGTAACAACAGTTACAAATATTAGATATACCAACAATGTTCCATCATATACTCATGCTAGTAGAACTCTTAGAGGTATTGTTTTATATCGTACTGGTAATGAATTATATTATGCATATCAATTCGATAATTATATTGCATATTGGAATGGTTCTCCTAGTCCATCTAACGTTGTCTTATCTGCAATTGGTCCAGCAACCTTCGGTAGTTCAGCTGCTCCTGTAGTTAGTAGTTTACCAGGCAAACCAATGAGCAGAATTAGTTCTATAACAATTACCAAAGGCAATTTCTTCCGTTACAGTTCAGTTTATTATCCAATTCCAGAACAAGCATATATTAACGCAAATCAAACTATGGCTGCTTATATTGGACAAACAGCAGTTTATACAAATACTTATGCAGATATTGATAAAACAGATAGCAGAATTGTTAAAATTATAAAATTGCCTTATGCTCCTTGTAATATAACTTATTCAAACGGCATTTATATTTTTCCTTCTGAATGGACTTATACAAATGGTTATATGAAACTTAATGACGCATCATTATCAACAGAATTTTTAAATGAGCGTATTGGTAAAGTTAATCTTCCTGAATTATATGTTCAAGAACCTACTACATACTCTGCAACAGCTCCAAAAGATATAAAATATGAAAGTAAATTATATCATAGCGATTTCTATGATTTCAAACTTGTTTATGATAGTTTTGTTAGAGATATTAAACTCGAAAATTTTGAAACTAATATGTTTGATCCAAGTTATGTTTGGAAGCCTAATCTTACAACTCTTGATATTGATTTTAAACCAACTAATACAATTAACAGTAAATTCGCATTCAGAATTGAAACTTTTTTATCAGATCCTGAAGGCAACTACGATTTTGCAAATTATAAAACTACTTCAGATTATGAAAAATACTTATTAATTTCTCGTAACAATGAAGAAACAATCTTCAGTAATGACTATTTAAATTATATTCGTACTGGTTATAACTATGATAAAAAATCAAAACAAGAACAATCTACTAAGAGTTGATTACTTGGCGGCCTTCAATTAGCTGCTGGCGTTGCATCATTTGCAGTTTCTGCTTATACTGGAGGAGTTTCAGCCGCAGCAGGTATAGCATTAGTATCAGGCGCTATTTCTACATTCGCATCGAATGCTTATACTCAAGCATCAAACGAACGTTCAATGCAATCTAAACTTGCTTCATTGGCAGCTCAATCTTCTAACGTTGCTGGTTCAGATGATGTTGACTTATTAAGTTATTATAATGAAAATAGATTACAAATTATTAAATATAAAACTGAAGAATTACAACAACAAGCTTTATATAATCTCTTCTTCTATTGCGGTTATAAAAGAGATCAAATGAAAATTCCTGATACCGATTCTCGTTATTGGTTTAACTTCATTCAATGTAAACCAGTCTTTACAGAAGAAGGCGTAACTCCTTATAATGATTATATTGCTGACATTAAATCTCGTTATGAAGCAGGCGTAACAATCTATCATCATCATCCATTTGGTACTCAATGAGACTGACAACAACAATATGAAAACTGAGAAAATTCAGTCTTTGAAACATTTATTTTCTCAACTGATATGTTAACTAACTTAGCTATTAATGATAATGTAGGCTTTACAGTTAAATATATAGGACCTGAAACATTAAATGGAAAAAATACATATATTGAATTTGATTACTATAGCGAAGAGACTGGAGTACATAAAACTGCAAATACAAAAGGAAAAACAGTTCCTTATAATACTACAGTTACAGCAGGCGGAAGCGGACAATATTATCATACTCCTTTCCATACCAAAGCTCGTATTGTTGATACTAATCAACCATGGCGTAATTCCGGTTGGTTACAAGTAGACGATTAATTAATGGAGGTTATAAATTATGGCAAAAAAAGGTAAATATGCATTCTGGAACGGCGACGATTATAATACCGTCGCTGAGCTCCAACAAAATTGCAGACAAAATTACATAAATAAATATTATAACATTTGGATGAGTAAATTCAAATGGACAGGACTTGATGAAGAGATGGCCGCGCAAGAAGAAAACTTCATTATGCGTAAATTCTGGAGCGATGGTACAGTAGTCGCAAGACCAATTAAAAATACCGATTTAATGGTTTTTGCTCCATGAGCTCTTCAAGATTTAAATTACTATAATTTACCAGAAACAGTTATGATGGTTAATTTACATGGCGTCAGTTCTAATATTATTCCTTCAACTGTTCAAGTCGTTAATAAAGATGTAGTAATTCTCTATTGTCAACCAAATCATAAACCAATTCTTTCTACTGTTAATTACTATGTAGATCGTATGGTTCAAGTTGATATGGTTATTAATACTAACCTTCAACTTCAAAAGATGCCATGGTTAGTTGGCGTTGATGAGGCTGATAAAGATAAAATGGAAGATATCGTTGATCGTATCTTAAACAATGAAGTTGTAGTATTCGCGGATTTACAAAGTTTAGGTAAAGTTCAAACATTAGCAACTAATACTCCTTATATCATTGATAAATTGGTTGAATATAAGCGCGGACTTGAACAAGAACTTATGACAATCTTAGGAGTTGATAACAATGGTTCTGCTTCTCTTGAACAAACTCATGTAAGCGTTGATGCTGTTAACGCAAACAATGACGTTATTAATGATTATGCTAATGCAATTGAAAGCGAAATTAACAAAGGTTTAAGAGATATTAAACGCATTTTTAATAGAGATATTAAAATTGAAGCGGTCTCTAAACCAGTTAATACAGTTCATGAGCAACCAATGCAAGGAGGACAAGAAAATGATAACTAGATTTTATTTCGCAATGTCTGATAACGATATGTTATCAAAACATCCTTATAGCGCAAAAACTTTAAATAAAACATTCAAGAACTGGCTTACTTCTTGGCATTATGAATTTCCTAGCAACTTTTCATTTAAACCTGAAGTAGATTCTTTATTTCAAGACTATATTTGGCCAAGATTCTACAATCAAGCTTTCTTCTATTTTGATGTAGAACATGATCCTTGGATTGAACCTGAAGAACCTAAATTCGTTGATTATGTCGCCGCATCATACGATAAATTAGGTTGTATTTATTCTTGGTTAATTGAAAGCCAAGAAAGATATGGCAAATTAATTGAATTATATAAAGCAGAAGAAAACAAATGGTTAGAAAAATTAGGTTCAGAATCAACAACCTTATTCAACGATACTCCTCAATCTGGAGGTTCAGTTACAACTTCTGATTACATTACAAATGCAACTACAGTTAATACTACTGCTGATGTAGGAACTCCAATGGCAAGAGTTAAAGAAGTTAGAGATAATTTAGAAAGTTTATATAACTCCTGAGCAAACGAATTCCGCAAATTCATTATTATGTAGGAGGAATTGCTTATGTTTAATGAAGAAAATATTAAACAAGGATTAGGCGGCCTTTGCGGAGTTATACTCTCTAGTCTAGGAATTGGCCTAGGCGATGTTGAAGCTATTGTTAGTATTATTTGTTCTGTTGTTGGTTTATTAATTACTGTTACGTTTGCAGTAATTATTCCTGTAGTTAAAAAAATTATTGCGGCAAAAAAGAACGATGGAAAGATTGATCTCGATGAAGCCGCAGATATAGTTGAAACTCTTGAACAAGGATTAAAAGACGCTAAGTCCGATATTGACAAGACAAAGAAAAAATAATATAATATAGATATAAGATGGATGAGGTTCTTTATTCCTTCCTTTCATCCTTGTCCATCTTTTTTGATATATATTAAAAAATAAAAGGAATATAATTGAAATACGGAGGTATATAATATGGCTAAATTAACTTTAGACGCATTAAGAAACTCAATCGCAGAATTATTTGAAAAGGCTCAAGACCAAGAAACCATCAAAAAATATGCGGTTGTTGAAAACGAGTTAAATAAAGCTCAAGAGTTCTTAGACCAACAAGAACAAAAAGAAATGGAGCTCCTTAAAGACCTAAAGGAAGCTTACATTCATTCTGCCGTTAAACCAGAACCTGGTAAGACATCCGAGACTGATATCGGCGCAGGTAGTTTCAATGGCGAAGACTTTATCTCGAACTTTATATCAACTCATAACGCAGACGGTAGCGTTAAGAAATAACCGTTTTATATTTTTTATGGAGGTCATAGACTATGGCAAAAATGACAATTAGCGGATTACAAACTTTAGCAAAAACATATGTAGCCGCAGCAAAACAAGCTGGTACATGGACCAGCTCTTCAGATAACCTTTACAAAGCCATTGATAAAATTGGCAAAATGGTTATGATCGATGGTCAATTTATCGACAAATTACCTGAATTAGATGGAGAAGATCTTCCATTAGGTAAAACAATTGAAGAATACTTCATCGATTTAACTCTTCCAGAAGCTTATGGAACTATTATAAATGCAGCTGGAGGAGATAAAGCTCCTGCTCTTCCAACTGTTGAAAATTGCTCATACAGTTATTCATTAGGTAGAGAAAAAATCAAAACTACAGTTCCTTACAACAATGTTGAACGCGCAGCTCGTTCTGTTGAAGATGCATCTAATATGATTACAAAAATCCTTGAAAGACTTGGTAATTCATATGAAATGTTTAAATTCGCTGCAAAGAAACAATTACTTGGTAATGCAGCTGACAAAGCAGTTACAGCTAAATTAGTTACTACAATTGCTCTTCCAACTGATAAAACAACTTCAGAAGCATTCATCAAACAAATCAAACAAGACGTTGAAACTGCATCTTTTCCTAATGAAGGCGGTTTAAATGGTAGCTTAATTGGAGCAGCTCCAGAATTAATTCTTTATGTTAAGAAAGGCGTTATGCCAGTTGTTGAAGTTGATGCTTTAGCAGGCGCATTTAATGAAGGTAGACTTGCTATTCCAGCAAAAATTAAAGTTGTTGATGACTTTGGTTCAATGACAGCTACTAATGTTTACGCATTATTAGTTGATCCAAGAGGTATTAAACTTCATAGAGACTATCATGCAATTCGTCAAAGCGAAAATGCAGATGGCGACTTCATTAACTACGTTGATCATTCAGAACATACTGGTTTCATTTCTAAGAACGTATTTATTAAAGCTTACAAATCTGAATAATTAATTTCCATGTAGTACCTCGCATGGTTTGCCTAGGTTTATCCTAGGCTTTTTTCATGCTCAAATTATATATAGCCGCGTTTACATCATGTATGTTCATCTATATGTTTACATCATGTTTATGTTTACTTTATATATATCTTATTATTATTATTATTATTATTATTATTATTATGTTGTTCATTTATGTTCTTGTTCTTATCTATGTTATGTTTTATCTATGTTATATCATCTATTATGTTATGTCATCTATTATGTTATATCATCTATTACGTTATATCATCTATTTATTACTCTATATCTTTTATGCTACTGTATATCTTTTATGTTACTGTATATCTTTTTACCCCCTGTATATCTTTTTA
>OBLI01003891.1_pt1 | contig 11081 bp, 10 predicted proteins | sample 1519701 | NCBI WGS metagenome assembly OBLI01 (sample SAMEA3663005, study PRJEB22513) | pig gut metagenome | biome: pig gut; feature: pig-associated habitat; material: faeces | place: France | collected 2012 | reverse complement strand
CCAAGGCCTGCTATGAGGAGCAGAAGAAGGGCAAGACCCCCGAGGAGTACCTGGCTCTGCCCGCCCGCTATGCGCTGGTGGAGGTGGTGAACAACCACGACGATGCGCTGCAGTTTGAGCCTATCCACCGCGTGCTCTTCGGCGTGAAGCCCGAGCATCTCATGGCCGAGCTGAAGAAGTTCTATCCCGACTGCTACGAGGGGCAGGGCGAGGGTCACGTGTTTGCCTACAACTACGAGGGCAAGGCCGGCTTCATCACCATTCCCCATCCCGAAAAGCAGCTGTGTGTGGCCTCCGTGCAGACCTTCCTTGACAAGTATCTCAAGGAGTTCGGCGGCGAGGTGGACTACATCCACGGCGATGAGGTGGTGGACGAGCTGGGCAGCAAGTCCGGCAACTTCGGCATCAAGCTGCCCGCCATGGGCAAGGAGCAGCTGTTCAAGACCGTCATGGCCGACGGCGTGCTGCCCCGCAAGACCTTCTCCATGGGTCACGCCCAGGATAAGCGCTACTACATCGAGGCCCGCAAGATCGTAAAATAATCGTGGCATTTCCGAATACATTGTGCTAAAATAGAGCCGCTGGGAGGTTTTTCCGGCGGCTCTGTTTTATGAAAAAGCGGAAAAGAGGAATTCAAATGAAAGTGACGGAACTGGCGCCTGCCAAGCTGAATCTTACGCTGGAGGTGGGCGAAAAGCGCAGCGACGGCTACCACGAGGTGCAGTCGGTGATGTCCTGCGCGGCCTTGTATGACGAGATCACGCTGGAGAGCGGCGTGGGCGGCGGCATCGTGATGGACTGCGACTGCGGCGGCCTGCCTTGCGACGAAACGAACCTGTGCGTTCGGGCGGCGCAGCTATTCTATGCGAAGACGGGCGTTTTCTGCGACGGGCTGCATATCAGCCTGAAAAAGCGCATCCCCATGCAGGCGGGGCTGGGCGGCGGCAGCGCCGATGCGGCGGCCGTTTTGCGCGGCCTGCGCAAGCTGTACCGGCCGGAGATGATGATAAAAGAGCTGGAGCGCATGGCCATCGACCTGGGCAGCGACGTGCCCTTCTGCGTGCGCAGCGTCACCGCCATGGTGCGGGGCAAGGGGGAGCAGCTTCTGAAGCTGCCCAAGCTGCCCCTGTGCTGGTTCGTCATCTGCAAGCCGGAGGTGTCCTTCTCCACGGCGGAGATGTATGCAAAGCTGGACGAGAAGAAGCCCGCCTGCGCCATCGACACGCTGGGGCTTATCAAGGCGCTGGAGTATCAGGACATGCTGGAGATCAGCGACCGGCTGGGCAACCGCTTTGAGGGCGTGCTGGAGCCGGACAGCGAGATCTTTACCATCAAAAATAAGCTCCTGGATCTGGGCGCCCGCAACGCCTGCATGAGCGGCTCCGGCTCGGCGGTATACGGCCTGTTCACCGAGGAGGAGCAGGCGAGAGCGGCTGCGGCGGCGCTGCAAAAGGTGTATCCGCAGACGTGGTTTGCCGAGCGGGTTTAAAAACCGAAAACACCGTCCATACTGTAGAAAAATCTACATAGGACGGTGTTTTTATGAAAAAAAGCAAATGGAACGAGCTGGAGGTCGCGCTGCTGGTGCTGCTGGCGGTATGCCTGCTCACCGGGGCGGCGGCGCTGCGCAGGCAGGACGACCTGCAGCAGAAGATGATCCGGCTGCATGTGGTGGCCAATTCCGACAGCGAACGGGATCAGGCGCTGAAGCTGCAGGTGCGGGACAAGGTGCTGGACTTCACGGAGCAGACCATGCGCAGCGCCGAAAGCCGCGAGGCGGCCAACGAAGCCCTGCGTGCGTCCCTGCCGGAGATAGAGCGCATGGCCGAGGACACGCTGCTGGAAAGCGGCTGCGCAGACTCCGTAGAGGCCAGGCTGGAGCCGGCAGAGTTTCCTCTGAAGGCCTACGACGGGTTCCGCCTGCCGGCAGGGGAGTACATGGCGCTGCGGGTGCTCATCGGGGAGGCCGAGGGGCAGAACTGGTGGTGCGTGGTGTACCCGCCGCTTTGCATGACGGCGGCCTCGGACGTTGCGCAGACGGGCATTGCCTGCGGCATGGAGCAGGAGGATATGTCCCTGATGCAGGAGGAAGACGAGGGGTATCAGATCAAGTTCCGCTGCGTGGAGCTGTGGGAGCAGCTGCGCCAATGGTTGCATAAGTGACGGCCGGCAATGCATCTGCCCCGCGTCAAAAATCGTTGGCGACTATTGGTGATATAAATAAAGTATGAATAAGCAGAAAGATATGGTGACAAAGCCGCATGGATGTGCTATAATAAAAAGACTTGCAGCCCATGGGCTGGATTACAAGGGAGAGAAGCTCCTCTGGCAATGCAAAGGAATGGATCTGTCATGAAATTAAGTAGAAGAAAAATAGAGCTGGTGCTGGTGGATATAGCCATCATCGTTTGCGTATACTATATGACCTACCTGGTGAAGCTCCTGAAGCTCCGCTCTATCGTGCTCAACGGCGAGATTGACCTGACCCGCTTGCTGGCGCTGGTGGGGACGATCATGGCGGGGCGTATCGCTTTCGGCGTGTATCGGAACATCTGGCGTTATGCCAACATCCAGACCTACCTGACCATCATGGTTTCGGATTTTGTTTCCAATTTTGTTCTGATGCTGATCGGGCGCTTCTGCTTTGCGGTGAATCTGGGCATCGGCGTGCACATGATCGTGGCTATGGCTATTTTGCTGGTGACGCTGCTGTCCCGCTACTGCTACCAGCTCCTCTATGCGCACCGCAACAAGAACACCGACAATACGCTGGAGGGGAACTCCCTGAACCAGCTGTATAAGGTGGAGGTAGCCATTGTGGGCGCCGGCAATGTGGGCGCTACGCTGGCAGACGAGTTTTTCCGCAATCCGCGGGCGCGGTATGTGCCGGTGTGCTTCATAGACACCGACCCCCAGAAGGTCGGCCAGACAGTGAACGGCGTGCCCATCTATCCCGAGGGCGACAGCACCATGAATCTTTTGAAAAAGATGAAAGTGCGGGAGATCATTATTGCCCTGCCGGATCTGACGGTGGAGCGCAAGCAGAAGCTGTATGAGCGCTATCGCAATTCCGGCTGCACCGTGAAGATTTACGACTACCCCTCCGGAACGGAGGACAACGCGCCCACCAAGCAGCGCAAGCTGCGGGACTTCCGCATCGAGGATCTGCTGTTCCGCGACGCCATCGAGGTGGAGAATCCCCAGACCCGAGCGTTTTACGAGGGGAAGACTGTGCTGGTCACCGGCGGCGGCGGCTCTATCGGCTCGGAGCTGTGCCGGCAGATCGCAGCCTTGCACCCGAAAAAGCTGGCCATTCTGGATATTTACGAAAACAACGCCTACGACGTGCAGCAGGAGCTGATCCGCAAATATGGCGAAAAGCTGAACCTGGAGGTCATCATTGCCTCCGTTCGGGATGTGGATCGGCTGGATCACATTTTCCGCGACCTGCGGCCGAACATCGTGTTTCACGCCGCCGCGCACAAGCATGTGCCGCTGATGGAGCATTCCGGCGTGGAAGCGCTGAAAAACAATGTGCTGGGTACATACAACGTGGCGGAAATGGCGGAGAAGTACGGCGTGGAGAAATTCCTGCTCATTTCCACGGACAAGGCTGTGAACCCCACCAACGTTATGGGCGCCAGCAAGCGCCTGTGCGAAATGGTGATCCAGTGTCGGGAGGGCAGCAAGACGGAGTTTACGGCGGTGCGCTTCGGCAATGTACTGGGCAGCAACGGCTCGGTGATCCCGCTGTTTAAGCGGCAGATCGAGGCCGGCGGCCCCGTTACGCTGACGGACAAGCGCATCATCCGCTACTTTATGACCATTCCAGAGGCCGTGCAGCTGGTGATGGTCACCTGCGCCATGGCGCACAACGGGGAACTGTATGTGCTGGACATGGGCAAGCCTGTGAAGATCCTTGATCTGGCGGAAAATATGATCCGCCTGTCGGGTTTCACGCCCTACAAGGACATCGACATTGTGGAGATCGGTCTGCGCCCCGGCGAAAAGCTCTACGAGGAACTGCTGATGAAGACGGAGGAGCTGGACAAGACCGACAACGACATGATCTTCATCGAGCGGGATAAAAAGCTGTCCCGCCAGGAGGTGGAGGAAAAGCTGGCGCTGGTGCGGGCAGCCATCGAAACCGAGGAGCAGTCCGCTGTGCTGGACGTCATCCGCAAGACCGTGCCTACCTTCCGCGACCCCGAGGAGGTCAACCGGCAGGCGGCGCAGGCGCAGGAGGTGCGTCAGGCGGCCGCCGTGGATAGCTGAATATAGCAAAAAAACTTCCGACCCGATGTGGTCGGAAGTTTTTTTGTCAGCGGTGCAGCAGCGGCGACAGGGGCTTATAAATAAGGAAGCACAGGGCTGTGTCTAAAAGACCCTTGGCCAGAGTGAAGGGCACATTGAACACCAGCAGGCAGTTAAACAGCGCGTTTGACGTGGGGACGTTGGCTACGCCCTCCAGAATTTTGTTATACGCGCTTATGATCTCCTCCAGGGGCATGTGGAACAGCACCACATAGGCGGGGTAAACGATGAAATAGTTGGTGACCAGGCTCACCAGCGCCATGGCCACCGCGCCGATGACGGAGCCGGTTAGCGCGCTTTTGCGGCTCTTTTTGCGTTTGTATACCATGCCGGCGGCGAACACGAATATCGCGCCCAGAATGAAGTTGGACAGCTCGCCCACGCCGGCGCTGCTGCCGAAGGGCAGGTGCAGCAGATTTTTTACCAGCTGGATGGCCACGCCGTACACGGGGCCTAAGGAGAAGGTGCCCAGCAGGGCGGGCAGGTCGGAAATGTCCAGCTTGATGAAGGAGGGCATGATGGGGATAGAAAACTCCACGAATTGCAGCACGGCTGCCACAGCCGACAGCATGGCGGCCACGGCCAGATGATGGGTCTTTTGCTTTTGAGTCATAAAAAATACTCCTTTCAATGTGTGGAACACTCGGAAACTGTCTTCCAAGGTGCACGCATTAAAAAGAGCATAACAAAATATGCCGTACACGCCTTCTCTCATCCAGACTATACTGTCGGTACCGGAATCGCACCGGTTCGTGCAGCCGCGGCCGCTTGCAGACTCTACTGCCGGTGGGGAATCGCACCCCGCCTCGAAGACAAATATTCGTTTGTTCTCTGCACATAGTATAAACCGCTGCCGCTAAAAATGCAAGCCCAATTTTTTACAGAAAATAACCAAATATCAAACAAAATAAAATTTCAAAATTCCACTTTACAAAATAGAATAAGTGTTCTATTATAAAGGCAAGGGAAGTGATAGTCATGCGAGCCAGACAGGTGAGCTGCAGTTTTACGGGGCATCGGCCGGAGAAGCTGCCTTGGGGGGACACCGAAGCGGATATGCGCTGCGGGGAGCTGAAGAAATGGCTGCTGGCGGCTGTACTGGCGGCGTACGAGCAGGGATTTCGGCATTTTCTCTGCGGCATGGCGCGGGGATGCGATTTCTGGTTCTGCGAGGCGGTGCTGGAGCTGCGCAAGCGCCATGAGGAGGTGTCGCTGGAGGCGGTGATCCCCTATGCGGGGCAGACCGACCGGTGGAGCGAGGAGGATCGGGAGCGGTATCGCCGGCTTCTGTCCTGCTGCAATTATAAAACCACCCTGCAGGAGACGTATTCCGCGGGCTGCATGTATCGGCGCAACCGCTATCTGGTGGATCACGCCGCGCTGCTCATTGCCGTGCACGACGGCCTGACCGGCGGCACGCAGCAGACCATGGCCTACGCCATGCGGCGGGGGATCGAGATCATGGATACGCCGTCCGTTTTGGAAAAGAAGCCCTGCGGCGTATAATTTCGGCCGCGGCGGGCATCCTACCCTCCAGAAAAGGAGGGGGTCATTATGACGCAGCAGAATGCGCCCGACATGGAAAAGGACAAAGAGCAAAAGCCCGACCAGAAGACGGATAAGCTCATTGAGCTTGGCTCCTCGGTGGTGACGAACCGTCATGGCACCATCCACTGCCTCACCATCATCGGCCAGATCGAGGGGCACACCAACGCGCCGGACAACGCAAAGACCACGAAATATGAGCATCTTTTGCCGCTGTTGGCTTCGCTGGAGGAGTCGGACGAGGTGGACGGCGTGCTGATCCTGCTGAACACCGTGGGCGGCGACGTGGAGGCGGGGCTCGCGCTGGCGGAGATGATCGCCGGCATGACCAAGCCCACGGCCACGCTGGTGCTGGGCGGCGGGCACTCCATCGGCATTCCGCTGGCGGTTTCGGGAAGGATCAATATGATCGCGCCTTCGGCGTCCATGACGGTGCATCCGGTGCGCATGAGCGGCACCATGATCGCTGCGCCCCAGACCTATCGCTACTTTGATAAGCTCCAGGAGAGCATCGTCCGTTTCGTGGCGGCGCACTCGCAGATCCGAGCCGAAACTTTTCGGGAGCTGATGCTGCGCACGGACGAAATGGCCAACGATGTGGGCAGCGTGCTCTATGGGGAGGATGCTGTGGCGCTGGGACTCATGCAGCAGGTGGGCACCCTGCATGACGCGTTGCAGGCGCTGTATCAGGCCATTGACGTGGATAAAAAGAGCCGCAAAACGTGAGAATATAAGACGCACGGGCAGGTCGCCTGTGCGTCTTTTGCGTCTATTCCAGCAGCCGGAGCATGTCCTCCGGCATGGGGGCGGCGACGTCCAGCACCTCGCCGGTGACGGGGTGCCGCAGATGTACGGCGTAGGAATGCAGCGCCGGACGGGCGATCAGGGACTTGTCCTCCGTTCCGTAGAGCCAGTCGCCGGCCAGAGGGTACCCGATGGCCGCCATGTGGAGCCGGAGCTGATGCGTGCGGCCGGTCTGGGGGATGAGGCGCAGGAGGGAGAGCTGATTTTTGCTTGCCAGCACCTCGTACTCCGTGTGGGCGGGGGCACCGTTTGGGTCAATGCGGCGCTTGAGAAGGGAGGCATTTTCGCGGTCGATGGGCAGGTCGATGCACCCCACGGGTGGCTCTGGCGTGCCCAGGCAGATGCCCCGATACTCTCGGTAAAAGTCGCCCGAGTGCAGCAGCGCCATGCAGCGCGCGTGGATGTATCCCGTTTTTGCCACCACCATGACGCCGGTGGTGCCCCGATCTAGCCGATTCACGCCGTGGTATTGGTCGCTGTGTAGGTAATGTGCCACGGCACCGGCCACGGTCACAGGCTCCTGCGTCAGAGCGGCACAGTGCACCGTGATGCCGGCGGGCTTGTTGAGGATCAGCAGATCCTCGTCCTCCCATAAGATAGAAAGCGGGAAATTCACCGGATGCAGATGGGGATTGTGGCTGGGGGGATCGGACACATCCGCAGCCAGAATGTCGCCGGTGCGGCACGGAGCGGCCACGGTGACGGCCATGCCATTGAGGGTTATGCCGTCCGGACGCCATTTGATGGCCTTGAGAAGGGAGGAGGACAGGCCGAAGTGCTGTCGCAGCAGCTTTTTCACAGGCATGCCGTCCTCCTGCTCCGTGACAGTGTGGGTCAGTATCCTCATTTTGCAAATCCTCCTTGTGGGGTAGCGTAATCAAAAAAAGTGTGGTAAAATAATAAAATACTAAAGAAGAGGAGCGGAGCTTATGACATCTAAAGTTTACTGGGCAGACCTTCGGGCGGATTTCCGTGAAAATCTGCAGCAAAAGCTCTATCGCCTGATGAAAACGTCGGGCATGGGTGAGATCGACTTTGAGAATAAGTTTGTGGCCATCAAGATGCATTTTGGCGAGCCGGGCAATCTGGCGTTCCTGCGGCCCAACTGGGCGAAAACCGTGGCCGATTTTGTGAAGGAGCGGGGCGGCAAGCCCTTCCTGACGGACTGCAACACCCTGTATGTGGGCGGCCGCAAGAACGGGCTGGATCATCTGGACACAGCCTGCCTCAATGGCTTTAACCCCATGACCACCGGCTGTCAGGTCATCATCGCCGACGGCCTCAAGGGCAATGACGAGGTGGAGCTGCCCGTTGCGGGCGGCGAATATGTGAAGAAAGCCAAGATCGGCCGAGCCATTATGGACGCCGATGTGTTCATTTCCCTGACCCATTTCAAGGGGCACGAGTCCGCCGGCTTTGGCGGCGCCATCAAGAACATCGGCATGGGCTGCGGCAGCCGCGCCGGCAAAATGGAGCAGCACAACGCCGGAAAGCCCCATGTGGAGCAGGAGCACTGCGTGGGCTGCAAGGTGTGCACCAAGATCTGCGCCCACAGCGCCATCACCGTGGAGAACAGAAAGGTATCCATTGACCACAGCAAATGCGTGGGCTGCGGCCGCTGTATCGCCGTCTGCGCCCGCAACGCCATCACGGTGAACTGTGACGAGTCCCACACCAACCTGAGCCGGAAAATGGCGGAATACGCCAAGGCCGTGGTGGACGGCCGCCCTTGTTTCCACATTGCGCTGGTCATTGATGTGTCCCCCAACTGCGACTGCCGCGCGGAAAACGACGCGGCCATTGTGCCCAATGTGGGCATGTTCGCCTCCTTCGATCCGGTGGCTCTGGACATGGCTTGCGTGGACGCGGTGAACGCCCAGACTCCGGTGCGGGGCACCGCTGCCGATGATGGGGACTGCCATGACCATGACCATTTCCACCGTATCCATCCGGACACCGACTGGAAGAGCTGCCTGGAGCACGCCGAGAAGCTGGGGCTGGGCACGCGGGATTACGAACTTGTAAAAATCTGACAGGTTAATGCTGCAAAAAAATACTTGCGAAATATTTATAATTGTTAACAAAATGAAAAGAATTTCTTCTTCGACAAAATAATCTTGAAAGAAAATGCAACTTATGATAAAATTAGTTTACATAAGTTATTACAGGATTAGATTGGAGGAAGGAGAGGTTGTGAAAGAAAAATTTGTCCCCACCTACGAAGGGGAGCTGCGCAAGCATGCCTTGGAGGTTCCCAGGTGCATCAGCGAGTGCAGCGGCATTCGGGTTTTTGGACGGCGCATCAAATCCCTGGTCTTCTCCACGGACGTGGCCATCATCAAAAACATCAACGCCGATGCGGTCATTGCCGTTTATAATTTTACACCTCAACCCAGCATAACGCAAGCGATCATCAGCGTTTCCGATGTGCCGGTGTTTGCAGGCGTAGGCGGCGGCTATACCAACGGCCAGCGTTCGGTGAATATGGCGGCTGCGGCGGAGCAGCTGGGCGCTTTCGGCGTGGTGTGCAATGCGATGATAACAAACGACGCGATTCAGGACATTAAGGCCATGGTGGAGATCCCGCTGATCTTCACGGTGGTGTCGGAGCATGTGGATCTGGAGAAGCGGCTGGCGGCCGGCGTGGATATTGTAAATGTGTCCGGCGCTGCCCGCACGCCGGAGATCGTGGCGGAGATCCGAGCCAAGTATCCGGAGCTGCCCATCATTGCCACCGGAGGGCCTACGGACGAAACGATCCTGGCGGCCATCAGAGCCGGAGCCAACGCCATTACATATACGCCCCCCACCAGCAAGGATCTGTTTGCCAAGGATATGCAGGAGTATCGGAATTGGTATGAGGCCAATCGCAGCCAAGTGGACGAGATGCTCAACGAAAATTAAAAAACGGAGAGGCATAGCCTCTCCGTTTTTACTTGTGTCACAGAGAAAGGTAGGCGTCGCACTTCTTGTTGGCCTCGAAGGCGACCTTTTCTTCGTCGATGGTGACCAGCTTTCCGGCCTCGACGGTGACCTTGCCGTTTACCACCGTGTAGTCCACGGGGCCGCGAACGCCCACGGTGCCCAGCACAGACTTGGGATCGTAGCAGGAGCCAACCAGCTCCAGACGGCGGCTGTCGATCATAAACAGGTCGGCGCACTTGCCGATGGACAGCTGGCCGATGTCGTCACGACCCAGCAGACGAGCGCTGCCGCGGGTGGCCATCTTGAGAATGTCGTAGCCGGTGGGGGCTTCGCGGCTGGAGTTCAGGCGGTGCAGCAGGAAGGCTACGCGCAGCTCTTCCATGAGGCTGGAGCCGTCGTTGGAGGCGCTGCCGTCCACGGCCAGACCAACGGGAACGCCCAGCTTCAGCATCTCGGGGATGCGGGCGATGCCGGAGGAGAGCTTCATATTGCTGATGGGGCAGTGCGCCACGCCGGTGCCGGTCTTGGCCAGGACGCGCAGCTCTTCGTCGTTGAAGTGGATGCCGTGGGCATACCAAACGTCGCTGCCGATCCAGCCCAGACGCTCCATATATTCCAGAGGCCGCACGCCCTCGCGCTGCAGCATGAAGTTCTCCTCGTCCTTGGTTTCGCACAGGTGCGTGTGCAGGCGCACGCCGTACTGGCGAGCCAGGATGGCACTTTCCCGCAGCAGGTCGGCGGACACGGAGAAGGGGGAGCAGGGCGCCAGCGCCACCCGATGCATGGCGCCGTATGAGGTGTCGTGGTACTGCTCGATGACCCGAGCGGAGTCCTTCATGATCTCGTCCACGGTCTGCACCACGCTGTCAGGGGGCAGGCCGCCGTCCTTTACACTCAGATCCATGCTGCCGCGGCTGCAGTACATCCGGATGCCCAGCTCGTCAGCGGCGGCAAACTGGGTGCCCAGCAGGTCGCCGGCGTGGGCGGGGAAGACGTAGTGGTGGTCAAAGCAGGTGGTGCAGCCGTGCTTCATCAGCTCGCCCATACCCGTGAGGGAGGAGAGGCGGATCACTTCGCTGTCCAGATTCTTCCAGATCTCGTACAGAGTTTTCAGCCAGTCAAACAGCTCCATATTCTGCACCTTGGCCAGATTGCGGGAGAAGACCTGATACAGATGGTGGTGCGTATTCACAAGGCCGGGGTAGCACAGCATGTGGCTGCCGTCAATGATCCGGTCGGCTGCGGCGTCCAGGCCGGCGCCGATCTGCTCAATAAAGCCGTCCTTGCACAGCACATCCACGTTGTTCAGCACGCGGTCATTGTCGTCACAGGTGACGAGCTGGGAAATGTTCTTGATAAGCAGGGTAGACATGGATTATCCTCCTTTAATTCATAGAAAAAAGAGCAGGCCCAAGACGGGCCTACTCTTTTTATAACAGGGTCAGCGTTCCTCGCGGAAGTAGGAGAGACCGAGGGACGCAGGGGGCTGATCC
>OBLI01003890.1_pt1 | contig 11082 bp, 10 predicted proteins | sample 1519701 | NCBI WGS metagenome assembly OBLI01 (sample SAMEA3663005, study PRJEB22513) | pig gut metagenome | biome: pig gut; feature: pig-associated habitat; material: faeces | place: France | collected 2012 | reverse complement strand
TTTCTCTATCACGGGATGTCGTCCACCTCTGATGTCGAGCACGTTGCTGTCTTCGATTACGGGACGTATGTAATTATTCTCCAGTGACACCTTGGCGAATGAGAGCAAGCAGTCGAGATTGCCCACCATCTGCGCATCCATCTGCATCTCGCTGATGAATGGCTGCATGAAAGCGACGAGGTCGGCATATAGTTTGGCTTCGAGAGCCAGTATCTTGTCTTCCGCGCCAAGGATCTTCTCTTCGTATTCCTTCAGTTCCTGTGTGATATAGCGCTCTGCCTGTGCGAGTGTCTGCTTTCTTATCCATTCTGGCGGCACGTTGTCCTTGAATGTGTTACGCACTTCGAGGTAATATCCGAATACGTTGTTATATCCTATTTTGAGCGATGAGATTCCTGTCTTCTCGGCTTCTTCCTTCTGCATCTTGAGCAGGTAGTCTTTTCCTGAGTATGCTATCTCTCGCAGTTCGTCGAGCTCAGGGTTTACTCCGTTGCGTATTACGTCGCCCTTATTGACCAGCAGTGGCGGATTTGGGTTCACCGTATGCTCTATTTTTTCTCTGAGTTGGGTAAGCGGATTGATGAGGTCTGCTATTCTGTTGAGCACGTCGAGGTCTGCTTCGGCGCACATATTGCGTATTGGTTCGAGTGCGGCGAGGGCGTTCTTGAGCTGTATCACCTCCCTTGGGTTCACCCTTCCTGTGGCTATCTTTGATGATATTCTCTCAAGGTCGCCTATGGTCTGCATCTGCTCGTCGATGCCGCAGCGGAACTCCGGGTCACGAAACATATAATCGACCACGTCGAGTCTCTCGTCTATCCTCTTCTTTTCTCTTAGTGGGAAGACCACGAGTCGGCGCAGCTGTCGTGCTCCCATCGGTGACACGGTCTTGTCTATGACGCTGATGAGGTTGGCTCCATCCTGCTGCATGGAGTCGAGTATCTCCAGATTGCGCACGGTGAAGTTATCCAGTCGCACATATCTCTCTGCGTCAATGCGTTTCAGTCGGATGATATGTCCGATATGGGTATGCTGCGTTATCTCCAGATATTGCAGTATGGCTCCTGCCGCAATGAGTCCTGTCTTGAGGTTTTCCACTCCGAATCCCTTCATCGACTTGACATTGAAGTGTGCGTTGAGCTTCTGTCGTGCTGTCTGGTCGGTAAAGACCCAGTCGTCCATCTCGTAGGTGAAGAGCCCTGTGCCGAAGTTATCTTCGAAGAAGTGCTTTCTGCCTCTCTCGATGATTACTTCCTTCGGCTGGAAATTGGTTATGAGTTTTTCGACATATTCGAATGTTCCTTCATCGACGAGGTATTCTCCTGTTGAAATATCGAGCAATGATATTCCGCAGGCTGACTTACCGAAATGCAATGCGCATAGAAAGTTGTTCTTATTGTTTTCCAGCACGTTATCGTTCATCACCACGCCTGGTGTGACAAGCTCTGTGATGCCTCTCTTGACAAGTTTCTTTGTCAGTTTTGGATCTTCCAGCTGGTCGCATATCGCCACTCTCCTTCCTGCCCTTATCAGTCGTGGCAGATAGGTGTCGAGTGCATGGTGTGGAAATCCTGCCATGGCGTCTCCCTGTGTCGCTCCATTGTTTCTTCTGGTCAGCGTGATGCCGAGTATGCGAGAGGCATCCACTGCGTCATCGCAGTAGGTCTCGTAGAAGTCGCCGCAACGGAAGAGCAGCAACGCATCCGGGTGCTTTGCTTTGAGGTCGAAGAACTGTTTCATCATCGGCGTCAGTTCGCCGCTTTTCTTTGCCATTTCTATGTCGTTTTCTTGTCTTGTTGTTTTATTATCTTTATATAAAATGCAAAATTACTAATTTTTCTTCAGAAACTCTTCTTTTACATTGTAAATTAGCATATAAATTACTCCAAAAGAGTAATATCAATCAAATAATATTCACAAAATTTGTGAATTAAATGATATTGTATTACCTTTGCACTGGAATTAGAAAAGACCATAGAAAAGTCTAATAAATCACTCAAAAAAAGTGAACTAACAAAAGTGTCACTAATGGCAGAAAAAGGGCTGTCAGCCCAAAAGAATATAGCCCAGGGCAACACTCTGGGTATTATGTCAGAGGAATTCTTTGCCATTAAGGGCTGAAGCTTGACAATGGATTCTTCGGCTATGTGCTGATTGCCATCCATGGCACTTATGACTATTATGGTGTCTGATGATTTATAATATTAAAAATGAAACCAAAAGCATCTGAAATGAAACCATTCCGTCCCTACCATCCAGGTGAACTGCTAAAGGAGGAATTGGAATGCCGAAATATCAAGCAGAAAGATTTTGCTGAAAAGACCGGGCTATCATATACTGCATTCAATGAAGTGCTGAATGGAAAACGTGCCGTCACTGCCGAACTCGCACTCATCATGGAGACTGTCCTCGGCATAAATGCTGACATGCTTCTACGTATGCAGACGGACTACAATCTACAGTCATCGCGTGAAAACAAGATGCTCATCAATCGCCTCAGTAAACTACGCAAGATTGCAGCTGTCTTTCTGTAACAACAAGACAACAAAACAACAAAACAACAAAACAACAAAACAACAAGACAACAAGACAACAAAATAAAACAATGGAATATAATTTCAACGAAATCGAAAAGAAATGGCATGAGTATTGGGTCAAAAACGGCACATATCATGTCACTGAAGACAAAAACAAAAAGAAATTCTACGTGCTCAACATGTTCCCTTACCCATCAGGTGCGGGACTCCATGTGGGCCACCCACTCGGCTATATCGCCAGTGATATATATGCCAGATACAAGCGTTTGCAGGGCTTCAACGTGCTAAACCCTATGGGTTATGACGCTTACGGACTGCCTGCTGAGCAGTATGCTATACAGACCGGACAGCATCCGGAGAAGACCACTTTCCAGAATATCGACCGCTATCGCGAGCAGTTGGACAAGATTGGCTTCTCTTTCGACTGGGACCGTGAGGTGCGCACCTGTGCTCCTGGCTACTATAAATGGACTCAATGGGCTTTCCAGAAGATGTTCGCTTCTTATTTCGACACCAAGCTTCAGAAGGCTCAGCCTATCGCTGACCTCGTGGCTCACTTCGAAAAGCACGGCTCTGAGGGCATCTCTGCCGCTTGCTCCGAGGAGCTCTCTTTCTCTGCTGAGGAATGGAACGCTATGGACGAGAAGCAGAAGAGCGACACTCTCATGAACTATCGCATCGCTTTCATGGGCGAGACAATGGTAAACTGGTGTGCTGGTCTCGGTACTGTGCTTGCCAACGACGAGGTGGTGGATGGTGTCAGCGTGCGTGGCGGATTCCCTGTTGAGCAGAAGAAGATGCGCCAGTGGTGCCTCCGCGTCAGCGCTTACAGCCAGCGTCTGCTCGACGGACTCGACACTATACAGTGGAGCGACTCTATCAAGGAGACACAGAAAAACTGGATCGGACGCTCTGAGGGTACTGAGGTGCAGATCAAGGTGGATGGTCAGGAGTCTTCTTTCACCATCTTCACCACTCGTGCAGATACTATGTTCGGCGTTACTTTCTTCGTGCTCGCACCTGAGTCGGAGCTCGTAGATATGGTAACTACCGCTGATCAACGGCCTGCCGTCGATGAATATGTTAAGTATGTCAAAGGTCGCACGGAACGCGAGCGAATGATAGACCACACCGTAACGGGCGTTTTCTCAGGCGCTTACGGTATCAATCCTATCACTGGCGATAAGTGCCCTATCTATATCTCCGAGTATGTGCTCGCTGGATATGGCACCGGAGCCATCATGGCGGTTCCTGCCCATGACAGCCGTGACTATGCTTTTGCCAAGCATTTCGATCTTCCTATCATCCCTCTCGTCGAGGGAGCTGACGTCAGTGAGGAGTCTTACGACGCTAAGGAAGGCATCGTCACCAATTCTCCTGCTGCTGGAAGAAAGGCAGTGGAATATAATGGTGAGTCTCTCTCGCTCAATGGACTCGATATCAAGGACGCTATACAGGCCACAAAGGTCTTTGTAGAGAAGCATCAGATAGGACGCGTGAAGGTCAATTACCGTCTCCGCGACGCCATCTTCTCCCGTCAGCGCTACTGGGGCGAGCCTTTCCCTGTATATCATAAGAATGGTATCCCTACCATGATTCCTGAGGAGTGCCTCCCTATTGAACTTCCACAGGTGGATAAGTTCCTCCCTACTGAGACTGGTGAGCCGCCTCTCGGCAACGCTAAGAAATGGGCTTGGGACGAGGAGAAGAGACAGATTGTCGAAAATTCTCTCATCGACAACAAGACCGTGTTCCCTATCGAGCTATATACCATGCCGGGATTTGCTGGCTCTTCTGCCTACTATCTCCGCTATATGGATCCGCACGACGACAAGGCTCTCGTATCTGAAGAGGCTGCTGAATACTGGCAGAACGTCGATCTCTACGTAGGTGGTAGCGAGCATGCCACTGGTCACCTTATCTATTCACGCTTCTGGAACAAGTTCCTCTTCGACCTCGGCGTGAGCAAGAAGGATGAGCCTTTCCAGAAACTCGTCAATCAGGGCATGATTCAGGGTCGCTCCAACTTCGTATATCGTATCAAGGACACCAACACCTTCGTATCTCTCGACAAAAAGGATGGATATGACGTCACTCCTATCCACGTCGATGTCAACATCGTAAGCGGGGACATCCTCGATGTGGAAGCGTTCCGCAACTGGCGCCCTGACTACCACGATGCTGAATTTATCCTCAATGATAATGGTCAGTACGTCTGCGGATGGGCTGTCGAAAAGATGTCTAAGTCCATGTTCAACGTGGTAAACCCTGACATGATTGTGGAGAAATATGGTGCCGACACTCTCCGTATGTATGAGATGTTCCTCGGCCCTGTGGAGCAGTCCAAGCCTTGGGACACCAACGGTATCGACGGTTGCCACCGTTTCCTCAAGAAGTTCTGGGGACTCTTCTACGATAGAGCAGGGGAGTGGCAGGTTACCGACGATGCGCCTACTGCCGAGCAGGAGAAGTCTCTCCATAAGCTCATCAAGAAGGTTTCTGGCGACATAGAGACTTTCTCTTACAACACCAGCATCTCTGCATTCATGATTGCCGTTGGCGAACTGCAGAAGTGTCACTCTCGTGAAATCCTCCACAGCCTCGTCATCCTCATTGCTCCATTTGCGCCTCACATCGCCGAGGAACTCTATCACAACCTCGGTTGCGAAGGCAGCGTATGCGATGCCCAGTGGCCTGCATACGATGAGGAGAAGATGAAGGACTCTGAGATTACAATGCCTGTGCAATTCTGTGGCAAGACCCGCTTCACCATCCAGCTCCCTGCCGGCATCAGCAAGGAAGATGCTGAGAAGACCGTCCTCGCCGATGAGCGCACAGCGAAATACACCGATGGCAAGCAAATCATCAAGACCATCGTGGTGCCTGGTCGCATCATCAATATCGTTGTGAAGTAAGTGCTAAGAAAATGAAGAATGAAGAATGAAGAATTCGGATTACGTTCTTCGGCTTGTGGCTTCTCATAGAGCCATACTCAAGAGAACAAGACTAACTCCCATTCTTCATTCTTCATTCTTCATTCTACATTCTTCATTTAATAACCGCGTCAGCGCGATTTTTCACTCTTCACTTTTCACTCTTCACTTTTCACTAAAGAAAAGGTAACTCTATTCTTCATTCTTCATTCTTCATTTATTATCCCGGCGGATAGAAGAAAGAAATAACAACATAAAAGAAAGAAAAACACCCATGAATGACAAACTGATCAAAAGCAAGTCAACGGCGTTTTACGAAATCCGTGATTACATCATGATATGCTTGGGTACGCTCATCTACACAGGTGGCGTCTCTATCTTCATGCTCCCATACGGTCTCACCATCGGTGGCGTCAGCGGTATTTCATCCATCATATATTACGCCACCAACATACCGGTTTCCATCAGTTTCGGTGTCATAAACGCATGTTTCCTCATCGTTGCCATCAAGGTATTGGGATGGAAATTCTGCTTCAAGACCATAGCAGGCGTAGTATCATCCACGCTATGGTTTTCGGCATGGCAACTGATGCTGCAAAACTCTGCCGGAGAATGGCCTCACGTATGTGGCGACCAGATATTCATGGCGTGTATCCTCGGACCTATCTTCTGCGGTATCGGACTCAGTATCAACTTCGAAAACCACGGTTCGATGGGCGGAACGGATATCATTGCTGCTATCGTCAATAAGTATAAGGATGTCAGCCTCGGACAGATTATCCTCCTATGCGACGTGCTCATCATCTCCAGCTGTTACTTCGTATTCGAAGACATACAGCGCGTCATCTATGGCTACGTCATCATGATCGTATGCTCCGTGACACTCGACACCTGTATGCGTCGTATGCACCAGGCAGTGCGATTCGAGATATACTCTCGCAACTATGCCAAGATTGCCGATGAAATCAATGAGGAAGGCTTCGGCATCACAGTACTCGACGGATTCGGATGGTACACCAAATCTGAGCGTAAGATGCTCGTCTGCATCTGCTCACGCCGCTATCAGGACATCATCATGCAGGCTATCAAGCGCATCGATCCTTACGCTTTCTTCTGTGTCAGCAATGTCAATAACGTATATGGAAATGGTTTCAGCGCCATCAAGAGCAAACTCAAGAATCAGAAGCCTATACTCACATTCGCCACTAATGATGAGCGTCTCATCAATGAGGCTAAGAATCTCATGGGCGAAAATATCGAAATCCGCTCTCTCTCTGACATCGGTTGCAAGGAGCAACTACCTCAGACCCACGAGACCATAGAGAAGAATGCACAGGAGAAGGTACGTTATGTCCACAAATACTACGGCTTCGACTGCTTCGCGCAGTGCACCGAAGGCGACCGTGAGGCATACTCCCTCATCTATCATCATAACACCTACAAATTCGACAGTCTCCAGGGCGTCAGCGATTTCCTCCAGCAGCAATTCCCTGAAAAAGGAAAGAAGAAAGAGAAAAATAAGTAATAGAAAATAGGTAATAGTAATAGGTAATAGGAGAATACAATAGCTACAAGAGTTATTTCGCTTGTAGAAATTCTCAAGAATATAAAGGTAATCTCCTATTCCCTATTTCCTATTCCCTATCTCCTATAACATATCCCCCCAAGTGTCCGCCACTGTGTCGGGCGCGTTACCGCCCGATAATCCAAAGAATATCAATAACAAAAATACCAAGAAAAGAAAAGAAAAAAGCAATGACTAAAACCGCACTCAAGAAAGAAGTCATGGAATACGGAATGGTAGCCATAGGTACATTCATGTACGGTATCGGCGTTACCGTATTCATGCTGCCTTACAAGCTCGCCACCGGTGGTCTCGCAGGTATCTGCGCACTCATCTATTACGCCACCGGACTGGAGATCGAAATTTCCTATGCCATCATCAACACAGTTCTCCTCCTCAGCTCCGCAAAGCTCTTAGGATGGAAATTCAGCGTCAAGTCACTCTGGGGCTACGGTCTCATCACATTCTGGCTCTGGCTCTGTCAGCGTATCTTCGAAGACCCTGTCACTCACGAACTGCCGTTCATCTTAGGCGAAAACGAAGCATTCATGGGATGTCTCCTCTGTGCTTTCATCGAAGGATTCGCACTCGCTCTCTGCTTCAATGCCAACGGCTCTACTGGTGGCACCGATATCATCGCTGCCGTAATCAATAAATACCGCGACGTATCGCTCGGCATGGCTATCATGGTGACCGATATCATCATCGTAGGTAGCTCATGGTGGGTGCTCCACGACGTGAGAAAGATTATCTTCGGTTTCGTGCTCCTCATCGTATCAGCACTCACGCTCGACTACTGCACACGAAGGTTCCATCAGTCCATCATCGTATATATCTTCTCGCGAAACTATAAGCGAATATCGGATGCCATCTCTAAAGCTGGATTCGGACTCACCGTGATCGACGGCACTGGATGGTGGACCAAAACAGAGCGTAAGGTTCTCATGTGCGTTTGCACAAAGCGCCACTCTCGCGAGGTCTTCGAAATCGTAAACAGCGTGGACCCTTCCATCACCAATGCACAAAACGTATATGGTGAAGGCTTCGACATGATGAAGATGAAAATGAAGGGACAGAAGCCTATACTCGTCTTCTCCACAAACAATAAGCATAAGCTCGACGAGGTAAACGACATACTCAGCGACCGCTTCGAAGTGCGCTCGCTCAAGGAAATCGGTTGCTTTGACGAACTGCCGGAGACCCACCAGACCATCGAAGAGAACGCTCTCGAAAAGGCAAGCTACGTCAATGAGTTCTATGGCTTCGACTGCTTCGCTGATGATACAGCACTCGAAATCGACGCTCTCAATGGCGAACCAGGCGTTTACAGCGCTCGCTACGCAAACGAAAACGGTACTGACCACAACTCTAAGGCTAACATGGAGAAAGTGCTCCAGAAGCTCGAAGGTAAGCATGGAGAAGAGCGTAAAGCACGATTCCGCACTGTCATCTCACTCATCTATCAGGGACAGACCTACACCTTCGAAGGCATCATCAATGGTCACATCACTGAGAAGCCACAGGGCACCGACGGTTTCGGATACGACCCTATCTTCATGCCTGACGGCTATGACCGCACATTCGCGCAGATGACAGCCGAAGAGAAAAACAATATCTCTCACCGTGGCTTGGCAGTAGAGAAATTAGCTAATTTCTTTGCCACTGATAAGAAGAACAAGAGATAAAAATATTGGAAGTGAAAAGTGAAGAGTGAAGAGTGAAAAGTGAAAAATCGCCTGCCGGATATTGCGACCCAAGCAAATATTCTACTGCGTCAGCGCGATTTTTCACTCTTCACTTTTCACTTTTCACTTTTCACTTTTCACTCTTCACTTTTCACTTTTCACTCTTTACTTTAGAAAGTAGAGATTCCCAAAGTAGTAGCGATAGCAGTAAGCACAGAGATCATCATCTGTATCACAATTTGCCAAGTATTCTTCTTCATAATAATTATAAGGTATTAGTAAGGTTAATAATAATATTCTCAAGAAGAAAGAAGAAAGAGAACGAAGGGCGCAAGCCATTCTTCATTCTTCATTCTTCATTCTTCATTTAATAACCGCGTCAGCGCGATTTTTCACTCTTCACTCTTCACTTTTCACTTTTCACTAAGCAGTCTTAAACCTGCTCCGCGCCCTCTTCCACCTTTTCAGAAGGAGTAGTCTCCACCTTACTTGGGTCATACTTCTGAAGGGTAGCGCCACCGAGGAAGGTGCGGGTGACCTTATTAGTAGCCACATCCTTCTTACCAGCGCTGATGAAGTTGACGCGCATACCGCTCACATTACGAGAGATGGAGAAGTTCTCCGGCTTATCAGCGCCGACGGTCTTCAGACCAATCTTGAAAGTGCCGAAGCCATCGAGCTTCACGGCAACAGAGTTCTGGAGCTGGTCAGTCATCACATCCACGAGTTCAGCGATCACAGCGAGCACGTCACTCTTCTTGAGAGTACAGTTACGCTGGATGATATCCGCCATTCCAGCGGTATCGATAGTGTTGATTTGTACTGCGCGACCATAATAGAGGTTGCCGGAATTCTTACGATTGTCACGAACGATTTTGTAAAGCAATGCCATAATAATAAAAAATTTAAAGGTTAATAATAATGTGTGGTTTGGTTGTTTTGTTGTTTTGTGGTTTTGTTGTTTGGTTGTCGGTCAAGCACAAAGAAGAACAAGAGTCCGCCACCGCGTCAGCGCGATTTTTCACTTTTAACTTTTCACTCTTCACTTTTCACTAAAAGAAAGAGTAACTCCAATTCTTCATTCTTCATTCTTCATTTAGAAATAGCATACTCCATCCGAGCCATCCCCCGGTTTTCCCCGCGGTCGCTCTTATAGGAGATATGCAAGCAGTGTATCACCTTCTGTTGTCCGCGCACCTCGATGAGCAACTGGTCGAAGGGCAGGTTAAGGCGTATGAAGTCATACATCTTATGTCCCACCTCGGTGCTGCCCACGTGGATATCAGCCGCTTCGCCATAGAGATGTTGCGACTGTCGGGCACCGCCCACCGCCTCATTAAGGGAGTACGTGCGAAACCCGCTGGTGATACGGATCACGCCGAAGCGTTTGCGTAGCGGTTCAAGAACATGGATGCACAACTGTCTCAGTCGCTCCACCTCCTCCAGGCAGGGTATGTTCTCGATGCCGAGGCGTATAGCCGTAGCCGAGCGAGTAAACTCCCCAAGCCGGAAGTGAGGTGAGAGAATCAAGTCAGGAGAAAAAGGATTTGAGTTGTCCAGGTCGTTCTCCACAGTGAGCAAGCGCTCACAATCATTCAGATCATTTCTGTTTATCAGTGTTTTCATGGTAAGATATGTTTCAGTGTTCGATGTGTGTTTCAGGATTTCAGAGCGTAAACTTGTCGAAGAGCGGTGCCCGTCTATCTGATTTCCGAGTGCAAAGGTACAACATTTCCGAGCCGAATGCAAGGATTATATGCATACTCTTGTGCATACTCATGTGCATAGCGCACCGAAAAAGCCCCAAAAACACGCTTTTTAATCAAAAACAGACGAAAATGAAGACTTATCGAATAAAAGAGAAGAGAGACATACGCTCCTTCTGTTCATTAGCACGATACACCATAATATCCACAAGGCGTTGCGAACGCACACCTTTTATATTATCAAGGCGAGAGAGATAACTGCAGATATTATGAGGCAAATACATATCAAACAAGCGAAATACACGAGAAGCAATCTCACGCTGTGACAAAGGCACCCCTGTATCATCACGCATCTTCTCACTGATAAACACATATCTCACCACCTCCATCAAGTGGAGCTTACTCTCATTCCAATGCAAAGGAGCATCATGTGAACCACGAAGCATCTCCACCATCTCTTCTGCCAGCATTCGCTGAGCCTCTTTGTGTGTCATTTTTTCCATAGTTTGTTTGTGTTATAATATGCAAAGCCCTCCCCAACCCCTCCCTGGAGGGGCTTTTCTTTAGTCACGGATTGTCAGTTTGAGTCACAAGTAGCCAGTGCCTGACCTATCATCACCCAGGGGGGACAGGAGGGGGGCTTGTATTTTTATTGTT
>OBLI01003887.1_pt1 | contig 11090 bp, 7 predicted proteins | sample 1519701 | NCBI WGS metagenome assembly OBLI01 (sample SAMEA3663005, study PRJEB22513) | pig gut metagenome | biome: pig gut; feature: pig-associated habitat; material: faeces | place: France | collected 2012 | reverse complement strand
GGAAGAAAAAATCAAAACTGTCGTTTTGCTTTTATTCTTCTCTCGCCTTGCACTACTTTGCTTCGCGAAGATAGGCTGCGGCTCGGAAGAAAAAATCAAAACTGTCGTTTTGCTTTTATTCTTCTCTCGCCTTGCACTATCTTTGCCCCCGAAATGGAGCAAGATACTTTTGACATAAGGGCGGAACAGCATTCGCCCGCCCCTTCGGAACGCGAATTTGAAAACGCTTTGCGACCGTTGCAGTTTGACGACTTCAGCGGTCAGCAAAAGGTGGTGGATAACCTGCGCGTGTTTGTCGAAGCGGCCAAATACCGTGGAGAACCCCTGGACCACACGCTGCTGCACGGTCCTCCGGGACTGGGCAAAACCACGCTCTCGAATATTATAGCCAACGAACTGGGCGTGGGTTTCAAACTTACCTCCGGACCTGTGCTCGACAAACCGGGCGACCTGGCCGGACTGCTGACAAGCCTCGAACCCAACGATGTGCTTTTCATAGATGAAATTCACCGCCTCTCTCCGGTGGTGGAGGAGTACCTCTATTCCGCCATGGAGGACTACCGCATCGACATCATGATAGACAAAGGACCGGCGGCTCGCAGTATTCAAATTGACCTGAGCCCGTTCACACTGGTCGGTGCCACCACCCGCAGCGGATTGCTCACCGCTCCGCTGCGCGCACGCTTTGGTATCAATCTCCACTTGGAGTACTATGACGCAGAAACGCTTTGTCATATCATCACTCGCTCCGCCGGCATTCTGAGAGTGCCCATTGATCCCAAAGCTGCCGCCGAAATAGCCGGACGTTCGCGCGGAACGCCGCGTATTGCCAACGCCCTGCTCCGACGAGTCCGCGATTTCGCTCAAGTGAAAGGCAACGGACGCATTGACGAACAGATTGCCGGTTACGCACTGGAGGCATTGAACATCGACAAGTACGGACTCGATGAAATAGATAACAAAATATTGCTCACCATCATCGACAAATTTAAAGGTGGCCCCGTGGGCATCACCACTATCGCCACCGCTATCGGCGAAGATGCTGGCACGGTGGAAGAAGTGTATGAACCCTTCCTTATAAAAGAAGGATTTATCCGCCGAACGCCACGTGGACGTGAAGTAACCGACCTGGCTTACAAACATCTCGGTCGCAGCCGTTACGGAACCGCTTATGGTGAGCCTTCACTCTTCGATTGAAACAGGCAGACTAATCGGAACATTCGGATAGGGCTCTTCTGTGTTTCACAATTCCTTTTTCATGATAACTTATCAAACCATTGATGTGAAAATGCCCGCTTTGCCGAAGGCCAAAACTTCGGCCTGGGTGCGGGAAGTGGCGGCAAGCTACGGCAAACGTGTGGGCGAGGTGGCCTATGTGTTCTGCAACGACGAAAAAATTCTGGAGGTGAACCGTCAATATCTTCAACACGATTATTACACCGACATCATCACCTTCGACTACACCGAGGGCGACCGCATCGGCGGCGACCTCTTCATCAGCCTCGACACCGTGCGCTCCAATGCCGAACTCTTTGGTCGCCCTTACGAGGAAGAACTCCACCGCGTGGTTATCCACGGTATTCTGCACCTTTGCGGCATCAACGATAAAGGTCCCGGCGAGCGCGAAATCATGGAGGCCGCTGAAAACCGGGCTCTTGACATACTCTCCGCGGCCGAAGCAATCATCCGATAGCTCTACTCGTAACAGAAATAGTTAACTGTTGTAAATAAACTCATCTAAATTGTTCTTCTTATCTCAATTTACCCCCTTTTAGTCGATTATTGGGAAATTAAGGTCTAATTGTTTGGAATTAAGGAAAACTTTTTAGATTTTTGCGGTTTTAAAGGAGTAGGCTCACAGGTGGGTTGAGGGAAAACGCCTCTCTTTTCCACCTTGTTCGCATGCTTAATCCCCAACAATATATTACAAAGTTTTAAATATCTATGGAACCTGCAACAGGAAAATTAGGCGTGATGTGCGTCGGCCTCGGCGCGGTTACAACAACCTTCATTACCGGTGTTCTGATGACTCGCAAAGGGTTAGCCAAACCGGTAGGATCAATGACCCAATACGATAAAATTCGTGTAGGCCGAGGAAAAGACAAGAAATATCTCCACTATGGTGAGATAGTTCCTTTGGCCTCGCTTAATGACATTGTGTTTGGTGCCTGGGATGTCTATCCCGCCAATGCCTATGAGAGTGCGCTCAATGCCGAAGTACTCAAAGAAAAGGACATCGAACCCGTTCGCGATGAGCTCAAAGCCATCGTGCCCATGAAAGCTGCTTTTGACCGCAACTATGCCAAACGTTTGGATGGCGACAACGTGAAGGATTGCGCCACACGCTGGGACATGGTGGAAGCGCTCCGCGAGGATATCCGCCAGTTCAAGGCTCAGAACGGTTGCGACCGTATCGTGGTGATTTGGGCCGCTTCGACCGAAATCTACGTGCCGGTTGACGAGAACGTGCATGGCACACTCGCCGCGCTGGAAGCTGCCATGAAGGCCAACGATACCGAACACGTGGCTCCCTCCATGTGCTACGCTTACGCCGCACTGGCAGAAGGTGCTCCCTTCATCATGGGTGCGCCCAACACCACCGTGGACATTCCCGCCATGTGGGAAATGGCCGAAAAGACCAAGATGCCTATCGCCGGCAAGGACTTCAAGACGGGTCAGACTTTGGTGAAGTCGGGCTTCGCACCCATCATTGGCACGCGCTGCCTCGGCCTGAGCGGATGGTTCTCCACCAATATCCTCGGCAACCGCGACGGACTCGTGCTCGACGAGCCGGCCAACTTCCACACAAAGGAGGTTTCCAAACTCTCCACCCTCGAAAGCATCCTCGTGCCCGAAGACCAGCCCGACCTCTATACGGACTACTACCACAAGGTGCGCATCAACTATTACCCGCCCCGCAACGACAACAAGGAGGGCTGGGACAACATCGACATCTTCGGATGGATGGGCTATCCCATGCAGATTAAGATCAACTTCCTCTGCCGCGACTCTATCCTCGCCGCTCCGTTGCTCCTCGACCTCGTGCTCCTTTCGGACCTCGCCGCCCGCAAGGGTCGCTACGGCACGCAACGTTTCCTCAGCTTCTTCCTCAAGAGCCCCATGCACGACTACACGCAGAACGAGGTGCCCATCAACCACCTCTTCCAGCAGTATGTCATGCTGAAGAACGCCATCCGCGAAATGGGCGGTTACGAAGCCGATGAGGAAATCGACTAATGCTTTCGACATTATCCATGAAGGCTGCCTAAAGCCTTGAATAACCATGAAAAGCTTCACGAAACCTTTCCCTGATTCCTATGGGACGAGTTTGTCGTGAAGCTTTTCATCTCTCTCCTCCTGAAACTCATTGATAGGACTCCCCTTATCCTTTCCACTCAATCTGTAATTTCTTTCAAACGGTGAAAAGATTCTTCTTCCTGCTCCTCCTGTTCTCCTGCTGTGTCATGGCTGCTTTGGCCCAGAAAAAGCTCTCCGGCGTGGTGGTCGACTCCAAGACGGGTGAAAAGCTTCCCTTCGTCAACGTGGTCTATACCAGTGGCGGCGGCACCCAAACCGACCTGGAGGGACACTTCGCACTCCCCTTCAGAGCCGGGAAACTGCGCCTTTCGGTCATAGGCTATGAAACGAAAACCGTTTCCGTGAAGGCGGCTGCCGACTCACTCGTGTTCAAGCTCGACGCCCTTGAAACGGCCTTGAACGCTGCTGTCGTGGTGGGAAAGAAGACCAAATACTCGCGCAAGAACAATCCCGCCGTGGAGCTGATGAAAAAAGTCATTGAGGCCAAGAAGGAGAGCGACCTGCATGTTTACGACTATTACAGCATAGACAAATACAACAAAATTACCTTCGCACTCAACGAAGTTACCGACCGCATTTTCGAGGAAGGTTCGTTCAAGAAGTTTCCCTTCCTCAAGGAACACGTGGAGGTGTGCAACGAAACGGGGAAACTTATCCTCCCCATCTCGGTTGACGAAACCGTTACGCGGCTCATCTACCGCCGCGAGCCCAAATCGGAAAAGAGCATCATACTCGGACAACGCTCCAACGGCATCAACGACCTTCTGAACACGGGCGACATCGTCAACACCATGCTGAAGGACTGCTTCACCGATGTCGACATCTACAAGGACGAAGTCCGGCTGCTACAATATCCCTTTACCAGTCCCATCGCTACGCATACAGGCATCAGCTTTTATCGTTACTTTATTGTCGATACCCTCATGGTAGAAGGCAAGGACAAGTGTATACGTGTGGACTTCACCCCCAACAACCCGCAGGACTTCGGCTTTTCCGGAAGCCTTTACATCCTGGCCGACAGCACCTACCGTGTGCGTAAGGTCGACATGGGCATACCCGTGCGCTCCGATGTCAACTTTGTCGAGAGCATGCGCATCATCCAAAGCTTCGAGCAGCTGCCTTCGGGCGAGCAAGTCCTGATTAAGGACGATATGCTCGTACAACTCAAAATAGCTAAGTTCCTACAGAAGTTCCAGGTGAAGCGAACCACCGAGTACTCCAACTTTTCCTTCGCCCCCATCCCCGACCGCACGTTTAAGTTTAAGGGAGAAACACTCACGGCTTCTAACGCCCAGATGCAGAACGAAGCCTTCTGGGAAACCCATCGTGCAGACTCTCTTACCAAGAGTGAAGGTAGCCTCGACCTACTCGTGCGCCGGTTGGAGCAAGTCAAGGGTTTCAAACCCGTGCTGTGGGTGGCCAAAGCATTTATAGAAAACTTTGTGGAAACAAGTCTCGACCCCGAGAAACCTTCCAAGGTCGATATCGGGCCGGTTAACACGATGCTCACGCAGAACACCGTCGACGGGTTCCGCATGAGAGTTTCCGCACAGACCACCGCCAACTTCAATAAACACCTCTTCCTCAAGGGCTATGCAGCCTATGGCTTCAAGGACCAGAAGGTGAAGGGCATGGGCGAGGTGACTTATTCCTTCAACGAGAAAGCTTACCTCCCCCGCGAGTTCCCGGTGAACAACCTTACCTTTAATTACACGCGCGACGTGATGTCGCCATCCGACAAGTTCATGCCTACCGACAAGGACAATGTGTTCACCTCTTTCAAATGGACCAAGGTGAACCACATGATGTACTTTGAAACTTATCGCCTCCTTTGGGACCGCGAGTGGGAGAACGGTCTGCGCTTCAACATCCAGGCCCGCACTTCCAAGGACGAACCCACCCTTTCGCTCTTCTATCAGCCACTCAGTAACGGCTCTATCTCGGGTGAATCTGCTGGTTGCTATCCCTATATCCGCACCTACGACTTCACCGTTGGCCTCCGCTTCCAGCCCGGTGTAACCTGGATTAACACCAAGCAGCGACGCATAGCTGCCAACAACGATGCCCCCATCTTCAGCCTGAACCATACCGCCGGACTCTACAACTTCGGCCGCGCTGACTACGCCTACAACTTCACCGAAGCCGGCATATACAAACGTTTGTGGTTAGCCTCTTGGGGTAAGATGGACATCTATGTCAAGGGCGGCGTGCAGTGGAACAAGGTGCCTTTCCCCCTGCTCATCATGCCTGCCGCCAACCTGTCGTACATTATGGAGGACTATACCTTCAATCTCATCGACAACATGGAGTTCCTCAACGACCGCTACGCCTCGCTCATGTACTCCTGGGACTTGAATGGCAAAATCCTGAACCGCATTCCCTTCATCCGCAAACTCAAATGGCGTGAGTACATCGGCTGCAACGTGTTGTGGGGAACGCTCACGAGCAAGAACAATCCTTATCTTGACAAGAACGCCGGCGACCACCGCCTGCTCTACTTCCCCGGCGAGATGCAGGCCGATGGAAGCTTTGAGTCGCTCTCCCATGTCATGGACAAGAAACGGCCCTATGTCGAACTGGTGGCCGGCATCCACAATATTTTCAAGATATTCCATATCGAGTATGTCCACCGCATGAACTACCACTATCCTGGCACGCAGAAGTGGGGCATACGCGGCATGTTCCGCCTGACGTTCTGACCCTTGCGGTGCGCTCTTGCTGAATGATTGGCTTGATTTATGCTCAGATGCCACCGCTGACAACTACGGACAACTCTTTTCTGCGCGCCCAGATGCAAAAACACAAACAACTCCTCTGAACCGATGGGGTTGTTTGTGTTTTTGCCTATGTCCGCCTTGGGTGGCGGAAAAGGTATGGCATTGATGTTCCATTGATTACTAACCAACAAATAGTTCTTAAAAGTGCGATTTCTCGCCAAGCCAAAGAAAGCTTGCTCGCTTTGGTATTTTGGCTTAACGAAATCGTTCCCGTATATAAAAGTTAAAGTCTTTAGATTATTGTGCAGTTATAATTTTATTACCTAATATTGCGCCATAATCATTGGCGCGCACCGAGTAAAACTCGACGTTTGAATTTGTTTTGTAATAAGATGCTTTGTGTGTTGTAACCATGATTTAATTAAATCAGAAAATCATGCCAGAGATATTACGCATATTTGGATTAAGATTCTACTTCTATTCTCGTGAACATGAACCAATGCACGTTCACGTGAAGAGTGCCGATGGTAAAGCAAAGTTCGACATTCGTCCTGATGGGATTGTACTTGTATATAATAAAGGTATGAAAACCAAGGACATCAGGTGCGCAGAAATGGTACTTGAAGAGAACAAAGAACTTGCCATCTCAAAGTGGAATGAGTATTTTGGAAGTTCAATGACTGAGGAGGAGGAAGAATTATGATAGTAAAAAAGATTTGGTTTGAGAATGACCGCATCTATGGTTTGACCGATGAAGGCAAAACTTTATGGCAGTCTCTGCTGTGGTACAAGCACCTGAATGCTGCCACGGAAGAGCAACGTAATGATTATGAGATTGACGACGAGGGAATTCATTGGTATGCGCTTGATGAAGATATCTCATTTGAGAGCTTTGAGTATGATAATCCAGAACCTCAAGGCATCTCTCGCGTCTTTCTCACCCATCCAGAACTCAATGCTTCTGCTGTTGCCCGCCGTGTGGGCATCAGCCAGAGTTTGATGGCTCAATACATCAATGGGATGAAGAAGCCGTCCAAGGAGCGCGAAAGCCTTATTCTCAATGAAGTAAAGGCTATTGGTCGGGAACTTATGACACTTTAATTGAGATATTCTATTGAATAAGGAGAATGATGTCACTACTAAACAATAGATTTAGGATGTGATAGATATAATTATGAGAGACAAAAAGTTCGAAGGGTGTGTCAAGTGAAATGACACACCCTTCTTAAGTTAAGGCTCTCTGAAAGTTTTTATGGATGTCTGCCTTTGGGTGGCGGAAAGAGATACCTGTCGTTTGCAGTGACTTCCTATACAATCGGTCGTCCTAAACAATCTGCCGGATTGATTGGGGTGCTGGGGGTGTCATTCCACCGTCACGCTCTTCGCCAGGTTGCGCGGCATGTCCACGTTGAGCCCTTTCTTCACGGCCACATGGTAGGCCAGGAGCTGCATCGGCACAACGCTCAGAAGGGGTTCGAGACAGTTGAGGATATCGGGCACTTCGAGGAGGTCGTGGGCAAACTTACTGATGTCGGTGTCGCCCTCGGTGACCACGGCCAGAATGCGTCCGTTGCGGCTCTGCACTTCCTGCATATTGGAGATAATCTTGTGGTAGAGCTGATGGTGCGTAGCGATAAAGACAATGGGCATCTCCTTGTCAACCAAGGCTATCGGACCGTGCTTCATCTCTGCGGCAGGATATCCTTCAGCGTGGATGTAACTGATTTCCTTCAATTTCAGTGCCCCTTCAAGTGCCACGGGGTAGTTGTAGCCGCGACCCAGATAAAGGAAGTTCTTGGCATAGGTAAACTGCGAGGCCAGGTTGGCGATGGTGTCGTTTTGGAGTAGCACCTTCTTCATGAGGTTCGGGATTTCCATCAGTCCGGCGCAAGTCTGCTGGAACTTTTCTTCGCTCACCGTACCAAGGGCACGGCCAAGTGCCAGCGAGAGCATGGTGAGCACGGTGACCTGGCCGGTAAAAGCCTTTGTGGAGGCCACACCTATTTCGGGACCCACGTGGATATACACGCCGGTTTCGGCCTCACGGGCAATGCTGCTGCCTACACCATTGACTATGCCAAAAACGAGTGCCCCCTCCTTTTTGGCCAGTTGGATGGCGGCCAGCGTGTCGGCCGTTTCGCCGCTCTGGCTGATGGCGATGACCACATCGTCCTTTTCGATCACAGGATTGCGGTAGCGGAACTCGCTGGCATATTCCACCTCCACACGAATGCGGCACATCTCCTCGATGAGTTGCTTGCCGATGAGGCCGGCGTGCCATGACGTGCCGCAGGCCACGATAATCACGTGGCGGGCACGGATGAGTTTGGCCTTGAAGTTGTGCAGGGCCGAGAGGTTGATGTCATACGAGCCGTCGGCCTGTTTGACAACGCGGCCACGCATACAATTCTCGATGCACTGCGGCTGCTCGAAAATTTCCTTCAGCATGAAGTGGGGATAGCCGCCTTTGCTCAGGGCATTGATGTCGAGGTCTACATTCTGCACGCTCACTTCAGCCACGATTTCATCGAGGTTCGTGATTTCGAGCTCGTGACCTACACGGATATCTGCTATTTGCTCATCTTCGAGATAGACCATCTGGTGCGTATGCTCAATGAGCGGCGTGGCATCGCTGCCGATGAAAAACTCCGTGCTGTCCTGGCCGATGCCGATGACGAGGGGCGAAGCCTTGCGGGCAGCCACGAGGTGGTTGCCGTTGTTGCGTTCCATCACCACGATGGCATACGCGCCGATGGTTTTCTTTAACGCCTGGCTTACCGCATTCTTCAGCTTTTTGCCGTTCTTTTGGTAAAAGTAGTCAATGAGTTGCACCAGCACCTCTGTGTCCGTTTCGCTCTGGAATGAATAGCCGAGCTCCACGAGTTGTTCCTTGAGGAGTTGGTAATTCTCAATGATGCCGTTGTGGACGAGTGCAAGTTCGCCGCTGCCCGACAGGTGGGGATGAGCGTTCGTTTCCGAGGGTTCGCCGTGGGTAGCCCAACGCGTATGGCCTATGCCCACCGTGAAGTCTGCGGCATCAGCGGCCGACTGCCGGAGCTTTCTTTCAAGATTGTCTACTTTGCCTTTGGCCTTGAACACCTCAATACGGCCGGTTTCGGGTTGTGTCAGGGCAATGCCTGCACTGTCATATCCGCGATACTCCAGTTGGTGGAGTCCTTTGATAAGAAAGGGGGCAGCTTTCGCCTTACCTATGTATCCTACAATACCACACATATAATTATTTCCGGTTTAGTGAATAATATCAAGAATCTGTGTTCTGTAATGCTGTCAAGGCTGCAAATGTAGTGGAAGGAAAGGACTTGCCCAACATCCGGACTGCAGTTTTTCAGAACAGCCCACGAAGTAGTTTGCCGGAGTACGCCACACTCCTAAAACAAATCCTTCAGTACCGAGAGCGATTTCAGTTCGGGAAAACCCGGTAGGTGGAGACTGTAGAACCGGTTGATTTGTTCCAGCAGGCGGGAGCGTTCGCCACCGCTAAAGCGGAACACGTGCATCGTCTCATAGCGCATACGCAGGAGTTTGGGCACCAACGCCGCATCTGCGGGCTGCAGGCATTCGGAGTGGAGGGGCTGCTGATCGACAAATGTGGCACTTCGCATATCGAACCATGCACCTGCCGCGAAATCCTCTACGTTAGGCATGAATCCCAGAAAACGCGCGAGCCGAAGCAGGAATACCAGATGGAAGTTGGAAAATGAGTGCGTGCAGGTGTCGAGCCATGCCACAGAATGCACAATGTAGTCGTACACACTGCGGCTGTACGGTTCGCTCCGCAACGCATAATAAAGGAATTCTGCCAGGAAAAGCGCGATGGCCGACTTGTAGGGGTCGTAGGGAAGGGAAACGAGGGGGAGGGCGACCGCTGCGTACTTCGGTCGCTGCAGGCTGGCCTTGGGGCGGTGGTCCCACGCCACATCAAGCACAGCCAAAGGCTGGAACAGCGTGTGGCGCACCGCCGTACGGCGTGAACGGCTCACCTTGACGCTCATACCCAAACAGCCCATCTCTGCTGTGAGGAGGTGAACAATGAGCGTATCATCGTTGTATTTGATGCTTCGGAGCACTATGGCTTGCGATTTCATGATACAGAAGTTTTAAAAACATCCGCCACTTCAACAGGAAGCATTGGAGAATACAAAAATAGGGCGTTCGGCCCTTGAAAAGGCTTATAAACGGGATGAAAAGTGACCGAAACATGAAAAAACACACTTTTTTTTGAAAAAAAACTGCCAAAACTTTGCAGGAATAAAAACTTGTCCTACTTTTGCACTCGCAAATCAGGCCGAGAGGCATAATGATTTGAAGGCTTGGTCCCTTCGTCTATCGGTTAGGACGAGAGATTTTCATTCTCTAAAGAGGAGTTCGACTCTCCTAGGGACTACTAATAATAGAATAATAAGAAATGGCAAACCACAAATCATCTGTAAAAAGAATTCGTCAGACGGCGTCCCGCAGACTGCACAACAGATATTACGCTAAGACTATGCGTAATGCAGTTCGTAAGCTCCGCGCTACGACTGACAAAGCAGCTGCAGTAGAGCTTCTGCCGAAAGTGCAGAAGATGCTTGACAAGCTTGCTAAGACTAACATCATCCACAAGAACAAGGCAGCTAACCTCAAGAGCAGCATCGCAATCCACGTGAACAAGCTCGCCTAATTTGTTAGTCCTTTTCGTTAGAATTACGTTCCCTTTATTGCTTCGGTAATGAAGGGATTTTTTTGTTGCCGCCTTGCAGCAGATTGTCAATGACGTAGAAGGGAAGAGTGGGTTGGTAAATCTGCATTCTGACCCCATCGCCTCCCTTTTCCGAAAACAGACTCGCAGCTTTCGCACAAAATAAAGGGGCATCCAAGTCTTTGCTTGGATGCCCCTTTGCGCTTCAGGATGGGCTTGAACCAACGACCCCCTGATTAACAGTCAGGTGCTCTAACCAACTGAGCTACTGAAGCAAGTGCAATTCAGTGAAGCAGTTTTGCTTTGCGCTTCAGGATGGGCTTGAACCAACGACCCCCTGATTAACAGTCAGGTGC
>OBLI01003886.1_pt1 | contig 11092 bp, 9 predicted proteins | sample 1519701 | NCBI WGS metagenome assembly OBLI01 (sample SAMEA3663005, study PRJEB22513) | pig gut metagenome | biome: pig gut; feature: pig-associated habitat; material: faeces | place: France | collected 2012 | reverse complement strand
GGCTACCGCCGCGCGAATAAACCGCAAAGCGGTTTATTCAGTAGACATTAACTATATTTGGATAAATTGTTGACCTTTCTGCATTTACATTGTATAATCATTGTATAATATATACAGACATATTTCTCCAAACTCATTGTAAGCCCTGAAATGTCTTAATGAGTTGGAATGAGATATCTGCAATATTTAGATTATTATACCTTAATAATATCTTCGCCCTATAATTCAGGCGCCTGCCCTCACATTTCTATGGCGCAGCTCCTGCTCCTAATGGGTCTTCCTCTTTTGTACCATTTAATGAGTTTCATTCTTAGTGCACAATAGATAAAAGCCCATTTGGGGGAAAAAGCAGATTTGCTAAAATATACAATCCAATGTTCCCGAAACCTCCAACAGCTTCTGTGAAAAAGTCTATATTATATACAACCGTAAATTCGGCACGCCTATGCGCGCGGGCGTCCGACTGGGAAATTTTATTTATATGAGGAGGAACGTGGAACCATGAAAGGCATCTGTGTTAGAAGTGAGATCAACCCCCTTAAGAAAGTACTTCTTCACCGCCCTGGCAAAGAACTTCTGAACCTGACCCCGGACCGTCTCCCGGAGTTGCTGTTTGATGATATTCCCTTCCTGAAAGTTGCTCAGCAGGAGCATGACGCGTTTGCGCAGATCCTGCGTGACAACGGCACCGAGGTTGTTTACCTCGAGGACCTGATGACCGACGTCCTGAAGCTGCATCCCGAACTGGTCAAGCCCTTCCTGTATCAGTGGCTGTCTGAGGGCAACATCAAGACCAAGAAATGGCAGGACAAGCTGTACGACTACCTGTGCAGCAACTTCGAGGGCAAGGCCCTGGTCGAGAAGACCATGGAAGGCATCACCCTGAAGGAGATGGGCAACGAGGTTTCCGCTTACTCCCTGCAGGATATGATCGCCCCCGCTGATGACCTGGTCGTGGATCCCATGCCCAACCTGTACTTCACCCGCGATCCCTTCGCTTCCGTGGGCACCGGCGTGTTCCTGCACAAGATGCGTTTCCCCACTCGCTGCCGTGAGACCATCTATGCGGATTACATCTTCAAATATCATCCCGATTTCGAGGGCCTCGTCACCCGTTACTATGACCGTGATTTCCACGCCAACATCGAGGGCGGCGACGTGCTGAACCTGACCGCTGACACCCTGGCCATCGGTATCTCTCAGCGTACCTCTCCCGACGCCATTGAGGCTGCTGCCCGCAACCTGTTCAAGGATCCCGAGGCCAAGATCCGTACCATTCTGGCCTTCGACATCCCCGCCTGCCGCGCCTTCATGCATTTGGATACCGTTTTCACCCAGATCGACGTGGACAAGTACACCATCCATCCCGCCATCATCGGTCCTCTGACCGTTTATGAGATCACCCCGGGCGATGACGATCCCGAGAACCTGCGGATCAAGCGCATCGACTCCGATCTGGAGACCATCCTTGAGAAGTACACCCATGTTGACAAGGTCCACCTGATCAACTGCGGCGGTGACGATCTGATCGCTGCTGCCCGTGAGCAGTGGAACGACGGCTCCAACACCCTGTGCATCGCCCCCGGCAAGATCGTTGTTTACCAGAGAAACGATGTCACCAACCCCATCCTGCGTGACGCCGGTATCACCGTCCTGGAGATGCCCTCCGCCGAGCTGTCCAGAGGCAGAGGCGGTCCTCGCTGCATGTCCATGCCTCTGATCCGCGCCGAATAATTTCACAAATCAATCAATAATCCCAACAAAATAACAGGAGGAAAAAAACATGGGACTGAACATTAGAGGAAGAAGCTTCCTGACCCTGCTGGATTTCACCCCCGACGAGATCAACTATCTGCTCGACCTGTCTGCCGAGTTCAAGAGAATGAAGAACAACGGCGTTGAGCACAAGTGGCTGAGCGACAAGCAGATCGTTCTGCTGTTCGAGAAGACCTCCACCAGAACCCGCTGCGCTTTCGAAGTCGGCGCTCGCGATCTGGGCATGGGCGTCACCTTCCTGGATTCCGGTTCTTCCCAGATGGGCAAGAAGGAGTCCCTGGAGGACACCGCCAAGGTTCTGGGCCGCATGTTCGACGGTATCGAGTACCGCGGCTTCAAGCAGTCTGTGGTTGAGGATCTGGCCAAGTATTCCGGCGTTCCCGTCTGGAACGGCCTGACCGACGCCTTCCATCCCACTCAGATGCTGGCCGATATCATGACCGCCCGCGAGGAGTTCGGTGACATGAGAGGCCGGAAGCTGACCTTCTTCGGCGATGCCCGCAACAACGTCGCCAACTCCCTGATGGTCGTTTCTGCCAAGCTGGGCATGCACTTCTGCGCCTGCGGCCCCAAGGAGCTGATGCCCGCCGCCGACCTGGTCGAGAAGTGCCAGGCTATCGCCAAGGAGACCGGTGCCGTTCTGGAGTTCACCGACGATGTCAAGCAGGGTGCTAAGGACTGCGATGTTCTGTACACCGACATCTGGGTCTCCATGGGCGAGCCCGCCGAGCTGTGGGAGCAGCGCATCAAGCTCCTGCTGCCCTATCAGGTCAACAAGGAAGTCATGGCTATGGCCAAGCCCACCGCCATCTTCCTGCACTGCCTGCCCTCTTTCCACGACAGAAACACCACTGTCGGCGAGGACATCTATCAGAAGTTCGGTCTCGAGGCCATGGAAGTCACCGATGACGTGTTCCTCGGCACCCAGGCCCGTCAGTTCCAGGAGGCAGAGAACCGCATGCACACCATCAAGGCTGTCATGTATGCGACTCTGAAGTAAGACGATGGCAGAGAGAATTGTAGTAGCATTGGGCGGCAACGCCCTGGGTAAGACCCCCGAAGAGCAGCTTGAGCTGGTGAAGGGCACCGCCAAGCCGATCGTTGACCTTGTGGAAAAAGGCTATGAGGTGATCATCGGTCACGGCAACGGCCCCCAGGTCGGCATGATCAACCTGGCCATGGAGTTCTCCGCAAACAAGGGCGGCAATACACCGTTCATGCCCTTCCCCGAGTGCGGTGCCATGACTCAGGGTTACATCGGATATCATCTGCAGCAGGCCATCCAGGAAGAGCTGAAGGCACGCGGCATCAAGAAAGAGTGCGCCACAGTCGTCACCCAGGTGGTCGTGGATGAGAAGGATCCCGGCTTCCAGAATCCCACCAAGCCCGTGGGCAGCTTCTATACCAAGGAAGAGGCTGATAAGATCGCCGCGGAAAAGGGCTTCACCTTTGTCGAGGACGCCGGCCGTGGTTACCGCCGTGTCGTTCCCTCCCCGATCCCCAAGCGCATTGTTGAGCTGAAGGTCGTGGAGCAACTGGTCGAAGCCGGCGATATCGTCATCACTGTTGGCGGCGGCGGCATCCCCGTGGTGGAGACCGAGAACGGTCTCAAGGGCGTTGCGGCCGTGATCGACAAGGATAGAGCGAGCGCTCTGCTTGCCCGGGATGTGAAGGCTGACCGGCTGATCATCCTCACTGCAGTCGACAGAGTCTGCATCAACTTCAATAAGCCCGATCAGAAGGAACTGGCCGAGATGAGCCTGGAAGAGGCTGATAAGTACATCGGCGAAAAGCAGTTCGCTCCCGGAAGCATGCTTCCGAAGGTCGAGTCCTGCATGGAGTTTGTCAAGAACAGCGCCCATGGCGGAACCGCTCTGATCACTTCCCTCTCCCGCGCCGCAGACGCTCTGGAGGGCAAGACTGGTACGATTATCACGAAATAATCGTGTAGTCAACAAGAATGATTGTGAAGGGGAAAATGATTATGTCTGAAAAGAAAAAGAGAAGATCCATAAGCACATTTGCGATTCTGCTTTGCGTACTTCTGGTTGTCTCTGCCGTTACCTGGCTGACTCAGGGCAAGACCTACACGGATCCCGAGACCGGTGAGGCTGCTGTAGTTGCTGCCGCATCTCTCAGCGACATCCTCATGGCTCCTATCAACGGCTGGCATGATGCCGGCGACGTTATTGGCTTCGTTTTCTGCTTGGGCGCATTCCTCTCCATCGTGACTGCTACCGGTGCTCTTGAAACGGGAATCCATGTCCTGGTCAAGAAGCTCCACGGCAACGAGTTGAAGCTCGTCTGGATTCTGATGTTCCTGTTCTCCGTCGGCGGTACGACCTACGGTATGGGCGAGGAAACCGTCGGCTTCTACATCCTGCTGGCAGCAACCATGACAGCAGCCGGCTTCGACCCGCTGGTCGGCGCGGCCACTGTTCTTCTGGGCGCTGGCTCCGGCGTTCTGGGCTCTACGATCAACCCGTTCGCCACTGGCGCGGCTGTCGCCGCCGCCGGCGTTGATGTGAACATGGGCGTCGTCTATGGCCTGGGTGTCGTGCTGTGGCTGGTCACCTACTTCATCTCCGCGCTCTTTGTCACCCGCTATGCCAAGAAGGTCAAGAACGAGAAGGGCTCCATCCTGACCGCCGATCAGCTCGCTGTGTGCAAGGCCGCTTACGGCAATGCCACCGAGATTGGCGACGACGAGAAGCTGACCAAGAAGCAGAAGATCGTTCTGTGGATCTTCGCCCTTTCCTTCGTTTGCATGATCCTGGGCTTCATCCCCTGGGAAGACCTCAACGAGGGCATCTTCGGTGCTCTGGGCTGGTCCGGTTTCCTGACCGGCAATCCTTTCGGCTGGTGGTGGTTCGATGATGCCGCCATCTGGTTCCTGCTCATGGGCATCATCATCGGTCTCGTGGGTCTGGAGGATAAGAGCCAGCTCATGAACTGCGTCATCAGCGGCTTTGCTGACATGATCTCTGTCAACCTGGTCATCGCTCTGGCCCGTGCTACCACCGTTATCATGAACAGCACCGGCCTGGGCACCTGGCTGGTTGAGGCTTCTGTCACCGCTCTGTCCGCCTCCGGTCTGCCTGCCGCGGCGTTTGGCTTCCTGGATTATCTGCTGCACATCGGCCTGAGCTTCCTGGTGCCTTCCTCCTCCGGTCTGGCTGGTCTGTCCTCTCCCATTGTCTCCCCCATCGTGGCTGGCATGGGCTGGTCCGTGGAGACTTCCATCATGATCAATGTCGCCGCAAACGGCTTTGTGAACCTGTTTACTCCTACCTGCGGCTTCATCATGGGCGGTCTCGCTCTGGCCAGAGTCCCCTACGAGAGCTGGCTCAAGTGGGCCGGCAAGCTGCTTGCGATCATCTGCATCGTGGTTGGTATTATCCTCACCGCGGCCATGCTGATCCTGAGCTGACAGTTTATCCTGTCCTTATCTACCAGATGTAAGGAAAAACACCGGTTGCATGCATGTTTATCATGCATGCAACCGGTTCTTCCTAGGGAACCATAATCCGAGGTGAGTTTAATGAATAAACTGGCAACTATGCAGGATAGCTGGGCATCTGAGTCCGATCCTGCGGTGATCTGTTCCTTTGACTATGAGGCGATCCAGAAGCCCACAAAGGCCCTGATTCATCAGGCCGCACGCTTTTTATATATAAAGCACGGCAAGGGCAAGATCGTGATTGACGGTGCGGAGTATGATATCGTGCCGAATATGCTGATTGCCATTACACCCTGGAAGATCACAGATGTCACGGAAGTGGAAGAATCCCTGCAATTCCTGAAAGTCATTTACGACTATTCGTATATCAACGCTGTGTTGAAGGGCGTCCCCGGCTCCGAAGAGGAGAGTTCTGAGCTGCTACGCTTTATGTCCATGGAGCCTGTGGCCTATCTGGACTCCATACAGGCACAGCAAATCGACGAGCTGATGGAACAACTGAAGGCGGAACTGGGTGTGGAATCGACCCGTCTGAAACCCTCCGCAAAGCCATTCACGCAGCTTTATACGACGAATAAGCTGATTGAGCTGATGATCGTCTACCGCCGCTATATCATGTCTGCCCGCGGCGAAAAGGATTGCAAAAGCGATCCCGCTAAGGAAAACTCCATTCTCAGCTATATCTACGCGCATTCCTCCGACAAACTGACGCTGGCCTCAGTAGCAGAGGTCTTCTTCATTTCGGAATCAACGCTGTCCAAGCAGATTTCCGAAATGACAGGATCGACCTTTAAGAAGCTGCTGAACAATATTCGCATCGAAAAGGCCTCCGACTATTTGATCTATACCGACATGACTCTGGACGAAATTGCAAATCTGGTGGGCTTTGTAGACGCCTCCCACATCTCAAAGCATTTTGTTTCAAAAGTCGGCGTCACCCCCATGAATTACCGAAAAATATACAGCAAGGCAACCTCGAAGTACACCCGCTCTACTAAGGACATCGCCTTCGCTGTTACAGATTATCTTTATAAAAACTATGAGACCGAGAAGCTCACCGCAAGCCATGTAGCCTCCCAATTTGGCGTGTCCGTCACGGAGCTGAACCGTCTCCTGCTGTACTACTCTGAAAAGAATTTCGAAACTCTGCTGAACTTCATCCGGATCAACAAAGCGTGTGAATTGCTGGCGTCCACGGAATACCTGGTGATCGACGTCGCGGTGGCGGTGGGGTACAGTAACGTCAAGACCTTCAACATGAACTTCTTGAAGTGCAAGGAAATGACCCCCACGGAATTCCGTAACCGCATCACACTGCAAAAAGCGGATGGCAGCGAAGCAACCGGTCAAAAAAGTACGAACCGCCGGAGCAGATGACCGGCTACAAAAAAGCACCCGGGCACTTCCCTGCCGCGCTCCGGCCGGACCGCGGTGCCCCGGATGAAATGGTGCGTAAAAACAGAGGCGACTGATATGCAAAATTCCAAAAACACCGGCGGCAGCCAATTCTTTCCGAACAGAAACCGACTTTACGATCCGAAGCTCCTGGAAAAAGTCGTCCGGCTGAGGCAGGCGCTCCACGCTTGTCCGGAGCTGTCCGGTCATGAGGAAAAAACGAAATTACTTTTAAAGCGATTTCTTCAGGAAAACACTACGCTGGAGCTCAACGACTGCGGCGCGGGCTTTTACGCGGCGCACATCGAAACGAAGCGGGACCTCCCCGGCATCGCTCTGCGTGCCGACTATGACGCGCTTCCGCTGCCAAACGGCGGAGCGGCGCACCTGTGCGGCCACGACGGTCACGCGGCGGTCCTCTGCGGCGTCGCGCTCATACTCTCCAATATGAAGGTGGGCAGAAACGTATTTCTGCTATTCCAGCCTGCCGAAGAGACAGGCGAAGGCGCCCAAAGCTGCCTGGAGCTGTTTGACCTGGAAAACGTGGGCGAGATCTATGGTGCCCATAACCTGCCGGGCTTCCCCTTTGGAGAAATCACCACACGGGAGGGCACGTTTGCCTGCGCGTCTCAGGGAGTCACTCTGGAACTTTTGGGGAAGTCGACTCACGCTGCCCATCCGGAGCTTGGCATCTCCCCGGCGAACACGGTAGGCCGACTGCTGTCGGAGCTTCCCGGTCTGGTTCCGGAGAGCAAAGACGGAAAGCTCCTCCTCTGTACGGTGATCGGCGCTCAGTTGGGTGAAAAGGCATTCGGCATGGCCGCTTCAAACGCGGAGGTCTGGCTGACCATGCGGGCCGAGCGGGACGAGGACCTGTCCGATATGCACCGCTCCATCTCCGGCCGTGCGCAGGCCCTGGCCTCAGAAGCAGGCCTGAAATTTCAGCAGGAAGTCCAGGACGTCTTCCCCGCCACGGTAAATGACCGTCTCTGCGCGGAGCGGGTCCTGACCGCCTGCCACGGTAAGGTGCTGGAGCAGCCCATGCGCTGGAGTGAGGATTTCGGGCATTATCTGAAACGCTGCAAGGGTGCCTTCTTCGGCATCGGCGCCGGAGCGGAGCAGCCCCCGCTCCACAACACCGGCTATGACTACCCAGATAGCCTGCTTCTCCCATCTATTGACGCGTTTCTTAATATTCTTGAATCATTCGGAAATTGATGCTATAATAATGTCTACTGAATAAACCGCTTTGCGGTTTATTCGCGCGACTGTCCCTGGAAAGCACAACAGTCAACAACACACAGGAGGAGACACGATGAAGCCGGACAGACAAAGCGTCATCCTGGATATCATTTCCGAGCAAGTGATTGAAACACAGAATCAACTGATGTTGGCATTGACAGAACGCGGGATCAAAAGCACCCAGGCCACACTGTCCAGAGACATCAAGGATCTGGGGCTCGTAAAGCAATGCGGACCGGACGGGGTCTACCGCTATGCGGTAGTCAAGCAGTCCGCGGCGGAAAATTTGAGTCAGAAGCGCAAAGCGATCCTGCGGCAGGGCGTGGTTTCGTTCGATCTCGCCCAAAACCTGCTGGTGATCAAGACTCTGCCCGGACTTGCCATGAACGCCTGCTCTGTCATCGACAGTATGCACCTGGAGAAGCTGGTGGGCACCTTGGCCGGTGACAATACGGCTTTTCTGGCCATGAAAGATAATGAGTCCGCACAGGAGTTGTATCAGGAAATTGAAAAAATCATTTTTGACAGCTAAAATCTCCTGTATCCGAATATGCCGTGTTCCTACCCATACCATAGCATATCCCATATATTAACGGCCCGGTGTTGACCGGGCCGTTTCATTTTTCTCCTTCCAAAAGTGTAGAGCCGCGATCTTCCAATCGCGGCTCCACGTTGTTTATTGATATTCTCTTTTCGACCGCCCCGGTGTGACCGGGCCGCAGTCCCTTGTCTCACTCTACCTGAATACCCTTTTCCGCAAAGGCTTTCAGCAGCAGATCCATGTCACCGGGGATGGAAATGGGCTCGCCGCAGGCCTTGATGGCGTTGGCAACATCCTTTAAGCCGTTGCCCGTCACCACGCTGACCACGGTGTCGTTCTTCCCGATGACGCCCTGCTCGCACAACTTCTTCACGCCCGCCGCGCCAGTGACGCCGGCAGGCTCTCCAAACACACCGCAGGTCATACCCAGCAGCTTTTGGGCCGCCATAATCTCTTCGTCAGAGACATTCACCACCAGGCCGTTGCTCTCCCGGATCGCCATCAAGGCCTTGTCAGCGTTCCGGGGCACACCCACGGCGATGGAGTCTGCCAGGGTGTTCTCCTCCATGGGATACCAGTCCTCATTGTTGGCGATGGCCCGGTTCAGTGGGCAGCAGCCCTCCGCCTGGGCAGAGATCAGCCGGGGCAGCTTGTCGATGAAGCCGATAGCGTACAGGTCCTTCAAGCCCTTCCACAGACCCGCGATGGTACAGCCGTCACCCACGGAGATGGCGATGTAGTCGGGGACCTCCCAGTTCAGCTGCTCCATGATCTCCAGGGAAACCGTCTTTTTGCCCTCGGACAGATAGGGATTGATGGCGGCGTTGCGGTTGTACCAGCCCCATTTGTCGATGGCGGCCTTACTCAGTTCAAAGGTGTCCTCATAGCTGCCCTGGACGGAGATGACGGTGGCGCCGAAAGTCATCAGCTGAGCCACCTTGCCTTTGGGCGCCCGGGAGGGCACAAAGATGTAGGTCTTCAGTCCCGCCGCGGCGGCGTTGCCCGCCAGAGAAGACGCGGCGTTGCCGGTGGAGGAACAGGCAATCACTTTTGCCCCCGCCTCCCGGGCCTTGGCAACCGCCATGGCGGAAGCGCGGTCCTTCAAAGACGCAGTGGGATTCTGGCCGTCGTCCTTCACCCACAGGCGCTTCAATCCCAGCTGTTCCGCAAGACGAGGCTCCTCATACAGCGGGGACCAGCCCACCCGCAGAGGCGTGGGCTCGGTGGTCTCCTCAACGGGCAGCAGCTCCCGGTAGCGCCACATGGTCCGCTCCGTCCTTGCCGCCAGCTTTTCCTTGGTCAGCCGCGTTTTGATGTAGTCATAATCATAAGTGATATCCAGAATACCGCCGCACTCGCAGGTAGTCAGGTCCGGCGTGGCCTCGTAGGTCTTTCCGCACTTGACGCATTTGCCGTATAACACATTTTTCATGCCGTTTCCTCCCAAAGGACCAAGGGGCGGGCGAAACGCCCGCCCCTTCAAGTATGTAATGTAGTTTACCCTTACAGGTTTTTCAGCAGACCCGTTTCCTCGTTGAAGGCGTTGATGAGTTCATCCAGGTCCTTGGCCTGAGCGTGGACAGCATCCCAGGTGCCCTCGGTGTCGTACCACAGGGCGTTCAGTTCCTCGCTGGTCTTGCCCTGCTGCTCCACCCAGGTGTAGTACTTCAGGTTGTGGACCCGCTTGCGGTCGGCGTAGGTCAGCTCCATCAGGTTGTCGGTCTTGAGGCCCAGCATGTGCAGGTTGTGGTCCAGCTCTGCGTCCTTCACGCTGTAAGCGCCGTGCATCTCGTTCAGCTCGGCGATACGGCTGCCGTACATAACGGCGGAGTCGGTGAGGACAGTGCCGATGACATCATGCTCGGTGAACTCGTAGTACTTTGCCATCTTGATGCAGCACAGCACGTTGGCGATGCCGGAGATGCCCAGCCAGGTCAGCTTCTCCACCAGCACGGGGTCCAACTTCAGCGTGTTCAGCAGGTAGTCCTGGCCTTCGGGGGTGTTGAACAGCCGCAGCAGCCGCTGGGAGTCCTCGTCGTCGATGGCGATGGCCATGTCGGTGTTCTTCACGTTGTGGATCCAGGGGATGTGCTTGTCGCCGATACCCTCGATGCGGTGGCCGCCGAAGCCGTTGTTCAGGATGGTGGGGCACTGCAGGGCCTCGCCCACGCCCAGCTTCAGCTTGGGATACAGCTCCTTCAGGCGGTCGCCGGTGGACATGGTGCCGGCGGAACCGGAGGTGAAGCAGGCGCCCGCAAAGTGGTCGCCGGGGCGCTTGATGGCCTCGAACACGTCCGCCAGGGCGTTGCCGGTGACATTGTAGTGCCACAGGGGGTTGCCCATCTCCTCAAACTGGTTGAAGATCATGTACTGGGGGTCCTGCTTGAGTTCGTTGGTCTTGTCGAAGATCTCCTTGACATTGGACTCGCAGCCGGGAGTAGCGATGACTTCGGCGCCGATCTCATGGAGCCAGTCGAACCGCTCCTGACTCATCTCGGCAGGCAGGATGGCGACGCCCTGGGCGCCCAGCAGCCGGGAGTTGAAGGCGCCGCCGCGGCAGTAGTTGCCGGTGGAGGGCCAGACGGCCTTATGCTTATCCACGTCGAACTGGCCGGTGACCAGACGGGGGGCAAGGCAGCCAAAGGACGCGCCCACCTTGTGGCAGCCGGTGGGGAACC
>OBLI01003885.1_pt1 | contig 11094 bp, 6 predicted proteins | sample 1519701 | NCBI WGS metagenome assembly OBLI01 (sample SAMEA3663005, study PRJEB22513) | pig gut metagenome | biome: pig gut; feature: pig-associated habitat; material: faeces | place: France | collected 2012 | reverse complement strand
GCGGGGCCCCGCCACCGTGGTGGAGGGCATCGCCGACGCCCAGGGCTTCGCCAACGCCGTCCTCGGCGAGGCGTACAAGTTCGCCATCCCCGGCCACGCCAAGGCTACCCGGGAGGCCGCTATCGCCAAGAAGGGCATCCTGTGCGAGTCCGCCAAGTGCGAGGGCGACCGCTGCCTGACCTGCAACGTGGTGTGCCAGGTCTGCGCCGATGTGTGTCCCAACCGGGCCAACGTGGTCATCGAGCTGCCTGACGGCCGCCATCAGATTCTGCACGTGGATCGGATGTGCAACGAGTGCGGCAACTGCGCCATCTTCTGCCCCTATGACTCCGCTCCCTACCGCGACAAGTTCACTCTGTTCATGACGAAGGAGGGCTTCGACGAGAGCGTGAAGAACTCCGGCTTCCTGCCCCTGGGCGGCCGCAAGGTTCTGGTCCGCCTGAACGGCAAGGTCTTTGAGACTGACCTGGACGCCAAAAACGACCTGCCCGCCGACGTGGAGGTGTTCATCCTCACCGTCCTCACCAAGTACGCCTATCTGCTGGGCTAAAACACATCAAAAAACCGGGGAGCCGATGCGGCTCCCCGGTTTTTATGCCTTTATAGCGTCCAGCAGCTTTTGAACGTCTTTTTCAATGAGCGGCGCCATGGAGTCCTTGTAATGCATCAGGTCTATGGCCTCCACCCGTTGGCGGATAGCAGGCCACAGTTCCCGCTTATACGGCGTCACATCCAGCAGCGCCGCCAGGGCCTGCCGCACCGCCGTGGGCTTTTTGTCCTCTAAAATTACCAGCGCCCGGTCAAGGTTACGATCGATGATGCCTGCGTCGTCCCGGCGGGCCTGCTTGCAGAAGAGCCGGAATCCCCGGCACCGGACAGCCCAGGCCTGATCAGATATCATCTCCGCGAACCGCTCCGTGTAAGGATACAGGTCATCCGTCTCCTCCGACAGCCGTTCCAGCTCCAAAAAAGCCCCATAGCCCTGCTTCGTATCCTTTGCCGTCAGTATGGACATCAGAATATCCTGTTCCATATCCGCGCCTCCGTTTTCGTACTGCCAAGTCTATCTTACCACGCCGTGTCCTCCGCGGCAACACCCGGATTGAAAACGGGAGAGTTCTCCCAGCGCGCACAAACCATCATTCCGCTGTCCGCTGGACAAAGTATTCCGCAACTCCGGAAAGCCGCTCGAAACTGGTTAAACATCCAAACCGCAGTTCTCCTTCCACAGCTTTTCTTGAATTTTCAAGGTATTCCCACCGCCTTATGCGCGATATATGAAAAAATATTCATTTTCGCTTATTCAAAACTGTTTCTTATGCACATTGACTTGCACCGCGATTTCCGATACACTCTATCCAAGTCGCAGGAAAGCCTGAAAAAAGACGAGTAAGCGAAGAACAAAACAGGCTCTCCTGCCTAAGGAGAGTCTGTTCTTTTATAACAGACAGAAAGGGGAAATGAACGTGAAAGTAAAAACCATCAAACGGGTCGTATCCACGTTCCTGGCAGCTTCCATGCTGCTGGCAGGCAGTGCCTTTGCCGCAGAGACGGAAAAGGTCGCCGAACAGACCGAGAAAGTAGTAATCTCTCTGTCTGAAGGGCGAGAGATCAGCCTGACCTTCTCTTTGGATGAAGAATCTTTCAGCCAGGCAGAGGGTCAGGACGTCACTTGGACCCTGGAGCGTACCGCCACTTACGCCAACCCGGCAGACGGAAAATTCATTCCTCTCCACGGTGAGAGCAAGATGTATCCCAACGAAGCCGGCAAAATCGACCTGGAAGATCTGCAATGCGCCACTCCGAGAGACACTGACAATCCCTTCAAGGTGACCAGCCTGGAGACTGTCTTTGACAGCAGCGAGAAATCCATGACGCTGTCTTTCTCCACCCAGGCCATAACCAGCCGCGGCAACGAAGGCGTCCCCCATGCCAACGGCGGTTTTTACCTTGACATCTGCGGTACCTTTAAGCTGACCGCCTCTGTGGACGGCAAGGACGTGGATCTGGGCAAGGACGTCACCGTGGAGATCAAGCCCTACGAGTCTTTCCACACCATGTGGGAGATCTATGACGAGCTGGATAAACTGGCCACGATGGGTGATAACAACCCCGACACGGCCAAGCCCTATGTGGAAAAGAAGGTCATGGGCCAGTCCGCCGCCGGCTATGACATGCCCTACCTGATCGTGGCCAAGGACAGCGCCGCCGTGGAGAACTGGCTGGAGCTGTGCGAGCGTGCGGAGACCGAGCCTGAGGAGGTCATCGCCGAGATTGAAAGCGGCGAGCTGGACTATCAGGTACCCGTGATGTACTCCAACATCCACTCCAACGAAGTGGCTGCTGTGGACGCCATTCTGCAATTCGCCCATATGCTGCTCGAGGACGAGAGCATCGACTATAAGCAGCTCACCTCCCTGACGGACGCCGGCCAGGCGAAGCTGGATGAACAGCGGGAAGCTCTGGGCCTGCACATCCCCGAGCTGGTCGAAGACTGCACCTCTTATCTGGGCGCCATCCTGCCGGACTCCAGTGTGGAAAAGGGCAGCCAGAACTCCGGCAAGGTTGAGAACTTTGACGACTACTACAACAGCGAGACGGCCACCATTGACGTGGATGAACTGCTGGACGAGGTGTTCTTTATCCTGATCCCCGAGGAGAACGTGGAAGGCCGTATGTATGTGACCCGTACCTCCTCCGGCGGCTATGACCTGAACCGCGACAACTCCTTCCAGACCCAGGCCGAGACCCGCAACATGCAGCACCTGATTGCCACTTACAACCCCGTCACCCTGGTGGAGTTCCACGGCCAGGTGGTTGCCTATCAGTTTGAGCCCTGCTCTCCCCCGCACGAGCCCAATGTGGAATATGACCTGCTGTCCAAGCACCTGATGACCGGCGGCGAGGCCATGGGCGCGGCCGCTGTGGCCAACAACGATGACTGGCAGAGCTACGTCATTCCCATGCGCGATTATCTGACCAGCGACGAAAACGGCGATCCCTTCTGGGAGTATCCCTGGGATGACATGTCCACCAGCTATACGCCTCAGTTCGCCATGCTGCAGGGCTGCGTGGCCTACACCGTTGAGATGCCCGCCTACTCCGAATCCGGCCGTATCGCCGACACCTACGCCATGGTGGGCCTGTCCGACTATGTGGCCGCGGAAAAGGACAGCTACTTCCTGGATCAGCTTGAGATCTACAAGCGCTGCCTGAACAACGAGAACACCGATGCGGAAGTGGCTCCCTGGCTGGTCGATTCCTCCGATGTGGAAGGCGCCGAGGCCGAGCTGTTCCGTCCCGCTTATGACGGCGCCGGCCAGAACGGCCAGTTCTTCCCCGAGTGCTACATCATTCCTCTGGACGCCGCCAACCAGACCAACCTCCAGGCCGCTTACGATATGATCGAGTGGCTGACCCGCAACGATGTGAAGGTCGGCATCACCTCCAAGGCCTTCACCTATGACGGCGTTACCTATCCCGCCGGCACCATGATCGTTTCCATGTACCAGGCCAAGCGCGCGGTTGCCAACGGCGTGTTGTATGACGGCACCCTGATCCGCAACTGGACGGACCTGTACTCCGAGGGCATCACCGCCTTCAATTACACCCGCGGCTTTGATATGATCACTGTGGCCGAGCCTTCCTCCTACAAGTCCATTGCCGCCGCCGTGGGCACGACGCTGGACTATGCCTCCGCTCTTTCCTACCTGGCGAAAAACGCGAAGTCCCAGTTCTCCGGCACCGCCGGCGGCGATGTGGTCATCTCCAACGCCTCCGAGGATTCCGTAGCCGCCGTCAACGCCCTGCTGAAGATGGGCAAGAAGGTCTCTGTGATCACCGACGGCAAGTATCAGGGCGACTTCCTCTGCTCCTATGCTGATTACCAGACGGTGGAGAACACCTATGTGATCACCGCCACCGGCGTGGCCTCCGGCAGCGTCGCCGCTTCCGCCATCCAAAAGGCTCCCTCCGTGTACATCAGCGGTTCTGCCAGCGCACTGGCTGCCAGCAGCGCCGGTTATGTGCACACCAGCCTGGTGAGTTCCGCTGCTTACAACTATGACCGTATGGCCATGGAGATGATGAACTTCACCATCACAGAGGATCCCGCCAAGGCAGACGTTATCATTGGCGCCACGGCTCTGGATGCCGGTGCGCTGAAGGCCGTCCAGAGCGGCGTTCCCTACATCGGCTACACCTCCAAAGCGGTGGATGCCGTCAACAAGGCGCTGGTGTCCGTTGGTATCGACTTCACCGACGGTATGGACTGCCTGGGCTATGTCACCTATCCCGAGAAGACGCTGACCAACGCCAGCTACATCAACGACGGTGACGACGTGCTCTACGGCTATGGCACCGCCTACTTCACCGCGCTGCCCGCTGGCTCCAAGGTCCTGGTCCAGCATGACGGCAGCAAGGAGCCTCTGGAAGGCTTCCTGAACGGCGACGAAGCCAGCTACAAGGCTTTCCTGAACGGTATCCAGGGCTTCTCCTACCAGGGCAAGGACAACAACGGCAACGACATCGACATTACCCTGTTTTCCAACAGCCTGACCAACAAGGCACATCAGCGCGATGAGTACGCTTTCATCAGCAACACCATCTTCGCCAGCCTGCTGGAAGGAAAAGCATCCTTTGGCTCTGATTCTGCGTGCACCCGTGCCCAGGCCGTCACGGCCCTGTGGCAGGCCACCGGTTCCCCCGCCCCCCAGTCCGCGGCAATCCCCTTCACTGACGTGAGCAGCGGCGACAGCAGCTATAACGCCGTGCTGTGGGCCGCGGAAAAGGGCATCACCAAGGGCACTGCCCCGACCACCTTCGCTCCCGACAAGACGGTGACCCGCGCTCAGGCCGTCGTATTCCTGTGGCGTGTCGCCGGTTCTCCCGCTGCCGCCGGTTCCAATCCCTTCACCGATGTCAGCAGCAGCGACTACTTCTATAACGCGGTGCTGTGGGCCGCGGAAAAGGGCATCACCAAGGGCACTGCTGCCACCACCTTCGCCCCCAACCAGAACTGCACCGTTGCCCAGATCAACACGATGCTCTCCCGCGCAGCGGCTGACTGATCCACCGCAAATCTTCCAACGTGCATTCTAATCAAAAAGACCCCCGCGCTGCTGTCAGCGCGGGGGCCTTTTCATATCGTATCTCAATCCTGCGATTGCAGTCCTTCTATGTAGTGGATGAACTGCTGGGCCACGCGGCCGGAGAAGCCGCCGTGGCGGACTTCCCAGGTATTGGCCATAGCCAGGAGCTTGTCCTCGTCCATCCGGATACCCTGCTTTTCGGCCAGGAACCGGACAATGTCCCGGAACTCCTTGGGCGTTGGGGCGTTGTAGTTGATGGTAACGCCGAAGCGGCTGGCCAGGGACAGCTTCTCCTCCACCGTATCAGAGCGGTGGATGTCTCCGTGATGCTCCATATCCGTCCGGTCGTTCCAGGTCTCCCGGATCAGGTGGCGGCGGTTGGAGGTTGCATAGATCAGTACGTTGTCCGGACGGGTCTCCACACCGCCCTCGATAACCGCCTTCAGGAACTTGTACTCCACCTCGTTCTCCTCAAAAGACAGATCGTCGATGAAGATGATGAAGCGGTAGTTCCGGTTCTTGATGGCGCCCATGAGGCTGGACAGATCCCGGAACTGGTGCTTGTAGATTTCGATCATCCGCAGGCCCTGATCGTAATACTCGTTGATCAAGGCCTTGACGCTGGTGGATTTACCGGTGCCCGCGTCGCCGTAGAGCAAAACGTTGTTGGCGTTCTTACCCTCCAGAAAGGCCTCCGTGTTGCGCCGAAGTTCTTCTTTCTGCTTCTCATAGCCCAGCAGATCGTCCAGTTTCACCCGGTCGATGTTGCTGATGGGCAGGAACTCCAGCTCCCGGTCCGTTCGCTGGATACGGAACGCCCGGTTCATGGCGAACACGACGTAGCCGTACTGGCGGTAGTAGTCCGTCAGCAACCGAAACATGTCCTCTTCGTCTTTGGCGCTCTCCAGCGCCTGGCAGAGGGTCTGGACCTGACGGCTGACGTCCCGGTTGTAGGTCCGCTCCCGCTTGGGGATGGCCCGGTAGTTACAGATGGTGGAAAAGCAATCGATGCCCAGGTCCCGCTCGATGGGGCCGAAGTCAAAGCCGAACAGGCGGCGGAACACAGCAAAGTCGCTTTTTGCAAAGAGGTTCACGCTGCCGTCCCCAGCTCCCATCCGCTCACAGATCTGAGTGAAGGAGTTGCGGTTGGTCACCAGCAGCCATGTCAGGTAGCAGTGCCACAGATTCCTGTCAAATCCGCAGACCGTAGACAGGTCCAGCAGACGCTTGATCTGCCGGTAGATGCGGCCGGTCAGCTCGTCCCGGTCCCAGCCGCCCTTTTCCCAGTCCCGGAATACCTCCGCCAGGCGAACCAGGATCTCGTCCTCGCCCAAATCACTGAACAGCAGCAAGTGGTCCAGTTCTCTGTGCATAACATCACATCTCCTTGGAAAGCTGCCGCCGTTTTTTTGGAAAACGGCGGCGCAAAGTGTCAATAAACCGGCTTGCGGCGCGGGGTCATTCCAGGATGGCGCCCTTGTCCGCGGAGGAGACCAGTCGGGCGTAGCGCGCCAGATAGCCGGTCTTGATCTTCGGCTCCGGGCAGACCCACTTGGTCTTCCGGGCTGTCAGGACCTCGTCGCTGACTTTCAGTTCGATGGAGCGGCCAGGGATATCAATGGCGATGAGATCCCCCTCCTCCACCAGACCGATGGGGCCGCCGGAAGCGGCTTCGGGGGACACGTGGCCGATGGATGCGCCGCGGGTGGCGCCGGAGAAGCGGCCGTCAGTGATGAGAGCCACATCCTTGTCCAGCCCCATGCCCGCGATGGCGCTGGTAGGGTTGAGCATCTCCCGCATACCGGGGCCGCCCTTGGGCCCCTCGTAGCGGATAACCACCACGTCGCCCGCCACGATCTTTCCGGCGTAGATGGCCGCAATGGCGTCATCCTCGCTGTCAAAGACACGGGCGGGGCCCTCATGTACCAGCATCTCGGGAGCCACGGCGGACTGCTTTACCACGCAGCCGTCGGGGGCCAGGTTGCCTTTCAGAACGGCGATGCCACCGGTCTTGGTGTAGGGATTTTCGATGGAGCGGATGAGGTTCGTATCCCGGTTCACCACGCCCTCCAGATTCTCCGCCAGCGTTTTGCCGGTGCAGGTGAGCACAGAGGTATCCAGCAGCCCGGCTTTCGTCAGCTCCGCCATGACGGCGGCCACACCGCCGGCCCGCTCCAAGTCCTCCATGTAGGTGTCCCCGGCGGGAGCCAGGTGGCAGAGGTTGGGGGTTCTGGCGCTGATCTCGTTGGCCATGTCAAAGCTCAGCTGGATACCGCACTCATGGGCGATGGCGGGCAGGTGCAGCATGGTGTTGGTGGAGCAGCCCAAGGCCATGTCCACAGTCTCGGCGTTGTGGAAAGCGGCCTCGGTCATGATATCCCGGGGGCGGATGTCCTTCTCCACCAGCTCCATGATCTTCATGCCCGCGTGCTTCGCCAGCCGCAGCCGGGCGGAATAAACGGCGGGGATGGTGCCGTTGCCCCGGAGGGCCATACCGATGGCCTCCGTCAGGCAGTTCATGGAGTTGGCGGTGTACATGCCGGAGCAGGAGCCGCAGGTGGGGCAGGCGTTCTCCTCGTACTCCTCCATGCCGGCATCGTCCAGCTTGCCGGCGTAGTGGGCGCCCACCGCCTCGAACATATGGCTCAGGCAGGTGCGGCGGCCGTCGTTGAGGGGGCCCGCCAGCATGGGGCCGCCGGAGACAAAGATGGTGGGGACGTTGACGCGGGCGGCGGCCATCAGCAGGCCGGGCACGTTCTTGTCGCAGTTGGGGATCATCACCAGGCCGTCGAACTGGTGGGCCAGAGCCATAGCCTCGGTGGAGTCGGCGATCAGGTCACGGGTCACCAGGGAGTACTTCATACCCACATGGCCCATGGCGATACCGTCGCACACGGCGATGGCGGGAAACTCTACGGGCGTACCGCCTGCGGCGCGGATGCCCGCTTTGACGGCTTCCGCGATCTTGTCCAGGTTCATGTGGCCGGGAACGATCTCGTTATAGGAGCAGACCACGCCGATCAGGGGGCGCTCCAGTTCCTCCTTCGTGTAGCCCAGAGCATACAGCAAGGAGCGGTTGGGGGCCGCGGGGACCCCCTTTTTCACCACATCACTTCTCATGGAGCCCTCCGCGTGTTAGTTGGAGGCGGTATCGGGATCGGTGTCGTCGCCCCAGAGCATGTTGCGGCGCAGCTCGGCGCCCACGGTCTCCATCTGGTGCTTGGCCATCTGGGCACGCTTGGCGTTGAAGAAGGTGCGGCCGTTCTTGTTCTCGGCGATCCACTTTCCGGCGAACACGCCGTCCTGGATGTCGGTGAGGACGGCCTTCATGTTCTTCTTGGTCTCCTCATAGGGCAGGACACGGGGACCGGAAACATACTCGCCGTACTCGGCAGTGTCGGAGATAGAGTAGTTCATCATGGCCACGCCGCCCTTGTTGATGAGGTCGATGATGAGCTTCATCTCGTGGATGCACTCGAAGTAGGCATTCTCAGGGGCGTAGCCGGCTTCCACCAGGGTCTCGAAGCCGCACTTCATCAGCTCCACGACGCCGCCGCAGAGGACTGCCTGCTCGCCGAACAGGTCGGTCTCGGTCTCATCCTGGAAGGTGGTCTCCATCACGCCGCCGCGGGCGCCGCCGATACCGGCGGCATAAGCCAGACCGATGTCGTAGGCCTTGCCGGTGGCGTTCTGCTCCACGGCCAGCAGGCAGGGCACGCCCTTGCCCGCCACATAGGTGGAACGGACGGTGTGGCCGGGGCCCTTGGGGGCGATCATCAGCACGTCCACGCCAGAGGGAGGTACGATCTGCTTGAAGTGGATGTTGAAGCCGTGGGCAAACATCAGGGCGTTGCCGGCCTCCAGGTTGGGGGCGATGTCCTTCTTATAGACGTCGGCCTGGACCTCGTCGTTGACCAGGATCATGACGATGTCCGCCCACTTGGCGGTCTCAGCCACGGTCATGACCTTCAGTCCGGCCTCCTCGGCCTTGGCCCAGTTCTTGGAACCGGTGCGGAGGCCCACGCACACGTCACAGCCGGAATCCTTCAGGTTCATAGCATGGGCATGACCCTGGGAGCCGAAGCCGATGATACCGATCTTCTTGCCGTCCAGCTTGCCCAGGTCACAATCCTTCTCATAAAACATTTTTGCCATATTCATATTCCTCCTTTAACTTACTGTCATCATATATCGTGCTACGCCCGCGTTCAATGGCGATAGTACCGGTTTTCGCGATCTCCAGAATACCGAAATCGCTGAGCATGTCGATCAGCGCATTGCTCTTGCTCTGGCTGCCGAACACCCAAAGCGTCAAAGAGTCCCGGCTCACGTCGATCACCTTGGCATGAAAAATATTGGAGATTTGGACAACTTCCTCCCGGGCAGCCCGGTCAGCGGCCTGAACCTTGATAAAGGCGATCTCCCGGCGGATGCAGGTGTCCTCATCCAGGATCTTCACCGCCTTTACCGGCAGCAGTTTCCGGCACTGGGCGGCGATCTGCTCGATGATCAGCTCATCCGCCTCGATCTCAATGGAGATGCGGGTGATACCGGGGCGGTCCGTGGCGCCGGAGACGATGGATTCGATGTTGTAGCCCTTCCGGGAGAACAGCCGGGCCACCTGGCTGAGGACGCCGGGGGTGTCGTCCACAAGGATGCACAGGGTATAGAGTTTCCGCTCCGTATTCAGTTGCTTTTTCACTTCGCCGCCTCCTTCAGCAGGAAATCCGTAATGGGGGATCCGGCGGCCACCATGGGCCGCACCATCTCGTCGATGTCCAGTATACAATCAATGACCGCGCCGGTGCCGCAGGAGAGGGCCTTGGCGAATGCCTCCTCCATCTCCGCCCGGGTGCGGACCCGGTAGCCGTGGAGTCCATAGGCCTCAGCCAGCTTGACGAAATCCGGTCCCCGGTCCAGGGTGGTTTCGGAAAACCGCTTGCCGTAAATCAGGTTCTGCCACTGGCGGACCATGCCCAGAGTGCCGTTGTTGAAGACCACGGAGATGATGGGCAGGCCGTAGTGCTCCACGGTGCACAGCTCATGGCAGTTCATGCGGAAGCAGCCGTCACCGGTAACGTGGATCACCCGCTTGTCCGGGTTGCCCATCTGGGCGCCGATGGCGGCGCCCAGGCCGAAGCCCATGGTGCCGAAGCCGCCGGAGGTCAGGAGCTGACCGGGATAGTCGAAATGTAAGTACTTGATGGACCACATCTGGTGCTGGCCCACGTCGGTGGCCACGATGGTGCCCTTGGGCACCTGGAGCCGAATGACCTCCAGGATCTGCTGGGGCGTCAGAATGGGGCTGTCCTCCGCCACGGAGGGCGCCCGCATGGGCAGGATGTGCGCTTTCCAGCCGGTACTGTCATACTGGGGCAAGCGCTCATTCAGCATCGTCAGCACCCGCCGGGCGGAGCCGATGATATGGTGGTCTGTCAGCACGTTCTTGTCAATCTCCGCCCGGTCGATGTCGATCTGCACGATCTTGGCCTGCTTTGCGAAAGTCTTGGGATCCAGGGCCACCCGGTCGAAAAACCGGCAGCCCACGGCGATCAGCAGATCGCACTCAGCACAGGCCACATTGGAGGCCTGGGAGCCGTGCATTCCGATCATGCCGGTGGTCAGGGGATGGCTGCCGGGGAATCCGCCGCCGCCCATGACCGTGATGGCCACCGGGGCGTCCAGCTTCTCGGCGAATTCCCGGAACTCTTTTTCCGCCTTTCCGCGAACCACACCGCCGCCGCAGATCAGCAGAGGCCGCTCCGCCTGACTGATCATCTCCAGCAGTTTTTCCACATCCTGCTGGTTGGGCTCCGGATTTTTCAACTGGTGGCTGCTGTTCAGTTCCTGGATGCCGGCGCACTGCCGGTTCTGCCGCCAGGGGATGAACTCATAGTCGATCATCTGGTCAGCGCTGGTGACGTTCTTCAAAAAGTCGATGAGCACCGGCCCGGGACGGCCGCTGGCAGCCACAGCGAAGGCCTGCCGCATGATATCCGGGATA
>OBLI01003884.1_pt1 | contig 11095 bp, 12 predicted proteins | sample 1519701 | NCBI WGS metagenome assembly OBLI01 (sample SAMEA3663005, study PRJEB22513) | pig gut metagenome | biome: pig gut; feature: pig-associated habitat; material: faeces | place: France | collected 2012 | reverse complement strand
CGTGCTGCTGTCATCCTAACCTCCAAAATCTTGCTCCTATTATAGCAAAAATCCGACACTTTTAACAAAAACTGTCCTTCAAAAGAGAAATGCAAAGTCTTATACTAGACTCATCAAAACAAAAAGGAGCAAACCTATGTCACTATCTATCATCATCTCATCTATTCTCTTTGGACTTATCCTATCAAGCCTTGTCTCTTTTTTAGAAATGTCTCTATCTAAAAAACAGCGCTGGCTACTGGCTATCATGGAAATTACTTTAGGAACATTAGGTGCTGTCTCTGCTCAATATCTGCTGGCAGGGGCGTTTGGTCCAGTCCTTTTAGGACTATCTGTAGTTCCAATGACGACTGGAGTATTGGTTATGATGGGGCTTGTCCGCTACGCTTACAGTAAATTAGCATAAAATAGAATAAGGGAGAAACATTATGGTACTTGGAGAAAAAACGGCTAAAAAATGGTATAAAGCCACTGAAGACACTGCTGTGAAGGGCTATCAAGCTGTTGAGGACAAATTTGTCAAAACCTTCTTTGCAAAGGAAGGGGAAACGGTCGAAGAAGCTAAAGAACGCCTACGTGCACAGAAAACTAAAAAACATTAGACATAAAAAAGAGCAAGGCATTTCACCTTTGCTCTTTTTAATCTTTCATTTGACAGCTTTTGGGAGGTGTTTGGCTATTTTTTTTGATGAGGCTTTTTCTATGCCATTGTCTCGGCAGGGGCTTGCCATCTTTTAGGAGGAGGAGCGAGTGGTATTGCTGGAGGTATTCGCTACACTCCTCACACCAGCGCTCGTCTTCTTGGTTCCAAAAAGCGGCTAAAAAGTCTTGATGGCTATCGTAGCAGCTATAGTGCCTACAGCCTTTTTGCCACTCTTTTTCATAGTAGCTAGCTGCTGACTCAAAGGTAGCAAATCGCTTTTGCGCTACAATATCATCTGTCCAACCGTCTAAAAACCACCACGGCTCCCAATCGCCATACATTTTAATCACTTGATACATAACATTCACCCTTTTGGTTTATTATAACCCAAAGCGTTCTTTTTTTGTATTATTTTGATTTTAACAATGAGAAAAAAATTAGTTTTTGAACTGATGGGGAATGACAAGGATAAAGAGAGTTTTTTAAAGAGGAGAACATAACAAAAGAAGCAAGAACACTCTCACTTCTTTTTAGTTATTAGATATTGCTCCAAACACTTTCTAAGATGTTGGTTTGGTCACGGTCTGGTCCGACAGAGAAAGTCGAGATACGCACACCGACCAGCTCGCTGACACGACGCACATAATTGCGGGCATTTTCAGGAAGCTCATCTAATCTACGACAGCCTGTAATGTCCTCAGACCAACCTGGGAGCTCTTCGTAGATTGGCTTGCAACGCTTGAGCGCTTCAAGGCTAGCTGGATAGTAATCAATACGCTCACCGTCAAGGTCATAAGCCACACAAATCTTGACCGTATCGAGTCCAGAGAGGACATCAATAGAGTTAAGGCAGAGGTTGGTGATACCTGAAACACGACGGCTATGGCGCATCACAACAGAGTCAAACCATCCGACACGGCGTGGACGCCCTGTTGTTGTACCGTACTCATGACCGACCTCACGAATGCGGTCTCCCACCTCATCAAAAAGCTCAGTAGGGAATGGACCGTCTCCGACACGGCTGGTGTAAGCCTTGCAGACCCCAACGACCTTGTTAATCTTGCTTGGTCCAACACCGCTACCAATGGTCACACCACCTGCAACTGGGTTTGATGAGGTTACAAATGGGTATGTCCCTTGGTCGATATCAAGCATGACACCTTGAGCACCCTCAAAAAGCACACGCTTGCCACTGTCAAGAGCGTCGTTTAGAATAACAGAAGTATCTGTGACGTATTTCTTGATTTCTTGTCCGTAGGCATAGTACTCCTCAAAAATGTCGTCAAAGAGAATCGGGTCTGCTTCGTACATTTTCTCAAAGAGACGGTTTTTATCCGCTAGGTTGCGCTTGAGGCGCTCTGCAAAGATCTCACGGTCAAGAAGATCTGCAATGCGGATACCAACACGTGCTGCCTTGTCCATGTAAGCTGGACCAATCCCTTTGATCGTTGTTCCGATTTTATTGTCGCCTTTGGCTTCTTCTTGCAGGCGATCGAGGTGAATGTGATAAGGCAAGATGACATGCGCACGGTCTGAGATACGCAAGTTATCTGTCGTCACACCCTCGTCATGCAGATAATGCAACTCTTTTACCAATGATTTGGGATTGACCACCATGCCATTTCCGATAACAGAAATCTTTTCAGGAAAGAAAATCCCTGATGGAATCAAGTGCAGTTTGAACTTTTTGCCATCAATGACAATGGTGTGCCCTGCATTGTCCCCGCCTTGATAACGTGCGATTACCTCGGCGTCTGCAGACAGAAAGTCTGTAATCTTACCTTTTCCCTCGTCCCCCCACTGGGTACCTACCACTACTACTGAAGTCATATCGTAAACACTGAGCTTTGCGCTCAATCCTTTCTTAGAAAACCACGGCAGGAATCTCACCTGCAAGTTTATCTTACACTCTATTATAAGAAAATTCCTACTTTTTTTCAAGAAATCGTAGCAAAACTCTGCCTTTTTCCGAACGATAGGGTAAACTATAGCTAAAGACAGTATTTTTTGAAAATAATGACAATGAAGGAGACCTTAAAATGACCATCAACCAGCTACTTCAAAAACTAGACCCCAATCTCCCTCTTTTAGAGGGAACTTTTGGCATTGAGCGTGAGTCCTTGCGTATTCAAAAAAACACAAGCAAACTCGCTACCAGCCCTCATCCAAAGGCGCTTGGCGCACGCAGTTATCACCCTTATATCCAGACGGACTTTAGTGAGTCACAGCTTGAGCTCATCACACCTGTCACACGCTCACCAAAAGAAGCGCTTAGATGGCTAGGGGCTATCACAGATGTCGCTGAGCGAACACTGACGGGTGAGTACTTGTGGCCTCTGTCTATGCCACCTAAAGTCACTGATGAGGAGATAGCCATTGCCCAGCTGGAAGATAGCTTTGAGCGTCATTATCGAGACTATCTGGCTAGCACTTATGGCAAGACCTTACAGACCATGTCAGGCATTCATGTCAATATGGCATTGAGCGCTACTGTTATTCAAGCACTCTTTGAGGCAAGTGACTATGAGGATAAAACGAAGTTTCAAAATGACCTCTATCTCAAAATCGCACAAAACTTCCTGCGCTACCGTTGGCTACTAACCTATCTCTACGGAGCCAGTCCCATTGCTGAAAGAGGATTTTTGAAAGAAGATTTGGCTCATCCTGTGCGCTCTATTCGCTCCAGTCAGCTGGGTTATGTCAACCACGAGGACATTGTCATCTCCTATGCGTCTCTTGACGACTACATCACAAGCCTAGATACGGCAGTGGCTACCAAGCAGCTCATCGCTGAAAAAGAGCATTACTCTGCGGTGCGCTTGCGTGGGCAAAAGGCTTGTTGTGGCTATCTCGAGCAGCCTATCAGCTATCTGGAGCTGCGCTGTTTTGACCTCAACCCTTTCACCCCTCTTGGTATCACGCAGGAGACTATGGACAGCGTGCACCTCTTTTTCCTTGCCCTCCTTTGGTTGGATGATGTGGAGAATGTCGATACTGCTATCGCACGAGCAAATGCACTCAACAATACCATTGCCCTCAGCCATCCACTCGAAGCGCTACCAAGTGCAGCGCCTACATCCGATATCCTAGACGCTATGGAAAGTGTCCTCAAGCACTTCCATCTGCCTGACCACTACAAGGGCTTGCTCGAGGCGATAAAAGAGCAAGTCGCAGACCCAAGCTTGACCTTATCTGGACAGTTGTTAGCGCATATCACAGACCAATCGTTAGAAGCCTTTGGGCAAAAAGAGGGACAAGCTCATCACGACTACGCTTGGCATGCCTTTTACGCCTTGAAAGACTTTGAAAATATGGAGCTCTCCACACAAATGCTCATGTTTGACGCCATTCAAAAGGGAGTTCAGATTGAGATTTTAGATGAGGAGGACCAGTTTTTGCGCCTGAGCTACAAGGGGCATATTGAGCTGGTCAAAAACGGCAACATGACATCAAAGGACAACTACGTGGTGCCACTAGCCATGGCAAATAAAGTCGTCACCAAAAAGCTCCTACAAGAACACGGCTTTCCAACGCCTGCTGGTAGAGAATTTTCTGATAAAGCAAGCGCCAAAGCCTACTATCACCACATCAAGAAAAAAGCTATCGTCGTCAAGCCAAAGTCCACTAACTTTGGACTAGGGATTTCTATCTTTAAAGAGGGAGCTAGTCTTGAGGCTTACCAAAAAGCGCTTGACATTGCATTTTCTGAGGATAGCAGTGTGCTGGTGGAGGACTATGTGGCTGGCACCGAGTACCGCTTTTTCATCCTAGATGGAAAGTGTCTCGCTGTACTCCTTCGGGTCGCTGCTAATGTCGTTGGTGATGGCAAGCACACTATTAGAGAACTCATTGACCTAAAAAATCAAAATCCTTTGCGAGGACGTGACCACAGGTCACCTCTTGAAATCATTGAACTTGGAGAGATTGAGCAACTAATGCTGACGCAGCAAGGCTACAGCCTCGACAGTGTCCTAGAGGCAGGTGTCAAGGTAGATCTGCGTCGCAACTCCAATATCTCAACAGGTGGCGACTCGATTGATGTGACCGAGAGCATGGATGACAGTTACAAGCAATTAGCCAGCCAAATGGCAAGCACACTTGGTGCTTGGGTGTGTGGTGTGGACTTGATTATCCCTGATATGACCAAAAAGGCAAGTAAAGAAGACCCACACTGCACCTGCATTGAGCTTAACTTTAACCCGTCCATGTACATGCACACCTACTGCCAAGAAGGACCTGGGCAAGTCATCACGCTCAAAATCCTTGAAGGGCTCTTTCCAGAAATAAGACAACAATAAACAATTGTCTATTCACTTATTTTAAGCTACAATAAAGGTATATTGACAAAGAAGTAGGTAGTTTTATGGCGAGACGTTCCAAATCAAAAAGCTCTAGCGAGGCACTCATGACCATTATTGTTATTATCATTGCAGTTTACGTGCTGGTGCATGTGCTTTTGCCCCTAGCTGTAGTTGTAGGCATTGGCTACGGGTCTTATCGTCTCATTCGCTACATGCGTCAAAAGAAAAGACAAGAGCAGTTGACTAGCCCTACAGCAGCTATCGAAAGGCTGCAAGAGGACATTCGCCAAGCGGACTATCAGTTAAAAAAACTGGACACACTCTGGGAGGACGAGGACTTTGAGGCTTATAGACAGCTGGCAGACAGGATGTTGCCTCGTATCCAGCATATCGAGTCTGAGCTTGACCAGCTAAAAGAGCACATCAATGCGACAACCTACCAGCGGGTCAAAGCGCATGCCAAAGCTTCCTACGATGAGGTCAAAGAGCGCCTGTCTAGCCTGGTCACTAGAGAAGAAGATAAGCATGAGCTGACTATCGAGGAAAGTGTTGCCACTTACGCTCCAGAGCTTAAGACGACCTATGACAACATCAGGCGTGACCACGAGACCATTTTAGAGAAAATCCAAAAGGCGGACAATAAAGAAGAGCTGCTCGCCCTGCACCAAGCTAGCATGAATCGCTTTGAGGATGTGCTAACTGGCTATCTCAAAATCAAACAATCGCCAAAAGACTACTACAAAGCAGACGAGCGCCTAGAGACGGCAAGGCTTGCGCTCGTGCAGTTTGATGAGGATCTGGACGAGACCCTACGTCAGCTCAATGAAAGCGACATGAAAGACTTTGACATCAGCCTGCGCTTGATGAAGGACAAACTGGAGAACGACTAAAGGAGAGAGATTATGGCAGACACCTTTAATTTTGATATTGATAAAATCGCTGAAAATGCTATCACAACAACCGATAAGACCACTGACATCATCACAAGCACTGACACCAGCGAGACTGGGCAAATCAGCTTTTTTGATAAGCTCACACCTGAGCAGCAAAACGCTATCACCCAAAAAGCGCCAGCCCTTGTTGATAACTTTCTAGCAGATCAAAACGCCCTGCTTGACTTTGGGCAGTCAGCGGTTGAGGCAGTCAACAACACGGTCAATCACATCCTTTCTGAGCAAAAGAAACTGCAAATCCCGCAGGTTGATGAGTTGCTTCTAAACGCTAACCGTGAGCTAAACGGCTTTATCGCCAAGTACAAGGAAGCCACCCCTGCTGAGCTGGAAAAGAAACCTAATTTTCTCCAAAAGCTTTTTAGACAGAGCAAAAATAGCCTGCAGGAGTTTTACTTTGACGCCCAGAGCATTGAGCAAAAAATGGACTCTATGGCAGCCAGTGTGGTCAAGCAAGAGGATTCGCTCGCTCGCAACATCGTCTCAGCGGAGCTCTTGATTGAGGACAATACCAAGTCCATTGAAAACTTGGTTGGGGTCATTGCCTTTTTAGAAGCGACGCAAAAAGAAGCCGCAAACCGTGCTAAGGATTTGCAAGCGAGTCTAGAGAGTCTTGACAGTGCAACACCAGATTATCAAATCAAAAGTAATGAGCTTGCCCACCTCACTGAGGTCATCAACACCATGGAGCAGCAGCACACCGAGTACATGAACCGCCTCTACGTGGCTTGGGCGACAACGCCTCAAATGCGTAATCTGGTCAAGGTCTCCTCGGACATGCGCCAAAAGCTGGGTATGCTCAGACGCAATACCATCCCAACCATGAAGCTCTCTATCGCACAGCTCGGCATGATGCAGCAGTCGGTCAAGTCTGGCGTGACAGCGGACGCTATTGTCCATGCCAATAACGCTGCTCTTGAAATGCTGGCTGAAACCAGCAAGGAAGCCATCCCTATGCTGGAGAAAACAGCGCAAAGCCCTACGCTTTCAACCAAGTCTGTCACAGCGCTAGCTGAAAGCCTTGTCGCACAAAACCAAGGTATCATCAAAGCCATTGACGATGGGCGGAAAAAACGAGCTGAGCTTGAGACTGCCATCATCAAATCCGCCGAAACCATCAACGACTCCGTCAAACTCCGTGACGAAAAAATCGTACAAGCCCTCCTCAACGATAGTAAAGACATCCAAGAACAAGTCGAATCAAAAGACGAGTAAAGATAGAAAAAAGGAAACTGCAAGCAGTTTCCTTTTAAGCTAGAATTTTCACACCTTTTCCCACTCTAATCCCCATCCCATGCAAAATCAAGACTTTGTGGTATAATAACAGTTATGGATAAAATCATTAAATCAATCGCAACAAATGGTGCTTTCAGGGCTTATGTGCTGGATTGCACCGAGACCGTCAAGACGGCACAAGAAAAACATCAGACACTCTCAAGCTCCACTGTCGCTTTGGGGCGCACGCTCATTGCCAACCTCATCCTCGCTGCCAATCAAAAGGGTGAGAGCAAGGTGACGCTTAAGATTATCGGCAACAGCACTTTTGGGCATATCATCTCAGTCGCTGACACGCACGGCAATGTCAAAGGCTACATTCAAAACCCAGGTGTTGACATCAAAAAGACAGCGACCGGTGAAGTTTTGGTGGGACCTTTCATGGGGCAGGGGCATTTTGTGGTCATCACCGACTACGGCACAGGAAAACCCTACACCTCAACCACGCCCCTCATCTCTGGCGAAATCGGCGAAGACTTTGCTTACTACCTAACTGAAAGCGAGCAAACCCCTTCTGCTGTCGGACTCAATGTTTTGCTTGACGATAAGGACAAGGTCAAGGTTGCTGGAGGTTTTATGCTCCAAGCACTGCCTGGGGCGTCTGAGGCGGACATCAAGCGCTACGAGGAGCGCATCCAAAACATGCCTGCTATCTCTAGCCTATTAGCGTCTGACAATCACGTAGATAGCTTGCTTGATGCTATCTATGGTGAGGACGACTACAAGCGTTTGTCTGAGGAAAGCGTACGCTTTCACTGCGACTGCTCCAAAGAGCGCTTCAAGCTCGCTTTGCTCTCGCTTGCAAAGGACGACCTCATGGCTATGAAAGACGAAGACCACGGCGCAGAGATTACCTGCCAGTTCTGCAATGAACACTATCACTTTTCAGAAAAAGACCTCGAGGAGATAATCAATGACAAAGCTGAATAGTTCCTTTCATATCGGGTCAGTGGAAATCCCACACCGTACGGTTCTAGCGCCTATGGCTGGCGTGACCAACTCCGCTTTTCGCACCATCGCCAAGGAATTTGGCGCAGGGCTTGTCGTCATGGAGATGGTCTCAGACAAAGGGATTCAGTACAATAACGAAAAGACCCTGCACATGCTGCATATCGACGAGGAAGAACATCCTGTCTCTATCCAGCTCTTTGGCAATGACGCTGATAGCTTAGCACGCGCTGCTGAGTTCATCCAGAAAAACACCAAGGCTGACCTTGTCGACATCAATATGGGCTGCCCTGTCAATAAAATCGTCAAAAACGAAGCCGGTGCCATGTGGCTAAAAGACCCTGAAAAAATTTATCAAGTCGTAAGCACTGTTAAGTCTGTCCTTGATATCCCCCTCACAGTCAAGATGCGTACCGGCTGGTCTGACAGCTCTCTAGCTGTTGATAATGCCCTGGCTGCTGAATCTGCTGGTGTCTCTGCCCTTGCTATGCACGGGCGCACTCGTGAGCAGATGTACACAGGAACTTGCGACCACGAGACCCTAACAAAGGTCGCAAAAGCCATCACAAAAGTGCCTTTTATCGCAAATGGTGACATCCGCACCGTCCAAGACGCTAAGTTTATGATTGAGACGGTGGGCGCTGATGCGGTCATGATTGGACGTGGCGCACGTAGCAACCCTTATATCTTCACCCAGATTAACCACTACTTTGAGACTGGTGAGGAGTTGCCAGATCTTCCTTTTGACAAGATGTTAGACATCGCAGAGGACCACTTGACCCGCCTTAGTCAGCTAAAGGGCGAAGTTATCGCTGTCAGAGAGTTTCGTGGGCTAGCACCGCATTATCTGCGTGGCACTTCTGGTGCTGCCAAGATCCGTGGCGCTGTCTCACGTGCTAAAACTGTTGACGAGGTGCGAGAACTCTTTGCTAGTCTACGTGCCTAAGTACAAAAAATCCACTTATGCTTTCAGCATAGGTGGATTTTCTTATCTATGATTTTCCTGCTTTTTTTGGCACTCTGGGCAAATACCGTAAGCCAACAGCTGTAGCTTGGTGATTTTAAACTGGGTCTGCTCGTAAGCTTCCTTGGAAATATCCAGCAGCTCAACGTCCATAAAATCCACAATCTTGCCACAGGACTCACAGACGATATTGATGTGATCATGCCCCATAAAGTCATAGTAGGTCGTGCTGTCATTGGTGATTTTTATCTCCTCAACAAAACCCTCATCTACTAGAACCTTGAGGTTATTGTAAACCGTCGCAAGACTCATGCTTGGATAAAGCGGCAGGAGATCTTTATAAATCTTCTCGACACTAGGGTGCTCCTTGCTATCAACCATATAAGCAATAATCGCCTTGCGTGTTTCTGTTATTCGTACACGTTTTGCACGCAGATGCTCTAGAACATGCTCATAAGCTCTCGTTGAACGTGGTGATACCTGACTCGTCATGATCTCCTCCTTTCTCATCGTCTTTATTATAACAAAAAAACGCTGGCTTCGCCTATATTAAAACTTGACACTTGACTTTGTGTCGATAACGACATATAATGATGGTGTTGATTTTAAAAGGAGGCTATAATGACAAAACACTTTAAAACACTAGAAGACTTTATCGGAACACACTTTATCTACACCTATGACAATGGCTGGGAATACGAGTGGTACGCTAAAAATGACCACACCGTTGACTATCGTATCCACGGTGGCATGGTGGCTGGACGCTGGGTCAAAGACCAAGAAGCTAATATCGTCATGCTGACAGAAGGCATTTACAAGGTCGCTTGGACAGAGCCGACCGGCACTGACGTGGTGCTGGATTTTGTCCCTAATGAAAAGAAACTAAACGGCACTATTTTCTTTCCAGCTTGGGTACATGAACACCCTGAAATTACCGTTTGCTTTCAAAATGACCATATCGACCTTATGGAAGCGTCTCGTGAAAAGTACGCTACCTATCCAAAGCTGGTCGTGCCAGAATTTGCCACTATCACTTATATAGGTGACGCTGGAGTAGATAACGAAGACGTCATCTCTGAAGCGCCTTATGCTGGTCTGCCTGATGACATCCGAGGCGGTCGGTACTTTGACGAAAACTACAAGCGCTTGAGAAAATAATTGGGTTCTGCTCAAAAACTTGATATACTAGAAGCAATCAAGTCACAAGGAGACCCTCATGCCAAAAGAACGCATTCTGCCCTATGTTATTTTAGGGATTGTAAGGACACACCAATCCCTCACCGGAAAGGCAATCAGTCAGCAGTTTGAAACGGAAATCGGTGAGTTTTGGAAGGCTTCGCACAGTCAGATTTACCCTGAGCTAAAGCGCATGATTACAGACAAATGGCTAGAGCAGACCACCGACCCAAACAATCTAAAAGAAAAATACTACCATCTCACCCCGCTTGGTGAGGAGACCTTGAGTGCATGGTTGCTTGCACCTGTACTTGAAGCACCAACTCAAAAAGACCTCTTTTCACTCAAGATGTTTTTCATCCGCAGCGCAGATGACAGCCGTGTCCGATCGCTCTTGGAGGAAGAAAAAGAGCTCCTAGATAAGCAGCTGGCGCACTTGAACAAGCGCCTTGAACTTCTCTTTCCAAGTCAAGAAGAAATTACGCAACAGTATGGTCACTATCTCATCCTCAGCCGAGCTATCGCTCGAGTGAGAAGCCAGCTGGACTGGATAGAGGACACCCTAGCACACTTAGCATAAGACAAGAGCCTTGAGAAAATCTCAAGGCTCTTTGTCGTCTGCGATCAAGTAGAGGATAAGGCAACACCAAGCGGGGTAGAGGAGATTGACCTTGTGCTCTATCAGCAAGTCCATCCCAAACACCAGCAGCATGGACACAATGAGAGTAAAACGAATGATTTTAAAGATACGTTTATTGAACTTAGAAGCATTGGACATCAAAACCACCTCCTAGAACAGCTGGGCGAGATATTAAACCAGCAAACCATGCAGGACGAC
>OBLI01003883.1_pt1 | contig 11095 bp, 5 predicted proteins | sample 1519701 | NCBI WGS metagenome assembly OBLI01 (sample SAMEA3663005, study PRJEB22513) | pig gut metagenome | biome: pig gut; feature: pig-associated habitat; material: faeces | place: France | collected 2012 | reverse complement strand
TGGCAATCCCGGAGGAAATAGTCTGCCTGCCAAGGCTGAGGGCGAGGCTAAGTTCAATGTCAAGGTGGCCGAGGTCAACGGCAATGTGGCTACAGCCTACATGACTATCTGGCCCGGTGTCAAGGACGATGAGTTTGCCGGTGTTAACATTTCGGCTACTATCAATGGTAAGATTTATACTGGCGACTATACCAAGACCAAAGAGGGCAAACTTGAGGCTGGTAAGCTCTATAAGATGGCTACAACATTGGCCTTCACTGCTGCCGAGACCCAGAAGATTTGGGTGAACGACAGCGAGCAGGATGTGGCTGCCGTCAGTGGAACTGGCGATACCGATACCGACTGGCTCACCGTTGCCGGTGGCAAGATACATGCCAAGGCCAACGAGACAGGGGCACCCCGTACAGGTACCATCACTGTTGATGGCGTTCCTTATGAGATAACCCAGGTAGACGTTAAGGACTTCAAGGGCACTTGGAATTTCTGTTCTAAGAAATTCAATAAATCTAACTCTGTCGGAGGATCGAATAATGCTTCTACTACCGTTGTTACCATTGGTGAGCCGTTGAAGGCTGAAACTTTGGCAGACGCGGATGGCAAGGAGTATACTAATAATATTGGCGTTAAAGGCTTGTACTTTAATACGGTAATGAGTGGATGTGTAGATATAGATTACACAGCTCGAACTGTTAGAATAGGAATGTTCCTTGATTCTCGTGAGGCTCAAGCCACAGGCAATAGTACTTATCAGTATGCTGCTTATCTGCCAGAGGGTAATTCAACTCTTGCATGGAATAATAAAGGCTATACATTTGCACCGTTAGACTATTCGTCAACTAATTATGCTTGGCTGTGGTTTAATGTAAGCTCTGACATGAAGACTGTTAGCTATGTTTATTACCTGAAAGGTCAGAAGATGGGCAAGTACTATGTTTGTGGAATCTCTATTCCTGTTGGAACTTCAACAGATAGGAGCAGTTTGAATGTAGGTGCCAACCAAAGTACTTACGATTGTATTTACCAGGCCAACTACAATACTAGTAACCCTGCTGGTATGTACTTCGTTCGCAAATAAATTTTATAGAATAATTACAGACACCTGCCCGCAAAGCGCTTGCTTTTCTGGCAGGTGTCTTTATTATATATAGGTGGCTACGAGCCATGGCGGTGCGCGCCGCGTGGCCCCTGTTACTCATGGAGAGCGTTATTTATATCATTATGAGTAATATTTTTTCCTAAAAATAGCATTACTTTATTTTTTTTAATTAACTTTGTTGGCAGAACCAGTAGCTATAACAGACTGGTATATTGCTATTCCAACCTTTATAATCTGTTGTGGCTACAGCCGCGCAGTTTATTCTAACTATACAGCATGAAAAAAGAAAACATTATGACCGCTTCTTGTAAATATGAATACAAGAAACCCTTTTGCAAAGTGCGTTCTGTAGAATCCGGAAGTCCGCTCTGTAATGCCTCTGTTCCCGACGTCACCCCTGGGGGCGACATTGACGATCAGGGCAGTAACTCACCCTCTGAAATAGGAAAGGAGAATTTATGGAACTAAAGCGTCTATTCTTCGGAGCAGCCATCGCCGCTCTGATGGCCGGCTGCTCGTCAGCCGTGGATGACCCCAATGTGACCCCCGGCACCGGCAATGGTAAGCTCACCATTAGCGCCGGCATCGACGGAGCTGCCTCTACGCGCCTGTCCTTTACCGAACAGGGCGAGCAGCCCAGCATTAAGGTGGCCTGGCAGAACACGGACCAGCTGCTGGTAGACTATGCTGCCAACCCAGAGGAGATGACGGCTTTCGCCATCGGCAAGATAAGTGCCGATGGGCACGATGCCGAGTTCACGGGTTCATTTACTACGCCACCCGCCCAGAAAACTACCGTGGGAGTGGCCGTGAAGAGTCCCGCCATGGAGGTTAATGGCGCCCTTGTCAAGGTAGACCTGTCCGAGCAGGCTGGTACGATAGACGAGCTGAGCAAGTACGACCTCGTAACAGGCTCCTGCGAGTACGACCCAGCTGCCAGTGGCACCATGCAGGTTCGTCTGCATCACAAGATGACTTTTATCAAGGGCACGGTAGTCCTGCCGTTTACCCCCACCGCCTCGGCATACGCCCTTACGCTCAAGGCCGACAACATGGTCAATAAGTATTTTTATACATGTGCTGATGGTAGTACGAGCGATATCCAGGAAGGCGCTATCAAGCTGACCTCGGCCCGTGTCGATGGCAACAAGCTGACCTTCTATGCCGCCTTGACGGCTGGCACAAAGCGCAATCTGCGTGCCGATGTGGTTTCGCCCACTGGGCAGGCATATAACGACTTGCTGATAGCCAACGAGGTAAACCTGGAGGCAGGTAGGCTGTACACCGTGACCCGCAATAACGAGACTCTGAGCGACGTGTCGCTCTGGACGAGCGACGCGGCGTGGACCAAGACCTACGATGCGCCCGGCTACAAGATTACTACCATCGAGCGCATACCCGCTGAGGGCAGCGACTGGCTCAGTGTCACCTCAGACGGTACCAAGGTAACCGTGTCGGCTACCGCCAACACCACCGGCGCACCCCGCCAGGCCAAGCTCATCTTCGGCAACGGCAGCCAGAAGACCACCATCGACCTCACCCAGATAGAAGAGACCGACTTCGCAGGCGTATGGGATATGACAGCTTTCAAGACATTCTACACCAAGGGCTCTGCCTCTACCACCAACTATGACAGCAAGTGGAGCGCCGCAGGCACCACGCCCAGCGACAACCGCACCGACCTGAAGATAGTGGATGGCGTGAACTACAACAACAAGACCGAGCTGAACCTGGTCAACAAGACCGGCAAGACCGTCACCGCATACGAGAGTCTGAGCCAGAACTCGCAGAAAGCCACCAACAACGTGAGCATCACCGGACTCTTCGAGAATCTGAAGACCGAAGCCCTCACCAAGGTCGACCACTCTGCCAAGCAGGCTACCGTGGGCATCTTCATCGACACCCATACCTCGACCAAGGCACAGCGCCTCTACACCGGACAGTATGCCGGAGAGTACGCAGCCCTGATGCCTGAGTTGAGCACCAAGATCAACGGCGGCTGGTCGTTCCAGTATGCCACCATCGGCGGCGTGCAGTACACATGGTATACAGGCACCGTGAGCGTAGTGGGTCATACCACCACCGTGCGCTGGAACGCCAACACCAGCAAGATGTCTATGCTGAGAACCTCGACAAGCGCGCCCTCGCTCTATATCTGCGGTCTGCAGGTGATGCGCTATTACAACAACAGCATCTCTTCCACCAGCATGATACGCCAGAAGCCCGGCGGCTACTCAGCCTCCAACTTCGCTGCCTACGCCGTGACCTATCAGGGCGACATCGTCATCAAGCGCACCGCCTCGGGCTACAAGGATGTAGAGATAGGCGGCGGAAACAATTAATCCAACCCATCCAGCACACGAAAGAAGTATGAAGAAGATATTATATTCACTGCTCGCAGCTGCCCTGATGGCAGGTTGCAGCAACGTAGAGGAACAGGTGACACCCGGCAACGAGCCAGGCAACGACTTCGATGTCACCGCCTGCAAGATAGCCCCCACCCGCGTAGGTTATACCGAGGATGGCGGCGCCCTCACCGCCCAGTGGGAACAGACCGACCTCATCAGCATTTACGCCGATGCAGGTGTGAACCCCAACCGTGGTACCCTCAAATTTGTAAGCTATAAGGGAAGCGACAAGAGCAACGCCAACTTCAAGGGTCACTTCGACCGCGACGTAGCCACCGCCACCCCCATCTACGCCTACGCCCAGTACCCCAATGTGTATAACCAAGCCGACGCCATCGTCAACGACCTGCACTTCCAGACCGGCAAGCTCACCGGCGAAGGTAGTGCCACCACCCACGACGTGCTCTTCGCCACCGGCACCTACGACCCCAACGCCACCGAGCCGCTGGCGCTCACCTTCCAGCGCAAGATGGCAATCGTGAAGCTCGACATGACGCTGCCCGCCGAGGTGACCACCAAGCCCACAAGCGTGAGCATCATGGGTGCGGGTGTATATAATAATGTGTCGCTCAACATCGCCGACGCTACGCTGAAGACCGGCGAAGAAGGCGCCATCACCATAGATACCGAAGGCCTCGCCCTCAACGGCCACAGCCTTACCGTCTATGCAGCCCTCTACCCCAACGACATCAAGGCTCTGAAAGCCACTGTCAAGGTGGGCACCAAGGCATACATCGTCCACTTCGGCGACGTAGCCCTCACTGCCGGCGCCTTCAAGGCGGTAGCCTCTACCAGCGTCAATACCATCGACAGCGACGTGACCGGTAAGGTGACCGACCAGAACGGCAACGCCATCGAGGGAGTAGTGGTCAGCGACGGTTTCACCTGTGTGAAGACCGACGCACAGGGCAAGTATGCCTTCAACCGCAACGCCAACGCCAAGTTTGTCTACTACACCGTGCCCGCCGACTGCGAGGTACCCGTACACTCTGCCACCGACAACACCGCCAACTTCTACCTGCCTCTCGCCGAGGGCACCTACGAGTACGACTTCAAGCTCACCAAGCTCGCCGGCGGCAAGGAGACCAACCACATGATGATTGTCATCGGCGACCCACAGGTGACCAACAAGTTCAACCCCTACTACGAGAGCGCCGACGACAACATGATTAACAAGAGCGACGTGATGCGCTTCACCGACGAGACCATGGCCGACATCAAGAAGACCATCGCCTCGCTGCCCGCCAGCACCCCCGTCTACGGCCTCACCATGGGCGACGATGTGCAGTACTACGGTGGTTTCAATGCCAACCTCGAAGCCGAAATCCGCGCCAAGCTCGGTTCGACCAAGATGCGCCTCTTCTCGGTTATCGGCAACCACGACCAGGACGGTAGCGCCCTCTACAAGAGCAAGTGGGAAGAGGCCTGGGGCCCCACCGACTACTATTTCGACCGTGGCGACGTACACTATGTATGCTTCAACAACGTATACTTCTACTCTGGCGCCACTTACTACCAGCCCGGCGAGCTCACCAATGAGCAGATGGCTTGGCTCGAGAGCGACCTGAAGCTGGCCGACAAGAGCAAGATGGTGGTGCTGAGCTACCACATCCCGCTCACCTTCGGCAACCGCCGTCTCAGCGGTGCCACCGACATGGGCAGCGGCCACTATGCCTCTACCCGATTGGGCAAGATACTCACCCTGCTCAACCAGTTTGCCGGCTACCGTCTCTTCTGCGGTCACACCCACTTCGCTGTCAACAACGAGATAATCTTCGAGGGCAAGGAGGTTTATGAGCGCAGCCACGCCGCAGCCTGTGGCGACATCTGGCAGTCCAACATCAACATCGACGGTACCCCCAACGGCTACTATGTCTACACCATGGACGGTGCAACCATCAGCAACTGCTACTACAAGGGCGCCAACTGGGACAAGAACAAGCAGATGTCTGTATTCCGTGCCGACACCGACTTCAACGGTGAGAGCTATGCCGCCGACTGGCTGCTGGGCAAGGGCAAGGGTACCATCGTGGCCAATATCTTCAACGCCGACTCCAAGTGGAAGGTCTATGCCGTGGAAGGCGGCGTGAAGACCGAGATGACCCGTCTGCAGAGCACTCCCGGACAGGATGCCTTTGCCGTGGGTTACCACAAGAAGTATGCTGTAGCCAACAAGTACAACTTCTTCAGCAAGAACAACGGCTATCTGAAGATGAACCACTGGTATTCGTACATCCCCAAGGACGCCAACGCCGTGATCACCATCGAGGCCACCGACCCCTTCGGCAATACCTATACCGCAAGCAGCAAGGACGCCGTGACCGAGCCGTTCTATAACTATGCCCACTACTACGGCAAGTAACAAGACCAGATAAAACCATCAAAGCGGAAGTCGCACCCAGCCCATCATCTGGGTGCGGCTTTTGCTTATAACGATAATCAGCAACAAGACAACCATACATGAGAAAGACAACCCTATTGACGGCTCTGGCCACCATGGCGCTCGCCATGCTCAGCCCCGTGCAGGCCACAGCCCAAAATGACACGCTGAAGTTTACCGGAACCATCACCGACCAGAAAGGACGCCCCATGCGCGGGGTGGTGGTGAGCAACGGGTTCACCTGCGTGCAGACTGACACCAAGGGCAACTACAAGCTGCCCTACAACAGCGCCACCAAGTTTGTATACTTTACCGTACCCGCCGACTGTGAGGTGCCCACCCACTCAGCCACCGACAATACCGCCTGCTTCTACCGGCAGGTAGTAGACAGCGTGAAGCGTTATGACTTCCAGCTCACCCGTATGCCCCGAGGCAAGGAGAAAAGCTACAAGCTCATCGTCATCGGCGACCCGCAGGTGACCAATGCCTATGGCCCCTATTTCCAGGGCCCCAACGACAACGCCGTGCGCAAGAGCGACATAGACCGTTTCACCGACGAGACCATGGCCGACATCAAGAAGACCCTCGCCTCGCTGCCCGACGACATGCCCGTCTATGCGCTCAGTATGGGCGACAACGTGCAGTACTATGGTGGCTACAACGAGAAGCTGGAGGGCCAGATGCGCGCCGTGCTCGGCTCTACCCGCATGCGCACGTTCTCGGTCATCGGCAACCACGACCAGGACGGCAAGGCGCTCTTCAAGCGCAAGTGGGAAGAGGCATGGGGACCCACCGACTACTCCTTCGACCGCGGCAACGTGCACTATGTGTGCATCAACAATGTCATCTACTACCGGGGCGGTGCCTACTACCAGCCCGGCGAGCTCACCGACGAGCAGATGGCCTGGCTCGAGAGCGACCTCAGCCTGGTGCCCAAGAACAAGATGGTGGTGCTGAGCTACCACATCCCCTTCACCTTCGGCAACCGTACCCTCAAGCCCAATCCCAATGACATGGGCAAGGGCCACTACGCCTCCAACCGTCTGGAGAAGATACTCCTGATGCTCGACAGGTTCAAGGGCTACCAGCTCTTCTGCGGACACACCCACTTTGCCATCAACAACGAGATAGAACTCAACGGCCGTAAGGTGCTCGAGCGCTGTCATGCCGCCGCCTGTGGCGACATCTGGCAGTCCAACCTCAACATCGACGGTGTGCCCAATGGCTATTACGTCTACAGCGTCAAGGGTAACAAGATTGACGACTGTTATTATAAAGGTACACGATGGGACAAGAGCCGCCAGATGACGCTCTTCCTCGCCGACACCGACTTCAATGGCGAGAGCTATGCCGCCGACTGGAACCTGCCGCGTGGCAAGGGCATCATCGTGGCCAATGTCTTCAACGCCGACTCGGGCTGGCGACTCTTCGCCATCGAGAATGGAGTGAAGACAGAGATGACCCGACTGCAGAAGACGCCCTGCCAGGACGCCTTTGCCGTGGGCTATCACCACAAGTATGTCAAGTCAAATTCCTACAACTTCTTCAGCAAGCGCAACGGTTACCTGAAGATGAACCACTGGTACTTCTACCAGCCCAAGGACCCCAAGGCGATTGTCACCATCGTGGCCAAAGACCGCTACGGCAACACCTACACCGAGACGAGCGACAAGGTGGTCACCGAGCCTTTCTACAACTATGCCCACTACTACGTGGACGAAGAGTAGACCGCCTCGCCCATAAAGCCGACACGCAGTAGCCGCATCCATGGATGCCGTTACTGCGTGTTTGTTTTGTCCCCCCATGCGCCGCTCTTCATCATCCATGCGCCCGGTGCTGCCGTTCTGGCCGCAGCCGTCATGACGATAATCCTCCGCCGTCATGGCAGTGGCGCTCGGCAGTCATTGCGTTGGCGCCCTGCACGGCTTACGGCGGAGCGGATATGGCGGTGGCTGGCATGGAGACGAAAAAAGGCGACCCTCTGTGGAGCCGCCTTCTTCAAAAGTGCATTTCTACACTTTCATTTTCTCTCTCAAAATTCTCTTTTTGTTATCCAAAAGCAAAGGACAGTCATCGCGACTACACCTGTGCATATGTCTAATTACCTAACTTAATACCTATGACAATCACTTATGTCTAAATGCAAATGCAAATGTTATCCTTATCTTTATTACCTTGAACAGAAATACCCTTATTTCTTATTTCTGATGCAAAGTTAAGCGTTTTCTGACATTTAGAAAGCATTCCTATGGAAAAAGTTTACAAAATGATTATATTTTTGATATACATCAACACACCCAAGATTGGCTCTATTGCTCCAGAGGCTGTAGATAGGCGTGCCCAAGGGACTGATACGGGGTAGCAGAGCCTGATGCCCACCCGCCAATATCCATGGCAGACAGCCTTTTGCCGCCTTGGCTGGACGAGTCATGCCCCCGCCCGCTCCGCCATCCGCCCCCGCTCGGCCCGCCATGCCCTCCGGCAAGACTGGAGATGAGAGTCAGCAGCTCGTATCGTAAGGCACGAGGCCACGTAACATAAGAAACGAAAGCCCGTATCATACGATACGCAGGCTCGTGCCTTACGATACGAGCCGGCAATGACGGTCGGCAGGGGCGCAAAGGCTCTGGGAAAGAGGGGAAAGATGGTCAGTAGATGCGCTGAGCGGGTCGGCAGAGTTGTGATAATGACGCTATTACCCACGGAGCGATGCAGCTGGATTGGGGCATAAAACGCCGAAAAGACAAGGATAATGAAGAAAAATCGAAAAAAGATGAAGAAATATTTGGAGATATGGAATAATTATGGTATATTGCGCCACTTTTAACATGGGAATGCATACAAACTGACCATCAACCAACTAACAAGTTTTATACAAATGATGAGACAACTTAAGATATCCAACAGCATCACCAATCGTGATCAGACTTTAGGCTCCTACCTCACCTGGATAGCCAAATTCCCCCTTCTCAATATAGAAGAGGAAATAGAACTCTCCCAGAAAATCAAACACGGCGGAACGGAGGGCGAGAAAGCCAGAGAGAAGTTGGTCACCTCCAACCTGCGCTTCGTGGTATCGGTCGCCAAGCAATACCAGCACCAGGGTTTGGCGCTCAGCGACCTCATCAACGAGGGCAACATAGGTCTGATGAAGGCTGCCGACAAGTTTGACGAGACCCGTGGCTTCAAGTTCATCTCCTATGCAGTGTGGTGGATACGCCAGAGCGTGCTGCAAGCCATCTCGGAGCAGGGCCGCATGGTGCGTCTGCCGCTCAATGTGGAGGGCGTGCTGCACACCATAGCCAACGCCACCAACGACTTCATGCAGAAACACCAGCGGCTGCCCTCGGTCGACGAACTGGCAGCCATCACCAATGTAGACCCTGAAAAAATCGGTCAGGTGCTGAAGAGCCACGGCCCTCATACCAGCATCGACACGCCCCTGCAGTCTGGCGAAGACACGACGATAGCCGACACGATACAGGCCGACAGCAAATGGAGCCCCGACAAGGAGGCCGACTCAAAGAGTCTCACCGACGAACTCTGCCAGGTCATGCAGAAGGTGCTCAAGGAGCGCGAGATGACCATCGTGAGATACTGCTTCGGTATAGGCTGTCCCGAAAAGGGACTGGAAGAGATAGGCGACCTGTTCAATCTCACCCGCGAGCGCGTGCGCCAGATACGCGAGCGCTGCATCCTCAAGCTCAAAGGCAGCGACCAGGCCCACATTCTCGCCAAGTACTTGGGGTAGGCGCCCACCTTATTATATATATAGCGCAGGGACAGACTCCTTGCCAGCACTGCAGCCAGGGCACTACCCACAGAGGGTGGTGCCCTGCCGCTTGCTGCCCCCGGCAAGGCTGTGGATGGGAAGGGCTACAGCGACGATATGGGAAAAAAATATCCGCAATACCAGTCTGTCGGTATTGCGGATAATTGTAGTATGCTGTGTATTTGCTTTCTGTACAGTCGTCAGCTCGGCTTATGGTCGGGTTGTTCCGGGACGATGGAACGAAACCAGCGTGAGGTCGAACACCAGCGTAGAGTAGCCCGGAATAGATGTGGTGGCACCACTGGGGGCGTAGGTCGACTTGCCGTAACCCAGAGCGTAGGGAATGGTGACACGCCAGCGGTCGCCGGGGTGCATATTGAGCAGCGCTGTGGTGAAACCGTCGATGAAGGTCGACGCGGTGTAGGTCGTGGGGTTCATCGTGGTGAGGTCGTAGTCTCCCGTCCATGTCTGGTCGAACACATATCCTGCGGGGAACGATGTCGTGGGGATAAAGTAACCACGGTAATGTATCGTCACGGAGTCGGTGTACATAGGACTCTCGGTGCTGGTTCCCTCGTGGAGCACTTCGGCTACGATGTAATTGTCGGGGTTTGTGGCCACATTCTCGGGCAAGTCCCAACTGCGTATTACCTTGTACCTGGCGGGATTGCTCTTGGCTGTCTGGTAGAGATTGTTGAAGTAAGTCTCATTGCGATTCTGCCAATCCTCAAACTCGCTGGGCTCGCCGGGGGTCTCGGAGCACGATGCCATCACGAGAGGCAATGCCATCAATAAGAATTTTACGATATTCTTTATCATCTATTATACTATGTATATCCTCCCTGCCGTCGGTGGACAACAGGGAGGATGTGAAAAAATCAATTGAGCTTCTTGAGCAGACTGGTGATGCTCACGCGGTCTTCGATGATGGCGCGGAGCTGGTCTACAGGCACACGCTCCTGCTTCATCGTGTCGCGATAGCGCAGGGTAACGGTGTTGTCGGTAAGGGTATCGCCATCGACGGTGACACAGAAGGGAGTACCGATGGCATCCTGGCGGCGGTAACGCTTGCCGATAGAGTCCTTGGCCTCGATATGTGTGTTGAAGTGGAACTTCAGGTCGTTGACAATCTCCTGTGCCTTCTCGGGCAGTCCGTCCTTGTTGACCAGGGGCAGCACGGCACACTTGACGGGAGCCAGTGGCTCGGGCAACTTGAGCACTACGCGGCTGCCGTTCTCGAGCTGTTCCTCGGTGTAGGCATGGCACATCACGCTGAGGAACATACGGTCTACGCCGATAGAGGTTTCAACATCGTAAGGTACATAGCTCTCATTGGTTTCGGGGTCAAAATACTTGATTTGACGACCACTGTACTTCTCATGCTGAGAGAGATCGAAGTTAGTACGTGAGTGAATACCCTCAACCTCCTTGAAACCGAA
>OBLI01003882.1_pt1 | contig 11099 bp, 9 predicted proteins | sample 1519701 | NCBI WGS metagenome assembly OBLI01 (sample SAMEA3663005, study PRJEB22513) | pig gut metagenome | biome: pig gut; feature: pig-associated habitat; material: faeces | place: France | collected 2012 | reverse complement strand
TGCCCTGGGCTATGCGCTTGCTGGGCCTTCAGCCCGCTCCTTAAACGCTTGTCAGTTACAAGTGAACACTTTTGAAACTTGAATATAATGATAAAAATAATGCAAAAGATAATGATTAAACCTGCAAATACTAATATTCTACATAGTGGTTGGTATGACCGCATGATGATGCTTGTACTGCTGTTGCTCACGTCACTTACCATCTATTCCCAAGGCATAGCGGTAGAGAAATTCGAGGCAGCACCCAACGACCTCACTGCCAACAAGCAAGGAACTATGGTATACGACCAGAATGGCGATGTCTGCGCACTAATCCGCATACAAACCACCCAAAAGGGTTTCTCTTTCGATGTCGGTTCATTGGGCATCATGAAGGTAGACGACAATCATGTCGGAGAGGTGTGGGTATATGTGCCATCTGGAGTGAAGCGCATGTCTATCCGTCATCAGCAGTTGGGCAGCCTCATAGACTACTATTTCCCTGTACAGGTGGAAGGGGCGAGAACCTACCTTATGTATCTTGCTACTGGTACGGTGCAGACCATAATTGAGAAGGATGATGGCAAGACTTATTTCGCTCTGAATGTAACTCCTGCCAAGGCTTTGGTGATGATTGATGGTGTGATGCAACCGCTTGATGATGATGGTGCACTGACCCTCCGCCTTGCCCGTGGCCCTCACACCCTTGCCATTCAGGCACCAGGCTACGATGCCTACTCCTCTTCTTTTGACCTCGGCAAGGAAAAGATGACTAAGGAGGTGACCCTCGTTTCTGCATTGGCGCATCTCTCATTGAATTGTGCCACTCCCGGCGTAGGATTATATGTCAATGATCAGTTTAAAGCCAATGGTTCATGGAATGGTGAGCTCATGCCTGGCGACTACCTCATTGAGGCACGCAAGGAGGGCCATTACACCCAAAAGCAGAGCGTGACCCTGGCGGCAAAGGAAAAGAAGACTATCACTATCCCTGCCCTCACTGCTCGAACAGGCAATCTCGATGTCAACTATAAACCCATCAACTGCGAGGTCTTCCTCGATGGCACCCGCCTCGGCACCAGTCCTGACATGTTTAAGAATATCATCATGGGCAAGCATAAGATCAAGATATCCAAGGCTGGTTATACCACAAAAGAGGTTACCATAGATATATCCGAAGGCCAGACCGCCACATTAACAGGTAGCCTTGAGAAGGTGGTGGCGCAAAATTATCCTAATCAAGGTGGTAGCAATGGCATCGGCGGTTCTTCTTCAGCCTTTGATGGTAGTAATAAGACCTTTACGGTCAAAGGTGTCACCTTCACCATGGTAGCCGTAGAGGGTGGCACCTTTATGATGGGAGCGACGAGCGAGCAGGGGAGCGATGCTAAGAGAGATGAGAAGCCGGTTCACCAGGTGACCTTGTCGAGTTATTATATTGGTCAGACGGAGGTTACCCAGGCATTGTGGAAGGCGGTGATGGGTACTACTGTAAGCCAGCAGAGAGATAAAGCAAATACCTCATGCTCACTATATGGTGAGGGTGATAACTTTTCCATGTATTATATATCTTGGGAAGAATGCCAAACCTTTGTATCTAAACTGAATCAGTTAACAGGCAAGTGTTTCCGTTTGCCCACTGAGGCAGAGTGGGAGTATGCCTGCCGTGGTGGCAAGAAGAGTAGGGGCTATAAGTATAGCGGCAGCAACACCATTGACGATGTAGCGTGGTATGCTGACAATAGTGGTACACATCCTGTAGCCACTAAGTTTCCTAATGAATTGGGAATATATGACATGAGTGGCAATGTATTGGAGTGGTGTCAGGACTGGTGGGGCAGTTATAGCAGTGCTGCTCAAACCAATCCTACTGGTGCATCGAGTGGGTCTTGCCGCATTAGTCGCGGAGGATGCTGGCTCAACTCTGCCGAGGGTTGCCGCTCTTCCTATCGCTGCATCGATACCCCAGGCATCCGTACCTTCCTCCTCGGGTTTCGCCTCGCCCTCTCCGAGTAATAAGTCATGGGCGTCTACTCTTTCTACTTCTCAGCCACACCATCACCCTACTGGGTTTGCATCAAGTGCAAGGGGTTTTGAATGCTCATGCGGTTGCGGTGATGTTTCTTATAACAACCACGAGGAACAAACCTTGCGGATGTGTTCAAGATCAGATTCTATTGCTGGCTTCATCCTTGCCTGCGCCATGTTGTACCGGCTTTGCATATTGATGAGCAATTCCGGATTTATACCCAATGCGGCCTCCATTATAAGCGCTATTTCACTAGTAATGGGGCGCTTGCCATTTAGTATCTCATTGAGCATTGTATATGATATGCCCGTACGTGAGGCAAAATCTTTTTGGGATATACCCCTCATTTCCAATTCTTCCTTAACCACATCACCTGGATGTGTTGGAATTCTATATGTAGCTCTTTCCATATCTATACTATTTATAATGATTTAGTTCTTTCAAGTATTCTTTACCATACTGGATAATCATACAGCCTTTCTTTTACTCTGCAATATTACAAACTCCAAACCAATTATTCACATTATCGATTTATGGTCGCAAAGGTACATTATATTGTATACGCGCGGAAAGACAGAACTATATCACCTTTCCATCCCAAAGATCTCGTAGGAATTCCTTGGCAGGAATGACGTCAATGCCATTCAGCTTGCGCTTGTATTTGTCAAGAGAGACGATGTATAATTTGGCATCGGGATAATCTTCACTGAAAGCTTTTAATCCATGTGTATGTCTTGATTTAACCTCTTCAGAGGACTTGAGCTCTATTGCCACACGTCCGTCGCCGATGATGGCATCCACCTCATAGCCGCCTGATGTGCGCCAATATGTAAGTTTCTCTTCAGAATGAGTATATCCAAGATATGCAATTATCTCTTGTATGATGAGGTGTTCGAAGGCGTGACCATAATCATCGGAACCGGGCTTTAGGTTTGAGCGATGGCAGAGGTAGTTGGCAACACCCACATCAAACAGATAAAATTTGGGAGCAGCTATTGCCCTGCGTTTGTTGGTGGCGGTAAAGCCAGGAATGAAATATCCGACAAGCGTATCTTCAAGTATTGAGAAATACTCCTTCACGGTGCGTTGGTCGATGCCACAATCCTGTGCGATATTCTTATAGACGAGCATTTCGCCATTGCACTGGGCTGCCACCTCCAAGAAATGCGTGAATGTATTGAGGTTTCTGGTCAGTGCCTCCTGCTTAATCTCTTCATTAAGATATACTCCTATATAGCCGCGAAGGCGTTGAGTGGCATTCTGCACCATGTAATGTCGTGGTATCATACCATTGTTGATGGCACGATCGAGATCAAAGTCAGGAATCTCGCCACTGACGAGAGGGTACATCTGCTCTTTGGCGGCTCTACCTCCCAGCAAGTTCGTGCCAAGACGTTTCAGTTTTCTTGCGCTCGAACCGCTTAGGATGAAACGGATCCCTTTGCGTTGAATGAGGTAGTGTACTTCATCCAAGAGCTGTGGCAACTTCTGAATCTCGTCTATTACAACAGTGTCTTCTGGTCCAAAATCTTCCAACTCCTCGGAAAGCAATTCGGGATGGCGCAATAGGCGTTCAAATTCTGCAGGACGGAGGAGGTCGTAGTATCTGCAATTAGGGAACTGCGATACCAGCCACGTCGTCTTACCAGTTTGGCGAGCACCCCATAGGAATACGCTATCACCATTCTCGTCTTCAAGGTTTAATCTACGGATATACATACAATGAAATGTTATTTTATCAAGATATAATTACAATAAGATGCTACAAAAGTACTGTTTTCTTTTTGAATGAGCAAGTAATGGTATGATAAAATAACAATCTTTAGTAATAAATGGGTGACTTTGGGTGACGCACCCCAAGAGTAAACTTGCTACTGTTGATTACCTGAAGTCAGGAGAAATAGCAATACCCCATTTCTCTCGTAGTAATATTGAAATGCAGATACTATTAATACTCTCTGCATTTTTTTGCCAAATTATTTTGAAATATAAAAGTGATGTAGTACCTTTGCAGTTGATAGCGATTAGTTGTCGTTGTTTCATTATCGTATCAAGGTGTATTTGTGATCATATAGTGCACCAGATATATGACTCAGTGTTTAAGAATGACAATACAGCAAATAGCATTTCTGACTAATCTGCTTATCACGCCCCGAAGGGGCAACGAGCACATAGCCCAGGGCATCGCCCTGGGTATGATGAAGCGATGAAGTGCGCCCTGAAGGGGCAAAAGCATTATCGTGCAAGCGTTTATAGAGACGCTTTTGCCCTTTCAGGGCGTAATAGCGGTGGCTAATCTACCCAGGGCGATGCCCTGGGCTATGCGCTTGCTGGGCCTTCAGCCCGCTCCTTAAACGCTTGTCAGCTACAAGAGAACACTTTTGAAACTTGAATACAATGATAAAATATAATGCAAAAGATAATGATTAAACCTGCAAATAATAATATGCTACATAGTGGTTGGCATGACCGCATGATGATGCTTGTACTGCTGTTGCTCACGTCACTTACCATTTATTCCCAAGGTATAGCGGTAGAGAAATTTGAGGCAGCACCTGAGGACCTGACCGCCAACCTGCAGGGCACACAGGTCTTGGACCAGAATGGAGATGTCTGCGCCTTGATCCGCATACAAACCACACAGAAAGGCTTTGTCTTTGATGTTGGAGTGCTTGGCATCACCAAGACCGACGATAATAAAGTGGGTGAGATATGGGTATATGTGCCCAAGGGTGTGAAGCGCATCACCATCCGCCACCCACAGCTCGGCAGTCTGGTTAACTATCCCTTCCCTATAGAAATCCAGGGCGCACGCACTTATAGAATGTATCTCACCACAGGTCAGGTGCATACAATCATCGAACAGGATGACGGCATGACCTATTTCGCCCTCAATGTCACTCCTGCCAAGGCAGTGGTTATGATTGATGGTGTGATGCAACCCCTCGATGATGATGGTGCACTGACCCTCCGTCTTGCCCGTGGCCCTCACACCCTTGCCATTCAGGCACCAGGCTACGATGCCTATTCCACTACTTTCGACCTCGGCAAGGAGAGAATGGCAAAAGAGGTGGCGCTCGTCTCTGCACTGGCGCAACTCACGCTGAAGTGCTCCACTCCCGGTGTCGGATTATATGTCAATGACCAGTTTAAGGCCAATGGTTCATGGAATGGTGAGCTCATGCCCGGCGTTTATCTCCTTGAGGCACGCAAGGAAGGCCATTATACCCAGAAGCAGAGCGTGACCCTGGCAGCAAAGGAAAAGAAAACCATAGACTTGCCGGCCCTCACCGCCCGCACGGGCAATCTGGATGTCAACTATAAACCCATCAACTGCGAAGTGTATCTTGACGGCACCCGCTTGGGAGTCAGTCCCGACATGTTCAAGAACATCATTATGGGCAAGCATACAATCAAGATATCCAAGGTCGGCTATACCACAAAGGAAGTTACCATAGATATTGCAGAAGGTCAGACCGCCACACTCACGGGAAGTCTCGATAAAGTGGTGGCGGAGAATAATGCGAGCCAAGGAGGTGGTAATGTCAATGCCTTCGGTGGCTCATCTGCCGCTTTTGACGGTAAAAACAAGACCTTCACTGTCAAAGGTGTGACCTTTACCATGGTTGCCGTAAAAGGCGGTACATTTACTATGGGCGCCACGAGCGAGCAGGGAAGCGACGCTGAAGATGATGAGAAACCGACCCACCAGGTGACATTATCAAGTTATTACATCGGTCAGACTGAGGTTACCCAGGGATTATGGACGGCAGTGATGGGTACGACAGTAAGCCAGCAGAGGGATAAAGCCGATACTTCATTGCCTCTTTTTGGAGAAGGTGATAACCTTCCTATGTATTATATTTCTTGGGAAGAATGTCAGGACTTTGTCAGGAAACTCAATGAGCTGACAGGTAAGAGATTCCGTCTACCCACTGAGGCAGAGTGGGAATATGCCTGCCGTGGCGGCAAGAAGAGTAGGGGATATAAGTATAGCGGTAGCAATGCTATCGATGATGTTGCATGGTACGATGGAAGTCGTGGCTCAGATTCTGGAGCGCATCCCGTTGCCACCAAGTCTTCCAATGAACTTGGCATATATGATATGAGTGGCAATGTTTTTGAGTGGTGTCAGGATTGGGCTGTTAGTTATAGCAGCAGTCCTCAGACGAATCCTACAGGTGCTGCTAGTGGGTCTTACCGCGTGCTTCGCGGCGGCAGCTGGTACTGCTACGCTAGGTACTGCCGCTCATCCTATCGCTTCAGCTATGGGCCTGGCAACCGCCACGACTGTCACGGCTTGCGCCTCGCCCTCTCCGAGTAACAATTCATGGGCATCTGCTCTATCTGCTTCTAAGTTAAGTGGATATGAGTTGATGGCGAGTGATCAAAAGAAGAGGAGTGCGGAAAAATATTATGCTTATTTTTACTATTTATCCGTATATTTGGGCCTCGCCCTCTCCGAGTAACATGTAAGGAGTCCACCATTATTATCTAAGCTACGGAGTAAAGAAAAGGTAACTATAGGAGGTGCGGCGACTCGCCGCACCCTTGCTTAAGTGTCTTGCCACAATGCTCTCTGTCTTTTATTTTTTGACTAAATTATTTGGATAAATCAGAGGGATGGTGTATATTTGCAGATTGATAACAATTAGAAGCATTATTCATTGATTAATTTTTTGTTTTATGATAATAAGTATAGCCAATCCGATGTATGACTCAGTCTTCTGTTTCCTTATGGAAGACGAACGTGTGGCCAAGACCATTCTGTCAGCACTGCTCAAAAGAGAAGTGATGGAGGTGGAAGTGCGCAAGCATGAATACACCAATGGCTCGAAAGACAAAATATCAATGTTTAGGCTCGACTTTATTGTTAAGGTAAGAGAGGATGACGGAAGCTTAAATTTGTTGGCTATCGAATTAATAAAGACTTGGCTGGAAACGGAGACTCTAAGATTCAGACAATATCTCGGCGAACAATATGCCGATCCCGAGAATATTCTCAAAGATGACAATCCATATGGCATTCCCATAGTTACCGTATACCTGCTGGCGCATAGGGTTGGCGACATAGAAGAGCCTGTATTGTATGTAAGGCACAAGTCATTTGATTATGACGGGAATGAGGTGACCAAGGGCATACCCGATCCGTTTGTTGAGAGTCTCGTGCACGACAGCATCATCGTGCAGATTCCATTGCTGCACGGACATGTGAACAACAGACTTATGGAAGTGCTCAGCGTGTTTGACCAGTCAAGCAAAGATAAATTCAATTGGCATAATCTTATTATTGATGAGGACAACTATGCTAACGACACCGAGATGATGCATATCCTGCACAGGTTGCTGATTGCCGCCTCCGACTCCAAACTCAGACGGGACATGGATATGGAATACGAATGTTACTCAGTACTCCAAAACAGAGATACCGCCATCATGATGATGGACAAAAAGATTGCGCAGCAAAAAGAACATATAGCACAGCAAAAAAAAGCCTAATATTTTTTGCCCAAATTATTTGGATAAATCAAACTGATATTGTATCTTTGCATCCGATATTTGGATGAAAAAACGGAGTGGTACTCCTGTTTTTGGCCCAAAAAACAGAAATAAAAGGATGGTTGACTATGTTTGAAAGATTTACAAAACTCGAAGATACTGAGGTAGATAGTATCTTTCTATTCGGAGCACGTCAGACGGGAAAGACCACTCTGATAGGCGAACTGTTTCCCAATGCGCCAAGATACGACCTGCTTGATTCTCTCACATTCGAACGTCTGCAACGCAATCCCTCACTGCTACGTCAGGAACTGGAGATATTGCCACCGGACACACTGGTAGTGATTGACGAGATTCAGCAGATACCTATTCTGCTCAATGAGGTACACTGGCTGATAGTCAACAGGAATCTGAGATTCGTGCTCAGCGGTTCAAGTGCACGCAAGTTGAAACGCAGTGGAGCCAATATGCTTGGAGGACGAGCACTGAGAAACAACCTGTTCCCATTAGTGAGTTGCGAAATCAGCGACTTCGACCTTATGCGTGCCCTACACAACGGAATGATCCCCCGCCATTATCTTGCCCCCAACGTAAACGTGCTTTGGCGAAGGATGCAGGCATACATCACCGTATATCTGAAAGAAGAGATAAAGGCAGAGGCTCTGGTCAGGAATTTGGCCACGTTCAACAGATTCCTTGAAGTGGCAGCCATGACCGATGGCGAAATGGTTGTGTGGAAAAACATTGCACAGGACTGCGGTGTCGACTCGAAGACAGTGAAGGAATATTTCTCCATACTCGAAGAAACCCTCGTCGGCTACCTGATACCTGCCTATACACGTAAAGTGAAACGGGACATCAGGCAAGCACCACGCTTTTACTATTTCGACCTTTGCATCCCGAATTATCTTCTCGGTCGCAAGCACCTGCAACCCGGGACTGCCGACTTCGGACATGCGTTTGAACATTTGATGATTCAGGAGATTGTGGCATATCTCGGCTACCACTATGTTGACGGAGGACTGTCCTATTGGCATACTTATTCGGGCATTGAGGTGGATGCCGTCATCGGCGATGCTCTTGTAGCTATTGAGTTCAAGTCGAGCAAGGAGGTTCAACTCAGACACCTCGGCGGACTTAAAGCCTTTAGGGAAGAGCATCCCGACTGCCGCTGCATAGTCGTTTCCATGGACGAAAGGCCACGCCTGCTGCAAGGCTGTGAGGTTCTCCCAGCCAATGATTTCCTGCGTATGTTGTGGAACGATGAGATTGTCAATCCGAACATACTATAATGCCCTTTGTTACGTTGCAATAATGCCCTTTTTTGTGTTGCAATAATGCCCTTTCTTGCGGTGCAATAAAGCCCTTTCTTGTGGTGCACAAACCATTGTTTATTGAGTCCAATAATCATTGTTTGTGGAGTCCAATAACTGCGGTTTGTAGATCCAGAGAAGGGCAGTGTGACAGATGTGACAGATATTTTGGCAATTTGCCACATACCCTTCGAAAACCATGAAAATCGGGGTAATAACAGACCAGAAAAGCCTCCTTCGATTCAAAAATGGCCATTTAAAGTGTAACAAATTGTTAACGACAAAATCTCTGTCACGCCTGCATGGCAATAATCACCCTCATTTTCAACGAATTAAACAGGTTGTGTGATGGTGACAGAGAATCTGAAAATTGTTACGCGTAAAATACGGAAAATTTCCCCAAATATCTGTCACATCTGTCACATCTGTCACATCCGTCACACCTTTCCCATATAATTTGATTACACCTTATAATATATATATGTATACGCGCTAACAGGAAAATAGAGGTCTATTTGATGGTTTTATAAAGAAAAATGAGTAAAAGTTTGGTACATAAATAAAAAAGATGTAACTTTGCAGCCGCAAAAAATGGCGACATGCCAAAACAATAAGTTTAATTTAAATCTAAAAACAAAAAACAAAATGATTATTGTACCAGTAAAAGAAGGCGAGAACATCGAAAAAGCCCTCAAGAAATTCAAGAGAAAGTTTGAGAAAACAGGTGTAGTTAAAGAACTCCGCGCACGTCAGCAGTTCGACAAACCATCTGTGCTCAAGAGGCTTAAGATGGAGCACGCTGTATACGTACAGAAGATGCGTGCACAAGAAGACTAAAAAAATCTTGCCAGAAATTTGGTAGTTTCAAAATAATTCCGTAAATTCGTTGCCGAAAATATTAAGTAAGCGCAACGATATCATGATAGAACGGTTTCTCGACTATCTGCGCTATGAGAAAGGCGCAGCACAAAAGACAGTAGAAGAATATGGCAGCGACCTGCAGATGTTCAGACTGTTTTATAAGTCGATGGACAAGGATCTCGAATGGACCAGTGTCGACTCTGATATGATACGGAATTGGATGGAGAGCATGATGGATGAAGGAAATCGTGCCTCTTCTGTCAAAAGAAGGTTGAGCTCGCTGCATACTTTCTATCGCTATGCACTCTCGAGAGGTCTCGTAGATAAAGACCCATCGCACGGGGTGAAAGCACCAAAGCAGGAAAAAGTGCTGCCCATGTTTCTAAAGGAAAAAGAAATGGACAGACTCTTAGACCAAGAGGGTATGTGGAACGATACTTTCGAGGATGTCAGAGACAAGGCAATAGTCACAGTCTTCTATGAGACGGGAATACGTCTGTCAGAACTGTATGGACTGCGCGATGCTGACATAGACTTCAGTGCAATGCAACTGAAGGTGACGGGCAAGGGAAACAAGGATAGGGTGATACCTTTCGGAGATGAACTTGCAAACACATTGAAAGAGTATATGGTGCGCAGAGATGCACAGTGCAACCAAACCCAAGGATGGCTCTTCGTGAGGGCAGACAATAAAAGGATGACCCGCGAACAGATCAGACTGATGGTGCGAAAGGTGCTGTCGAGAGTGTCGACAATAAGAAAACGCTCACCGCACGTGCTTAGACATACCTTTGCCACAGCAATGCTCAACAATGGTGCCGACATCGAAAGTGTTAGAAAGCTGTTGGGGCACGAGAGACTCAGTACTACAGAGATCTATACACATGCCACATTCGAACAGCTGAAGCGAGTTTATAAACAAGCCCACCCAAGGGCATAACCTTTAATTAAACAGGAGGTACTTATGGAAATCAAGATTCAGTCAATCCATTTTGACGCTACCGAGAAGTTACAGGCGTTTATCGACAAGAAAATCGCCAAGTTGGAAAAGTCATACGAAGATATTAAGAAAGTAGAGGTGCAATTAAAAGTGGTGAAACCCGCTACTGCGCAAAACAAAGAAGTTAGCCTCGCCGCCAGCGTGCCTGGAACAACATTGTATGTGGAGAAGACGAGCGACTCTTTTGAAGAGGCTATAGACCTCTGCGTAGACTCTATGAGGGTTCAACTGCAGAAATTTAAAGAAAAAACAAGAAGTTACTAAAAAAAACTTGGAAAAGTTTTGGTAATTAAAAAATAATGCTTAACTTTGCAGCCGTTTTCAAGACAGTCTGCTGTAATAGCATAACGGCTGCAAAGAAAAGCCTCTTTAGCTCAGTTGGCCAGAGCACGTGATTTGTAATCTCGGGGTCGTTGGT
>OBLI01003881.1_pt1 | contig 11100 bp, 7 predicted proteins | sample 1519701 | NCBI WGS metagenome assembly OBLI01 (sample SAMEA3663005, study PRJEB22513) | pig gut metagenome | biome: pig gut; feature: pig-associated habitat; material: faeces | place: France | collected 2012 | reverse complement strand
CTTATCAACGTCAGTCCCTTGAAATCTTGAAACCCAATTTCAAAATGAGTTTAATCGTTTCAATAGACGTATTGCGGTCGTATTCCTTTTCCTCTTCTGATAGTTCTTCATATGGTACAAGGCACGGATGTTTCTTCTCTGTATCGTTGCGTTCCTCTCCATACGTCCAACCTTGGGCGATGCGAGTCTGCGCCCACACTTCGTGCACGTTCTTCGACATTTCTTCTGCCAAGGATTTTAATTCTTCTGGTATTTGGATACTTTGGGTGTCCACTGGGGTTGGTATGTACTCTTTCATTGTTGTCTTGATTTTAGATATTCAACGTTTTTTGTAAGGAGCGATTGAGTGAGAAGTACCTATCAAAGAAACATTCACCATTGCCATAATTTCTCAAAAAAACTATTTATGACAGTTGTAATTTCTTTGCAATAATTCCTTCGTTTTTTTTAATTCTTTATTTTCTAAATTCCTTGCATTCTCTCTTATTTCATTAACTTTATGGGTTATGCCTCTCAGATATTCGTATGTGTAATTAAAATATATTGAATCTTTTATTTCCAAGCAATTGACATCATTTGTTATATCACTACCACAGAAACTTGCTAAATGAAGATTGTCAATCATTTTTTGTCTAAATATTGCATAGTGATAATCATCCCTATTAGAACAACAATCATAAAGCGTATAGAATATTTGTATATTCATATACGCTGTATTTCTTACGTTCTTCAGACTTTTATTATTAAAAAAAGAGAATGGAGAAAATGACTTGCATTTATCATTGATAGAAGTCAAAGAATCCACAAGATGTATTTGTCCAGAATGTTTTAGCGATACAACATCTCTTATTGATTCTGCTAAATCTTCCACTGTATGACAATTGGCAATCACCTTATCAACATCTTTACTATCAAATGAAATTGATTTTAATAGTTGTTCAAGCACACTAATCTGTGGCTGCAATATCTCGTCTATCATTGATTGTAAATTTTTCTCTAAATAAATTTTGTACAATGGAATAGTTAGCGACATTGTATTTAAATAAACATATTGCCCAAGAGACAACACTCCAAGCATAGAGAAGTCATTGTTAGAGAACTTAGCATTCCAAGAAAGAGAATGCTCTGTTTTTCTTGTCGACAAAATTGTATCATTGCTTGATAGATTATGGTTTATTTGTTCATTGTAGTCTAATTTGATATTTGCAGCAAAGTTTATATGTTCATCATATAATTCTTTAGAAAAATATGATAATTTATAACTTGTAAATGCGATGAGTAGAGAATATTTTGAACGATTATCATTTATCATATCTATCATTGTGGCTATTGCCATTTGCCTTGTTGTATGCATAAGAAGAAGTTCTGTAATACTTGAACTGTCTTTCAAATGATTGCATAAAGTATCTATACTATCTCTCTCCATTCTATACAAAGCCATCAAGGCTGTGGTGTCTATTTTGTTGATTGATGTATTCTGTTTTATTGCCTTATACAAACCGTCTCTAACAGCAAAATAGATTTTTGCGGCTTTTCCTTTATAAATTGTGTCTTCTTTGCTTATATCATATAGTTTTTTATCTGCATTCCAGGCATAACTGATACCATTCTTATTATTGAGTTGGGCATAGTCGCCTCGGTTTTTTAATAGTTCTTTTATGGAATTCGCATCGGTACCCCCAAATAGTGAATCTGATAGTTCTTCGCATTTTGGCGACAACAACAATATAAATCTACCGGGTGTAATGCCATCAAACAGACAAGGAACTATTGTATCACCAGTAATCGCGTCTAAAGCACCATACCTATGTCCTTTTTCAATAATAATATATTTCCATGGTTTAGAATATTTTTTTACTTCAGAATAATTTGTTATCTTCCATGGCCAAAATCCCAAATGTGCGATTATACTTGCAGCAAGAACCAATGCATTCATTGTTACGCAGAATACACATCCCTTTACCGAAAGTTTTTTGAATATAACTACAAGCAATCCTGTAGAAACAAGTCCAAGCCCCAAAAATGTAAATCCGTTGAAAAAAACATTGGAAAGTTCGATTATTGGGAACATTAATACAACACACGGAAAACTGAATATAGTTTTTCTTTTTATATTTAAGTTTTCCCATAAATATAAAACGAATGAAAGATACAGCAATAGTGGAACCACTGCATACCAAATACTATCGCTTAAACTAGGAGTTCCTATGGTATTGCAGAATATCGTATCATGTAAAAAACATGCAGCTATGATGGAAAGAGTTCCACAGACAACAGACAGAATGTCTGTTGTCTTCACATATTCTTTCACTTCTTTTTTCATACGACAATATATGACAATCGCAGTAAGAGGTAAAAGATAAGGTAAAAGGCATAGCAATCCTATCCTACTGAACAATGTGTTTCGAAACGATAGAAATATTTGTTTTGAAGTCTCAAAATTCTCTTTTATCGCCGGATACCCCCAGTTATGAAAGCATAAGAACAACGCAACACCACAAAAAGAAAGAAGAACAAATATCATTACGAACCACTTATTCTTCATAGCTTGAATCCGCTCTTGCTCAAGAATCTTTCTACGTTCAGCACTGTGCTTAGAAACGATTTCGCACATGCAATCATGTGCAATTTCTATATCATTAGAGTTTGTTGTTGTAATAATTCTTTTCTCTTTTAAACGCTCTAATTGGTTTTCGCTGATTTTTGTCTTTGCCGAAATATTGGCAATTGAAACTTTGGTGCGTCTGCCATTTCTATCTACTAATAAATCTTCTAATTTATACCGTTGTTCTCTTGACAACTCCTTTGTTGATTCATCATAATAGATTTCGAGAATATCTGCAAAAGAAAGAGTGTTGCCATTCTTGTCAACCAAATCCTTAATCTTTTCGCTATATCTATAGCAGGTGTCTAATAAAAGAGATAATTTCAGTGCCGACTTACATGGTCTGTCTGCGTAACTTTTCTCAATTTCATCATTTTGGGAAAAGTTTATGACCTCTTCCTTGGAGATATTACTAATCTCTGTTCTACTCAAAATATTATTTACAATTTTCTCTGCACTCTTTTCCGTTAAAGCTTTAAGATAATATCTGTTGTTCTTTAACGATGGAATGAAATAACGTTGCATAGACCAATAGTCCAACTCACAGACATATTCACTTCTCAAAGACAACAGCACTTTGAATTTCTTTGGCAAACGCCCGATATTTGCATCATCCAAAGGATTCATATCATTATACAAGCACTCTAACCAGGTAAAGAACCTACTAACCCATTCAATATTTTCAGAACAAGTAAACACTTCTTCAAATTGATCGAATATTAAGACTGGGGTTAATTGAGTAAAAGCATCCTTACGGATTTCGTTCACTCGCAGTTTCCACCACAGAGCATCACATAGTGACATTTCATCTTGAAGTAAGTTTATATCCAAGGATTTGTAAATACTGCCATTTTCAACTTTATTTATGGCCTCTTCTAATATTTCACCTATGATATTATCAAAGTTTGGTTTTTTCTCTTTATAGTTGTTTGATGTGAAACGTATACAAATGGGCAAGAAGTCTCTTTCGCGCAAAAGAGGAATTAGACCTGCATTGATGAGAGAGGACTTTCCTTCTCCCGATTTTGCATAACAAATACTAAAGTCACTATTTGAAACAAGATAATAGATATCATCTATTTCTTTATCTCTTCCCCAAAATATGTCTTGGTCTGTTTCTCTATAAAATAACGGACCTTTTAAGTATAATAAATTGCTCATTTCACAGACGTTTAATCGTTAAAAATTATATTGAGTTCTGTAGGAATATTATCGTTATAACAAATAATGTTCATTCCTGAAAATATACAAGAAGGAAGCAAACCTTTTTTAGCCATAGTCTCTATATTTCCAGGTTCTTTGGGGTCTGAAGAGATTGATATTGGGCAGATTTTCTTTTTACAAGCGACCGCATAATACGCCTCCCTAACTATTGGCGCTAATTGATCTATGGTATAATTGTCATTATGTTTTTTGTTAACTACATCTTCATCAACATAAGGATTTTCCAGTATTAATTTTTCTAAATCTATTTCTTGATTCAGAGAAAAAGCTTCTTTATATTTATCTGTTACCAATGGAATAAATACATCACATTTTTTTATTCCCTCTTTTATGTTCGCCCAATACGGATTTCCAGCATCTGATACTTTCTCAAAATCTATCCATACTTGACCATACAATCTTAGTAGGTCAATAACTCTTCCTATTCGTTTATCGCTATCGTCTCTTTTATACGAAACAAAAATGTTATGTCCTGACATTTTATGAACTTCACGCTCCGTTATAGCATTATGTAGGATATTTGGAATATTATTCGTTTTTGGAAATTTGTATTTGTTACGTAGCAAAAAAGCCTTCAATTCTTGTGCTGTATCTTGTGCTGAGATCCAAAAACCACCTACACTTAAATTATCTTTGTAAATTGGATAGACTAAAAAGCGGAAAAGCCAATCAGGTAATATAGATCCCATCACTAAAAGCAGACGCGTTACATTGTCGGTAGGACATATATACGAGGCTAAATTCTTTGCACCTATATCAGCATTTTGTAAGGCATACATATATTGAAGCAATGTTTGCTCATTATATACCCATCTGTCATGCCTTTCACCACCAAAAATATGATATACGTAATGATTGTACCTTTTAGCAAAGACCAAAGGTAAATCATTTCTTGCATCTATATTGTAGTATATAGACTTAACTGTATCTTTTTGTTCTTGTCCCAATTCTTTCTCTAGACATGTTTCTATAACCGGGAAAGCAAATGTTGTTATGATTAAAGGAAATTTTCCTTTAACCAAAAACTCACGAACGCATTCTTTAAGCCTAATACGTCCGTTGTCAACACCCCCCTTAACTGAATTATAAATGAATGAAGAATAATTGTCTTCATTCTTCATTTCGTATTGTGATATGCCATAATAGTATTTGTTTTTAAGAGTATCATACAATTCAGAATAATCGTCAGGCTCAAGACTAACACTTATGAATTCTTTTAAAGATATGGGGGTGTCTTCTTCTGACTTAACGTATTCAAACATGTCATCACAAACAATTGGAACAATCCTATTTAATTCATTCTTTAATTGGTCTGTAAAGTTTGGCATACTATAATTTGGCTACTAGGGATTAAACGACTATATTGATATCTTATATATAAAATTTATTGTATTGTTCTTTATTCCAGAGATTTTGTACTAAAAAACAACGAATCTTCCAATTACATTTCTTTTTTTACACCATAACCAAAGAATAGTTGTCGTAACAAATCTACAGTCATGAAGTTTATTGGACGGTAACTAATAGTGACTCCCAAAAGGTCGTCTTTTATACGAAGTGTGTCTGTTGTATAATCATCTTGAAGAATAACAACTTTTTTCACTTTGCCTTTGTCTTTCAGCACCATTTCTCTGTTGAAAAGTATAGAGTCGCATATATTCCAACCATTACAACTAATTAAAACACATGGCTTTGTAACACCTGCATTAATAAATGCCGAAGGCTTATTTAAGGTAGTTGTAGGGGTCAACTTAACGATCCAACCAAAAGTTCCTCTTCTAAGTTTTTTGAATTCTTCATAACTAAGATTGTATTTGTTGTTTTGTTCTCCAATACTCATGTATGCATTTATGAGATATTTTTGGCAAACTTCAGAAGCCAATCCTTTTTCTTCGAGAATCTTTTTAAAGTAATATTTTGTTTTGTTTATCCCATTGCATCTATCGTATTCGTCAAGATACATTTGTATGAATGTCCACTTAAAACGCAAAATGTCATTAACCGTATTATCTGGTTCCCAATAGTTCAGAAAAAGGTATAGTTGCGTTTTTTGAAGTGTGCGGATTTTTTCGTTGAGAAAATAAGATGCTGATTTCTTATTTGCCTTTATGAAGGAAGCATAATCTCTTACATACGAATCTATTACTCCGATATTTTCAAATCTTTGTAAACATTGTAGTCTTTTTAAACTGTCGGTTTCCATACCAGCTCTATATGATAAAGCAACAATTTTACACACATATTCATTGAATAAATTCATGTATGCTTCATTGACATGCGCATTATTGTTGCCCAATAACAATGCATCTTCTATGTCTTCCCATAAAGAAGGCTCGTGGAAGACTGCTCTGTCAGACACAATGCTGTCTAAAATTGATTTGGCTTTCTGGTATTGTCCCATTTTTGAAAATAAAATAGCCTTATGGATCGTCGTTGGGGTACTGACCTCAAACTCTTCTTCGAAATCATTTAAAAGAATCATAGCATCAGAAAAGTCACCTTTTTGCTCTTTACATAGAATAACATTTCCTAAACACCATCTTCTTTCATTATTATCACCAGCAACATTATAAGCTTCTTTCCATAAGCCATAAGCTTTATCTAATGGCATTGGCTTAGCCAATGTTTTCATTAGCTCATTATATGTCACGTTGTCATTTTCTTCTTTCGCATCACTCCACCTAATCCATGCTATTAGCAGAATCAATACAAGAAGAAATATCCACCAACCACGTATCTTTATTTTTTTCATGCTATTCTATAAAAATAGTTTCTTGTTGCGAGTATTTCTGAGTAACTACTTTTTCCCAAAACAATTTTGACTTCAATTGGGCGTGGATAGGTTTGGCAAATTGTTTTGGGAATATCATACGCTCTAAAGTGCAACCTAATCCAAATCCCGCTACAACAGATGCAGCTACTGCAACATAAGCCAAGACAGATTTGCCATTACCATGTGGCTTTAGCTTGGAATGAGTTAGTTCATAAATAAGACCAAAGGAAACAGACCAAAAACCTGCTTGCGTTAACTGATTGGTTGAAACTGAAGCTCCAAGTATAGCAGTATCATTGCCTTTAAGCCGCTTAACTTCATGTGTCTTTGTGCTATAAATGTATGTCTCTCCAGGAATGTAATATGCTAACAATCCATCACCTTCTTGCACATTGTCTGCAACAACATCAACCTGTTCCTTTTCTGACATGAAGAAGTTATCATATACGTACATACCAATGCCACCACATAGGGTTAAACATGTATATATTGTTAGTAATAATATCGGCATTTTAAATAAATTCCAAAATGTACGATTTTGTGGTTTCATGAATTCATTTAGCTTTTCCTTAAATGCCGATGGATATTCAGGATAATATGAAATGCCATTCTTTAACTTTAAGCCTTTCTCTACTAAAATTTGTGGAAGGTTTATCTTGTCCACATTCAAAGAGTCAAATGTTATAGGTATTACTTTTAGATGTAAGTCAAGAGCCATTTTTATCTCATCTAAATAATAATCCTTTTCTACATTCTTTCTGAAACTATCATTGGATAATATGAGAATAAAAAACTCGGTCTCGTGAAGCGCATCCTTAATATGTTGTGGAAAATCGCCTTCATGTATACTATGAAGGTCTAGAAAAATATCGCCCTCGGTATATCCTTGTTCTATAATAGCCAATTTGACCAATTGGGCACGTTCGGAACTGTCAGACCTTCGGTAACTAATGAATGCTTTATATTTCATCTTTCTCTTATTTGTTACTATAATTATTACCCTTCAATATTCTCCTTCAATATCCTCACCATTGCCAGCATAAGGAAGCAATCGTATTTCATGTCGGCTGGATTAATGCGTTGCAAGTGATGGTAGGAGCATAGATCTATGTGGTGGGCTTTCTTTTTAAGTTCTTTGCGGTATGAATTGCGCGAAGAACCGAAGCGGCAATTGTCCTCATAGAGTTCCTCTGGCGTGAGCGTCGAGAATCCGAGAATCAGCTTTTCCACATTCCATCGGGCATGTTCACATTTTGCCATAGCTTGTAAATTCTTTCCCACGATGTCAATTAAGACACTCTCATTTTCAGTGATAATAGTTTTTAGATCTTCCCTGGAAATTGGCGAATTGGAGGATCTTTTGCATTCAAGGGTCAACTTTTGAAGGGTCTTTTTCGCTTTCTTGCAGAAAATAGCCATAAAGCTAAGATAACGATGATCTCGCAACTCTTTCTTGATTTTGTTATTCTCCAACATCTTATTTAAACGCTTTATGTCGTCGGGGCTAAAAATGGATTTAAGGCGTATCTCGAAGCAGTCGGCGCAAAAGACATTTGACAATTTGTTGCGAATCAGAATCTGATAAGAAAACCTGGTCTTGTCGCTTTCCTTGTCACACTCGGTAAGGCCTTTCCACTTTTCTCGTGTGTCCTTTTTCGTCTGTTGATAGCAGAAATATAGCAGGGCTTTGCCATAGCGTTCGACTGTATTGGTGTCGTTAGGAGGCAGATTGTCAATGTCAGCCCCAACATTGTATACCATATTGACACGACTTGCGTTTGTTATATCTATCTCATTTTCGTATACTATCTTGTTGACTTCTTCAATTTTGTCAGCACTAATGACAAAGCTTTTGGAATTGTTGTCCTCTTCCTTAATGCGTTTGTGTATAGATTGGTCGTCCTTAAACCCAACTAATTCCAATTCAATGTCGATGAAAGAGTATGGATTTAGCGTTTTCACTTTACTGTTACAATCGTCATTCTCAAACATGCATTTGCAAACATCCGGTAGATTACACAAATACTCCTCGCGTCGTAGTTCCTTAATTATGTCGGGATGTGTTCCTCGGTTATACAGAATAGTTATAACTGTATGATTACTTGGTCCGTTGGCTTTCCCGTCCCCTTCCTTGAAATCAGGGAAATGTGCCACCAATGCTATCTGCCGTACGATGAAGAGGGCAATCTTGTTGGTGTAAGGAATTACCACATGTGCCTGGCTTGACGATGATTTCCTAAGGAAACAGCTTTCTTTCAAGAGGTCTGTAACATATTTTCTTGCACGATACCAACCTTCTATTATGTCGCCGGAAAATGGCACACAAGTATAATCCTTGCAATCACGGTATTCGCCCTTGCAATCACGGTATCCATCCTTGTCAACAGGATGTAGATGCCTCATTTCTTGAAAGATTTTTTCTTTGGGCAGGTCTTTTTTAGAGTCTGGCGTTGTCTTCATTTTTCTTGCGGTAATCGGCTGCTTGTCGTGTGATAAATAGATTGCTGTTGCTTGTGTCATATCCCGAAGGACTCTGATAGAGCTGTAGGTCAAACCATCCCATGGCTTTAACGATATGTTCCATGATTTGGGATTGCCGCCATTCAAAGGCATCTAACATGGTGTCTGAAAGATAGGCAAATATCTGTAAAGGCATTCCGTTGTCGGTTTGCTCGAGCCAGCGTACGATCAAGCGGGGCTGCTGTATGACATGCTGATTGTTCATCATCCAATGATATACATATTGACGGAAGACCTCCATATTGAGTGCTCCTGTCTTTATTGTATGTTTTATGAAACACTCGTCGACATCCAATGTCATTTTCAACCGTTCTACATCCATTTCAGTCAGAGGATGGAACCAACCAGTATCTATTACGAAAGCCTTTTGCATCAATCGCCCTAACGTTTTGCCATCCAGCATTCGCTGACTGTTTTTGAAATGTTCAGAATGGAGGATATAGGTAGGGAAGGCGGAAGTCGTGGTGTCCCAGTTTTCAACGGTCACTGTGGTGAGCGATATGGTACGAACGAAACCTTCGATGCCGCGTGATGGTACGGTTATCAAATCGCCTATTTGCAATAGTCCATTGGCTCTAAGATAAAAGAAAGCCGCAACACTCTTGATCGTATCCTGGAATATCCAACCGAGAACGGAACCAGCAACTGTTAAAATCAGATAACCATTTGAATCTTTTTCAATGCCAAGGGTAAACACGGATATTGCCAAACATGCGGCAAAAACAGCGAGTAAGATTATTTGGCTCCATGTTATGCGTGTCTCCATTTTCCTGAGACTGTATATCTTGTTGAGATTTACCACGACATAGGAAGTGACGCCAAAAAGAATGCAACAGATGACAATGGTCGCAGCCTTTGTTATAAAGGCAATGTCGAAGTGCTTCATCAGTTCCGATGGCCAGATGGCAATGGGTATTGTTTTTATTATGGAGGCAATGTCTGGCAAATATTGCAGGAGTATCAGTATGAATAATATACTTACCGCAGACAACATACTCCACCTTGATTTCATCAAAGCGCCGAATATTTGTTGTAACACTCCTCTGCTTGATAGGTATCTATCAGATAGTTTGCGCCTTTTCCGCCATACTATTACAGTTAGCAGCAATAGCACTAATCCTATAGGCAATATGATGTTGTGATTGTCAAATAAACGACTGATGCTCTGCATATTTTTTAACACATAAAGGTTGTTTATTTCTTTCTTCTAATTCCAAATCCCAACTTCTTCACCAACTTCAGCGTTTGCATCGCCATTTCTCTATCGTAGAGTTTCTCGCTCTCGGGCAGGTTGCAGTAAGGCACCATGTCGGGAGTCTCCTTCTTCTGGTCGTTGCGCTCTGGACCGTATGTCCAGCCTTGGTCGGTACGGGCTTTTGCCCATATCTCGTGAGCGTTCTCGGCTATTGCCTCTTGCAGTTCGGTGAGGTCGTCATCGAGCTGCACGTCATCAAGGCGGATGGGGTATGGCTCGTAAACGAAGCGGTCGGTGGTGTTCACAACTACAAGGTAATAGTTGGATTGTGACCAAGCTTTGACGAATGACGAAAGGGGATAGGTGGTGAGTTCCTCTTCGGTATAAGGGTTGAAGAGGATTATTTCATCTGATTCTATAGAAATAGAACTGATAGCTACGGCATGATTGGGCTGTGTGGTATCCTCTGCCACGTCATGCAGTAATTGAGTGTTGTTAATTACGGCTATCAATTGGTTGCCATTGGCTAAAAGGCGAGCAATATCTTCGATTGTAGAGTCGTAACGACGGCTGACGGACAGATTGTTCTTCTCTAAGAGTCTGCCTATATTATATAGTGGCATACCCTTGTCCTTCAACCAGCAATTGCGATAAGCCTCGTCAAGGAGTGTCTTGTGGGTCGTCTCTATGCCAAACTGATGGAGGATAAACTCTTCACACTCTATGTCGCAAAGATAGTTTTCCTTCTGCTTGGCTGCCATGGCTGTCATGGGGACCGGTTTT